>ERZ1032107.207-NODE-207-length-14344-cov-13.188887_pt1 | contig 14344 bp, 12 predicted proteins | sample MGYA00516713_ERZ1032107 | MGnify/ENA primary metagenome ERZ1032107 (study PRJEB33718, sample SAMN03160116) | human skin metagenome | collected 2014-04-10 | study: EMG produced TPA metagenomics assembly of the PRJNA266117 data set (Human skin bacterial metagenome...
AGATTTCTGCCTGTCTCGTGGGCTCGGAGATGTGTATAAGAGACAGGTCGGCGGGTGTGCGCAGGGCGTCGCTGGCGGCGGCCGGCGGGGCGGCCAGGGCCACGGCCTGTTCGTGCATCAGGCGGTAGTACAGGCCGTGCTGCTGCATCAGTTCGGCGTGGGGGCCTTGTTCGACGACGCGGCCCTGGTCGAGCACCAGGCAGCGGTCGGCGCCGATGACGCTGGCCAGGCGGTGGGCCAGGATGAGGGTGGTGCGGCCGGCCATCAGGCGGTCCAGCGCCTGCTGGATCAAGGCTTCGTTTTCGGTGTCGACGGACGACAGCGCTTCGTCCAGGATCAGGATGGGCGCGTCGCGCAGCAGGGCGCGGGCGATGGCCACGCGCTGGCGCTGGCCGCCCGACAGTTGCAGGCCGCGTTCGCCGATGCGGGTGGCGTAGCCTTGCGGCAGCGCCATGATGAAGTCGTCGATGTTGGCGGCGCGGGCAGCGGCGCGCACCTGTTCGTGGGTGGCGTCGGGGCGGCCCAGGCGCAGGTTGTCGTCGATGGTGCCGTGAAACAGCGTGATGTCCTGGCTGACCAGGGCCATGTGGCTGAGCAGCGTCTGGGTATCGATCTGGTTGACGTCGTGGCCGCCGATGCGGATGGCGCCGGACTGGGGCACGCATTCGCGCAGCAACAGGCGCACGATGGTGGACTTGCCGGCGCCGCTGGGGCCGACGATGCCGACGCGTTCGCCGGCTGCAATGCGGAAGGACAGGCCCTGGTGGGCGTGGCGCTCCGGGGTGTACGAGAAGGCGACGTTGTCGAATTCGATGGTGGGGTCCAGCCGCGCGGGGGCGGTGGCCGCGTGAACCTCGGGCGCAGCGGTCTGGGGACGGGCGTCCATCAATGCATGGATGCTGAGCGCGGCGGACTGGCCGAGCATGCCGCGGTGCAGGACCGAGCGCAGGTCGCGCAGCGGGCGGAAGATCTCGGTGCCGGCCATCAGCACGATCAACAGGGCTTCGACGCTCATGTCGCCAGCCGCCACGCGCCAGGCGCCGACGGTCAGCGCCAGCGCGGCGCCCAGGGCCACGCCCAGGTCGCTGATGCCGCGGGTGAGCAGGCTGACGGACAGCACCCAGAAGGTGTTGTCCGACAGTTTGCGGGCGCGGGCGGCCAGGCGTTCGCCCCAGGCCTTGCCCTGGCCGTAGGATTTCAGCGTGGGCAGGCCCTGCACGGCGTCCAGGAATTCTTCGCCGAATTCATTCAGCGAACGGGTGCGCGCCAGGCTGGCGCGGCGGTCGAGCATGTGCACGGCCATCGGGCCGAACAGCGCGAACAGTGCGGCCACCAGGAACACCAGCGCGGTGGGGACGTCCCAGAAGGCGATGACGGCGAAGATGGCGAACGGCGCGGCCGCGGCGATGGCGACCTGCGGCAGGTATTGGCCGAAGAAGGTCTGCAACTGCTCGACGCCGTCCACGACGGTGAGCATGACGCCGCCGGTGCGCTGGTTGGCGAACCAGGCCGGGCCCAGCGCCACGATGCGGTCGTACAGCCGCGCGCGCAGCGCCTGCTGCACGTCGGCCGAGCAGCGGTTGGCCTGCACCGTGCGCAGGTGGTCGAACAGGGCGCGCAGCAGCACCATGGCGCCGGCGCAGATAGCGGGCGTAAGCCACTGCTGCCACGGGGCGCCGTCGAACACGCGTGCCAGCAACTGGCCCAGGAAAACGTAGCGGGCGATGCCTGCAGCCAGCGCCAAGAGGCCCAGGAAAACGCCGCCCGCCATGGCGGCGCGCAAACCCTCGGTCAATCGCCAAAGCCTGGAATCGAAATACATATCAATGCTCCCTCTGAAGCCTGAATGGTCACGCATCCGGCAGCGGCGCGAAAGCGATAGTTATTCAATCATGGGTTGAGATAAACTCAACCCTATGTCCGATCTGCCCACCCATACGCCGCCCTTGGCGGCCCTGCGCGCCTTTGAAGCCGTTGCCCGCCTGGGCAGCCTGAGCCGCGCCGCGGTTGAACTGCACGTGACCAAAAGCGCCGTCAGCCACCAGTTGCGGGCGCTGGAAGCCGACCTGGGCGTGAGCCTGCTGCGGCGCGGGGGCACGGTGCGGCGCGCCGAAACCACCGAGGCAGGCGCCGCGCTGCTGGCGTCGGTACAACAGGCCTTGACCCTGCTGGAGACCGCCTGCCGCAACGCGCGGGCCAGCGCCCGGGGCAAGCGCCGCTACAACCTGAACGTGTCGGCCAACCCGTCGCTGGCGGCGCTGTGGCTGGCCCCGCGCATCGGCCGGTTCATCGAATTGCACCCGGACATCGACATCCAGGTGTTCCTGCACGCCAGCCAGGACCCGGCCTGGAAGGCGCAGGACATCGACCTGGCGTTCCTGCACGTGCGCGCCCTGGGGCCGCACCTGGCCGCGCCGGGCGACATTCCGCTGATGACCGAGACCGTGGTGCCGGTGTGCAGCCCGGCGCTGGTGGCGCCGCAGGATCGCGATGACCCCGGTGTTTTCGCGCGGCACCGCTGGCTGGAGGAAAAGCACATCGACAGCCCGGAAACCGACTGGCGCACCTGGCGCCCGCGCCTGGGCCTGGCGGAAAGCGCCGGCCAGGACCCGCTGGTGCTGTCGGGCCTGAGCACGGTGGTGGCGGCTGCCGCGGCCGGTGTGGGCATCGCGCTGGGCCGCGCGCCGCTGATCGACGAAGAACTGGCCAGCGGCCGGCTGGTGGCGCTGACGCCTGGCCTGCGCATGCCGGGGTCGTGGGGCTACGTGATGCGCATCCATGCCAATCGGCCGATGGACGCGTCGTTGCCGGCGCTGGTGGAATTCCTGGCCGAAGAGGGCCGCGCCGCCGCGGCATGGCAGAATCCGGTTGCGGCGCGCAGGTAGCGCGCCAGCCCGCGGCGCCATCTGGCGAACGGGCAAGTGTCCGCGGCCCATTCCTGTCGAGGCGTCCTTGAATACCTTGGTTCAATTGCTGTTGCGCCCGCTGCGCGCCTGGCTGTTGCTGCCGGTCTTGCTGTTGCCGCTGTCCGTCCAGGCGCAGGCCGCGCCCACGCCAGGTTGCGACGATTTTCTGGCGGCCCTGACGAACAAGCCCGATTTCATCGAATACCAGGGTTGCCGCCTGGAAATGCGCACGCACGGCAAGCCGCTGGTGGCGCGCTACCGGGTGGATGGCGCAGCCGCTGCGCTGGCCGAAAGCTATCTGCGGCGTCAATTCGGCATCGCGCCGCTGCAATACCAGTGCTGCGGCTGGCAGACGCCGCCGCAGTTCTGGCGCGATTCCCGCACGGGGGACGGCTACATGATCGGCTTCGGTTCCGAGGAAACCCTGCTGTCGTCCCGTTCGCAGTGGGACCAGATTCCCAGCTTTCACGTCCGCATCGAGCGGTACACCGAAGAGCCCTGACGGGCGGGCGCGACCCGGGCCGCGCCCGCTGGTGTTGGCGCCCTAGCCGTCGGCCAGCTCCATGCTGCGCGTCACTTCTTCCTGCACCCGTTCCCAGATGGCGCGCTTCAGTTCGACGAAGCGCGGCGACAGCTGCACGTCCGCGCTGCGCGGGTGGGGCAGGTCGTTCTGGATGTCCTGCACGATGCGACCGGGCTTGGACCCCATGACCGCCATGCGGGTGGACAGCGTCAGCGCCTCGTCGATGGAATGGGTGATGAAGACAATGGTCTTGCCGCTCTGCTCGTAGATCGACAGCAGCTGTTCCTGCAGCACCTGCCGCGTCATGGCGTCCAGCGCGGCAAACGGCTCGTCGAACAGCATCACGTCCGGGTCGTTGGCCAGCACCCGCGCGATGGACACGCGCTGCTTCATGCCGCCAGACAGCGCATGCGGGTACTTGTCGGCCGCCTGCTTCAGGCCCACCATCTCGATGTATTTGCGGGCGATGGGCGCGCGTTCCGCGCGCGACAGGCCGCGCATCTTCAGGCCGAATTCCACGTTTTCCTGCACCGTGCGCCACGGAAACAGCGCGTACTGCTGGAATACCATGCCGCAGGCCGCCGTGACGTCGGTGACCGGCTTGCCGTTCACTGTCACCGTGCCCGTGTTGGGGGTGATGAAGCCGGCCATCAGGTTCAGCAAGGTGGACTTGCCGCAGCCCGAAGCGCCCAGCAGCACCAGGAATTCGCCGCGCTTGACCGACAGGCCCACCTTGTCCAGCACGGTGATGTCGCCATAGGCCTTGGACACGTCCTGCAGGCGGATCATCGTGTCGTTGCTTATCGTTGCCATGCCAGTACCCATCGTTCAAGTAGACGCAGACAGAGGTCGGTGACCAGCACGGTGAAGCTGATCAGCACCATGCCCAGCACCACGGTGTCGGTCTGGAAGAATTCCTTGCCGTTCATGATCATGAAGCCCAGGCCTTCCTTGGACGCGACCAGTTCGGCCGAGATGACGCAGGTCCAGGACAGGCCCAGGATGATCTTCATGCCCGACAGGATCTGCGGCAGGCAGCCGGGAAACAGCACTTCGCGCATCACCTGCCAGCGGTTGGCGCCCAGGTTGCGCGCGGCCCGCACCAGCACGGGGTCGATGCTGCGCGAGGCCTCCATAACGTAGAGCAGGGCGGGCACGAACGAACCCATGAAGACGATGCTGTACTTCTGCGTCTCGGTGATGCCGAACCACAGCAGCGACAGCGGAATCCAGCTCATGGACGGCAGCGGGCGCAGGAACGAGATGATGGGGTCGAACACGGCGCGCGCCACCTTGGACGTGCCCAGCAGGATGCCCAGCGGAATGGCTACTGCCACGGCCGCCAGAAAGCCCACCATCACGCGCCGGGTCGAGGCCAGCACGTTGTAGAACAAGGTGCCCTGGTCGGACATCGACAGGGCGCGGGCCAGCACCTGCGACGGCGCAGGCAGGAAGATCGGGTCGACCGCGCCGGCGCGGCACAGGCCTTCCCACAACAGCAGGAAACACAGCAGGGATACCACGCTGACCCAGATCAGCGTGGTATCGCGGGGAGCGGTACGCGTGGACATGAGGCGACGGCTCCGGGCTTACAGGTACGAGGCCTGGACCCAGTCCTTGACCGTCGGGGCGCGGTCGATCTGCTTCAGGGACACCAGCATCTCGGCCAGCTTCTGCATGCCGCTGACGAAATTGCCCGGGTCCACCATCAGCGCCTTCTGGTCGGCCGCGCTGTACCACTGGGTCTGCTTGATGACGCCCAGCTGGTCGTCGCGCGACAGGCCGGTCAGTTCCAGCAGCACGCCGGCCGCTTCCTGCGGCTGCTCGGTCAGCAGGGTGTTGGCCTGGAACACGGCCGCCAGGAACTTGCGCACGGCATCGGGGTTGTCCTGGCCCAGCTTGGCGCGGGTCAGCAGCACGTCCGGGCCGGGCGTGATGGCGTATTGCTTGTAGAGCGAGAAAGCGGTGTCGTCCAGCAGCACGCGGGTGCCGGGCACGGCCTTGATGCGGTCGAAGGCCGGCGTCCAGGCCACGGCGGCATCGATCTGCTTGCCCTGGTAGGCCGACAGGATGTTGGTGGCGGGCAGGTTGATGATGGACACGTCGCGGTCCGGGTCCAGCCCGGCCTGGCGCAAGACGTCCAGCAGCAGCACGTGGGCGCTGGACGCGTACGTCACGCCGATCTTCTTGCCCTTCAGGTCGGCGATCGACTTGACGTCGTCGCGCACCAGCACGCCTTCGGCGCGGCCGAAATTGTTGGGCGTGGCGATCACCTGGAACTGGCGGGCGCCGGCCGCCATCAGCGCCAGCGACGAGACCACGCCGGTGCCGGCCAGGTCGATGTTGCCGGCCATCACGGCGCTCATCCGGTCGGACGAGGTGGCAAAGCTCTGCCACTTGATGTCCAGGCCCTGCTTGGCGAACAGGCCCGTCTTCAGGGCGATGTAGGCCGAGTAATGGCCCAGCCAGGCCGAGCCGCCGTAGGTGTAGGACGCCCCGGCGGCGCGGCCGATCATCGGAAAGCCCAAGGCGCTGGCCCCGGCCAGCGCGGCGGTGCGGACCAGCATGGCGCGGCGATTCATGTTCATGCGATTTCCCCTGCTTGAATGGTGATGGACTGAACGACTGATGTCGCCGGCACTCTGCGGTGCGGCTGCCCAGACTTTCGCCCGCCGCCGGGGCGCCGGCCTGTATATAAGCAATGCCGATGCTCTAAATCCAACGCGCTTATATTTCGATGGCCCGGGAAACGCGGGTTCACACTCCGGCCACTTGTTCTTGGAGCCAAGTCGTGAAAAGTTATGACGTGATCGTGATCGGGGCGGGCGTGATCGGCAGTTCTGTGGCCTTCCACCTGGCCGCGTTGGGGGCGAAGGATGTGCTGGTGCTGGATCGCGCGACGATCGGCGCGGGCACCACCTCGCAATCGTCCGGCATTCTGCGCACCCACTATTCGGTGCGCGAGAACGTGGAACTGGCCCAGCGCTCATGGGGCGTGTTCAACGATTTCGCCAACTACCTGGGCGACGACGAAGCCTCGTGCGGCCTGGTCAAGTGCGGCTACCTGATCAGCGCGGCCGACAACGACAAGCTGGAACCGCTGCGCAGTGCGCTGGCGCAACAGCAGGCCCAGGGCATCGCGCTGGAATTGCTCACTGCCGCACAAGCCCGTGAACTGCTGCCGATCGCCACCTTCGATGACGCCGCATTGATCGGCTTCGAACCTGACGCCGGCTTTGCCGATGCCTACCTGGTGGCCACCAGCTTTGCGCGCGGCGCCCGCCGCCGCGGCGTCACCATCCGCGAAAACGTCGACGTGCAGCGCCTGCTGGTCGAGAACGGCCGGGTCATCGGCGTGTCCACGTCCGAAGGCGATTTCGCCAGCCCGCTCGTCATCAGCACGCAGAACATCTGGACGTCGGAACTGGCCGCCTGGACCGGCGTGGCCATGCCCGTCCTGCCCGAACGCCACGCGGTGCTGGCGCTGGAATGCGAGGCCGCGCCCTACACCTATTCGATGCCGGTCTACAAGGACCTGGCCTCGCCCGGCATGCTGTATTGCCGCAGCTACGGCGGCAACCAGATGCTGGTGAGCGAGGGCGTGGTGGGCGAAACCCTGCAGCACAGCGATGCCGAGCAAGGTGATATTCCGCTGGATTACGTGGCCGAGGTCGGCGCGCAGGTGGCCGAACGCTTTCCGGCCTATGAAACCGCCGGCCTGGCGTCGTCGTGGACGGGCGTGTACGACGTGACGCCGGACTGGAACCCGGTGCTGGGCCGGGTGCCTGGCGTCCAGGGGCTGGTGGTGGGGTTCGGCTTTTCGGGCCATGGCTTCAAGCTGTCGCCCACCGTGGGCCGGGTGCTGGCGCAGGAAGCGCTGGGCCTGGCTACCGATGTGTCGCTGGCGCCTTACGCGCTGAGCCGCTTTCAGCGCGGCGCGTTGCTGACCGGGAAGTACGGCCTTGGCGCAGTCTCCTGAAACCGGCGGCGCCCGGCGCGGCCCTTGGCAGGCGCTACCGCCCGAGCCGTGGAAGAACGGCGGCGGCGTGACGCGCACGCTGGCCGCGGACAAGGATGCGGCCGAGAGCGCGGCGGCGCGGTGGCGCGTCAGCATCGCGGACATCACACGGGATGGCCTGTATTCCCGCTTCGCGGGCGATGACCGCGTGTCGGTGGTGCTGTCCGGTGCGGGGGTGGTCTTGCGTGATATCCGTGAGGGGTTGCGCGGTGTAGACATGCCCCAGGGCATCGCAGGCACGCCACTGCGCGACGCGGGAGTGCCACTGCGCGACGCGGGAGTGCCACTGCGCGACGCGGGAGTGCCACTGCGCGACGCAGGAGCGCAGGTGTGCGACCTAGGAGCGCAGGTATGCGACGCAGGCACGCAGGTTTGGCTGGCGCCTGGCCAGTCCGTCGCCTTCGTGGGCGACGCGGCCTGGCACGGCACGCTGGTCGACGGCCCGGTGCAGGTGCTGAATCTGTTCGTGCGGCGCGGGTCGGCGCGGGCGCGGGTGCGCGGCGTGAACCTGGCGTCGCCAGCCGGGCCGGCAGACGCGCCGGCAGGCGTGTCAGCCGGCGCGCTGGCCTTGGCAGACGGCGCCGCGCGGCATCTGCAGCTGTGCGTGGCGCTCGTCGCGGGCCGCTGGCGGACGCCGGATGGCGCGATGGAGCTGGCCGCGGGCGAATTCCTGCTGCGGCGGGCGGCCTGTCCCGGCAGCCCGGTGAATCCCGGCGATCCCGGCGCGGCCGCAGGCCAGGCCATCGACACGTTCACACCCATCGCCAGCGTGTCACGGCAAGCCCCCGGCCTGGCCGCCGTATTGCTGGACATTTTCTACTGACCCAGGAGTCTTTTCATGAAGGTAATTGCCGCGGTCAAGCGCGTGGTGGACTACAACGTCAACGTACGCGTCAAGGCCGACCAGACGGGTGTCGACATCGGCAACGTCAAGATGTCGATGAACCCGTTCGACGAGATCGCCGTCGAGGCCGCCGTGCGCCTGAAAGAGCAGGGCATCGCGACCGAGGTGGTGGCCGTGACCTGCGGCGTCGCGGCCGCGCAGGAAACGCTGCGCACCGCGCTGGCCATCGGTGCGGACCGGGGCGTGCTGGTGCAGACCGACGTCGCCTTGCAGCCCCTGGCGGTGGCCAAGCTGCTGCGCGCCGTGGTGGCGGCCGAGCAGCCAGCGCTGGTGATCCTGGGCAAGCAGGCCATCGACGACGACGCCTGCCAGACGGGCCAGATGCTGGCCGCGCTGCTGGGCTGGCCGCAGGCCACGCAGGCCAGCGCCATCCAGATCGAAGACGGCCGCGCCCGCATCACCCGCGAGGTCGACGGCGGCCTGGAAGTGGTCGACCTGGCGCTGCCCGCCGTCGTCACGGCCGACCTGCGCCTGAACGAACCGCGCTACGTCACACTGCCCAACATCATGAAGGCCAAGAAAAAACCGGTGGACGTGACCTCGCCCGACGCCCTGGGGGTAGACCCGGCTTCGCGCCTGGAAACCCTGCGGGTGGAATCGCCCGCCGCGCGCGCGCCCGGCATCAAGGTGGCCGACGTGGCCGCGCTGGTCGACAAACTCAAGCATGAAGCAAAGGTGATCTGATGACCGTCCTGGTAATTGCCGAACACGATGGGCGCACGCTGCACGGCGCCACCCTCAATGCCATCGCTGCCGCCGGCCGGCTGGCGCGGCCCATCCACGTGCTGGTGGCCGGCGACGGCGTGCAGGCGGTGGCCGATGCCGCCGCGCACGTGGCGGGCGTGGATCAGGTGTTGCTGGCCCAGGCCCCACACTTGGCTGACGGCCTGCCCGAGAACCTGACCGCACAGGTGGTGGCGCTGGCCGGCGGATACACGCACGTCTTCCTGGCCGCCACCGCGCAGGGCAAGAGCGTGGCGCCGCGCATCGCCGCGCTGCTGGACGTGGCGCAAGTCTCGGACGTGATCGACGTGTTGGCCGCCGACACCTTCAAGCGCCCCATCTACGCGGGCAACGCCATCGCCACGGTGCGCAGCGCCTATCCGGTGGTGGTGGCCACCATTCGCCCCACGGCGTTCGACGCGGCCGCGGGCGGCGGCAACGCCTCTGTGCAAGACGTGGCCGCCGTGGCCGATACGGGGCTGGCCCGCGTCGTCAGCCGCGAAATCGTCACGTCCGAACGCCCCGAACTGGGCGGCGCACGCACCGTCGTGTCGGGCGGACGGGGCCTGGGCAGCGCGCAGCACTTCAAGCTGCTCGATCCGCTGGCGGAAAAGCTGGGGGCGGCGCTGGGCGCTTCCCGTGCGGCAGTGGACGCGGGCTATGCGCCCAATGACTGGCAGGTGGGGCAGACGGGCAAGATCGTTGCGCCTGAACTGTACGTGGCGGTGGGCATCTCGGGCGCCATCCAGCATCTGGCCGGCATGAAGGATTCCAAGACCATCGTCGCCATCAACAAGGATGGCGATGCGCCGATCTTCGGCGTGGCCGATTACGGCCTGGTCGCGGACCTGTTCGAGGCCGTGCCGGCGCTGACCGCGGCGCTGTGAGGGCCTGGGCTGGCCGTTGGTCCACGGGTCGGCAAGCCCATGGACCGATTGCCGGGTGAATGGGGTTGACCGGTGGTCCGGTTGACCTGCCTAACGCCGCAGGCTGCGCCACAGCGTGGCCGGCGGCAGGCCGAGCGCGGGCGCGATGTCTTTGTGCACCAGCCGTTCCATCGCCACCAGGATGACGTCGCGCGCCTCGGTCGGCAGCTTGCCGACCTCTTGCGGGCGGGCCGCCAGGTAGAAGCTGCGCGACAGGCTGGCGTCGTCGCTGCGCGCCATGCCCAGGAAGGGCGCCAGCGGCAGCACGCGCAACTGGTCGACGAAATGGCGCGATTGCCAGACGCACAGCGGCGTGCTGATGCCGAACCCCAGTCCGGCCGTGACCAGGCTGAGCAGGGGGTCGGTGTTGTCGAATTCAAAGGTGCGCTCGATCATCACGTCGTGCGCCTCGACGAGGCGGTCGATCTCGGCGCCGATGAATGAGCGGGCGCTGTAGCGGATGAACTGGGCGCGCTTGCCCAGTTCTTTCAGCGTGGTGATGCGGTCCATGTCCATGGTGCGCGGCACCACCAGCACGTAGGGCTCGCTGAACAGGCTGGTCTTGCGGATGCCGGGCTTGCCGGTGGCCGCGCTGGTGGTCACCACCAGGTCCAGTTGCCGATCTTCCAGTTGCTTGTCCAGCACGGGCGTGATGCCCGACCACAGGCGGATCTGGCGCGAAGCGCCCGACAGCCCGTGGATCAGCGTCGGCCCCAAGGTGCCGGCAAACGAGTCCACGCAGCCAAAGCGCACGATGTTGCGCTTGGCGCGGCTGAGATTGCGCACGCTTTCCGTCATGTCGCCGGCCTGTGCCAGCAGCCGGGCGGCGTGCTCGAACAGCAATTCACCCGCCGGCGTGGGGCGCGCCGGCCGCGTGCTGCGGTCCAGCAGTTCGGTGGACATGGCCGCTTCGAGCTGCTTGATGCGCTGCGATACGGCCGCCTGCGATAGCCCCAGCAGGCGCGCCGCGCCTGAAACCGACGCCGCTTCCACCACCGCCACCCAGGTCAGCAGCAGGCTCCATTCAGGATAGTTCTCGGTGGCGCTGACCGAAAAGCGGTTCATGGGCGGCGGCATTCAGGCAGGCGCGGGGCCGGCTCAGCGCTTGCGGGCCAGCGTCTGCGCCAGCGCGGCGCGCACCAGGCCTTCCACCACGGGAATGACCTTGTTCGCGGCCTGCGCCTGGTAGCCGTAGGGGTAGGCCTCGTCCATGTAGGTGGACTGGCACATCTCGAGCTGCACGGCGTGGATGTCTTCGGCCGGCGAGCCATAGTGGCGCGTGATGTAGCCGCCCTTGAAGCGGCCGTTCAGGGCCGAGGTGTAGCCGCAGCCGGGCAGGCGCTCGCCGATGGCGGCCAGGATGTCGGGGGCGCAGCTGGCGCCGTCGGCGGTGCCCAGGTTCAGGTCGGGCAGCTTGCCTTCGAACAGGCGCGGCAGCACGCTGGCGATGGAATGGGCTTCCCACAGCAGCACCGTGCCGTGCTCGGCGCGGATGCGGTCGAGTTCTTCGCGCAGCTTGGCGTGGTAGGGCTGCCAGTAGTTCTGCACGCGGTGCGCGCGCTCGTCGTCGGTCAGGGCGGCGTCGCTCAGGTACAGCGGTTCGCCGCGGAAGGTATGGGTCGGGCACAGGCCGGTCTTGGTCTGGCCGGGGTACAGGCTTTCGTCGTCGGGCGAGCGGTTCAGGTCCACCACGTAGCGCGAATAGCGTGCGCCCAGCACCGAGGCGCCCAGTGCGTCGGCGAACTGGTACAGCGTGTCCAGGTGCCAGTCGGTGTCCCCGGACTGCTGGCCGACAGGCGTCATCCGAGCGCGCTGCGCGTCGGGAATCTGGCTGCCGAGATGGGGAATGGAGATCAGCAGCGGCGCGGACCCGCGGCTGAAGTGATAGATGTCGCTCAAGGGAAAACTCCGGGTGGCAAAGGCAATGCACCGCGGACGGGCGCGGTGCGCCTGTATGCTAGGCAGCGCCGCCCGCCGCGGTTATTGCATCAGTTTAGTGGATATTGATGATCGACATCGCTGATGCAAAAGCGCATTGCGTCACCACTGCCAGCGCATCCCCACCTTGCCGTTCCAGGCGCTGGCCTTGGCGCCCGAGAAGGTTTCCTGGTAGCCGCCGCTGGCGTACAGCACCATGTTGTCGCTGACCGAGCCGCTGACGCCCAGCAGGATTTCGGTCCAGCTGCCGCTGACGTCGCTGCGGAACGGGATGTAGCCCGTCTCGGACGAGAACTCGGTCTTGGGGTTGCCCATCGCTTCGTGCAGCACACTCAGGCGGCCCCACGTGGTGATGGTGCGCGGCTTGCTGCTGTTGTCCAGCGCCCAGGTGCGCGCCAGCCGCACGCCCAGCCGGCCCACCAGCGATTCCACGTTCTTGAAGCGCACGTTGGCCGCGCCGTCGTGGGCCGAGTCGATGTTGACCCATTGGTAGGTCAACTGCGCCTGCGGTTCCAGCACCCATTCCGGATTCAGGCGGAAGGGGTAGCCGCCTTCCACGTTGGCGGCCAGGCCCAGGCCGTCGGTCTTCAGTTCGGGCAGGTCGCGGTAGCCGTTGGCGCGGATGCGGTACCAGGTGGCCATCACGCCGGTGTCCACATACCAGTCGGTGGGGCCGTAGTGGGTCCAGTAGGCGCCCAGCGAATAGCCGTTCAGGCGGCCTTCGCCGGCCTTGTTGCCGTCGTAGTTGTCGACCTTGGTCTTGGCGTAGCCGATGGCGCCAGTCAGGCCGGCCATGTCGCGATGGCCGTCATCGCGCTGGCGCCGCCAGAGGTCGGCGCCCATCTGCACGCCGTTGAACTCGTAGTCGTAGCGCGGCCCTTCGTTGCCGTAGATGCCGTCGGCCGAGCCTTCGCGCTTGCCGCTCATGCCGATATAGCGGCCCCACACGCGGTTGCTGCTCAGCGCCAGGGGGTCGCCGTTGGCGTTGCTGCGGCGTTCCTGCTCGCCCACGCGTTCGTGCAGGCTGTCGATCAGCGTGTGCCCGTATTGCAGCGCGGTCGGCGCCAGCGAGCCGTAGATCGACACTTCGGGGCGATAGTCCGGCACGCCGGTGGGCGGCTCGGTGGTGCCGGGGGGCGCCTGGCACAGCGAGGCCGGCACGCCCGGCTTGGCGCAATCGACCGTGGACCGCAGGAACCAGCTGTTGGGATCGCTGCCGTCGCGGCTGCCGCGATACAGCGAATATTCATAGGGGCCGGCCACCGCCGGCGCGCCCAGCGAGAAATTGCCGGCCGAGGTGGTGCCGCCCGCGCCGGCCTGCACCACCTGGATGCCGTTGCCCGGCGTCACCGAGCCCAGTCCTCCCACATTGGTGATGCGCAGGCCCGTGGCGCCGCTGGTCGCGCCGTTCTGGATGATCAGTTTGTCGGACGGCGCACCGTCGCCGGCCAGGCGGGTGTTCAGCGCCATGGTGGCGTTGTTGCCCTGGTAGTTGCCCGACACCGTCAGCGTATTGCCGATGCCCGCGCCGGCCACTTGCAGCAGCGCATTGTTGGTGACGTTGCCGGTCAGCGTGAAGTTGCCCTTGGCGCCGCCGGCCAGCCCCGGCGTGGCGTCTGCCACGGCAAGGGTGCCGTTGTTGGTGACGTTGCCGGTCACGCTGCCGTAGCCGCCCAGCGTGGCGCCCGATGCCACGCTGACCGCGCCGCCGCCGGACAGGGCGCCCGCGCTGGCGGCGCTGCTGCCCACCACCAGCGTGCCGGCGTTGACGTTGGTGCCCCCGCTGTAGGTGTTGTTGCCGTTGAAGGTCAGGATGCCGGCGCCGGCTTTGGTCATGCTGCCGGTGCCGGTGATGCCTTGCGACACCGTGCTGTTGAAGCCGTTGGTGTCGATGGTGCCGCCGCCCGTGTCCGCGACGATGGCGCGGCTCGCCGCCAGGTCGAAGGCCGAGCCCAGCTGCAGCGTGCCGCCGTTGAAGGTCAGGCTGCCGCTGGTGGCGCCGAAGTTGCTGTCCTGGCTGGCCGACAGCGTGCCGCCGTACAGCGTCCATGGCGTGACGGCCGTGGTGGCGTTGGTCAGCGTCCAGGTGCTGGCGCCCGTCTTGTGAAAGGCGATGAAGCCCTGGTACTGCTGGCCGGGGCCCACGTCCGACACGCTGAAGCTGCCCGACGCGGTGCCGCCCAGGATCAGGGTGTTGTTGCCGGTATTGGCGTCGACGATGCCCGAGATGCTGGAACCCGCATGGATCTCCAGCGAATTGGTGCCGGCCGTGAACTGGATGGCGCGCGCCTGGGTGCCGGTGCCGGACAAGCCGCCGGTGATGACGCCTTCGTTGACGATGGCGATGTTCTGGCCCTGGACTGTCTCTTATACACATCTCCGAGCCCACGAGACAGGCAGAAATCT
>ERZ1032107.211-NODE-211-length-14163-cov-12.693365_pt1 | contig 14163 bp, 11 predicted proteins | sample MGYA00516713_ERZ1032107 | MGnify/ENA primary metagenome ERZ1032107 (study PRJEB33718, sample SAMN03160116) | human skin metagenome | collected 2014-04-10 | study: EMG produced TPA metagenomics assembly of the PRJNA266117 data set (Human skin bacterial metagenome...
AGATTTCTGCCTGTCTCGTGGGCTCGGAGATGTGTATAAGAGACAGTCTGTACACGATCGGCAGCTGGCTGGAAGGCGACGGCGTGGACCTGAAAGCGTTTCCCAAGCTGACGGCCTACCTGGCGCGCGTGGCGGCCCGCCCGGCGGTGCAGCGTGCGCTGGCGCAGGCCAGTGCGTAATCCGTAGCCCGTAGTCCGCGGCCCGTAGTCCGTAGTCCGCAATCCGTGGCCCGTAATGCGCGGCCCAGAGACGGCGGCCAGCCCTGCGCGCCGGCACTCCGCCGGCCGCTATGCGCCGACCGCCATCAACGCTGCGCCCGCGCGGCATCCGCCGCCAACTCGCGGGGCAAGGTCGTGCCGTAGTCTTCGTCGGCATAGATGCAGGCCGGCAGGGGCGACACGGCCCGGCCGCCCTGCTCCCACAGCGCTTCGATCCAGTCCGCCGCGGTGTCGGCGATGGCGTCCTGCACGCAGAAGTCCGGTTCATCCCTGAACAACGGCACGCGCGGCGCGACGCCGATTTCGCCATGCACCACGTCGAACACGTGGCGATAGCCGTCTATTGCCTTGTTCAAGACGTACAGGTCGGGGCCGTCCAGCCCGATCACCACCGAAAACGTGCCCTCGCCATCCTGGTCGGGAAAAATGCCGAACTGGATTTCGCGCGCCTTCTCGGGCAGGCGCGGAAACAGGCCGGCCAGCGTGCGCAGCGCGGTGTCGGTATGCGCGTCGAGCACGCGCCGCAGGGTGTCCTGGTAGTCTTGTCGGGTCATTGCACGGGGCCTCTCACACCAAAACCCCAAGCGTACCGGACGAATCGGTTTCTGTTATTTCTGTCTTGACAGAAATAACAGAAACCTCATACAGTGGCCCCATGAAACTGACTCCGATCGCCGAACGCTTCATCCTGCACTGGGGTGAAATGGGCTCACGCTGGGGCGTGAACCGCACCGTGGCCCAGATCCACGCCCTGCTCTACCTGATGGGCCGGCCCTTGCCCGCGGAAGAAATCGCCGACACCCTGGGCGTGGCGCGATCCAACGTCAGCAACAGCCTCAAGGAACTGCAAGCCTGGCGCCTGGCCAAGGTGGTGCACGTCATGGACGACCGCCGCGACCATTTCGAGACGTCCACCGACATCTGGGAACTGTTCAAGCTGATCGTCGAAGGCCGCCGCCAGCGCGAGATCGACCCTACCCTGACCGTACTGCGCGACAGCCTGGCCAGCCCCGAGATGGCCAACGAAAGCCAGCTGACCGAACAACGCGTGCGCGAAACGCTGGAATTCATGGAAATCCTCACCACCTGGTCCGACGAAATGCTGCGCATGAAACCGGAAACCCTGATGAAGACGCTGGGCATGGGCGCCAAGATCAGCAAGACGATGCGGCGCGGCAAAAGCTGATGCGACAGGCTCGGGGCGGCCTGGCCAACATTGCCGTCCTTGAGCCCCTTTTTTTAAATTGTTATTTCTGTCTGTACAGAAACAACAGAAACAAAAGAATCGATCGATGCACCCACCTGATGAGGGCAACGGCATGAACATCCTGGTCTGCGGCGCCAACGGCTTTGTCGGCCGGGCCCTGTGCGAGGCCCTGCTGCAAGACGGCCACCGGGTCCTGAAAGGCGTGCGCCATCCCGTGCAGCCCGACGAGATCGCCATCGATTACCTGGCGGACATGGACCCGGCCGCCTGGACCGACCGGCTGCGCGGCATCCACGTGGTAGTGAACGCCGCCGGCATCCTGGTCGAGCGCGGCGACGCCACTTTCGACCGGATTCACCGGCGCGCACCCATCGCCCTGTTCGACGCTGCCTGCCAGGCGGGCGTGCGGGGCATCGTGCAACTGTCGGCGCTGGGCGCCGCCACGGGCGACACGCCCTACTTCCAGAGCAAGCGCGCGGCCGACGCGCATCTGCAATCGCTGCCGGTGGCGCACTGCATTCTGCGGCCGGCGCTGGTCTATGGCGCGCAAGGGGCATCGGCGCGGTTCTTTCGTGCGCTGGCGTCGGCGCCGCTGCACTTGCTGCCGGCAGGCGGCCATCAGCGCCTGCGGCCGCTGCAGGTGGACGAGCTGGCCGAGGTCGTCGTGCGGTGGCTGCGCGGATGGCCCCCGGGCCCGGACGACCGCGCCGCCGTATTGGACCTGGTCGGCGGCACCGAAGTCACGTACCGCGACATGCTGGCCGCCTATCGGGCATCGATGGGCTTTGCGCCGGCCTGGCGGGTCACCGTGCCCGGCTGGCTGATCGGCGCCAGCGCGGCGCTGCTGGACCGCGTGCCCGGCTCGATGCTGACGCGCGACACCTGGCGGATGCTGCGGGCCGGCAACACGGCCGACGTCGCCGCCACCGCCCAGGCGCTGGGCCGCCTGCCGGCCGGCATCGACACCTTCATCCGCCCGGCGGATGCCCCCGCCCTGTGCCAGCAAGCCCTGGCCGCCTGGCGGCCCGGCCTGCTGCGCGGCGCGCTGGCGCTGATCTGGCTGTGGACGGCGGTGTGCAGCGCCTTTCTGTATCCCGTGGACGGCAGCCTGGCGCTGCTGGCGCCGGTGGGCCTGCATGGCACGCCCGCCCTGGCGGCCCTGTATGGCGCGGCGGCGCTGGATTTCGGGCTGGGCATCGCCACGCTGTGGCGGCCCGGCCGCCGGCTCTGGGCCCTGCAGGCCGGGCTGGTGCTGGTCTATTCCGTGGTGATTGCCGTGGCGTTGCCGGCATTCCTGTTGCATCCCTTCGGCCCGGTCCTGAAAAACGCGGCCGTGCTTGCCCTGTTAATCATGCTGCTCAGCGAGGAAACCCGGCCATGAATGCGTATCTCACGATCAAGACCCTGCACATCCTGTCTTCGGTGCTGCTGGTGGGCACGGGCTTTGGCACGGCGTTCTACCTGTTCTTCGCCAACCGCACCGGCAATATTGCGGCGATTGCGGCCGTGTCGAAACTGGTGGTGCGCGCCGACCTGTGGTTCACGACCCCGGCGGTGATCTTCCAGCCTTTGTCGGGCCTGTGGCTGGCGCATATTGCCGGATGGCACTGGACCACGCCGTGGCTCAGCCTGTCGATCGGCCTGTACCTGCTGGCCGGCGTGTGCTGGCTGCCGGTGGTGTGGCTGCAATACGAAATGGCCAAGATGGCCGCCCAGGCGCACAGCGGCGGCGCGGCCGCCTTGCCGGCGCGTTACTGGCGCTTTGCCGCGTGGTGGGAACGGCTGGGCTACCCCGCTTTCCTGGCGATGGTGGCGGTGTATTTCCTGATGGTGGTCAAGCCGGCGCTGTAGGGCCGGCGGTTCCGGGTAGGGCCTGGCCCGCCGCCTTCAGGCGCCCGCTTGGGCGGCGTATTCGTCACATTCCCGGGTCAACCATTTCACGAAGGTGCGGACGGGATCGGGGGCGCCCCGCCTGACCGCCACGCGGTATTGCGCGGGTGACGCCACCCATTCGGCGTCCACCAGGGCCAGCACGCCGCTGGCCAGTTCCTCGGCGGCCAGCGACCGGCGCAAGATGGCCGCCCCCTGGTGCGCCGCCGCCGCGCTCATGGCCATGCTGGACATGTTGAAGTACTGGTTCGCTGGCGGGCATAGCCAATCCGGCCGGCGGGCCCGGGCCCACGCCTGCCATTCCGCATGGCGCGGCGCGTCGGGCCAGACCGCGTTGTCGTGCAGGGCCGTCACGCCACCCAGCGACTCGCCGCGCGCAAAGTCGGGATGGCGTTGCAGGTACAGCGGGCTGGCGGCCAACGCCAAGGTTTCGGGCATCAGCGCCACGCTGTCGTCGGCCGGCTGGCCCGGCGGTTGGTAGCTGATCACCACGTCGGCATAGGCGTCGCCGGACAGATCGCCGTGCGCCGGCTCGGGCTGCGTGAATGCCGCCTTGATCTTCACGTCGATCAGGGGCTCTTGCTGGCGCAGGCCGGCCAGGCGGGGCACCAGCCACTGCAAGGCGAACGATGGGCAACACGCCACGATCACCGGCCGGCTGGCCGCGGCCAGCCGGGACAACGTCGATTCGATGTGATCGAACGCCTGTCCGACGGCGTCAAGCAGCATGCGGCCCGGGTCGGTCAGCTGCAACTGACGGTTGGCCCGCACGAACAAGGGATAGCCCAGGCGCGATTCCAGCTGGCGGATCTGCTGGCTGACGGCGCTTTGGGTCAGGTTCAAGGCCTGCGCCGCCCGGGTGAAGCTCTGCATGCGCCCTGCAAGATGAAAGCAGCGCAGCGCATTCAGGGGCAACAAATTAAGGGATACCGGATTAGGCACGCTAATGGTTTTCATAAGAAATCATCGTTTGTCGCAAGCGGGCCAAACCCACAGAATTCAGGCCCTAGAAGCCAATCATAAAGCCGGATACCCACCCGCCAGGCGATTTTCATCGAATTAGAAAATCTACTTCATTCCGGCCAGCAACCACCGCCCATGCGTGACCCCGCCGTCTCCTTTCACCGTACCCAGGTGCCCCGCCGCCACGCCATCCCTGCCTGGCGCTCGAAGTTGCTGCTGGCGATGCTGGGCCTGGCCGGCGGCGCGCTGGTGTTGCGCGCGCTGTGGGTGCAAGGGGTGGACAGCGCCTTCTATGTGCAGCAGGGCCAGCGCCGCTACGAGCGGTCGATCCCATCGACCTATCCGCGGGCGCGGGTGCTGGATCGCAACGGCGTGATCCTGGCAATCAGCGAATCCGTGGAAGACGCCTGGATCGTGCCGCAGGAATTCGCCACGGCCGGGCCGGATGAGCGCGCCGCCGTGGCGCAGGCGCTGGGCCTGCCCGACGCCGAACTGGCCGGCAAGGCCGCCAGCGACAAGCGCTTTCTGTATCTCAAGCGCTCGGTGTCGCGGCCGGTGGCCCAGGCGCTCGCCGCGCGCCGGGTGCCCGGCCTGAATTTCACCGAAACCACGCGGCGTTCGTTTCCGGAAGGCGCCGACATTGCACCCGTGCTGGGCATCATCAGCCAGGACGGCCGCGGCCAGGAAGGCATCGAACTGGCCAGGGACGGCCAGTTGCAGGGACGCCCCGGACGCCGCAACGTCATCATCGACCGCCTGGGCCGTGCGGTCGACGCGGCCCGGCCCGGCACGCCCGCACAGGCGGGGCAAGACGTGCGCCTGTCCATCGACATGCGCTTGCAGCGCAGCGCCATGATCGCGCTGGCCGCGACCGTCGAGAAATTCGGCGCGGCAGCCGGCTGCGCCATCGTGGTGGATACCCGCAACGGCGAGATCCTGGCATTGGCGAACCTGCCCAGCTTCGACCCCAACGCCCCGGGCAGCTATGCCCGCGACGGCATGCGCAACCGCGCGCTGGTCGACACCTTCGAACCCGGCTCCACGCTCAAGCCCCTGACCGTGGCGGCCGCGCTGGAGGCCGGCACCATCACCCCGGCAACCCGCTACGACACGTCGCCCGGCGTGATGGACGTCTACGGCAGCCGGATCCGCGATACGTCCAACCACGGCGCGCTGGACATCAGCGGCATCGTCGCCAAGTCCAGCAACATCGGCATGGTGCGGATCGCCCAGACACTTAGTGCGCAGCAGATGTGGGACAACTTCCGCCGCTTCGGCCTGGGCGAGCGGCCCATCGACGACTATCCGGGCGTAACGCCGGGCAGCCTGCGCCCGGCGGCGCGCTGGAAGCCGATCGAACAGGCAACGATGGCGTATGGCTATGGCCTGGCCGTGTCGCTCGCGCAATTGGCCGAGGCCTACACCGCATTCGGCAATGACGGGCTGCGGATGCCGCTGACGCTGTATGCCGGCGCCCAACCCGCGCCGCCGGTGCGCGTCGCCACGGCCGGCACTACCCGCGACGTGCTCGCCATGCTGGAAGCGGCGGTCGAGCCTGGCGGCACGGCCCGGGTGGCGCGGATGGAGCGGTACCGAGTGGGCGCAAAGACGGGCACCGCCCGCAAGCAGGCGGGCCGCGGCTACGCGCCCGGCAAGTATCGCGCCGTGTTCGTCGGCCTGGCGCCGCTGTCGCACCCCAGGTTGGTGGTGGCCGTGATGATCGACGAACCGTCCCGCGGCTCGTACTACGGCGGCCCGGTAGCCGGCCCCGTCTTCGCGCAGGTGATGCGCGATGCCCTGCGCATCCTGGGCGTGCCGCCGGACCTGGACCGCACCCAGCCCCGACCCGAGTCCCGCACCCTGACCCCATAAGCGCGCCGCGCTTCCTGCCTTTCGTCCATCATGAAAAAACTGTTGATCGGGATCATCGCATTGCTGGTGGCCGCCATGGTGGCCACCGCCGCGGTCGGCGCCTACCTGGCCCTGGTCGTCTATCCCGCCTTGCCGGCCGTGGGTGACCTGGCGGCCTACGTGGCCCCGGAACCGCTGCGCATCTACAGTGCCGACGGCAGCCTGCTAGGGGAATACGGCATCGAGCGGCGCATCTCGCTCAAGCTCGGCGACATGCCGGACGTCTTGAAACTGGCGCTGCTGGCGGCCGAAGATGGCCGCTTCTACGAGCATGACGGGGTGGATGTGCCGGGCATGTTGCGAGCCGCCGTGGCCAACTTTGCCGCCGGCGGCAAGCGGCAAGGCGCCAGCACCATCACGATGCAGCTGGCCCGCAATTTCTATCTGTCCAACGAGAAGACCTATACCCGCAAACTGGTTGAAGTCCTGCTGGCCCTGAAGATCGAGGCCGCGCTGCCCAAGGACGAGATCCTGCAGCTGTACATGAACCAGATCTACCTGGGGCGGCGGGCCTACGGATTCGGCGCGGCGGCGCAGGCCTATTTCGGCACGGACGTCCGGCACCTGACCCTGGGCCAGGCGGCCTTGCTGGCGGGTTTGCCGAAGGCGCCGTCGTCGTTCAATCCGATCGCCAACCCCGAACGGGCCGCGGTACGGCGCCGCTACGTGCTGGGGCGCATGCTGGACCTGCACTTCATCACGCCCGAAGAATTCGACGCCGCCCTGGCCGAACCGCCTTACCAGCCCCCCGCCCCGGGCGTGGACAACAGCCCGGCCGGCATGGTGGCCGAAACCGTGCGCCGGTTGCTCTATGACGAGTACGGTGACCGCATCTATGAAAGCGGCATGCGCGTCTGGACGACCGTGGACATGAAAGACCAGCAAGCGGCCTATGCCGCGGTGCTCAAGGGCGTGCAGGCCTACACGCACCGCCACCCCTATGCCGGCCCCGAGGGCAGCGCGCCGCCGCAAGCGCTGCGGGCAGCGCTGGCCAAGGATGACGGCCCGGCCACCGCCTATCTGGCCAGCCTGCCGCGAGCGCCCGGGCAGATGGCGGCGCTGGTGCTGCGCTACGCCGACAAGTCCGCGGCGTTGCTGGCGGCGGACGGCCGGCGGCTCGACGTGTCCGGCAAGGGCCTGGCCTTCGTGCGGACCCGCGTCGCACGGGGGCCCGCGCTCAAGCCCGGGGATCTGGTGCGCCTCAGGCAAGACGCGCCGGACGCAGAGATTGTGCAATTTCCCCAGGTGCAGGCGGCGTTGGTCGCGGTATCGCCCGCGGACGGAGCGATCCGGGCGCTGGTCAGCGGCAATGGCACTGGCGCCGACCAGCTCAACCGCGTCACCCAGAGCTGGCGTCAGCCGGGTTCTGCCTTCAAGCCGTTCGTCTATGCCGCAGCCCTGGCCAAAGGCATGGGCCCCGCCACCCTGGCCGACGACACGCCGCTGGAAATCGCCTCGCCATCGGCCCGCGGCGCCGTCTGGCGGCCGAAGGAATCCGGCGCGCTGCTGGGGCGCATCACCCTGCGTGAAGCCGTGGTGCATTCGAAGAACCTCGTGGCGCTGCGGGTGTTGCAGGACATCGGGCCCGCCTACGCCAAGCGCTATGCGGTCGACGCCTTCGGCTTTGACGCCGACCGGATTCCGGCCAACCTGCCGATGGCCCTGGGTGCCGGCGAAGTCACGCCCCTGCAACTGGCGGCGGGCTACGCCATCCTGGCCAACGGCGGCTACAAGGTCGACCCCTACCTGATTCAACGCATCACCGACGCCTCGGGCAAGGAACGCTTTCGCGCCACGCCCCGGGTCGCCTCGCGCGATGCCACCCAGGTCATCAGCACCGCCGACAGCTATCTGGTGGCCGACATGCTGCGCAGCGCCGCCCAGCGCGGAACCGGGTCGGCCACCAATGCCCTGAAGCGCCGCGATATCGCCGGCAAGACAGGCACGACCAACGCGTACCGGGATGGCTGGTTCGCAGGCTTCCAGCCCGACCTGGCGACGGTGGCATGGATGGGCTTCGACGCGCCCCGCTCCATGGGACCGCGGGAATACGGGTCACGCAATGCCCTGCCCATCTGGGTGGACTTCATGCGCGCGGCGCTGGCGACCGTGAAGGAGTCGCCCGTGGCAGCCCCTGCCGGCATCACGCTGATCGACGGCGAGCCGTATGACGACGCGCACTTGCCCGGCAGCGGTTTCATCGACCATATCGGCGATGCGCTGCCGCCCGGGGCCGTGAAGGCCGGCAGCGTTGATTCGATTGACGATCTGCTGCGGATGACCGATCAACCCTGACACGGAACATGGCCCGCCAGTCCACTTTGACGCAATTTCGCTGAACCAGAATCGGCCGCCTTCCCGTTCGCGGGGCGGCCGAAGTACCGTTTCCCCAGGGAGCCGCCCACCGTTCCCGCCGCCCCGGTTTTCCCTGCGCCACCGACGCCGTGTTTTCCCTCATGGACACAAAGTGTCCTGAAAGACACATTGCGCCCGACGGTCCGACCGGCGTTTCCCGGCCGGCCGCAATCAAGGGGAACCGCTTTGAACGTTTCAAGAGTCTTTACCGCAATGGGCCTGGCCCTGCTCTGCGCGCACGCCGCGCAGGCCGGCACCACGTTCGATACCGTGAAGAAGCGCGGCTTCGTGCAGTGCGGCGTCACCACCGACCTGCCGGGCTTTGCCTACACAGACAGCAAAGGCGTGTGGCAAGGCATCGACGTGTCCACCTGCCGCGCCATCGCCGCCACGATGTTCGGCGACGCCACGAAAGCCAAGATCGTGCCGCTGACCACCCAGGCGCGTTTTACCGCGCTGCAATCGGGCGAGGTCGACGTGCTGACGCGCAACACCACCCAGACGATGACGCGCGACACGACGCTGGGGCTGATCGGCGCGGGGGTCAATTACTACGACAGCCAGGGCCTGATGGTGCATACCGCCCTGGGCGTGAAAAGCGCCAAGGAACTGGGCGGGGCGACCGTCTGCGTGCTGCCGGGCACCACGACCGAACTGAACCTGGCCGACTGGTTTCGCGGCAACGGGCTGGAATTCAAGCCCGTGGTGCTGGAACGTTTCGACGAGATCCTGCGCAGCTTTGCCGCGGGCCGCTGCGACGCCATCACGGCCGACAAGTCCATGCTGGCCGCCACCCGCCGCAACCTGGGCGAGGCCGACCTGGTGATCCTGCCCGAACCGCTGTCCAAGGAACCGCTGGGGCCGATGGTGCGCCAGGGCGACGAGCAATGGTTCAACACCGTGCGCTGGACGCTGAACGCGCTGCTCGAAGCCGAGGAATACGGCATTACGCAAGACAACGTGGACGCGCAGTTGAAGTCCGGCAATCCCAATATCCAGCGCATCCTGGGCGTGACGCCGGGGCTGGGCAAGAACCTGGGGGTGGACGACAGGTGGGCCTACAACATCGTCAAGCAGCTGGGCAACTACGGCGAAATCTACGAACGCACGCTGGGCATGCAAAGCGCGCTGAAGCTGGAACGCGGCATGAATGCCCTGTATACGCACGGCGGCCTGATGTATGGCTGGCCGATCCGCTGACCCCGAACCCCTTTTGCGCCCACTTCAGGAGCCCCGCATGAAAGCGCGCGACCCGCACCCCGACGTTCACTTCGCCACCCAGGCGATCCACCACGGCTACGACCCGGCCGCCCACCAGGGCGCGGTGTCGCCGCCCGTGTTCCTGACATCGACCTACGCGTTCGAGTCGACCGCCGAGTTCGACGCCGTGTTCACCGGCGAAAGCGACCGCTGCGTCTACGGCCGCCAGCAGAACCCCACGCAGCAGTTGCTGGAAACGCGGCTGGCGGCGCTGGAAGGCGGCCAGGCCGCGCTGGTGACGGCATCCGGCATGGGCGCGATTGCGTCCACGCTGCTGTCGTTGCTGTCCGCGGGCGACGAGATCGCCGTGCACCACACCATCTACAACACGGCCAGCGCGTTGATGACCGAGGGGCTGCCGCGCTTTGGCATCAAGGTGGTGCGCGGCGACCTGAGCACGCCGCAAGGTACGGCGGCGGCCATCGGGCCGGCCACCAGGCTGGTGTATTTCGAGACGCCGATCAATCCGTCGGCCGACGTGCTGGATATTGCCCGCATCGCCGCGGCGGCGCAGCGCGCGGGCGCCCGGGTGATCGTGGATTCGACCTTTGCGTCGCCAGCCCTGCAACGGCCGCTGGAGCTGGGCGCGGACCTTGTGATCCATTCGCTGACCAAGTACCTGAACGGCCACGGCGACGTGCTGGGCGGCGCGGTGATCGGCGACCGCGAGACCATCGACCTGATCCGCGCGTCGGGCGCCAAGTACCTGACGGGCGCGACGCCATCGCCGATGTCGTGCTTTCTGGTGCTGCGCGGGCTGAAGACGCTGGACCTGCGGATGCGCCAGCACAGCAGCAATGCGCTGGCGGTGGCCGAGATGCTGCAAGGCCACCCGGCCGTGGCCAAGGTGACCTATCCGTTCCTGGCGGGGTTTGCGAACGGCGACATTGCGCGGCGCCAGATGTCGGCCGGCAGCGGCATGGTGTCGTTCGAGCTGCAGGCCGGCTATGACGGCGTGGCGCCGATGATGGACCGGCTCCGGATCATTTCGCGCGGCATCAGCCTGGGCGATACGGATTCGCTGATCTACCACACGGCCGGCATGATCCGCGCCCGCCAGAAGGTCAATCCGGCGCTGCGGCTGAGCCCGGGCGTGTCGCCCGCGCTGGTGCGGCTGTCGGTGGGGCTGGAAGACGTGCGCGACCTGCTGGCCGACCTGGAACAGGCCTTGTCGCCGGTAAGATGAGGATTGCTTCTTCCCTGCCCCGCCGTCGCCATGCCTCGAGTCGCCAAAGCCGTCGAACTGCCCGTCCTGTCGCCGCTGGACCGCCAGGCCGGCCCGCTGGGCCGCCAGTTGGCCGCGCAACTGCGCGACGCGATTCGCAGCGGCGCCTTGCGGCCCGGCGAGCTGTTGCCCGCCACGCGCCTGCTCGCGGCGTCGCTGGGCGTGGCCCGCGGCACGGTGGTCGACGCGTTCGACCAGTTGGCCGCCGAAGGGCTGCTGCAACCGAAAGGCGGCGGCGGTACCCGGGTGGCGCGGCAGGCTGCCAATCGGGCCACCACGGCCCCGGCGGCGCCCGCCGACTATGTGCGCCCGCTGCCGGCCGCCGCCGCGCGCTACGCCGAGATCGCTGCCACGATGTACCCGCTGCCCGCCGCGCCCTTCGCCATTTCGGTGCCCACCGGCCGGGTCGCGCCCGACGACAGCTGGCGCAAGGTCAGCAACCGGGTGCGCGCCACGCGGGTCGGCGCGCCGGCCGGCTACGCCGATCCGCAAGGGCTGCGGTCGCTGCGCGTGGCCATTGCCGACTATGTGCGCCGCGCCCGCTCGGTGGTGTGCACGCCCGACCAGGTCATCGTCACGGCGGGCACGCAGCAAGGGCTGTACCTGGCCTGCGCCGTGCTGCTGGGGGAAAACGACCAGGCCTGGGTCGAAGACCCGGCCTACCTGGGCATCACGGCGCTGCTGGAAAGCACCGGGCGGCCCGGCCGCATCGTGCGGGTGCCGGTGGATGCCGACGGGCTGCGGGTGGACGAAGGCCTGCGCCGTGCGCCGCACGCCCGCGCCGCGTTCGTGACGCCGTCGCACCAGTACCCGCTGGGCATGCCGATGGCGCCGCCGCGGCGCGAGGCGCTGCTGGCCTGGGCGCGGGCGCGCAACGCCTGGATCGTGGAAGACGACTACGACAGTGAACTGCGCTATGCCGGCCACCCCTACCCCGCGCTGCAGGGGCAAGACAGCCGCCATGTGGTCTACCTGGGCACGTTCAGCAAGATCCTGTTTCCGTCGCTGCGCATCGGCTACCTGATCGCGCCGCCGGACCTGGCGCCGGCGTTCTGCGGCGCGCGCATCATGATGGACCGCCATCCGCCCACGGCCGACCAGCACGTGCTGGCCGCCTTCATTGCCGAAGGCCTGCTGGACCGCCACGTGCGCCGCATCCGCAAGGCCTATGCCGACAGCCGCAGCGCCTTGATCGCCCTGCTGCGCGCGACCCTGCCCCCCGGGCTGGCCGAGGTGCAGCCCATCGACCAGGGCGTGCATCTGCTGGTGTGGCTGCATGCATCACTGGACGACGTGCGCCTGGCGCGCCAGGCGGCCGAGGCCGGCGTGGCGGTGCGGCCCTTGTCGGTGACGTATTCGGCGCAGGCGCCGCAGCGCCGCCCCGGGCTGATCCTGGGGTTTGGCGGCTATGCGCTCGACAAAATGACCCAGGCCGCGCAGACGCTGGCCGTGTTGATCGCGCAATCCGCGCCAGGGCATTGACGCGGCGCTTCGGCGTGCCAGGGTCCGCGTCCGGCGCAAGGCCGATGAGACCCTACTTCAACCCCAGCATCCCGCGCATCCGCGTGCGGATCGCGCCGGCATACGCCCAGCACCACACCGCCAAGGCCAGCATGGCCACGGTGAAATAGGCGCGCGCGTCCAGCGGCACCGGGTTCAGTTCGGACACGGTCTTGAACGGCTCGAAACCGATGAAGTCGCTGGCGGCCAGGGCGCTGAACAGCATCGCCAGCACCGGGCCGGTGAAATGCGGGCGTTCGCCGCGCGTCTGCGGGTTGGCCCGGAATTGCCAGTGAATCAAACGGAACAGCTGGATGACGACGGCCACCAGCGGGATGACCAGGGCAAGCTGCAAAACCAGCAGCGCAACGATGACTTGAGTAGGAAGCATGGCCGCGATTTTACGGGCATCGGGACAACCCCTATTACTCGGGCCGATTCAAACAACTATCGTATTCGAGAATTATCAAATAAGAGAATTCTCGCTTCCGACAAACATGACGACAGACACGCTGTACGACTACGCCGTGATCGGCGCCGGCATCGCCGGGGCATCCGTGGCCTACCGCCTGAGCGCGGCGGCTTCCGTGGCGGTGCTGGAACGCGAAGCCCAGCCGGGCTACCACTCGACCGGCCGCTCGGCGGCCATGTTCATGGAAACCTACGGCACGCCCCAGATCAAGGCGCTGACCCGCGCCAGCCGCGCGTTCTACGAACAGCCGCCACAGGGCTTTGCCGACCATCCGCTGCTGCATCCGCGCGGTGTGCTGTACATCGCCACGCCCGAACAGCGCGACCTGCTGCACGACGTGTTCGACGATTTCCGCCGTCAGTCGCCCAACGTGACGCTGATCGACGCCGACCAGGCCGTGGCGCGGGTGCCCTGTCTGCGCGGCGACCAGCTCTGCGGCGCCATCGAGGAACCCGATGCCCGCGACATCGACGTGCATGCGCTGCACCAGGGGTTCCTGCGCGGCATGGCGCGCCAGGGCGCGGTGCTGCGCAACCAGGCCGAACTGACGGCGGCGTCTTTTGACGACGGCATCTGGACGCTGACGCTGGCGGGCGGCGCCACGCTGCGGGCGCGGGTGGTGGTCAACGCCGCGGGCGCCTGGGCCGACCAGACCGCGGCGCAGTGCGGCGCCCGGCCGGTAGGCCTGCAGCCTTGTCGGCGCACCGCCTTCACCTTTGCCGGACCGGCCGACGTGGATTTTTCCCACTGGCCGGCGGTGGTGGGCGTGGACGAAAGCTATTACTTCAAGCCGGACGCAGGCCAGTTGCTGGGTTCGCCCGCCAACGCCGACCCGGTAGCCGCGCACGACGTCATGCCTGAAGAACTGGACGTGGCCACGGGCATCTACCGCATCGAAGCGGCCACCTCGATGACCATCCGGCGCCCCAGACACACCTGGGCCGGGCTGCGCTCGTTCGTGCGCGACGGCGATTTCGTGGTGGGCTGGGACGCCGATGCGCCCGCCTTTTTCTGGCTGGCAGCCCAGGGCGGCTACGGCATCCAGACCGCCGCCGCGACGTCGGAACTGGCCGCGGCGCTCTTGACCCACCAGCCCATACCCACCCATTTACAGGCTGTCTCTTATACACATCTCCGAGCCCACGAGACAGGCAGAAATCTC
>ERZ1032107.214-NODE-214-length-14100-cov-15.446849_pt1 | contig 14100 bp, 12 predicted proteins | sample MGYA00516713_ERZ1032107 | MGnify/ENA primary metagenome ERZ1032107 (study PRJEB33718, sample SAMN03160116) | human skin metagenome | collected 2014-04-10 | study: EMG produced TPA metagenomics assembly of the PRJNA266117 data set (Human skin bacterial metagenome...
CAGGTACGGCCAGCTACGTACGCCAGCCTTCAAACCATGAGCGACGGCCACATGGTGGCCAAGACAGCCGACGGAAAGCAGTCCGGATTGGTCAACAAAAACGGCGATGCCGTAATCGCGCTCAAATACTATGCGCTTGGCAATCCGAGCGCAGGCCTTGTTTCGTTCAGCAAAGGCTACAACGCGCCTTGTGGTTACATGGACTACAAAGGCAAGGTAGTGATCGCGCCGAAGTTCTCGACCTGCTTGCCGTTCGGCACCAACGAGGCGATGGCGAGAGAGCGACTTGCCGATGGTAGCCAGGGCAAGTTCGGCCCGATTGACCGCAAGGGCCAATGGAAAGCGTCCCCTTCGTACGACTACGCAACCCTGGCGGGCCATACCGCATTTGGCTTCACTCGGCATGTCAGCGGCTTGCTCGTCGTCACCAAAATGACTGGACCGTTCCAGGGCGTGTCCGGACTCTACAGCACCGATGAAGGCCGGGAAATTCTTCCACCGACCTATCAACTGGTCGGCGCGATCGACGCAACGCGGTTTGTGTTTAGCGAAGCGGGTTCACCGACGGTCAACGTGAAGTTCTTGGGCAGCGAAAGTCCGATGCCCGCTGTAGGCGTGATGGGCCGGGACTGGAAACCCCTGATTGTCCCGTCGGCCGCGATCAGCTTCCGTATGGATCCGTCTGGCAGGTTCTTCGAGTCACTCGATGGCATTTCCAAAGAGGCCAAAGCGGGTCTGTTTGACCTGAATGGAAAGCCCGTTGTCGCACCGCTGTGGCAAAGACTGAATGTCGATGTGCCCGCGAATCTGATCAAGGGCTACACGGTGGTCGCTGACGATACGGAGCAGGGCAGCGAGACGCTTAGCGCGCTGTACGACCTTGACGGGAAGGCGTTGCTGACCGTAGAGAAAACCGCATGTGGCGCCGAGCAGTTGCGAAACAGCGAGGGCGACATCATCTGGCCCAAGCGCCCGGACGATTACTGCCCGCCTTCTTCCTGAAAGGGAAAGTCTGCGCGCAAGGCATAACCAGAATAACGAGTCAGACTACGTTTCCTGACCAAAGCAAGCGGCAAAAGATAATGAGGATGCGCGAAAGTATCTGGAAGATGTCTGGCCGATGCTGAGAGACCGATTGGGGGGCAATAAGTTACCTTGGATTGGAAAACGTAGTCTGGTTCGTTATTTATTTGTGTCCACTAGGCAAGAAAGGGAGGTAACGATGAGAAACGAAGATTTGGCTCTATTCATAGAGAGCTTTGGAGAAGCCACCTATCGCTCTCAAGTTCCCGATACCAGTCTGGAAAAATGGACCGGAATACTGCCTCCCATTTTGCTCACTTATTGGCAAGAAGAGGGCTGGGCTGGATATGGCGATGGACGTTTGTGGACTGTAAATCCGGATGATTACGCCAGCATTAAGGATGCTTGGTTGGCTGGCACGCCATTCGCCACATTCGATTCCTTCCATGTAATTGCTAGAAGCGCCTTTGGCAACCTCTATCTGTGCGGCGAAAGGACAGGAAGGTGCGTCACTATTATTACTATCCACAACGAAATCTTAGCCCTGAAGAGCAGACTAAAGCCCAAATCGTTACAAGGCCAAGACGCTACCATCCAGTCCTTGTTTGGTCCAAGTGAACCGGAAGACTTCGATTACCATGACACCAACGGCAAACTACTCTTCGACCGCGCCGTGAAGAAATATGGCCCACTAGCTCCAGACGAGATGTACGGCTTCGAACCCGCTCTCATTCTAGGCGGTAGCTCCACGCTGGATAACCTGCGCTGCCTGAAGATAGATCCACACCTCCTCATTCTGCGCGAATTCGATACTCCGACCTTACCCTTTTCAAAGGTGGATATCGAAAAACTGATGAAGTAGCCTTTATCAATTTCCGATGGGGTGGGATTCGAGGGTGCAGTGTGATTCTTTATTTACGTTGTCCGGCCACAAAATGATTATCGTAACGGTGCGATTTAGAACGACCGTGGAAGGCGGGCGGCATCAGCCGATCTACCCACCCCACCTTTCCTGCATGCTTTGTGTGTCCGGAAGACTATTCGATTGCCGTGTATTAGTAGACGGGGCCCCGATACCTCTAGGTAAAACAGTAAATCTGAACGTTGATTTTATCAACGAAGCATTGGTGAGTCGGTATTTGAAAAGAGGCAATGCCTTCACTCTGAAGGATTTCAGAATTATCGGCGATGGAGTGGTGGTTGATGTTGGTTTTGACAGGGCATAGTCGTTACGTAGGGCTTAATCTTGCTTCTGTTTCCGAAGGCGTAATCTATTTCGGTTAGTCGGAATAAATATTGATAGGGACGTTGTTCTATTGCTGTTGTGGCTCTTGCCTCGCGCGGCAATGTTCATCGTAAGTCAATTCTCGAAAATAATTGGCCGATTGGGAATTTCCTATGTGCTTCTCGTGCCTGTCATTGCGGTATTGATCAATTTGACGAAAAAGAGCATGGGATTTGCGGTCGATTTCGCAGGTGTGAGAGGGACGATTGTCGTATTTGTTATTTACTTGGTTTTGTCGGCGATTTCGGTGTCCGTTGGCTTGGTGCTGGGGATGATTTGTCGCAGGCGTTTATAAAAGTGTCCTGCGTTGGCATGTTCAGTCCGTGAAATAGCAATTCAGATGACGTCATATCGCCAATGGCTTTGGCTTGTCTGCCGGACATGTATGCTGCGGATGAGAATGTCCGCTTGTTAGCGATCAGGCACGGCAAGTCAATCGATCAGGGTGAAGTAATGTTCGACCTCCTTTCCTCGTTTCCATCAACCAAAGCGAACTTTCGAGTTGGACTCTGCGTGACGGTCATGGCACTTGCTCCGGCGCTTGGCGCTGCCAAAGGGTATGTTCCCAGTGACGTTGAAGCCGCTCTTCTAACGCTTGTCCGACAGGATGATCTGCGGACGTTCGGCGAGGGGCAACAGAGCTTTGCTGCCCAGGCTCTCAACATCGACGTTGCGACGGCGTCTGAAATTGCTCACGTCTATAAGAGTGGAAATGACGCCAAAGCCAATCCACGGTTTCTCAACAGGCGAGTGCTTGTGTCGGGCACCATTGATGCGGTGCAGTCCGACAGCCCTGGTCGCACAGCGCTTGTCTATGCCGACACCGGAACGACTCAAGTGCGCGCAATGACGCACGATGAACAGCCATCGCGTACGAGTGCATGGCGGGTGGGGAGCAAGGTTGTGTTGGTCTGCACGGGGGCAGGCGGAACCTCACGAGCAGTCACATTTGACGATTGCGAGAATGCGGACAGCTTTGCCCGGCGTGAATGGGGGCACCTGAATAGTTGGTTTGTCGATTTCTATCAGGGCAAGTACGTGCCGAACATCATGGTGGTGACGATGGCCATAAATATTGCAGCACGGGCCAGCAGGATGCCTGCAGACCACCATTGCGCCGTGAGTGCTGAAAAGTGTCGTGAGGCTGCGATGGCGATCGGTTCTCTGACCGACGATGATGGTCTTTTCAGGGAAGTCGTCAAGCGATTCGAGGCACAAGGGCTGGATTTAAGCTTGCTGGCGCCCGCACAATCGAAGCCCTAGCAAGTCGCAGGACGGATTTGGCTGTACTCCCTGCGGTCGCGAAAACGCGGTCTGGTTCGTTATTTCTTTAGAATGACAAGCATGCAAGACGATCTATTCGGAGATGCGCTACCCGTGCCGCCGGCCAAGGCCTCGGAGCATGTCGCGTCTCCTGCCAATCCCGACCTTTCCGGCCTCCGGAGCATGGCCCGAGTGCTTCCCGCTCCTGCGGCGCAGGAATGGCGCGGGCTTGCGCAGCAGTTGCCGACGCAGTTGCGCTTTGGCGTCTCCACCTGGTCATACCCCGGCTGGGAAGGGCTGGTCTGGGACGGTGAATACGATTCGAGCACGCTGTCCAGGCACGGCCTTGGCGCCTACCATCGGCATCCGCTTTTGCGCACGGTTTGCGTGGACCGCACTTTCTGGCAGCCGTTGACGGCGAGCCAGTATGCCGGTTACGCCGGGCAGGTCGATGATGATTTCCGTTTCGTCGTCAAATGCCCCTCCAGCATTACTGACGCCCAGGTGCGTGGCGAAGAAGGCAGGACGCGCGACGCCAACCCGGTTTTCCTCGATCCGTCGCTGGCTGTCCAGGAATTCGTACGGCCGACGCTCGAAGGCCTGGGGGCCAAGCTCGGCGTCCTGGTGTTCCAGCTGAGTCCGCTGCCGCTGGGCTGGCTGAGTCGCCAGGCATCGCTGTTCGAGAAACTGGGGCACATGCTGGCGGCTGTCCGGGAGGCATTGTCCACGCATGATTCCGTGATTGTCGCGGTGGAAGTACGAGACCCGGAACTACTGGGCCAGGCGCTGGTCGACACGCTCAAGGCGCATGGGGCCACTTTCTGCCTGGGGCTGCATGGCAAGATGCCACCGATCGAGGCGCAACTGCCGATGCTGCGCGCGCTATGGCCGGGGCCGCTGGTCTGCCGCTGGAACCTGAACCGCGTTTTTGGCCCATATGGGTATGCCGCCGCGCAGAAGAAGCATGATCCGTTCAATGCCATTCTCAGCGAGGACATTCCCACTCGCATGGTGTTGGCGCGTACGGTCCGCGGCATTACGGGCGCGGGCCAGCCGGCCTACGTGACGATCAGCAACGACGCCGAGGGTTGCGCGCCGCTGTCCATCCAGCAGCTGGCCCAGGCCATTGCGGGATAGGTGGGGCTTCGCCCTGCTCGCCATGCCGGGCATCGAGCGAGAATCACGAGTCAGGACTACGTTATTGATTGCCGGTTGAGCGTCTCTGCGAGCGTTGATCAAATGTAGTCTGGTTCATTTTTCTATTCATCCCGTCTCAACTCGCGTTCGAGCGCCGGGCTTGCAATGTCGCCCAGCGGGCGGATGGCATGCTCTAAGGTACGGATGAGCCCAGGCGTTGCGCCATAGGATTCGAAGGTTGCCTTCCAACCACGGACGGCACCCCACACGCGACGAATCACCGCCAGCGCGGACGGCTTGTCGGCAACGAATGCAGCAAACTCGCTCATGGCATTGTCCAGCGTGGCGAGCTTTCCGTGAGTCCCCACGCTCAGGTGCAGGCGCCGCTCTTGTGCAATCGAGGGGCGCGGCACGACGTCATAAAGGGGGCTCAGGCGCCAGCCCCGTAGCTGCGCATCGTAGGAGAAGGCATGATTGCGTAGATGATCGTCGTCGTTGTTGACGAAAATGTTGAGCACCATTCGCGCAAATAGCTCTTCATTGTCGGACGCGATGCAGGAGGGGTGCACCCTTTCACGGATGGTCTGCGCAAGATCCTTGTAGCTCTTGGCAGGGGAATCCATCTCTGTGCATCCCATCATGGTCAATGCGCTGACTTGGGGGATGCGCCCCTCGGTCGCACCGTTGCCAGGTTGCGAATCGTACCCGCGTGCCAAGGCTGGCAGCGTTTGTCCCGCGGGTGCCCAGTAGCGATCGAACCGGCGCACGAGCAGCACGCTACTGGCGCCGACCGACATTACTCGCAGTGGGGGAACGGTGAGGCCTGCGGCGCGGGCCAAGTCCATGGCGCCAGCCTCGACGATGGCCATGGTGTAGGTGTCATTCAGGGCGGGAAATTTGGCTAGCCAGAGCACGCCATCGTCGTCGCGTACTGATGCCTTCGGCCGGGCCCCTCCGGCCGAAGGCGCGCCACCGAGGTAGGGCATCAGCTTGGTGGGTATCGGCTCGCCCAGCTCGACGGCTGCCGCCGCTTGCAGCAGATAGGGCAGGTTGACCAGATCGCCAGCAGTGTGCTGGGGCAAAGCGTCGAGATGCCCTCGTACATCAAGGGCGCCGACGCGGTCGCTGCCCGCTTCGAGCAAATAGGTGAATTCGTCCAGGCTATTGGGGGCGGCCTGCAGGCGGGCTTCGATTACGCGGCGGCCCCAAGCATCGGGGGCCGCGTCGCGGATGCCGCCGAACTCTCTGACTTCCGGCGACGGAAACCAGCGCATGCCGGGATGTGCTCGCGCTCGCCCCAAAGCCAGTGCGCGAGGGTCCACGTCGAACGCGTCTGGCCGTTTCAGGTAGCGCAGGCCATAAGCGAAGCTGAGCGTTTGTTGGTCTACGCCAGCGCGCTCACGGTCCAATAGTCCGGCCGGCACGAAATGGTGCCGGCGCTCTGTTTGATCGGGGATGTGCGCGAAGACTGCAACTCGATGCAGGGCACGACGCGTTGCCAAGGCGAAGGTCCTTTAAAAGTCCAGATCACGCAATTCGGCTTTGGTCGCGGCGCGTATGCGTTGGGGCAGCTTGCGTGCGTGCAGCGCAACCAAAGCCGGTACGTCGCCCGATAACAGCGCGTGTAGAGAGACCTCTGGGGCCATGGCGTGGATGTAGCGCAGCACCTGCGAGAGTGTGCGGCCAGGGTCGCCTTTCTCGATCAGCACGGCAGTTGACCGAGAAACGCCCGCGCGAGCGGCGACGTCGGCTTGCCGCAGCTTCAGCCCCTGGCGCAATTGGGTGACGCGTTCTCCCAACAACTGGGCTTCGACCAATCGAGTGCCGGGCAGTAGCGGAGTTTCGTTGCGTTTCATGACCGCAATTTTAGTCTTAAAACTATTTAAGGACTGAAATTGCGGTGATTCTGTAAGAAGTGGTTGATCGTCTAAGGCGTCAATAGTAGTCCTTAACCAATTTAAGGACTGTAATTGCGGACATTTTTGTGTCGAAGTCATGGTGCATCCTATCCCGATCTCCCCGTCGCTTCCATAGGCTTTCGACTGATTTTGCCCCGATGGGGCGAGTAAAATCCGCTCCCCATGCGCTTCTCCGACTTCCACCCCCGCCTTGCCGCCCTTGGTGCCCAGCCGGCTCATCGCGGCCGGGTCATGCGCGCCTGGCTGAGCGGGCAGGCGTTCGACACTGACACCTGGCGCCGACGTTTCGACAACTACCTGCCGCTGGCGCTGCGTGACGCGTTGCCTGCCCTTGCCGCGGAACTGGACGGTCTTGCCCGTGTTCACGCCGAGCATGCCGGCAGCGACGGCTCGCGCCTGCTGCTCGCGCTGGCAGACGGCCAGATGGTGGAAAGCGTGCTGCTGCCGCGCGACGGGCTCTGTGTTTCCACGCAGGTCGGCTGTGCGGTGGGCTGTCGATTCTGCATGACCGGCAAGAGCGGCCTGATCCGCCAGGTGACCAGCATGGAAATCCTGGCCCAGTTTGTGTTGGCGCGACGCCAGCGCGCGGTGAAGAAAGTGGTCTTCATGGGCATGGGCGAGCCGGCGCACAACCTGGACAACGTGCTTGAGGCCATCGACCTGCTCGGCACGGAAGGCAACATCGGCCATAAGAATCTGGTCTTCTCCACGGTCGGTGACCGGCGCGTGTTCGACGCGTTGCCCCAGCAACGTGTCAAGCCTGCGCTGGCGCTGTCGCTGCACACCACCAAGGCCGACCTGCGCCGTCATCTCTTGCCGCGCGCACCGCAGATTACGCCCGAAGAACTGGTCGAGCTGGGTGAAGCCTATGCCCGCGATACGGGTTACCCGGTGCAATACCAGTGGACGCTGCTCAAGGGCGTCAACGATGGCGATGACGAACTCGATGCCATTGAGCGCTTGCTCAAGGGCAAGTTCGGCGTGCTTAACGTCATTCCGTTCAACAGCCTGGAAGGCGACGACTACCAGCGTCCCGACACCGAACGCATCCGCGAGATTGTTCGCATCCTGCACCGCCGCGGTGTGCTGACCAAGGTCAGGAATAGCGCGGGGCAGGACGTAGAGGCGGGTTGTGGCCAGCTGCGTGCTCGGGCGGTGGGGGCGGAGCAGGTGGTGGAACTGCGTCGGCGATCGCGTGGCGCCGGGCTGGAAGCTGCGTAGCTGGTAGCCTGTCTTAGCCAATCTCCTGGTGACATCTGCTCAGCGCGTGCGTTGCGCTGCGCGTGTCTGCCTCGCTGCCCCATTTTTCAGAATCTTCCAATTCCTGCATGGCAGGGACGCTTCTAGCATGGCGAGTCCAACCTGGGGCGACCGACGGTGTTTCACGCATCGTGATTCCACGTCAGGTCTTTCGGGGCTGGAACACCAGGGCAACGACACTCCGTCCGTTTCGCCCTGGCCATCGGAGGAGACCACCATGAGCGCGTCGGCAAGAGACACCGAACACCCGCAAGCCGCCTATCTGGACCGCCTGGATAAATGCTATTCAGGGATTCTTCACGATGTGATGCGGGCGGAAGGGCTACGCAATTTCACGCTGCCTTCTACGCTGCGTCCATTGATACCCGGTCAAAAGATGGCTGGCCCTGCGTTTACCGTGGCCGGCCGTGTCGATCCCTCTGCCGATGGGCATGAAACCCTGATGGGATGGACCGGATTGTTGTCCAAGGCGAAGCCGGGGCATGTTGTGGTTATCCAGCCCAACGATTCCACGGTATCGCACATGGGGGAACTGTCTGCCGAAACGCTCAAGTACAAGGGCGTGCGCGGCGTGGTTGCCGATGGCGGGGTACGCGATTCCCAATCCATCCTGGACATCGGCTTTCAGGTTTGGCATCGCTATTACACGCCTCGCGACGTCGTGGGCTATTGGCTGCCCTATGCCTTCGACGTGCCGGTCACCATCGGCGAGGTCAAGATCTTCCCGGGTGATTACCTGTTTGGCGACCGTGACGGGGTGGTGCGCATTCCGCGAGCACATCTTGATCGGGTGCTGCAGCTGGCGGAAGAGGCGATGGGCAAGGAGAACCTGGTTCGCAAGGCAATCCTTGGCGGGATGGATCCGCAGGAAGCGTATTTGATGCACCGGAAATTTTGAAAGCGGGCGCTATTGCTTTCATGTCCTATCGCGACCTGATGGGCTACGTCGTCGAACTTTGGGGGGCGAAGCCTTGGACGCGCTATCGCTTGCCATTCTTATTTTGTCGTTTTTTGCCATGACGGCCATGCTTGCATGCCTGCTGGCATTCGCCGTTTGGGTTCGCAATGGGCGCTAGTCGGAAGGAGGAATCAATGGGTGGTCTAGCCCTACATTTGGTCGGGATAGTGGTTGGGGCAGTCGTGTTCGTCGCGGGCATCTACGTCTACTTGATTCCGCAAGTCTTTCCACCCACATATCTGTTCCTGATTGTCGGCATCTGTGCCGCTGCAATCTTTGGCGGCTGCCGGATCTACTTCTTCACCGAGGCTGGATCGTATCGATGGCTCATAGCGGTGTTGGGTGCGGCCTTCCTTGCGTTTTGCGTCTTTTACATTTCTATGCTGATCATTGTGAACACGAGGGGTTCATGAATCCCAGAACGGACTGAATGGGCTTGGGTATAGAAAACTGGAAACTCAAGCCCGGCCACCAGTCCAGGGCTTGTTCCTGCGCCGCGCCAATAGCGGGTGTGGCTTCGCTATCCACTACTGACTTTCTTGTACCTGCCAACTTACGCCGTCTCGCACCTTTCGGAAAAGCGGTAGTCCGACGTTCATTGCGTCCACATGGGTCGCGCAGCTGATGACAGCCCGGCCTTGGGGGTACGGCTGGACGGCGATATACACGCGTTGGTAGGCGTGTCCGGGTCCTATCCGCGGGGCCACGATCAGTTCTATGCCTCCGACGCCTTGATGGACGAAACGCGCTTCGCTTTCTATCTTGCCCATCACACCGAAAAGTGAACGGGCCCAGAGGGTCGTGGTTTCCAGTGCGGAAGAAGGATCGGACTTGGCCAGGTCGAACAGGCTTGTCATCAAGCCCACACTGCATAGCGCCGCGCTGGTGCCTGCCACGGGAGGTACGCCAGAGGTGCTGACCACGTCGATCATGGCGTCGTATTGACGCCTCGGGCGCGAGGGTTTGCGAGTCTCCAGCGGGCGAGGTACGAACAGGCTCAGGCCGGTGCGGGTGTCCGTCCAGCGTCTTGCCTGCTCAGCCGCGGCGACTCTTTGTGGCTCATCTTTCATCATCGCGCCCAGAATGCCATCGGTTGCCGGCGCATGGTTCGGCTGGGCGGCCGGCTTAGGGGGGATGGCAGGGGTGGAGAATCGGGTGTCGTCTGCGTTCAGCGTGAATACCACCGGGTATTCCAGCGTGAATTCCTCATCTTTCATGTCAGAAGAGAAAGGTGGAAAACGGCGCGCGCGCCAGACGCCGTCGAGTGCTGCCTGGTCGATCGTGCTGTTGCCCGATGATTGTGCGACTTTCAATGAGTGTATGTCTCCGTTGCGCCCGATTACCAATGCGACGACGGCTGTTCCCGACTCGTTGATCAGTCGAGCTTGGAAGGGATATAGCGACTTCTGCTGGATGAGTTGGATGACTTGTTCTTGCCATGCCTGTGTGTCGGCAGGAGGGGCAGTCGTGGCCAGGGCGGGCGGGGATGCCATCGGCATGACCAGGGTGAATGCGAGGAGAGCATTGCGTGCGTAGCAGGCAACGATACCGCGGCCTGATTGGTGAGACTTCTTCATGCCGTCACTCGTTGATGGATAGTGGATAGAAAGGAGAATGTGGTGCGGGTGCCATGTCATTCGTCAGGCATCACCGCATAGTCGTCGCTGCAATGCTGGCGGCCACCAGATCGCCAAAGTCAGTGCAAGGGCTGCAATCATCAGGAGAAAGAGCCGCAATGCCGGTATCCATTGCTCGGTGATTTCATGCGAGGCATCAATGACAAGCTGCACTGGAGCGCCGTTGTCGCCCCGCAATGGCTGGAAGACAACCACACCTGCCACCCCGAATCTGCCTTGCTCATTGGCCAAGATCTGAAGCTCTCGCCAGAGGGTGTATTCGTCTGGCGCGAGACGTGGGGGCCAACTGGCAGTGGATGGCCATGCTTTGGGTGTGGGTAGCGGGGAACTGCCCCGCCACTTCAGTACCCGAACGACCACACCTCCCTGTTGCGATTTGGCAGCCCCCTGGACAGCCATCAATGCGCTGGCATTGACGACAGATTGGCTCAGGATTCTGGCTTCTCGACGTATCGTTTGGAAGGATTGCGAAGTGTGTTGGAATCCCGGATGACTCTGATAACTGGCCAGGCGTTGCTTCGCAGATTCGATCATTCCTGGCGCCACTGTCTTCGCTTGCCCCGTGTCTGCCAGGATCACGGTAGCAGCTACCAGCACCTCCATGTCGGCCGTTGGCAGGGCGAATGCGGGATCTTGGGCGGTTCGCGAGACCAGATCGAACCAGTCCTTGCCTATGGCTGAGCCGTCATCACTGAGGATGGCGATAATTTTCTGCTGCAGGCTTGCGCAGCGGGACGAGGCAAGCGATGCAGCTTTGCTTTTGGGCATTGTCCGGCATGCGGTGTCTACGGCTTGCACCATACGGGGTATGTCCAGGTACGCCGGCATGTTTGGCAGCCGGTCATACGCCGACAATGCGTAAGCGCTGGCGCCATCCTGGGTTATTTTTCCCTGGGTTATGAGTTCGCTACGCAATCTGACTGATAGTGGCGGGGCCAGGAAAATATCACCGTCGTAAAGTTCGCTCCAGGCATTGCCGATATCGAGAGGGGAAACTTTCGGGCCGGTGGATCCCCATCGAATGGCGTTGCAGTCGATTTGGGGGAGGGCATCCGTGGCGTAGTCAGGGTTCGGTGGCATTACTGAGCATCGACCGCTGCCGCTCAACGACACCTGCCAGCCACGGCTGGGAGGGTCAGCCAATAGGGCTTCAGGCGAATCGTAGGCCCGCGGCTCTGCTCCTTGTAGCCAGGCCAGGGACATGGAGGTGTCGCGGGACAAACCCGGCGAGTGATTGATGGTGACGCATGCGATCAAGAGGCCAGCCAATCCCAGCGCGCTTCGCCGAAAGAAGACCCGTCGATTTTGACTCAGCTGTGCACGGTAGCGCTGCACAACGGCATCGCTGACCGGAGAGGGGTTCAATAGGCCGACTTCAGCATCGTTGCCCGTGCGCGATGCAATGTCCATCTGCTTGGGCCACTGCGTTTGGGCGATGATGCCTCGCATGAAGAAGATGGGGTGCGGCTGATTGCGCGGCGCGGCCCAATTGGAGAAAGCCGATAGCGCAGCAGGCCCTTGCTGCATGAAGGTCCGGATCAGCATCCATTTCGCAGTGCCGCGGACGGCGCGTCCACGCTCTAGTTGGAACGTCTCGACAATTCTGTTGTTAAGCGGGTCAATTGCCAATAACTCCACAATTTCTCCATACTTTGTGCGAGTGATTCTTCCGCGAAGATTGTCCCGGTCGTATTCCTCCGCGCTTGCGGCCCAGTTCTTCCCTCGCAAGAGGCCGAAGCGACCCTTCTGTCGATAGGCATATAGCTTGCGTCGCACGCGATTGAATCGAAGCGTGAAAAAGTAAGGGCGTTCGATATCGCTGCGGATGAGGTCGATTCCGAATACAGGAAGAAGCAGGCCGGTCAACAAGGCGAAAATCAAGAACGCCGCGTTGTCCAGATCGGGTATGCTCCACGCGCCGATTGCCATCCACAGATGCACAGGCGCTATCGCGACAAGCACAGCACCGCATAGGAGTTGAGCACCGCGCATCTGCTCACCCAGGGAGAATTCGAGATAGTTGGCGTCGATATGGGTGGGAAGAGTCCCTACTTCTTGCGGCTCTGGTGGACGGGCCGGCGCGTCGTTCGGTCCAGGCAGGTATCCTGACCGGAACAGTGATAGGTCTTGCTCCAGAACGGCGCTGTCAAGCGGATCTTCTGGTTGCTGCGAAATGCGGTTCTGCATGCGAGTGAGACGGTAGGGAAGCGAGCAATGTCAGCGATCCCTTAGGCACGGTCGTTCAGTGTGAAGGTCCCTGGATTTAGCCGTAGATGATCCAACCAGGGAATTGGAAGATTCTGAATAGCAGAAGGCCTGCCGCATTCACAGCCTGCAGATTCCGGGCTGCCGGTCTTTCGGCTACGTTTTCGGCGCGGCCTCACCGTTAGGGTGGGCGCGATACCAGTCAACCAGGTCGCTCGGATAGTGGGGATGGTCTCGGTAGCTGCTGTCGTCGACGTTCCATAGCACCGTGACCAGCGCCGCTTCCAGGCACCAGTAACCGAAGTGGACGTCGTCGATATGCGAGTCGTGCCAGTAGGTCGGCTCCATGCCGTCGTACCACTCATCCAGCAGGGTCTTCATGCAGGCCACGCGCTCATCGGGCGGAACCAGCGTGACGCGACCCAGGGAATGGTAGGGGTCGGGGTGCAACATGACGCGCGGGGTTGCCAGGTGCACACCGGTCAGTTCGGCCACGACGTTTTCAAACAAGGCGTCGCGGCGGCGGTTGACGTCCCAGGACTGGTCGACCCAGCGGACGACTTCGGGGACCAGGGTCTCGTGTCGCAGCAACTTGCACAGGGCCAGCAGCCAGAACACGTACACGTAGTTGTCGAGCTGGGTGATTTCCAGCGTATCTGCGACGTGTTGGGGCGGGAGCTTGCGGGAAGCAGAGGCGTCTTGGCCGAGGTAGCTCCCGAAGCGGGCAATGACGGTCGGCAGCTGGGCTCGCAGGTCTTCTATTGGCTTACCTGCGGTGTAGCCCAGCAACAGTAATTCAAGACTTTTGAACGCGACGGTCCATCTGTTGGCGGAAGGCGCGTTCGGGGCCTTGGGGTGGCCTGACGCCAGCGACTCGAAGGCAAGCGCAATATCGAATTGCAGGGAATGATCTTCTTTCAGGAACGCGCGCTGGTCGAGGGACTCCTGGCGACGAATACTGTTGAAGTCGATCATGCTTTGATCCTGGTGGATGGCCTATGGGGCGGCTGCGAATAACCGCTGTGTCAGTCGTCCAGGCCTCGATCCGTCGTTAGCCGCGGTGAAGATCCATGAACGGTCTCGGGGATCATGCGCAATCCTGGGGGCGGGGGAAATTGGAAGATTCTGAATTTCTGGGGGGATTGGCGCAGAGATTTCTGTTCTGCAATGCAGATGACTCGTTGCATGACTCCGAACTCCCGTTTGGCCCGGTCATTATGAATGGCGTCTGCCAGCCGAAACCTGGCCGTCTGCAGGGGTTGTGCCATTGGAGGATGTTGCGATGAGCCGCACGCAGGCGTTGTCGTCGATTTGACGTCGAGCGTGGTGGTCAACGCGTTGCCGCCGCCGTAGCTATACCTGGTTCCTGTCTCTTATACACATCTCCGAGCCCACGAGACAGGCAGAAATCTC
>ERZ1032107.218-NODE-218-length-14014-cov-11.057955_pt1 | contig 14014 bp, 13 predicted proteins | sample MGYA00516713_ERZ1032107 | MGnify/ENA primary metagenome ERZ1032107 (study PRJEB33718, sample SAMN03160116) | human skin metagenome | collected 2014-04-10 | study: EMG produced TPA metagenomics assembly of the PRJNA266117 data set (Human skin bacterial metagenome...
TTCTGATATTGCTGCTGGTAGGCGCCGTGCCGGCGTGGCCGCATAGCCGAGGCTGGGGCTATTACCCCAGCGGGTTGCTGGGGATCGTGGTCATCGTTCTGATCGTGTTGCTGCTGACGGGACGGATATAGCGGCGGGGGGCGTCTTGGGTACTTGAGGCGCCCGCCGCGCAACATCAGGCGCGCCGGGCCGTTGGCCTGGGCGCCTGCGCTGGCGCCAGCCGGCCGCGGTGCTTGAGCCGTCGGCGGCTGATCCAGATGACCAGCCCGGTCACGAAGAACAAGAGCGGCAGCAGGCCCAGCACTGCCGTCAGGATGCGGCTGGGCAGTCCGAACAGGCTGCCCGAATGCAGCGGGAACATCACCGCCAGCAGGCGTTGGCCCGCCGTGCCCGACAGGGGATCGGCCGCCGATACCTGTGCGCCGCTGCGCATGTCGATGAACAGGCGCAGCGTGCCGACCGGCTGCCAGTCGTCCGCGCGGCGCATGCGGGCCTGGTAGACGCCATTGGCGGCATCGCGCCGCAGCATCACCAGCGTGGCGGTGGCGGGCGCCCCTGCGCGCGCCTTCGCGGCCGCACCATCCCAACCCACTTCCGTTTCGCCAGGCGCCAGCGGCGCCAGCTTGGCCGTGCGCGCATCCACCGGGACGCTCATGACGCTGGACACCAGCTGCCGGCCCAACTGCGGCAGGCCCATGAAAAAGCCGGTGCCCGCGACCACCAGCAAGAAGATGGCCGAGATCAGGCCCGCGGCGCGGTGCAGTTCGTAACTGGTGCGAAACGCGCCGACCCCGCGCGTCACCGACACCGAGCGGCGCCAGTGGCCCGGGCGCGGCCAGGCCAGGTACACGCCCGCCAGCAACAGCACCACCCAGGCCACCGCCAGCCAGCCCAGCACTTCGCGGCCGGTCTTGCCTTGCAAGAGCGTCATGTGCCAGCGCAGCAGCAAGGGCATGACGTGGGCGCGGTCCAGCGACACTGCGTCGCGGTTGCGGCTGGCCAGCAACTGGCCCGAGCAGGCGTCCACGCCGGCCTCGGTGTCGGCCGTGGCGGCGTGCTTGAACTGCACGCGGTAGCTGTCGGCGGCGGATTCGGGCAGGGTGATGGCATTGACCGCCGCGCCCGGCCAGGCCTGTTGCACGGCCTGCGCGGCGGCAGACGGAGGCAACGGCGCGGCGCAAACGCCGGCGCGGTTGCGCAGCATGGCCGAATTCAGCCAGCCGTCAAGTTCATGGTCGAACGCCAGCAGGCTGCCCGAAAGGCCGGCCAGCACCAGCACCACGCCCAGGATCAATCCCACCCACCGGTGCAGGGTGGACAGGGCAGTGCGCAGGGTCTTGCGGTGCTTGGCTTTCATGACGCGTTCAAGGATGGGACAGGCGGGTGGCGCGCAATTGTACCGAGGCGTAATATTCGCCGGCCTGTTTTTTGGCGGCCGGTGCAATCACGCACGGGGCGCCGCGCCCGGCACCCTCGACCTGCCGCATTCCCGACCGCATTCCGACCCGCAGCAACATGAAGATCCCCCTCCTGATCCTGATCGAAAGCGTGCATGATTTCCTGCCCGCCATCGAAGACCGCGGCTTTCGCTGCATTCTTGCCACCACCCCCGAACAACGCGCCCGCGCCATCCGCGAACACGCCGACGAGATCCGCGTGGTGCTGACCCGCGGCGCGACCGGGTTCCATGCCGACGAAATGGCGGCCTTGCCCAAGCTGGAATTGATCTGTTCGCTGGGCGTGGGCTTCGAGAACATCGACGTGGCCGCGGCGCGGGCGCGCGGCCTGCGGGTCACGCACGGCCCTGGCGCCAACGCCACCTCGGTGGCCGACCACGCCATGGCGCTGCTGCTGGGCACGGCGCGGCATTTGCCGCAGGCCGATGCCTGGGTGCGCCAGGGGCACTGGAATGGCTTCATGGGGTCGCAGGTATCGGGCAAGCGCCTGGGCATCCTGGGGTTGGGCACGATCGGCCTGGAAATCGCCAGGCGCGGCGCCCTGGGCTTTGGCATGACGGTGGGCTACTACAACCGGCGGCCGCGTCCGCAGAGCGGCTACACGTACTACGACAGCCCGCTGGCGCTGGCTGCGGAGTCCGACTTTCTGGTGGTGGCCACGCCCGGCGGCGCCGACACGCGGCATCTGGTGAACGCGGCCGTACTGGATGCGCTGGGGCCCCAGGGCTACCTGGTGAACATCGCGCGCGGCAGCGTAGTCGATACCGATGCCCTGATCGCGGCGCTGGCCGAACGCCGCATTGCCGGCGCGGGGCTGGACGTGGTGGAAGGCGAGCCGGTGGTGCCGCCGGCGCTGTTCACGCTGGACAATGTGGTGCTGACGCCGCACAGCGCAGGCCGTTCGCCCGAAGCCGTGTCGGCGACGGTGGCGCTGTTCCTGGAAAACGCCACCGCGCATTTCGGCGGCAAGCCGGTGCTGACGCCGGTGCCGGGCTCGCAGGGCTGACCGGCCGGCCCGCTGGCCCGCGTGGCGCAAGCCGTTCGTGCGACGCCGGGTGGCGGGCGGCCCTCGGTGCGAGAGCCGCGCGGACCTTAGTGCGAGAACATGATCGGCACGGTCATGCTCTTCAGGATGGACGCGGTGACGCCGCCCATGGCCCATTCGCGGAACTTGCTGTGGCCGTAGGCGCCCATCACGATCAGGTCGGCGCTGTAGTCGGCCGCCGCGTTCAGGATGGTGCTGCCGACGCCCACGCCCTTGATGTCGCGGCGCACGTGGTCGGGCGCCGGCATGCCCTGGGCGATGCAATAGGTGGCCAGGTCTTCGAACGGCGCGGCTTCGCCCTTGCGGGTGGCGGCGCCTTCGTCCATGGTCAGCACCACCAGGTGCGAGGCCGAACGCAGCAACGGCGCGGCATCCGCGAGGGCGCGCGCAGCTTCGCGGCTGCCGTCCCAGCAGACCAGCACGCGGTCGCCGATCACCGGGAAATCGCCGCTGGACGGCACCACCAGCACGGGGCGGCCGGCCGTCAGCAGGGCTTGCTCGACGAATTCGGTTTCGTGCGCGGCCTCGACGTCTTCGCGGTTGTCCTGGCTGACGATGATGAGGTCGCTGGTGCGGCCATACAGCGCCACCGTGGCGCTGGGGGTGTTGTCACCCGCGCGCACGACCGCGGGCACATCCGCGTTGGCAGCCGCTTCCAGGAAGGCGTTCTGCACCGCGCCGCGATTCTGCGACTGCAGGTCGCGCATCACGCTCAGGGTCTTGGACATCAGCACGGATTCGCCGTAGTAGTACTGCGGCGGCGCCGAGCTGGCGTAGATGCCGACCAGTTCGGCGTTGTGGCGCTTGGCCAGGGCCAGCGCAACCTGCGTGCGGCGGGGGCAATCGAACCCGTGGTCCAGGTGTACGGAAATGCGGCGATACATGGCGGCCTCCTTTTCAGCGCGACAGGCCTTTATCGTTGCGCGTTCCGCGCATTCCGCCTTTGACGCGCGTCAAGGCGCCCGCAGTTAGGCGGGGCCGGCGCAAGCGTCGTTCAGGCCTGCTGCACGCGTTCGCGCAATTGCCTGACCTGGCGCGCCTGCTGCGCGATGCGGTCCAGCGGCCCGGCCAAGGCTGGCGCGGTGGCCGCCAGCGCGGCGGGCACCGCCAACTGCCGGATATCGGTGGCGGGCGCCGCTTCCTGCGGATGCAAGGCATGCGCCAGCGCCTGGCCGTACTCGCGCAGCACGGGGGCGGCGGCGTTGTCCGGCGCCAGCGCGGGCTGGATTTCCAGCACGGTGCCGGCCGCGGTCACGCGGCGCATCGCGGCCAGCAGGTTCACGGCAGTATCCACATTGCGGTCGCGGTGCACGGGGTTTTGCTGCAAGCGCTGCAGCGAGGCCTCGGCGTTGTCGGCCGACAGGCAGGCCAGGCGCCGCAGGCCGACGATGTCTTCGCCCGCGCCCGCGCCGCTCTTGTCGCGGGTCAGCGCCAGAGCGTAGGCGGCATGGCGCTCCAGCGCACGGCTCAAGGCGCCGGCCAGTTGGCGCGGTTCTTTCTCGGGCCACACCAGAAAGCCCACCAGCAGCGCCAGCACGCCGCCCAGCACGCTGTTGAAGGCGCGCAGCGCCGCCAGCATCGGTTCGTAGATGTCGGGCTGCTGGATATGGCTGACCAGCACGAACTGCGAGGTCAGGAAAAACGTGAACAGGGCGTAGTGGATGGTGCGGGCCGCGAAGGTGCCCAGGGCGATAGGCAGCACCGCCAGCGCCACCGACAGCGGCGTGGTGAGCAGCAACCCCAGCAGCGAGGCGCCGATGGCGCCGGCCACGCTGCCGATGACGCGTTCCACCGTGCGTTGCCAGGTGGTGGCGAAGTAGGGCTGCAGGATGAACACCAGCGTCAGCGACATCCAGTAGCCGTGGTTGACGGCGAAGGTCTTGGACAGCGCCACGGCGATGGTGGCGCCGATGCCCACGCGCAGCGCATGGCGAAAGGCATCGGATTCGAAGCGCAGGTTCTGCCGCAGGCTGCGCCAGGCGGCGCGCGCCGGCGATTCGGCGCGTGCGGCTTGCGCCGGCACGTCCGGCGCGCCGTCGCGGTCGAACAGCGCCTGCATGACCGACTGCGCATTCTGCTGCAGGCGGTCCAGCACCGGCACCATGGTGGCCAGGTCCGGGGCATAGGCCATGGCCGCGCCGCGCAGCTCGTGCAGGCCGGCGCCGAAGTGCGCCAGCCGTTCGCGCAGGCACTCGGCCTGCTTGGCATCGGTGACGTCGGACGTGCTGGCGATGGCGTTGGCCACGCTGGCGTAGCGGTGGAAGGTGTGCGACAGGTTGGCGCCCGCGCCGCGGCCCAGCCAGCGCGGCGCGTTCGATTCCAGCAGGTCGGCCGCCGCCACCAGCGCGATGAAGCTGTCTTCGGCGTTGTCCAGCAGATAGAACAACTGCTGGGCCCGGGCGCGACGCGAAGGCCGCGCATCCTGCACTTCGCGGATGCGGCCGCGCGCCGCTTCCAGCGCGGCGCGCAGGGCGCTGCGCTGCGCGCGGGTGACGGCGCTCCAGGCCTGCGGACCGCCGGCGGGGGCCAGGCCGGAATACATGCGCGCCAGCGCGTCGCCGAAATCCGCCAGGCCGCGGTAGCAATGCGCCACGGCGTGGGTCGCGTCTTTCCAGGGGCGGCGGCGCCAGACCAGCGCGGTCATCAAGATGGCCCACAGCGCGCCGGCCACGAAGAACAGGGTGTACGACAGGCTGGCCGCCAGCGTGGGCGCGGGCAGTTCGGCCGCCACCACGAAGCCGGCCGACAGCAGCGTGCCGACAATGGCGGCTGCCGGTCCCAGTACCCGCAGCAGGCCGCCGAACGTGCAGCAGACGAAAGTCAGCGGCAGCAGCAGCCACAGGTGGCCCGCGCTGGCGCTGGCCAAAAAGCAGAACAGGGCGCCGATCAGGCCCAGCGCCAGCATCGACCCGGCGCGTTGGCGCAGCGGCCCGCCGGGGTCGCCAAAGCAGGCCCAGAAGGCGGCAATGGCCGTCCAGCCCAGGCGCGGCTCGTGCGCCAGCACGGCCAGAATGACGGGCGCGGCGCTGATGGCCGCCGCTTGCAGGGCGTCCAGCCACAGGACATTGCGCACCGAATTGCGCCAGCGGGAAAGCAGGGAAGTCACGCGGAATGCCAAAAAAAACGCAACGCTACCATGTCGACAAGACAAAAAAATAATGAATTTTCAGAGCGTCCGATTATTGGGATTTTCATGAATGATCAGGCATAAATACTCCTGGTTACATATGTGTGACTTTGGCGCCGCAAGCGCGCACAATTGCCTGGAATAAATGTGCGAAATCGCATAAAAAAACATTGGCGATCGATTAGCGAATGCGCTGGGTAAGTAACGCTAGGCAGTAAATAACCCTGCAAGCCGAATGTGAATACTCATGTCCAATGTGCCTCGGTCTGCGCCCGGACAGCGCAGGCCGTACTCCGGGGCACTTAAGGAGCAAACATGACGCCAAATCACGAGGCTTCCACAAGCTCGGTGGTCAGCGATGACGAAATCGCTGCCATGATTACCGGCAAAGACGGCCTGAGGGTATTGCTGCAACCCCAGGTGGATTTATTGACCGGCCGCATTGTGTCGGCCGAGGCGCTGGCGCGCTGGCAGCATCCGCGCCTGGGTATTGTCATGCCCGCCGAATTCATTCCCGCCGTGAACCGGCTGGGGCTGGATCGTACCCTGTTCGAGCGGGTGGCGCAGCGCGTCATCGACATGCTGCAGACCATGCGCCGAACCGGCATGGCCATCCCGGTGGCGATCAATGCGCCGGCTTCGACCCTGTCCGACGAACGCTCGGTCGATTTCCTGCTGGCGCGCATCCACGCGGCGGAATTGCCGGCGTCGTTGCTGCGGGTCGAACTGACCGAAGACCAGCCCATCAAGGAACTGGAAGTCCTGCGGGCCACGCTGGCACGGCTGGAAGAGGCCGGCTGCGAGGTCAGCCTGGACGATTTCGGCACCGGCCATGCGTCCCTGAAGCTGCTGTCCGCCATTCCGCTGTCCGAAGTCAAGATCGACCAGTATTTCGTGACCCGCATGCGTCGTAGCGCGGTGGCATTCGAGGTGCTGCGCACTGCCGCCGAACTGGCCACCCGGATGGGATGGCGGGTGGTGGCCGAGGGCGTCGAGAACGTCGCGGACATTCCGGCCTTGCGCGCCGCGGGTTGCCGCTATGGCCAGGGCTACGCGTTGGGCCGTCCCATGCCGCTGGACGATCTGCTGATGCGCCTGCGGGTGCAGCGGGACCGCGGCGAACCGCTGGCCGCGCCCGCCAGCTATGCGTCGGCATGGCTGGACGCCTTTGACCCGCAAGATGCCGAAACCGGCCTGCCGGTGCACGTCACCACGCAATAAGGGCTGGGCCAATCAGGGTCTGACCCGGCCAGCGCGGCCTGGCCGACTTTTCTACCCCTCGCATCCCGAAATTACCGGGGCCGCAACGGCCGGGCCGATGCGCGCCGCGTTGCCGGCCCGGGCGGGGCCAGGCTTGGGCACGCCAGTTGCTACTCCCTGTGTGGCGGAATGGTTCCGCCGACTAGGAGACTTGCAATGGCAAACCCGAATCAGCCCGACCAGCAAAAGCAGCCCCAAAAGCAGCAGACGCAGGAAAGCCCGAAGGATCGCAACCAGCCAGGTCAGCAACAGCCCGGCCAGGGCGGCCAGCACATGGATAAGGACGGCAAGCCGGGCCAGCAGCCTGGCCAGACCGGCCAGCAACGTCCGCAGACGCAGCGTTGATGCGCTGACGACATCCGAGTGAGCCCGCGTTGCGGCGACGGCCGACAGGCGCAGGGTGAGTGGCGGCGATGCCCGTGCGGGGAGCCCTGCGCGGGCATCGCCGTTTCTGGCTCGGCCATGAGGCGTAGCCGGACCGCCGCGCGCCTGGAAGCCTGGTTTGGCCTGCATTTGGCCTGCATCGTGGCCCTGGTGGCCGCATACCGGTAGCGCCGCATGCCTTGCGCCGCGCCGGGTCGGTCGGTAAGGTGCAGGCAGGGCTGCCCGTTCCATGCCGCGACGCGCCCGCGCCGCGGCCACCGCCTCAGGATCCCCGATGAGTCTTCAATCCGCCGCACCTCGCCGTCGCTCGCCCCTGGGCATGGCCCTGGCCATTGTCGTGCTGTTGGCTGCCGTGCTGGCCATCCTGGCGCTGGCCGGCACGCGCCTGGTCGAGCTGCGTATCGCCAATATGCTGGGGCCGCGGGCCCAGGTGGGCAATGTCCAGGTCGGCTGGCGAGAGGTGGTGCTGACCGACGTCAAGATCGCGGGCACGGGCGATGCGGCGCCGGCCAGCGCGCGGCGCGTGGTGGCGGAACCCGAATGGACGTCGTTTCTGCAGCACGAGGCGGTGTTCCGCAAGATCACCATCGAAGGGTTCGATTTTGCCGTGCTGCGCACGCCCGATGGCGACATGCAGATTTCGCCCGCCCTGCAGGCGGCGCTGCGCGAGGCCGACAACGCCAATGACCCGTCGCGTCGCAAGAACCCCATCCGTGCCGATGACATCGTGCTGACGGACGGACGGCTGGACTTCCTGGATGCGGCGGTATCGAAGCCGCCGCACCGCATTCCGTTCAATCAGGTCACCGCGCGCCTGCATCCGCTGGTGCTGCCGGCGGAGGGCCAGCGCAGCGATATGGAATTCGAGGGGGCGGTGGAAGAAAACCGCAACGGCGCGGCCACCGTGACCGCCAAGGGTTCGCTGGAGGTCGGCGGCACCGATGCCGACATGAAAGTGGCCGTGCGCAATATGGACATCCGTTATGCCGCGCCGTATCTGGCCGAAAACGGCGCCGGTTCGCTGTCGGGGGGCGCCATGGACCTGGACATGCAGACCACCATTGCCAAGCGGCAATTGAAGGCGTCTGGCGTGGTGGCGCTGCGTGGCCTGAAATTCAGCGGTGACGGGTCGTTGTTTTCGCTGCCGCGCAAGGCGGTGCTGGCCGCCATGGAAGACCGCAATGGCGCGCTGCGCATGGAATTCAGCCTGTCCGGCAGCCTGGATAACCCCAAGTTTTCGGCGTCGCGAGGCTTTGCGGCGCAGATCGCGCGGGGCGTCGGCCACGTGCTCGGCGTGGGGGCCGAAGGCGCGGCCAGCGGCGTCGCCGGCGCCGTCAAGGACGTCGGCGACGCGATCTCGGACCTGTTTTCGCCCGGGTCCGAGAAGCGTTGATCATCGGCGGCGATTCGCCGCGCTGATCAACCGCGACGATCAAAACCGATAGTTCGCGCTCAGTTCCACCCGGCGGCCTTCGCCCAGCAACCATTGGGTCTGGTTGTAGTAGGCGGTTTCGGCGTACTGGCGGTCGAACACATTGAATGCCCGCAGCGCCAACGTCAGGTCGCGCCGCGGCTCCCATTGCAAGGCCAGGTTGGTGGTGGTGTAGCCGGCCATCTCCAGGGTGTTGGCGGCGTCCGCGAAACGCCGCCCCACGTAGCGCACCCCGGCGCTGGCGGTCCATTGCGGCGCGAACTTCCAGCTGACCCAGGCATTGGCCACGCGCTCGGGCACGTCCGTGGGCACATTGCCTGCCCGCGACACGGCCGCGCCGTTGACCGATTCGCTGAAGTCGTCGTAGCGCGCTCGCAGCACGGCGGCGTTCAGGTCCACCCGCCAGGCCGGGGTCAGCTCGACCCCCAGCGTGGCTTCCAGCCCGCGCGACGATTGCTCGCCCACCTGGATGCGCAGCGACGGATCATTGGGGTCGCGCGTCACCAGGTTGTTCTTGCGGATATGGTAGGCGGCCAGGGTCCATTGGCCCTTGTTGTCCCAGAACGTCTGCTTGACGCCCACTTCCACCTGGCGGCCCTTGGACAGCTCGAAATCCTTGTTGGCCGGCGACAGCAGCAACAGGCTGCCGATGGGGTCCGCGGCCTCGGCGTACTGGCCATAGACCGACAGCGTGGGCAACACGTCGTAGACGGTGCCGATGCGCCAGCCGACATTGTTGAAGGTGGTGTCGAACGCCGTCTGCCCGGCCACCAGGTCGCGCCGCTTCAGGTCGATATGGTCATAGCGCAGGCCGCCCAGCACCGACCAGCGTTCGGTCAGCATCAGGCGGTTTTCGGCGAACAGCGCGTATTGGTCGGCCGTGTTGCGGTAGCGCGGGGTGGTGCCGGCGACGTTGATGAAGCGGCCGTGGTCGACGTCGTACGGGTCCACCAGCGACGTGCCCGAATAGGGCGAATTGTTGGTGTGCTTGAACGTGGCGTGGTTGAGCTCGACACCCACCGCCACCTTGTTGGCCAGGCCGAACAGATGGCCGTCGAAGCTGGCGTCGGTGACCGTGCCGACCTGCTGCTGGTCGTGGCGGATATCGGTGTAGGCGCTGCGCTGGATCAGGCCGCTGGCCGGCTGCCAGGTGTAGTTTTCAGCGTCGCGGTAGTCGCGGTCGCTGCCGATGTAATAGACGCGGCTGCGCACGCGGGTGGCGGGGTTGGGCGTCCAGTCGGCCTTCAGTTCGGTGCGGCTGTCGCGATAGATGATCTTGCTGTCGGCCACGTTGTAGTTCTTGCCGCGCAGGCTGTAGTCGATGTCGCCATTGATCAGCGGCGTGCCGAAGTAGCGCGTCGGTTCCTGCCAGGCATAGGCCTGGGTCAGCGTGAAGTTCAGGTCCGGCGACACATCCAGCCGCAGCGCGGCCGTCACGGCGAAGTCGCGCGAATCGCCCAGGCTGATGCCCGAATTGCTGTGGTTGCCGCTGATGTCCAGCCGGTACGACCATTTGTCGTCCAGCGCGCCGCCGCTGCCAAAGCCCAGGCGCTGCGTGTCATGCGTGCCGACGGTGGTCTGGATCTCGTTTTCGATGGGGCCGCGGGTGGGCTTCTTGGGAATCACGTTGACCACGCCGCCGATGGCGCCTTCGCCATACAGCACCGAGGCCGGGCCGCGCAGTACCTCGATGCGGTCCACGGCCCAGGGGTCGTAGAGGAACGTCTGGCCGACGCCGCCGAACTGGCGTACGCCGTCATACAGCTGGGCCACGGAATTCGAATCGGTGAAGCCGCGCGAGGACAGCGACGAGCCGCCGTTGCCCGGATGGCGCATGGCGCTGATGCCGGCCGCCTGCGTGATGGCGTCGGTGACGTTGACCGCGCCGCGTTCGCGCAGTTGTTCGTTGCTGATGACGTCGATGCTGGCGGGCGTGTCGAACGGTGTCAGGCCCAGCAGCGTGCCGGTGCTGGCCGGTTCCAGCAAGGTGGCCGACGGCGCGTCGGCCGAGACGGAAATGGCGGGCAGGGTGGCGACGCCGCGCGAGGCGGCTTGCGACGGTGTGGCAGTCGGGGCAGCAGTCGGGGCATTAGTCGGCACGGCCGTGGCCGGCAGCGTCTGCGCGTGCAGGGCCGGCGTGAAGGCGAGCGCGGTCCAGACGGCCACGCGCCGTTTCAGGACGCGGTGCGCCCTGGCGGAAGAAAAAGACATGGAATTTCTCGGTATGCCAAAGAAGCCGCACGGCGTGCGGCGAAGCGATCAGCTGATAACCGGGAAAAGAGGCGGGGCGCGGGCGCCCAGCGGCGGGCCGGGCAGGAATCCTTCGGCTACGGCCGGCGGGGCACGCGCGGCCAGCGGATGGGCCATGACGGCCGTGCTGGCCAACAGCGGCGCGGGCGAGGGCGGCAACGCCACCGCCGCCAGCATGGCGCCCATCGGGCAGGCGGCGGCCTGGGCCGCGTGCCGCTCGTCGGGGGCATCGCTATGCTTGGCGGGCCCGGCGACCCAGATGGTGCCGGCGGCCGAGCACAGCTGGATCAGCGTGCCCTGTTGCGCCGCGGGCATGAAGCCCTGCGGCACCATGGCCTTGAGCGCGAACAGCGCCAGCACCAGCCACAGCGTGGCGGTGTTGCGGGCGAAGGGCAGGAACGGGCGGCGCATGGTCGGCGCCCATTCTAGAAGGTTTTGGGGGCGGGGTGGCGCCGGGCGCGCGGGGGCGGCCTGCGACGCATCGCCGCAGGCCACCGCGTTCACGTCAGCATCACACCGTCCTGGCGGCCCAGAAGGCCGTGCGCACGCCGGGCGCGGCCGCGATGCGGGCGGTGACGCGGTCCAGGTCCAATTCGTCGACCGACGCTTCGCTCAGCGCGGCCTCGATCTCGACCTCGTTTTCGCCGAACTGGTCGATCTTCAGTTCGGACAGGGGCAGCTGTTCTTCTTCCAGCACGTCTTCCAGCACGGTCATGGCGGCCTGGCGCTGGTCGACGTGCGCGATGACGTGGATGACGGTGGTGACTTCCGTGGTCTGGGCGTCTACCGGCTGGCGGTTGACGTAGCTGACCACCGGCCGCAGCAGCGTGTTGGCGGCCAGCACGAACACGGTGGCCGCCAGCGCTTCGAGGATCAGCGAGGCGCCGGCGCAGGCGCCGATGGCGGCCGAGCCCCACAGCGTGGCCGCCGTGTTCAGGCCGCGGATGCTGCCGCCTTCGCGCATGATGGCGCCCGCGCCCAGGAAGCCGACGCCGGACACGACATAGGAAATGACGCGCGCGCCGCCGTCGGGGCCGCCGACGCGAAAGGCCATGTCCACGAAGATGGCCGCGCCCACGGCCACCAGAGCGTTGGTGCGCAGGCCGGCCGTGCGTTGGCGCACCTGGCGCTCGAAGCCCACGATGGAGCCCAGCACGAAAGCCGTGGCCAGGCTGATGAGCGTGTTGGCCAGCGTCAGCAGCTGGATGTTTTCGAAGTTCTTCATGTTGTTCTACTCGAATGCAGCGTGTTTTTTTACGAATACGGCGGGGCCAAGGGGGGGGCCGACGGGCGCCGGCCGGGCCGGCGCCCTTCAGGGCAATTGCCAGACCGACAGCGCCGTCAGCACGAAAGCCAGCAACCAGATCAGCAGCAGGGCAGCTACCCGCGCGACAAGGAGGCATTTGTACGGGTCTTTCATGACAGTCTCCTTTCCGTCATTCAGGCTGGCAGCACGGCCAGGCTGGCGCCGGCCTCGTTTTCCCAGTGCACGCGGCGCACGTCGGGGCTTTGGCCCAGCCGCAGGGCGACGGCGTTGAGCAGGCCGCGCAGTTGCGGCGGGCATTGCAGCGTGACGATGGTGCTGGCCAGTTGGCCGGCGTCCGCACGCGAGATGCGCACGTTCAGCACGCGCAGGTCCAGCGCTTGCAGCTCGTAGTACAGCTGCTTGCGCAGCGCGTTCAGGGTGTCGGCCAGGCTGACGATGGTGAACTGGTAGGTGGGGGTGGCAGCCGGTGCGGCGGGCGCGGCGGCGTGGCCGGCGCCGCGCAGGGCGGCGGCCCCATCCAGGAAGGGGAGGAATTTCTTGATGCGCATGGTCGTCTCCAGGGGGAGTACGGTGGAAGGTCCACATGCAGGCGCCGCCTGGCCGGCGCGGCGCGGGCGCAACAAAGCCCGCGGTATGCGTCGGTAAGGGGTATTCGGGGGAGGGCTGCGGCCTGGGCAGTGCGTGCATCGCACGTTGGCTGTCCGGGGCCGAATGCCGTGTCCTGGCTTTACGCAGGACTTGGCAGATGATGCTGCGAAGAATCCTGCGTCAAGCGGCGCGAGCAGTCGTGTATCGACTACATCCGTCGTTGTCCACAATGATCTCGGGGTGGTTGAAAGTGCTGCGATTATAAATAGGCATTAGGGAAAACACCAAGAAAAAAATGCGGCGAGGCGGTTCTTTTTCGGAGGCCCCGTGGCGATGCCTTGAAGACGCTCGCCACGGGGGCCGCCCAGCGGCGATTCAGGGCGTGCCGGCGTAGTACTGGCTCAATGCCTGGACCTCGGCATCGGTCAGGCGCTGCGCGAAGGCCCGCATCACGCCCACGTCGTCGTTCTGGCGCGAGCCATTGCGAAAGGCGTTGATCTGGTCGACGAAATATTCCTTGGGCTGGCCGGCCAGCCGGGGCAACAGCGGCCCTTCGCCCAGGCCGCGCAGGCCGTGGCAGTTGGCGCAGGCGGGCAGGGCGCGTGCGCCATCGCCCGCCTGGTCCAGCTTGCGCGCCGCTTCGCCGCCGACATCGCCCACGTGCAGCGGCGGGCCGGCCAGGCTGCCGTAGTAGGCCGCCAATTGGCCGATTTCCTGCTCGGTCAGCGCCTGGGCGATGCCGTTCATCAGCGGCACCTTGCGCGTGCCCTGGCGGAAATCGGTCAATTGCTTGGCCAGGTATTCGGGCGTCATGCCGGCCAGGTTGGGGAAGATACCGCCCAGCGGCGTGATGCCGGCCTGCCCGTGACAGGCGACGCAGGCCTGCACCCCGGCAGCCGGCCTGCCGGTGGCCGCCAACTGCTTGCCCAGGGCGGGGTCGGCGCCTTGCAGCATGCCTTCCCAGGCGGGCCGGGAGGCGCTGAAATCCAGCGCGCTGCGGCCAGGCACGGGCGTGGGCGCGGTGGCCGGGGCACCGGCAGTCGGGGCGACCGTCGTCCCTGTCGCTGCGCCGGCAGGTGCTGCAGGCGATGAAGCTGGCGCCGTGCTGCCTGGGCCGGCAGCCGCGGGCGCCGCAGCTGCTGGCGCGGGGGCCGTTGTCTGTCTCTTATACACATCTCCGAGCCCACGAGACAGGCAGAAATCT
>ERZ1032107.221-NODE-221-length-13887-cov-13.576272_pt1 | contig 13887 bp, 16 predicted proteins | sample MGYA00516713_ERZ1032107 | MGnify/ENA primary metagenome ERZ1032107 (study PRJEB33718, sample SAMN03160116) | human skin metagenome | collected 2014-04-10 | study: EMG produced TPA metagenomics assembly of the PRJNA266117 data set (Human skin bacterial metagenome...
AGATGTGTATAAGAGACAGCGCCAAAGGCCGGCCCAGGCATGTCGACCGCCCTCCCCGGTCGACACACGCTCAGTCCAGGCCGCCGCGACGCGCCACCAGGCCCGCCATGACGGCATCGCCCTGCTCGTCGGCCAGGCCGGTGGCCACGCCCTGGCGGTCGGCCGGCGTACGGTTCTGGCTGACTTTCCATTTGCCTTCGATGCGCGTGATGGCGATTTCGACGCCGACGATGGCGCGCATCTGCGCAGCGATGAAGTCTTCGGGTGCATCCTCGACCCGCCACGGCTGCACCCGCGCCTTTTCCTGGGCGTCCGTCAGCGCGCCGATCTGCGCGCGTACCCAGGCGGGATCATCGTGTATCACCGGCGTACCCCAGACGTGCACGGCGACGAAATTCCAGGTGGGCACGACCTTGTGCGTCTCGGCCTTGGTGGCGTACCAGGACGGCGTGATGTAGGCCTGCGCGCCATGAAACACCACCAGGCATTGCGCTCCCGCGGCCAGTTCCTTCCATTGCGCGTTGGCCCGCGCCATGTGCAGGCGCAGCACGCCGTGAGGCCCTTCCGGATAGAGCAGACAGGGGATGTGGTTGGCCATCAGCCCGCCCTCCCCGCTGGTCATCATCACGCCCAGCGGATGGGCGCGGATGAAATCGTGCTGGACCTCGAGCGAATCTTCACGGAAAGCAGACGGCAGGTACATGGCGGCAATGGGCGTCGTGTCGGGGAAAAGCACACGATAGCGCCAGCCTGGCTCCATAGCCAGAGCCATATAAACCCCAATTCATGGGGCCACAATACCGGCCAATGCCTTCACCAGCAGCACCGTGGTGAAGCCGCTGTCCCATTCCTCGTCGGGATAGGTGTCGATTTCGGCGTAGCCGTGCTTGCGGTAGAACGCGCGGCTCTGGGTGTTGAACGTGTCGGTTTCCAGGCGGGCGTCGGCAAAGCCGGCCGCGCGCATGCCGTCTTCGGCCAGCGCCAGCAGCGCCGCGCCCACGCCGCGCCGTTGCAGGTCCGGATGCACGTGCAGCGCCCAGATGAAGTTCTTTTCCCAGTCGACCATGCCCGCCATGCGGCCGTCGACCTCGCACACGTGGAACAGCGCGCCGCGCTCGGCGACGTATTGCGGGATCTTGCCCGAGTCCAGGAAGTGCCGGTATTTTTCCGGCGTCATCTGCGGCTGCCAGGTGCCTTCGTAGGTGCGCGTCAGCACGTCCTCGAGCGCGGCCGCGTCGGATGCGCGCGCCGGCCGGATCGTCAAGGGGAATGGGGGTTGCGTCATGCGCGGCAGTGTAGCAACTCCATGCCGGGCCTATCGTCGGACGCGCTCGTAGGCCTGGTTCATGCGCTCGCGCGCAGACGTTTCCTGTTCATAGGCGCGGTCGTAGGTGTCCAGGCATCCCGGCGTGGGATTGGGCCACTTGATCGCGGCGACGGCGGCGGTGAGCTCGTCCCGCGCGCGCTGCCATTCCTTGACGGCGGCGTACCACTCTTTGGTCGTGTCCATAGTTTCCTCCCTATGTGCACGGCCCCATCGTAGTCCCGCCCAGGCAGGCGTGATTGCTGCAAGCGGCGACGCGGAAGGATGAGTTGCGCGGGTTTCTGGATGGCTACGTTTGGCTGATTCGGGTTGCTCCCAAAGGGTTAAACCCGCAAGGGCGCCGATGCGTACCTGAAAACCCACTTTGCCTTGCAAAACAGGCCCATAATTGCGAGTACTTCGATGCGTCACGGACACGCCTTCCCCAGGCGCGCTTCCTGTAAAGGAAAGCCCATGAATATCCGCCGCTCCCTCTTGTCCGCCAGTTGTGCCGTGTTGGCCCTGGCCGGCTGTTCGAATTTGCCCAAGGCAGAGAACTACTCCACCGCCCTGGGCGAAAGCCAAAACCAATTGACGCAAGACCCGCAATGGAGCGCGGGCCGCGTCTGGGTGCGTCCCGGCCCGCCCATCGGCAGCGAATACGGCAAGACGCTGATGCTCGACAAGGTCGACTACATCGCGGGCGACCGCCCCGACGACCTGGGCATGAAGGCCGATCCGGCGCTGCGCGAAAAAGCCCTGGCCTATCTGAACACCGCAGTGCGCCGCGAATTCGAGCAGGCCGGCTACACGCTGGTCGACAAGCCGCAGCCGCGTGCGCTGCGTTTGCAGGTGGCCATTACCGGCACCTTCAAGAACGACCGCGATCCGCGCGCGATGGAATACATTCCGATCGGCTACGTGATCGGGCAGACCGCCCGCGCCGCGGGATATCGCGACCAATCGGCGCGGCTGCTGATCGAAGCCGCGGTGCGCGATGCCACCACCGGCCAACTGCTGATCGCGTCGCTGGGCACGGTCACGGGCAGCAATCTGCCGCCCGACCAGAAGCCCACGGCCGATGATGTGCGCGCGGCCATCGACGACTGGGCGCGGCAGTTGCGCCAGCAATACGATCGCATCTGGACCACGCCGCACTGACGTGCCGCGGCGGGACATGACGTGTCATCGTAGATATCGGACGCATCGTCTTTCGCAGCCAAGGTAGAATTGCGCGCCGCGGCCTCGCGGCCTGCTGCGTTCTGGCGCAGGAAAACCCTGCGCGCCGCCGCCGATTGAACCCGCCGCCGCCGCCGCGGTCCATAGAAGGCCGGTCCGCATGCCGGCCTCGTGGCGGCTTGGCCGGTTTGCATTGCAGCCGGCGCCTGCGCCAACCTTGCTGCCGCCTTTCACGGCCAGCCGCAAGCCGCCGCGAATCCCCGTTTCCTCATATCACGATGTGATGAATATTGACGTCAACCCTCACTTACCCACGGCCGCGGCAAATGCTACTGTTCCGCCTGTGCAAGGAGTACTAGCAATGGATCAGAAGACCAAGCCCTGGGCCTTTCCCAAGCCCCATCCGGAAAACACCCCACGGGGCGAACGCAACAAGCAGGAGTTCGACGCGCCCGTCGCTGAAAAAGCGCCTGCGGCCAAGACACGCAGCAAGAAAGCCGCCGCCACCGCCGCGGCAAAGTCATGATGCGCGGCTGAACGCCGCCCACGTGCCCATGCGCTCCTTCGCCATCACCTGGCTTGCCCGTACCGCCGCGGCCGCGCTTTGCGCCGCATCCCTGACTGCCGTTGCCGCCCCCGACGTCCAGACCGGCGACCTGGTGTTTCAGCAGTCTCGTTCCGCGCAAAGCCTGGCGGTGCAGCAGGCCACGCATTCGCCCTACAGCCACATGGGCATGATCGTGCTTCGGCAAGGCCGCCCTTATGTGCTGGAAGCCGCGGCCACGGTGCGCTACACGCCGCTGGCGGCCTGGGCCGCACAGGGCGAACGCGGCGCCTATGTGGTCAAGCGCCTGCGCGATGACGCGCAACTGACGCCGCAACGGCGCGACCGCCTGGCCGCCATCGGCGCCACCTACACGGGCAAGCCTTATGACGCGGCGTTCGGCTGGTCGGACGACAAGATCTATTGCTCGGAACTCGTCTGGAAGATCTACCAGCGTGCGCTCGGCGTCGAAATCGGCGCACTGCAGCCGCTCAAGACCTTCGACCTGAGCGCGCCCGCCGTGCGCGCCAAGATGCGGGAACGCTACGGCGACGCCATCCCCTGGGAAGAACCGATCATCTCGCCCGCCGCGATGTTCGATTCGCCGCTGCTGCGCTCGCCCTGAACCCGGCCATGGACGCGATGCCGATCCCGTTCATGAACCCGGCCTTGCGCGGCGCAGGCAAGATCACCGGCGTCTTTTTCAGCCCTGCCAATGACATTGCCGCGGTGGCCTCGGTGTTTCCGTTGCTGGCCAATCCGCGCGCGCGGGCTGCCTATGGCGGCGCCGCGTTGCGCTATCGCGTCGGCCTGTACCGGCTTGGCGAGACGACGCCCTTCGCGGTGTACGACGCGCTGCGCCTGCCGGTCAACGACGTGGCGTTTCACCCCACCGAGCCCGTCGTCGTGATCGGCGCGGGCAGTTACGACGGCGGCTATCTGTTCGAAGGCGACCTGGCGTTCTGGAACTGGCAAAGTGGCAAAAGCCGCCGCCCCTACACGGCCGTGCCCGAAGTGGTGCGCTGCCGCTACAGCGATGATGGCAGCCATGCCGTGGCGTGGGTGCGGCCCTGGGACGAAGAATGGGGCGATCAGGAATACGATGCCGACGGCGACTGGAACCAGGTGCTGGACACGTTGTTCCCGATCCAGGTGGACGATTCGGAGGCCGCGTGGCACTTGCGGTCGCCCGCGACGCTGACGCTGGATCCTGCCACCGCCACGAGCGGCGGCGCCGTCACGCCCGACGTCGATGCCGCCCATCGCCTGGCGAATTGGCTGACCGTGCCCGACCTGGGTCTGCGCGGCGCAATCTGGGACCTGGCGTGGCGGGATGCCGACACGCTGGTCGCTACGCACGACGGTTGCCTGCTGGATCTGTACGCCGCTGACGGCCGCCTCATCGCCCGCCACGAAGGCGGCGGCCATGGCGCGGAAATCCTGCGCGCCGCCTCGATCACCGTGCATGCCATTGCCCCGCCCGATCCCGGCGACCGGTTTCGCCGCGATTCCCATCTGTATGCGCTGCAGGGCGATGCCCTGGTCGCGGTGCGCGACTACGCCGGCCAATACACGTTTTCCATTGCCAGCGACGGCCGCGTACTGGGACGCCAGGACCGCATGGGCCCGACGCGTCCGCACGCCCATGACGTGCAGCTCGATGCCACGCTGACGACGGAACAACGCCTGGACGTCGGCCATTACGACTGCTTCAACCACTACATCGGCATCAACGGCGCCCCCCATCTGTTCGCCGTGCAGGGCACGCCGCCCAGCTCGCATGAAGGCAAGCACCTGTGCATCGTCCACCCCGACGGCCGCATCGAACGCCTATGGCCGCTGCTGCAACCCGACGGCACGCACGCCAGCCACGCGATGGAGTGCCGCGGCGCGTATGTCGACGACGAACAGGGCCCCGGCGTCATCATCGCCGGCAAGCACTATTCGCCCACGGTGGACAACACATACAGCGGTTTCATCTATCGCAAGCGCCTGGCGCGCGGCGTGCTGGCATGGCGCCATGCCACCCATGCATCGCCCACCATGGTCCTGGCCGCGGCCGGCCTGGTGATCGCGGCATTCCTGGATGGCCGGCTGATGCTGATCGACGCGTTGACAGGCGGCGTGCGGCTCGATGCCAAGATCCGCATGGCAGGCGCCGCCACCGTCATCTACGCCCTGGACGCCCACCAAGACCGCCTGGCGATCGGCACGATAGACGGGCGCATCGCCGTGGTCGGCGTGCAGGACCTGCTGGCCGCGCCGGTGACGCGCGGCGGCATCGACCTGGCTTAGAATTCCCGCCATGCACTACACCCAAGACCCCAATACGCCGCCCGCCCCGACCGTCAGCTTCGATGACTTCATGAAGGTCGACATCCGCGTGGGCACCATCATCGCTGCCGATCCGTTTCCCGAAGCGCGCAAGCCGGCCTACAAGCTGACCATCGATTTCGGCGCCGGCGTCGGCGTGAAGAAAAGCTCGGCGCAGATCACCGGCCGCTACGCCCTGGAAGACCTGCCGGGCAAGCGTGTGCTGGGCATCGTGAACTTCCCGCCGCGCCAGGTGGGCCCGGTGCGTTCCGAAGTGCTGGTGCTGGGGCTGGCCGACGACGCCGATCACACCGTGCTGGTAACGCCCGAACTGAACGTGCCCAACGGGGCGCGGCTGACCTGAGCCGGGCGCCCGGCCGTGTCACACCCGTGCCACGCGCCTTTTGGTAAACTGGCGTTCCTCTTTGGGGAGTAGCCTCTTCCGGCCCCGTCCGGAAGCGTTTGCGTCAACATTCTTGGCCCCCCTGGCCATGGCGCAAACAACCGATACGGTTTGGCGAGACCATGGACTTTTCCGTAGCTTCTGACCGGGCGATAGGGAAAAAGTCTATGCGTTTCGCCCGGTCGGAGCTTCTCTCGCATGAATGCCCTTTCCACGATCGTCCTGGCCTTCGCCATGTCCACCGACGCCTTCGCCGCCGCGGTCGGCAAAGGCGCTGCGCTGCATAAACCCCGCTTGTCCGAAGCCCTGCGCACCGGCCTGATCTTCGGTGTGATCGAAGCGATCACACCCGTGATCGGCTGGGCCCTGGGTTCCATGGCCGCGAAGTTCGTGCAGGACTGGGACCATTGGATTGCGTTCGGCATGCTCTGTATCCTGGGCGCGATGATGATCCGCAATGGCCTGGGCGCCGACAAGGAAGAAGCCGCCCCCGTCGGCCGCCATTCGTTCTGGCTGCTGGCCGCCACCGGTTTCGCCACCAGCATCGACGCCATGGCGGTGGGCGTGAGCCTGGCCTTCATCGACAACAACATCGTCGTCACCGCGCTGGCCATCGGCCTGGCCACCATGCTGATGGTGACCCTGGGCGTCATGATCGGCCGCCTGGTCGGCAACGTCGCCGGCAAGCGCGCGGAAGTGCTGGGGGGACTGGCGCTGATCGGGATCGGGGCGACGATTCTGTACGAACATTTGAAGGCCTGATGCCTGGGCTATGCGCCCAGGCGAATGGCCCAAGCACGGCGATCAGCAGCAGGAATCCCACCTGCCCACATCCGGCACCCGACAGCTCCGAAAGCCAAGCATGGCTGGATAGGTGAATCACCGTAAATCAGACAGAATGATTGTTGTGCATCATTACCTTTCGGGCGTAAATACACAAATGAGCAGATCTGTCAGGGGACAACCGAATGCTGTACCCGATCTTCGTGCAAAAGGACAAAGACAGCGCCTTCGGAGCGCTCTTTCCTGATTTCCCCGGATGCTTTGCCGGGGCCGACAGCTTGCAAGACTTGCCCCAAGCGGCTCAGGAAGCCGTGCAAGCGTATTTCTTTGAAGATGCGACGCACATCCCCGCCCCATCGACTCCAGACTGCTGGTCAATGCACGCTGACTACAAAGCCGGCTTCTGGATGATGATCGATATCCGCGTGCCCGAGCGGAAGGCGGGAAACCCGAGCATCCCACCTTCCCGCGCACACAAAACCCACTAAACCCCGCTGGCCCTCATCACCGGCACGGCTTGCGCCTTGCCCCGGCGCACGCGCGGGGCGATGCGCTTGGCCCAGAAGGCGGTCAGCATGGGGACGAGCAAGGCGGTGATGACCACGCATGCCGCGACCAGGGCGGTCGCTGCCGGCGCCCACGGCTGGAACTGCGGCGCGGCGGCGGCGACCAGGCTGGGGGTGGCCGCGGCGGCGCCTGCCGTGCTGGAGGCGGCCACACCCGCCGTGCCGCGGCCGCCGCCGATCAGGATGTCGGAAATCACCAGCGCCACGCCCGACACCAGCATCACGCCCACCGCCACGACGATGCCGAGCAAGCCGGTATCCAGGATGACGGACAGATTGATGGTGTTGCCCAGCGCAAAGGCGAAAAACGGGATCAGCATGCGTGGCCCGCGACTGAAGAATTCGCGCAGGTCTTCGTCCAGGTTGCCCAGCGCAAAGCCGATCAGGAACGGAATCACGACGCCGACCAGATGATGCGCCTCGAACGCCGCCAGGCCCGTGGTGCCCAGGATGATCATGGTCATCAGCGGACCGGATTCCATGCCGATCAAGACGGATGCGCCGGCCTCTTCGCGCGTGCCGTACTCCTCCATCAACGACGCGAACAGGCCCGCGTTGGTCATGTCCAGCGCCGCCACCAGCGCCAGCACCGACAAGCCGGCGAAAAAGCCGGTGGCGATGCCGCCGTCCGGCAGCCAGTGCGACGCCAGCAAAGCCACCACCCACGCCAGGCCAAGCTTGGCGCCGATCAGCGCGCCTGACTTGCGCAGCACGGTGCCGGTGGCGCGCAGGTTGATGGACGCGCCCAGGCAGAACAGCCAGACGGCGAGGATAGGCACGACGCCGGTAATCAGGCCGTTGGTGAACGAGCCGAAATATTTGCCTGTGTCGGGCCAGAAGGTGTGCAGCGCGGACCCGAGCAGCAGCGGTACGAGCATCATGCCGCCGGGAATCCGTTCGATCGAACGCTTGATTTTCATGTTGTCTCCGTTATTCCACGCCATCATGGTGAATTTATTTTTCTAATGAAATCAAGTTTTATAAAAAAACACCATAGGTAGTGTCCATTATTTCGCCAATTTCCTTGTGAAATAGGCCGAAAACGCCCACAGAAGACAGTCAAACCCCCTTTAGAAATCGCCATTTAATTTTCATCAATAAAATATATTTTTATTAATGAAATTTAATCAAAACCGCTTCAACCTGCTTGCATGAGCTGCCGCCCCGCGCCTGGCTGGCAATCGACACACTGGCGGTCTGCGCCCCTTTTTTTGTCAAAAAGCCCCGATCCACAACGTGAACCGGGGCTTTTCCACCACCAAGACTTGCAACGTCACATTGAACCTGGCGGCCAGCGTTCCGACAGTCCAGACGCCGATTCCGTCATTCCTTCCTGTACGCCAGATAATCCAGATGGATGCCGATATGGTCGGCGATGTAGCGGGCGTCGTGCCAGACGCCCCAGATGAAGGATGAGCTGCGATTGGTGAGGTTGGGCAGGCCGAGAAAGTAGATGCCTTTTTCGGCGGAGATGCCGCGCTTGTGGATGGGGTAGCCCTTCTCGTCGAAAGTGTCGACGTCGATCCAGCTGAAGTCCACTTTGAAGCCCGTCGCCCACAGGATGGTCTTGATGCCGGCCTCGGCCAGGTTCAGGCTGAGGATAGGGTAGGCCAGGCATTCCGGGTCGGGCAGCAACTTCCAGGCTTCGGGCTCGGGCGGCAGGTCCAGGCCATTCTGCTCGATGTAGGCATCGGCTTCGCGCAGCACTTCGAAATAGTCCGCATCGCCCTGGGCGACGTCCCGGGCGAGATTGTCGGCAAAGCGCAGCGTACCGTTCTCGTAAGAGGTCGTGATGCCGACAAGCTGGATCCCGTCGTGGGCCAGGCGCCGGAAGTCGACGGTCTTGCCGTTTTCGTAGCCACTCACCGCGAAGGCAACGTGTTCGCGCTTCGGCTTTTTCTTGACTTCATCCCACATTCCCAACGCTCCCAGCCACCAGCAGTAGTCGCGTCCGCGGTACGAACGGGGCGGCCGGTAGTGCTCGCCCACCGACAGGTAGACGGTGCGGCCGGCCTGGCGCAGCTCTTCGGCGATCTGCGAACCGGACGCGCCCGCGCCGACGACCAGCACGGCGCCGTCAGCCAGCTGGCCCGGGTTTTTGTAGGCCGAGGAATGCAGTTGCTGGATGCCGGAGTCTTCCGGCACGATGTTCGGATAGGTCGGCACCTGGAAGGGGCCGGTCGCGGCAACCACGTGCAGGGCTTCGATCGTGCCTTCGGAGGTGGTGACAGTGAAGCCCGGGCGCTTGTCATTGCGCTTGACGCGCCTGACCTCGACGCCGGTACGCACCGGCGCATTGAGCATCCTGGCGTAGTCTTCAAAGTACTGCGCCATGCGCTCTTTCGGTGGAAAGACATCGGGCCCGACGTCATCGAACTTCAGGCCGGGAAAGCGGTCATGCCAGGCGGGGCCGTTGGCCACCAGCGAGTCCCAGCGCTCGGAACGCCAGCGTTCTGCAATCCGCTTGCGTTCAAGCACGATATGCGGAATCCCCATGGCGCCAAGGTGCTCGCTCATAGCGATGCCGGCCTGGCCGGCGCCGATCACCAGCGTATTGGTTTTTTCAATTGACATGTGAAGATCCTAAGGAATACCGAGACCCTGGTGCGTCTCGAGGCTGACACGACGATCAAGGACAAGAAAGCCGGCGAACCGCGTGCACGATCCCGGTGCGCGCTGAACGATTGGCACGCAGTGTGACCCCGAAGCCCAGCGTTGATAACTTCGTTTTTCAGACGGCTGACTTAGGAAAAAGCAAAGGTGCCGGTTTGCCCGGGTGCAGCGGTCGCACCGACGTGATTTCTTTTTTCCGATGGCCCCCATCAGCATCGGCAACGCACTGGAAATAGGGCTTTACCGTATTCTTGGCTGCACCAGAACGCTGGCGTCGCAGCCCTGCGTGCCATGCGACCCCCGCCTGTTTTTCCCGGAGTTTCGCGCCGGGAAACTGAACTCCGTGAGTGCAGCAGCCATGCCGAATCTTCCCTTTGCCTCCGATAGCTCCAGCGCGGTCCGCCTGGAGGGCGTCGTCAAGCAATACCGCGATCTCGCGGTACTGAAACAGGTGTCCCTGAAGATCGAGCGCGGGGAATTCCTGACGCTGCTAGGCCCGTCGGGCTGCGGCAAGACCACCTTGCTGAACCTGATCGCGGGCTTTGCCGAAGCGAACGAAGGCGAGATCTTCATCGACGACACGCCGGTCACGGCGCTGCCGCCGTATCTGCGCCAGATCGGCATCGTGTTCCAGAACTACGCCCTGTTCCCGCACATGACCGTCGAACGCAATATCGCTTACGGCCTGCGGATGCGGCGCGTGCCAGCCGCCGAGATCGAGCAGCGGGTGCGGGAAGCCATGGCCCTGGTCAAGCTGGATGGCCTGGGCGAGCGCAAGCCGCGCGAGCTGTCCGGCGGCCAGCAGCAGCGCGTGGCGCTGGCGCGGGCGCTGGTGATCCGTCCCAAGGTGCTGCTGCTGGACGAACCTTTTTCCGCGCTGGACAAAGGCCTGCGCGGCGCCATGCAGGTAGAGATCCGCGACATCCAGCGCAGGCTGGGCGTGACGACGATCTTCGTCACCCATGACCAGGGCGAGGCCCTCAGCATGTCGGATCGCATCGCCGTGATGAACCAGGGCGAGATCCGCCAGGTCGCCACGCCGGACGAGCTCTACCGCAATCCGCAGGATCCGTTCGTGGCCTCGTTCCTGGGCGACGTCAACATCCTGCCCGCGCACTATCACGGCACCAGCGCGGAAACGATCCAGCTGCGCCTGGGCGCCGGGTTGACGCACATTCCCCGTCAACGCCTGGTGGGCGGCTCGCACGAGGGGCACCGGCTTGATCTCTATGTACGGCCGGAACATATCAAGCTGGAAACCCTGCATAGCGGGTCGGTCCTGAGCGGCACGGTCGTCAATCACGTGTTCCAGGGCGACCACGTGGACCTGTACCTGGAGGTGCACATTCCCGTCGAAGGGCGCCAGCATGTCATGGTGCGCACCTTCGACCTGAACTGCCTGCATGAATGGCCCGTGGGCGCCGTGGCGGGACTTGCGCTGCCTGGCCACGGCGTCAGTGTCTTCAACGCATCGTCCTGAAGACGGCTTCACCCGATGTTCCCTTCTCCTGGCGGCCGCGCCTGCGCAGCCGCCAAGTGTCCATTCGTCCGCGAGGCCCAATGCCATGACCCAGATTCCCGTTGAAATGCAAGCCATCATCGCCCGCGAGCCGGGCGACGCCACGGTGTTGACGCTGGCCGGCAGGCCGGTGCCGGCGCCGGGCCCCGGCGAAGTGCTGCTGCGCGTGCATTCGGCCGGCATCAACCGGCCCGACATCATGCAGCGCCAGGGCGTGAGCAAGCCGGCGCCGGGCGTGACCGATGTGCTGGGGCTGGAGGCTTGTGGCGAAGTGGCGGCCTGCGGCCCCGGCGTGCCGGACGCCTTGCGCGGGCAGCGCCTGATGAGCCTGCTTGCCGGCGGCGGCTATGCGCCCTGGTGCGTGGCCCGCGTGGATCATTCCCTGGTGGCGCCCGAGGCGCTGGACGATGCCGCGGCAAGCGCCCTGCCCGAAGGCCTGTTCACCGTCTGGCACAACCTGTTCGAGCTGGGCCGCCTGCGCATGGGCGACACGGTGCTGATCCATGGCGGCGGCGGTGGCATCGGCACGCTGGCCATCCAGATGGCGCATGCCGCCGGCGCGCGGGTCATCGCCACGGACGGCGAACGCGACCGCTTCGACGCCCTGCGCGAACTCGGCGCCGATGAGGTGATCTGCTTTCATGACACGGATTTCGTACAGGCCTGCGAAGCGTTCACGCAGGGCCGTGGCGTGGATGTGGTGCTGGACATCGTCGGTGGCGACTATGTGCGGCGCAACCTGCAGGCGCTGGCGTTCGGCGGGCGCCACGTCAGCCTTTCCTTCCTGCAAGGGTCGGCCATCAACATCGAGCTGCTGACGCTGATGCAGAAACAGTTGAGCCTGCATTCCTCGACCATGCGTCCGCAGACCGATGCCGAGAAGGCCCGCATGGCCGTGGCGCTCAGGCGTCATGTGTTGCCCCTGGTGGCCGCGGGCCGCATCCGGCCCAGGATGGCGCAAAGCCTGCCCCTGGCCGATGCCGTGCGCGCGCATCAGTTGCTGGAAAGCGGCAAGGTGTTCGGCAAGCTGGTCCTCAAACCCTGACCCACGGAGTCCTGCTTGAAACTTCTCTACGCCCCGACGTCCCCCTTCGTGCGCAAAGTGATGGTCTGCGCGCACCTGACCGGCCAGGCCGGACGCATCGAATGGCTGGCCAGCGCCGCGCATCCGATCAACCGCGACACGCGCATCGCCGCCCACAATCCGCTGGCCAAGGTGCCCACCCTGATCCTGCCGGACGGCAGCGCGCTCTACGACAGCCGCGTGATCTGCGAATACCTGGCCGACGCTGCCGGCGACACGCAGTTGTTTCCGGCCGGCCCGGACCGCTGGGTGGCCTTGACGCGCCAGGCGCTGGGTGACGGCCTGCTAGATGCCGCCCTGCTGGCGCGCTATGAACACACGGCCCGGCCAGCCGAGATTCAATGGCCGCAATGGCGCGAGGCGCAGCTCGTCAAGGTGCAGGCCTGCCTGGCGCAAATCGAGTCGCAGGCGAACGACCTGTCGCGATCGCGTCCCGACATCGGTGAGCTGACCCTCGCCTGCGCCCTGGGCTATCTGGATTTCCGCTTTCCCGAACTGGACTGGCGCACCGCGCATCCGCGCGCCGCGGCGTGGTTCTCCGTGATCAACGCCTTGCCTGCCATGCAGGCGACCCTTCCCCATGAAACCTGAGACTGCCGCCATGACGACGCCAAGCGCACCCCCGCCATCCTCCACAGTGTGGTTTCTCAACGGACCCAACGCCAATCTCTACGGACTGGATGCCAGCAAGACCTATGGCACGGACAGTTTTCCCGTGCTGCAGCAGCGCTGTGAGCACAAGGCCGCTTCGCTGGGCATCCAGTTGAATTTCGTCCAGTCCAACCATGAAGGCCAGCTGGTCGACTGGATCCAGGAAGCACGCGGCGCGGCGCAAGGCATCATCATCAACGCCGCCGGCCTGACCTACTCGTCGGTGCCCATTCTGGATGCCTTGCTATCCTTTCCTGGCAGGATCATCGAAGTCCACATGAGCAATATCTGGCGGCGCGAAGCCTTCCGCCATCATTCCTATATTTCCAAGGCCGCCGATGGCGTCATCGCGGGGCTGGGCGGCGATGGTTACGAGCTTTCCATCGAAGCCATGTCCCGCCTGATCGGCCGCACCGCCTGAGGTTGACCCGCCATGCATACCGCCCCCCTGCCCGCCGTATCGGGCGCAATGGTCTTCTACAGCCAATTCGACGACTACACGGCGTGGCGCGACGCCATGCAGGCGCGCCTGCCCGACCTGCGCGTGGTGCATGGCGACGAGGCACACGATCCGGCCGACATCCACTACGCACTGGTATGGAAAGCGCCGCCGGGGTTCTTCGACCGCATGAAGAACCTGCGCCTCATCGTGAATCTGGGCGCGGGGGTGGATTCGCTGGTCGGCCGCGAAGACCTGCCCGCCGAGGTGCCCATCACGCGCCTCACCGATCCCAACATGGCGCGCATGATGGCGGGCTATGTGCTGTTTGCCGCCCTGCGTTATGCGCGTGACATTCCCCATTTCGAGGCCGCGCAGCGGCGGGGCGAATGGGCCTATCGCCATCCCCGTTCGCCGGAGACGGTACGCGTGGCCGTGCTGGGCCTGGGCGAGCTGGGCGCCTGTGCGGCGCGGGAACTGTCCCGCCAGG
>ERZ1032107.223-NODE-223-length-13842-cov-13.756800_pt1 | contig 13842 bp, 15 predicted proteins | sample MGYA00516713_ERZ1032107 | MGnify/ENA primary metagenome ERZ1032107 (study PRJEB33718, sample SAMN03160116) | human skin metagenome | collected 2014-04-10 | study: EMG produced TPA metagenomics assembly of the PRJNA266117 data set (Human skin bacterial metagenome...
AGAGACAGGCGCAGGCCTGGCTGGCGCTGACCCGCGAGATGCATCCGGATACGGCTTGATGCGATCGGCCGCCGGGCCGCGTTGTAAGCTGCCGGCGGAACCGCATCCGTTCGCGCGAGTCATATTCTCCATGCCTGCCCTGCCCCGATTCACTTTCCGCCGCCTGTTCGGCGCCGCCCTGCTGACCGCCGCCGGCGTGGTTGGCTGCTCGCAGCTGGATTCCTGGCAGCGGCAGACCATTTTTTCGCCGCAAGCCGAACCCCAGACCTGGTGGCGCGAGCCTGCCACGGGCACCCAGGTGTATGACCTGGCGCTGGCCAACGGCGATAAGGTGCGCGCCTGGTACTGGCAAAGCCCGCAAGCCAATGCGCCCACCGTGCTGTATCTGCATGGCGCGCGCTGGAACCTGAACGGCAGCGCCTTTCGCATCGACGGCTGGACCCGCATGGGCTATTCCGTGCTGGCGATCGACTACCGCGGCTTCGGCGCGTCGACGCCGCGCCTGCCGTCCGAGGCCAGTGCATTGGAAGACGCCATGGCCGGGCTGAAGGAACTGGCGCGGCTGCAGCCGGACGCGTCCCGCCGCTTCGTCTACGGCCACAGCCTGGGCGGCGCCATCGCCATCGACCTGGCCGCGCGGCCGGAACAGCCCGACTTCGCCGGCCTGATCGTCGAATCCAGCTTCACCAGCATCGGCGCCATGCTGGCGACCATGAAGTGGGGCCGGGTGCCCGGTGCCGGCCTCCTGGTCACGCAGCCGTTCGACTCGGTCGACAAGCTGGCCGCCCTGCACACGCCCATGCTGTTCATGCATGGCACCGCCGACCGCGTGGTGCCGCACACAATGAGCGACGAGCTGTATGCCGCCGCCCGCAACGTCGCACCGGACCTCAAGCGGCTGGTCAAGATCGAAGGCGCCACCCACTCGGGCGCCTTCCGCAGCGGCGCGCAGTACGAGAAGGCCGTGAAGACCTTCATGCAGGACGCCAGCCGGGCGTACCAGCGCAAGTCGGGCTGACCGGCCCGCCCTGCGGAGGGCAGGCGCCGCCCTGCCGCCGCGTTCCCTTCTATCGCCTGCCCCGGGGAAAACCCGCTCTCGGGAAACTCCCAAATCAAAATATCTTCTAAATATATTTAACCGATATTAGACTTTCTCCTGCCCGCCGCTCCCCCCTCGCGGCGCCGGCCTTACGAGGAGAACCAAGTTGAGTAACGTGCGTTGGCAGGGCGTCTTTCCTGCCGTAACCAGTAAGTTCCATGCCGACGAAACCCTCGACTTCGAAGCCATGCGCAAGCATTTCGGCTTCCTGATCGACAACGGCGTACATGGCCTTGTCACCTGCGGTTCGCTGGGCGAAGCCAGCACCCTGACGCTGGAAGAAAAGCTGGCCGTGACGCGTTGCGCCGTGGAAGTCAGCGCCGGCCGCATTCCGGTGCTGGCCAATGTGTCCGAGACCAGCACCCGCGAAGCGCTGCGCTTCATCAAGGAAGCCGTGGCGCTGGGCGTGGACGGCTTCATGCTGATGCCCTCGTTGATCTACGTGGCCGATTCGCGCGAAGCGATGCAGAGCATCCGCACGATGGCCGAGGCCGCCGCCAAACCCTGCATGATCTACAACAACCCGGTGGCCTACCGGGTGGACCTGAAACCGGAGCACATGGCCGAGCTGGCCGATTGCAAGTGGCTGGTGGCCATCAAGGAAAGCAGCGACGACATCCGCCGCGTGACCGACCTGCGCAATGCGCTGGGCGACCGCTACCAGCTGTTCATCGGCGTGGACGACCTGTCGTTCGAAGCCCTGGCGCTGGGCGCCGACGGCCTGCTGGCCGGCCTGGTGACCGCCTTCCCGCGCGAAACCGTGGCGCTATACGACCTGATGAAGGCCGGCAAGTGGCAGGAAGCGCTGGCGCTGTACCAGTGGTTCACGCCGCTCCTGCACCTGGACGTCTCGACCAAGCTGGTGCAGAACATCAAGCTGGCCGAAACGCTGGCCGGCGTGGGCAACGAGCACGTACGCCGCCCGCGCCTGCCGCTGGTGGGCGCCGAACGCGAGCGCTGCACCGCCATCATCGAGGCGCAACTGGCCAAGCGGCCGCGCCAATACCAGTCGAAGTAAGCCACCCAGCCCCGGACAAAGGACAGGCGCGGCCCGCGAAGGCCGCGCGGTCCTCCCGCAGCCTCTCGGACACCATGCAAAGCGACATCATCCTTCAGACCCGGGGCCTTACCAAGGAATTCCGCGGCTTCGTGGCGGTCAACGACGTAAACCTGAGCGTCAGGCGCGGGGCGATCCATGCGCTGATCGGGCCGAACGGGGCCGGCAAGACCACGGTCTTCAACCTGCTCACCAAATTCCATATTCCCACGCGCGGCGAGATCGTCTACGACGGCGTGGACATCACCGCCGAACGGCCGGCGCAGACCGCGCGCCGCGGCATCGTGCGTTCGTTCCAGATTTCCGCCGTGTTCCCGCAGTTGTCGGTGCGCGAGAACGTGCGCGTGGCGCTGCAACGCAAGCTGGGCGTGGACTACTGCTTCTGGCGCTCGGAAAGCACGCTGGAACGGCTGCACCAGCGCGTGGACGAATTGCTGGACCAGGTCGGCCTGCGCGGCCAGCTGGACGTGGCGGCAGGCGACCTGCCGTACGGCCGCAAGCGCACGCTGGAAATCGCCACCACGCTGGCGCTGGAACCCGAACTGCTGTTGCTGGACGAACCCACGCAAGGCATGGGCCACGAAGACGTGGACCGCGTGAAGCACCTGATCAAGCAGGTGTCCGCCGGCCGCAGCATCCTGATGGTGGAACACAACATGAAGGTGGTGGCCGACATCTGCGATGCCATCACCGTCCTGCAGCGCGGCGAAATCCTGGCCGAAGGGCCGTATGCCGAGGTCGCGGCCAACCCGGCCGTACGCGAAGCCTATATGGGAGCGGAAGATGAATGAGACCCTGGCGATCGACACCGCCCCGCAGCGCGCCGCGACCTCGCAAGCCATGCTGGAAATCCGCGACCTGCACGCCTGGTACGGCGAATCGCACATCCTGCACGGCATCGACCTGGACGTGCGGGCGGGCGAATGCGTGACGCTGCTGGGCCGCAACGGCGCCGGCCGCAGTTCGACCCTGAAGTCCGTGCTGGGGCTGGTCGGACGCCGCAGCGGCTCGATCAAGGTGATGGGACAGGAAACCATCGCCCTGCCGCCGCACAAGATCGCTCGCAAGGGCATCGGCTACTGCCCGGAAGAGCGCGGCATCTATGCATCACTGACCGCCGAGGAAAACCTGATGCTGCTGCCCTCGGTGGGGCCAGGCGGCATGTCGATCGATGAGATCTACGCCATGTTTCCCAACCTGAAAGAGCGCGCCCACAGTCCCGGCACGCGGCTTTCCGGCGGCGAGCAGCAGATGCTGGCGATGGCGCGCATCCTGCGCACCGGCGCACGGCTGCTGCTGCTCGATGAAATCACCGAGGGCCTGGCCCCCGTGATCGTGCAGGCCTTGGGCCGGGTGATCCGGCAATTGAAAGAGCGTGGCTACACCACGGTGCTGGTCGAGCAGAACTTCCGCTTCGCCCAGCACCTGGCCGACCGCCATTACGTCATCGAGCATGGCCAGGTGGCCGCCGTGATCGACCGCGCCGAAGTGCAGCAGTCGCAAGACCGGCTGAACGCGCTGCTCGGCATCTGACAGTTCGCGCAGTTCCCCGTCGTTGCAGTGTCCCGTGGTTTTCCGACCGCAGTTCCCCCAATTCCTATTCGGAGCGTAGTCAGATGAAATTGAATCGAATCGCAGCAGCGTTGTGCACCCTTGGCCTGGCAGGCGTGGCCCACGCCCAGGGCGGCATCAGCGATGACGTCGTCAAGGTCGGCGTGCTGACCGACCTGTCGGGCGTGTATTCCGACCTGGCCGGCAACGGCTCCGTGATCGCGGCCCGCATGGCGGCCGAGGAAATGGGCAACAAGGTGTTGGGCAAGCCGGTGGAAGTGGTGGCTGCCGACCACCAGAACAAGCCTGACGTCGCGGCCAACCTGGCGCGCGAATGGTTCGACCAGGGCAAGGTCGACATGATCACCGACTTTCCCACCGCGTCGACCGCGCTGGCCGTGATGGAAATCGCCAAGCAGAAGAATCGCGTAACGATGCCGTCGGCCGGCCTGTCCACGGCCATCCTGGGCGAGAAATGCTCGCCGCTGAACGCGCAATGGACCACCAATACCTACGCCCTGGCGGCGGGTACGGCGCGCGCGCTGGTCAAGGAAGGCAAGAAGACCTGGTACTTCATCACCGCCGACTACACCTTCGGCCACTCGCTGGAAAAGGACGCCACCGAAGTGATCCAGGAAAACGGCGGCAGCGTGGTCGGCGTGTCGCGCCACCCCTTCCCCGGCAACGACTTCTCGTCGTTCCTGCTGAAGGCGCAGGCATCCAAGGCCGACGTGATCGCGCTGGCCAATGCCGGCAACGACACGGTCAACGCGGTCAAGCAGGCCAATGAATTCGGCATCACCAAGAAGCAGATCGTGGCGCCGCTGCTGACCTATATCTCGGACGTGCACAGCATGGGCCTGGCCAAGGCGCAGGGCATGTACCTGACCGAGGCGTTCTACTGGGACTTCGATGACGCCTCTCGCGCCTGGGCCCGCAAGTTCTTCGACAAGGCCAAGAAGATGCCCACCGCCTCGCAGGCGGGCGTGTATTCGGCCACGCTGTCCTACCTGAAGGCGGTGGAAGCGGCCGGCACCGACGACGCCCCGACCGTGATGGCCAAGCTGCGCGAGATGACCATCAACGATGCCGTGATCCGCAACGGCAAGCTGCGCGCCGACGGCGCGCTGGTGCACGACATGCTGCTGTTGCAGGTGAAGGCGCCGGCCGAATCCAAGGCGCCGTGGGACTACTACCACGTGAAATCGGTGCTCAAGGGCGACGAGGTGTTTCCCAAGCCGCAGGCCGCCTGCCCGTTGAACAAGTCGTAATGCGTGGCCGGCGCCGGGCGGCCACGCCCGGCGCCGGTTCGACCCGCACGAGGCGCGCACCGTCTGCGCGCCTTCCTGGAAACCGACGCGTCCGCGTGTCCGCCTGCCGCCCACTATGTTCGACATCTCGCTTCCCGCCCTGCTCGCCCAACTGCTGGTGGGGCTGATCAACGGCTGCTTCTACGCCATTCTCAGCATGGGGCTGGCCATCATTTTCGGCCTGCTCAACATCGTCAATTTCACCCACGGCGCCCAGTTCATGATGGCGGCCTTCCTGGCGTGGATCGGCTTTACCCAACTGCCGCAGCTGCTGGGCCCCGGCGTCCAGGTCAACTTCTGGGCCGCGCTGGTGCTGGCGCCGCTGATCGTCGGCGCGGTCGGCGTGGTGATCGAGAAGACGCTGCTCAAGCGGCTCTACCACCTGGACCACCTGTACGGGCTGCTGCTGACCTTCGGCATCGCGCTGATGATGGAGGGCGGTTTTCGCTACTTCTACGGCATTTCGGGCGTGGGCTACGAGCCGCCCGAGATCCTGCAGGGCGGCTTCGACCTGGGCTTCATGTTCCTGCCGGCGTACCGCGCCTTCGTGGTGGTGGCGTCGCTGTCGCTGTGCCTGGTGACCTGGTACCTGTTCGAACGCACCCGGCTGGGCGCGCTGCTGCGGGCCGGCACCGAGAACGCCCGGCTGCTGCAGGCCTTTGGCGTGAACGTGCCGGTGATGATCACCCTGACCTACGGCTTTGGCGTGGCGCTGGCCGGCGTGGCCGGGGTGCTGGCCGCGCCGGTGATGCAGATCAACCCGCTGATGGGGTCCAACCTCTTGAACATCGTGTTCGCCGTGGTGGTGATCGGCGGCCTGGGTTCGATCATGGGCGCCATCGTCACCGGCCTGGCGCTGGGCCTGCTGGAAGGGCTGGCCAAGGTGTTCTACCCCGAAGCGTCCACCGTGGTCGTGTTCATCGTGATGGCGGTGGTGCTGCTGATGCGCCCCGCGGGCCTGTTCGGCAAGGAGAAATAAGGTGTCCCGCTTCCCGCTTTCGATCCGTATCCTGGCCCTGTTGCTGGTGCCGGCCCTGCTGGTGCCGTTCTTTCCACAGGTCGTCTACCCCGTGTTCGTCATGAAGGTGCTGTGCTTCGCGCTGTTTGCGCTGGCCTTCAACCTGTTGACCGGCTTCACTGGCCTGGTGTCGTTCGGCCATGCCGCGTTCTTCGGCTGGGCAGGCTACGCCGCCGGCCAGATGATGATCCTGTACGGCGCGGCCGGCCTGCCGCCCGAACTCGCCATGCTGTGCGGCGTGGCCATGGCCGCTGCCATCGGCTATGCGATCGGCTGGCTGGCCATCCGCCGCACCGGCATCTATTTCGCGATGATCACGCTGGCGCTGTCGCAAGTGGCGTACTTCATGGCGGTGCAGGTGAAGTGGACGCGCGGCGAGGACGGCATGCAGGGCATCCCGCGCGGCAAGTTCCTGGGGCTGGTGGACCTGAGCTCGGACACCCATATGTACTACTTCGCGCTGGGGGTCTTCGTGCTGGGATTCCTGTTCGTGTATCGGGTGATCCATTCGCCCTTCGGACAGGTGCTCAAGACCATCCGCGACAACGCGCCGCGGGCGATTTCACTGGGGTACGATACGGATCGGTGCAAGCTGCTGGCCTTCGTGCTGTCCGCCTCGGTCGCCGGGCTGGCCGGCTCGCTCAAGGCGCTGGTGCTGCAATTGGTGGCGCTGAACGACGTGTCGCTGGCCACCTCCACCGAGGTGCTGCTGATGACGCTGCTGGGCGGCATCGGCACCGTGTGGGGCCCCGTGGTGGGCGCCACCCTGGTGGTCAGCCTGCAGAACTACCTTGCCACCCTGGGCGATGTCGTCACCATCGTCATCGGGTTGATTTTCGTGTTGTGCGTGTCGTTCTTCCGGCGCGGGTTCGTCGGCGAATGGCTGGCCTACACGCAGTGGCGCAAAACGAAGGAAAACAATAATTGATGGCCGGAGCAGAACCCAAACGGCGCGCCGCCGACGTCGCCTACGACCAGATCGAAAGCATGATCGCGACGCTGCAATTGCAGCCGGGCAGCGCGGTGGTCGAGGCCGACCTGGTCGAGAAAACCGGCCTGGGCCGCACCCCGCTGCGCGAAGCGCTGCTGCGCATGGTGGCGGCCGGGCTGATCCGCCAGGAACCGCGCCGCGGGCTGCGGGTGTCGATGATCCAGCTGGCCGACCACATGGACCTGATCCAGACCCGCCGGGCGCTGGAACAGCTGATCGCGGCCAGCGCCGCGCGCCGCGCCACACCGGCGCAGCGCAGCCAGATCGTGGAATGCGCGGCCCAGATGATCCGTGCGGCCGAAGGCGGCAACCTGGATGACTACATGCAGGCCGACCAATCGCTGGACCACGTCTGCCACAACGCCTGTCGCAATGTGTCGGCGGTGAATGCGGTGGAACCGCTGATCATCCAGTGCCGCCGCTTCTGGTATGCCTACCAGCACGAAGGCGACATTACGGAAGGCGCGCGGCGCCACATGGCCATGGCCGAGGGCATCGCCACGGGCGATGCCGCCGCGGCCATCCGCGGCGCCGATTCGCTGATGGACTACCTGGAAATGTTCACGCGCAAGGTCATTGACGCGTAGCGGCGGCGGGGGTGGCCGCGGCCGGCTCGGCCGCGTCAGCGGCGCCCCGCGTCAGCCAGGCCATGACGCGCGGGCGGGCCCGGTCGTAGCCCAGGTTGTAGAAGAACGCATAGGGCAGGTAGAACAGCACCAGGGCGATGTCCAGCACGAACGCCTGCCACAGGCTGATCTGCAGCCACCAGGCCGCCAGCGGGATGACGATCAGGATCAGCCCCAGCTCGAAGCCGAACGCATGCACCACCCGCACCCGCAGGTTGCGGGTGACGCCCAGGCGGTTTTCCAGGCGATCGAACGCGGCGTTGTAGATCATGTTCCAGACCAGCGCGATCCAGGCGATCACCGCGGTCAGCACGCCCATTTCGAACAGGGACTTGCCCATGGCCCAGGCGGCGATGGGCGCGCACAGGCCGATGGCGAGGATTTCGAACAGGAAAGCGTGGAAAAAGCGTTCTTTGAGGGTTTTCTTGGCTTGCGTCATGACCCACCTGAGGTCGGTTGCTTGAGTAACCCAGCGATTTTCGACGATATTTCCGGTACGATAAAGATAATATCCATCGGAAAAACCGATACAAAACCCCTTATGCGCCATTCCCTGGAATCCCTGGCCACCTTCGCCCAGGTCGCCGCCGAAGGCACGTTTTCCGCCGCGGCCCGCAAGCTGGGCAAAAGCCAATCCACCGTCAGCGAAACCATCGCCAATCTGGAAGTCGACCTGAACGTGACCCTGTTCGATCGCAGCCAGCGCCAACCGGCGCTGACCGAGGCCGGCCAGGTGCTCTTGACCCAGGCCTTGCAGGTGCTGGCCGCCAACGACCGGCTGAACCGCAGCGCCAGCCAGCTATCGGCCGGGCTGGAACCGCGCCTGACCGTGGTGCTGTCGGACACGTTTCAGTCCGAAACCTTTGAAAACATGCTCAGCCAGATCGACCAGCGCTATCCGGCGCTGCGCTTCGAATGCCTGATCGCGGAATACGAAGACGTGGTGGCGCTGGTGCAGCAGGGCCGCGCCCACCTGGGGTTGATGGCGGCGCAGGACAGCTATCCGCCGGACATGGCGCATGCCAGCCTGCGCGATGCGTCCGAGATCGTGCTGTGCGTGGGGCGCAGCCATCCGCTGGCCGCGCTCAAGGGCGTCACGGCCGACCACTTGAAAAGCGAACGCGAATTGCGCCTGAGCACCTACGAGCTCGACGACAAGGACCCTGCCCCGTCGCAGTCGACGTGGTCGGCGCCGGGCTACCTGATGCTGCTGGAAATGGCCAACCTGGGCTTCGGCTGGGCCGAGCTGCCGCGCTGGATGCTGCAGCGCTTTGGCCGTGGGCAACTGGTGGAATTGGCGGTGCCGGGCTGGCCGCGGCAGATCCGGGTGGATGCGGTCTGGTCGACCCGGCGGCCGCTGGGGCCGGCCGGTGCGTGGTTGCTGCAGAATCTGACGCAGGCCTAGGCGGCCAGGCTGTCCAGAAGCCGTCTTGCGGCCTGCCAGACTTCAGCCCGGCGCGGCCTGGCGACGCGGCGTGCGTTGCGGACGTACCGCCACGCCAGCCGGCACGGCCGGCAGGCGCGTGATGCGCACGCCGTTGGCCGCGAGCCAATCGCCCAGCTTGGGGCTGGCCAGCACGTCGTATTCGGCACGGCGCTGGCGGGCCATCGCACTGCCGCCCTGGCTATCGAACGCCGGATGGCACATCAGCAGGTCGCCATCCTGGGCGTTGAACAACCAGTTTTGCAGCAGGTCGGCGTAACGCCGCTTGCCGCCTTCGAACCCGTAGACGCCCAACAGCCGGCGGTTGGTGCGCAGGCCGTCCTTGCGAGCCTGGCGGCCCAGTTCGGCCGCGCCCAGCGCACCGATGATGCGGGCCTTGATGGATTCCTTGGCGGGAATGCCGCAGAGCGCCCCGGGGGTGGTCTGGCGCAACCAGGGCATGCTGGCGCCGTAACGGCGCTTGAGCAGGCTCAGCAGTCGTTCGCGGATGATCGGCAACTGGTGTACATGCTGGTGGCCATCGACGTAATCGGGCGCGCCGCCGAATGCCGCTTCAAACGCGTCGAACTGGCGTTCGAGGCGTTGCTCGACCCACGCCGCATCCAGTTGGCGAGCATAGGCGCGCAAGATCAGGCGCGACAACGACGGTACGTCGGCATCGTCCGGGCCCAGCGATTCGGAGAAGTTCAGATGCAGGCCGATGTCGACGTCCAGGGCTGCCAGACGCGGCGCGTTGGCGGCAAAGGTCGGTCCTTGCACGAGGCAGCTGACGGCACTGAGGCGACCCATGCCGGCCAGCGCAATCATGCCTTCATCGATGTCGGCATTCATGCCAAAATCGTCACCGCAGACCACTATGCGTTTGCTCATGCTTTCACCCCGCCATTCTTCTTCGACACGTCCCACATGCGCGCCCTGCTTCAACAAATCAGCCTGTTCATCGCCGTTGGATGTGCAGCATCCGCCACTCACTGGGGCGTCGCCGTCGCCTGCGTCGAGGGCTTGGGCGCCGCGCCGCTCGTGGCCAACCTGATCGGCTGGCTGGCGGCGTTCGTGGTTTCCTTCAGCGGGCACTACCGGCTTACGTTCAGACATTCCCACACACCCTGGACCATAGCAGTCCGCCGTTTCTTCTTCATTTCAGCCGTGGGCTTCATCATCAATGAATCCGCTTACGCCTGGTTGCTGCGCGTAACGGCCGTGAGCTACGACGTCTTGCTGGCCCTCATCCTGATCGCCCTGGCGGTCGGCACCTTCATCACGAGCCGGCTTTGGGCATTTCGCCACAAGCCCGCTGCTTGAAGGCGGCATCCGCCACCACCTGCCAAATCACGTATTTCACGCTGGTCGCCACCGGCTGCAAGCCTTGCAGCGCGCGGTAGCTACCGCCATCTGAACTGGTGCCCCAGACCCAGTAGCGCGAACCTTCCGGCGCGGCGCACAGGCGGGCATCGAATTCCTGGTGGCTGATCAGTACCTGCTTGCCAATCTGGGGTTCGAACTTGGCGGCGTCGTAGAGTTCTTTGCGCCAGTTGTCGCGCACCGGCACGTCCGGATTGAGCCAATCGTCCACCACCCACGACGGCTGCGGCGCCTGGGCATACAGCGCCAGGTCGAACGGATAGGTATGCAGCGACACATAGGTATCGCCAGGCTGTACCAGCGGGCGGATCACGGCGGCCAGCGGACCGGCGCTGCCACGGGCGCTGTGCGCCGCGATGCCGATGGCCAGCACGCAGATGCCCGCCCCGACCCCGACACAGATGCGCACCAGTCGGGGCGCCAGGGAATCGCCCTTCTGGCGCCAGGCGGCGACGATGACTTCGGCCAGCAGGAATGCCAGCGCCGGCAACGCAGGCAGCACGTAGCCGACCAGCTTGGAACTGGGCAGCGAGAAAAAACCGACCACGACGACGAACCAGATCAGGGCCAGGCGGCGCAGGTCGCGCTGCGGGCCGTCGGCCCAGAAAGCCTTGCGCAGGATGCCGCCGCCCCACAACGACCAGGGCAGCGCCAGCCCGACCACCACCGGCAGATAGAACCAGAATGGCTGAGCGTTGTTGAAGCCGCTTGCAGCGAAACGCTGGAAGTGCTGGTAGACGAAGAAATAGTCGTAAAAGCCCGGATATCGGATCTGCATCAGCACGAACCACGGCACGGCGACTATCGCGAACACCAACAATGCAGGCGGCCACACCAGCGCGGCCAGACCGCGCCAGCGGCGGCCCCAGACCAGCCAGATGAACAGGATCGCGCCGGGCAGCACCAGGCCGATCAGGCCCTTGGCCAACACCGCCAGGCCGGCCAACGCGGCGGCGGCGAGCGACATCCAGCGATAGGCCTGGCCGCGTTCGGCGCGCAGCACGGTATCCGCCGCGGCCAGCACGCACAGCGTGATCAGGCCGGCGACGAGCATGTCCAGATTGGCGAACTGCGAGCCGCCATAGAAGAACGGCAAGGTAGCCAGCAGCAGCGCGGTCATGGAGGCGCTGGCGGCGTCGCGGTAGCGGCGCACGAAAGCGTATAGCCCGGCGATGGCGGCCCATGACGCCAACAGCGACGGCACGCGCGCGGCCCACGGATGTACGCCGAACAGGGTGAACGACAGTTCGGTCATCCAGTAATACAGGGGCGGCTTGTGGAAGTACGGCATGCCATCGAGGAGCGGCACGGCATGCGAGCCACTGCGCAGCATGTCCCAGGCGACGCCGGCATAGCGGCCTTCATCGGGCAACGTCAGAGGCCTTACCCAGGCCAGGAAGGCCAGCCAGAAGCCGATCGCGAGCAGGAACCACCCAGCCGGCGGGATCCATTCGGAGCGCGCCGGGCGTTGCGTAGCGGTGCTCATCAGTGTGCGGCCTTGTCGGAACGGGCGGCATGCCCTTGACGGCGGCGCACCACGAACAGCGGGCGCCCCTTGACCTCATCGAAGATGCGGGCGACGTATTCCCCAACCACGCCCAGCGATATCAGGTTGACGCCGGCAAAGAACAGCACTGCCGTCACGATCGTGGTCCAGCCCGACACTTCATTGCCGGACACCAGATATTCGACCACCAGGTAGGTGGCGTACGCCATGGACAGCACGGCGAACAGCACGCCGACCAGGCTGACCAGACGCAAGGGCCAGGTGGTGAAGGCGGTCAGGCCGTCCAGCGCCAGCCGCGCCAGGCGCATGCTGCCGAAGCGGCTGTTGCCATGCATGCGCTCTTCTGGCGTGTAGGGCAACGCTTCGCCCTTGAAGCCCACCCAGGCATACAGGCCTTTCATGAAGCGCGTGCGCTCGGGCAACGCATTCAATGCGTCGACCACGCCGCGATTCATCAGGCGAAAATCGCCGGCATGGGCGGGTACATCCACGCCACGGGCGCCGCTGAGCAGTTTGTAGAACCAGCGCGCACCCGTGCGCTTGATCCAGGATTCGTCCTCACGGGTTTCACGCACGGCGTAGACCATTTCAGCGCCAGCGGCCCAGCGGGCCAGCATCTGCTCGATCAGCGCGGGAGGATGTTGCATGTCGGCATCCATGCAGATGACCACATCGCCGGTGGCGCTTTCCAGGCCGGCGCTCAACGCGGCTTCCTTGCCGAAATTGCGCGACAGCTGCACGTAGCGAAAGCCGTCGTACTGGGTCCATTCGGCCATCAGCGCTTCGGTGCCATCCGTGCTGCCGTCGTCGGCCACGATGATTTCCCAGCCGCTGCACAGCGCCGCCAGGCGGCTGCGCAGCAACGGCAGCAGCACGCGCAGGTTCTCGCATTCATTCAGGCAAGGAATGACGCAAGTCACGCAGGCGTCGTAGGGCACGTTGGCGGCAGCCGTCGGCCAGACCGTTTCCACGGGAAACGCTTTGGTCAGGACTTGCTGCCCCATGGGCTCGGACCGGAATTGGATGTGCATAAGGCTCTGAAAAACTGGAATGCGGGACGGTATGGCAAGCAGTATGCGCAGGGGCTCGTCGAATTTTCATGAAATGCTTCGTAGGCCATTGCGGTGTCCCTGCAACTGATTCTAGGCAGCCGATCGGGCCAAATGTATGAAGCCGCGTGAATCTCTGTCCCCGATATGTGAAGGGACGTAAAGCAGGGGGTCGGACGCCATCCGCCCCCGGTTTCCCAGGCCGGTAAAATGCGCGAAGTTCTTGTTTTACAAGGTGGTTATGCACTATCGAGTTCGCCCCATGCTGGCCAGCGACGTCGACGCCATCCTGCAGGTCCAGGCCGTGGCTTACCCGGATTTCCTGCTGGAAAGCGCTGACTTCTTTCTGAACCGACTGGCGCTTGCCCCCGCCCATTGCTGGGTGGCGCATGCCGTCGCGCCGCAACCTGCACCGGCCGTGCTGGGCTATCTGGTGTCGTACCCCTGGGACGCCGGCCTGCCGCCGACGCTGGACGCGCCGCTGGCCGCCCTGCCCGAGCCGGCCGATCACTGGTTCCTGCACGACTGCGCGGTGGCGCCGTCGGCCCAGGGCCTGGGCGTGGGGCAGGCGCTGCTGCAAGCCGCGGCCCAAGGCGCCATGCAGTCCGGTTTACAGCGGGCCAGCCTGGTGTCGCTGGGTTCGGCGGTGGGGTATTGGGTCCGCCACGGCTATGCGCCCGTTGCCACGGGCGGGCAAGACCTGGCGGCCAAGCTTGAAGGCTACGGGCCGCAAGCCAGTTACATGGCGCGTGCATTTCCGCTTTGAATTCACTGCGCCCCGCGGGGCGCGAAGGTATCCATGATTTCGCTTTCCCCAGTCCAATCCCT
>ERZ1032107.225-NODE-225-length-13756-cov-7.718853_pt1 | contig 13756 bp, 5 predicted proteins | sample MGYA00516713_ERZ1032107 | MGnify/ENA primary metagenome ERZ1032107 (study PRJEB33718, sample SAMN03160116) | human skin metagenome | collected 2014-04-10 | study: EMG produced TPA metagenomics assembly of the PRJNA266117 data set (Human skin bacterial metagenome...
AGATTTCTGCCTGTCTCGTGGGCTCGGAGATGTGTATAAGAGACAGATGCTCAGCCCCGAAGGCAGGCTGCCCGCAAATACGGCCCGGATTCTGCTGTCTGCCCCCGGCGCAAGAAAATGCACGGAGCCAATGAGCCAGACATCGCCATCCTCCCAGTCTCTCCCCGTCCGCCTGGAAAGTGCCCGGGGACGATAGACATCGATGCGCAGCGAGGACTTGGCGGACCAGATGATGTCGTCATCAAAATGGCTCGACGGCCTGGGCATTCGCTTGACACCCAATGGGCCAAGCAGTCGGGCCACTTTGCCGGCGTCATAAGGCTGGCCCAGCATGTCGATGAGTTCTTCGCAGGGGGATTTCATGGGCACGGTGGTGGTTCTCAACAATGGGTGCAATCACGCAATGCCGACAGGCGCGGCCCGCAGGCAGCGTATTCTTCCTGCCCATCATTTCTCGAGCAAGGCAATGTGACATGAGGCCTGGATTTTTGCGTCGCCATTACGCGGTCAGACGGCTTGGCATGCTGGCCCTGCTTGCCAGCTTTCCCATTCAATCCCTGTTCACACAGATCTGGTGCCATGCAGGTCTGACCCGTTTCTGGCTTGCCAATGCACTCGTGATGCTGGTGCCGCTGGGCATGCTGGCCTGGCCCAGTTCCTGGCCTTGCCTGGTTTCTGCGGCAACGGTGCTGATTTTCAGTCTGTGGGCCAATGCACAAGAGTGCGCGCCCTATGCAGGCGGCGGTGCATCCATGGCCTATGTGGTGGTGTTTCTTTTTGGTTGGCCCATGGCCTTGATCGGTGGAATGGTCATTGGATATGTGACCGTGATTCAGCCCAGACAGCAGAAAATTGAAAAGCCTTGATTTGAAACACATAGCGCGCCCATGTCCAAGAAGCCCAAGAAGACTTACAGCGAATACCTGCTCGAACAGCATCCCGAGCTGCACGCGCTTTTTCCGTACTACGAATCCCTGGGTTTTGCCGAGCCCGTGCTATGGGCTCTGAGCGAAAGCCGCGGAGAGCCCACCGTGGCAATGGCGGCACTGGTTCACGGGTTGTGCAGCGAGGTATCGGCTGCCGGCGACAGCCGCTGGCTGGAGCAGTTGCACCAAGGAGATCTGAACGTCAACGAAGGCCCGTTGCTCAGCGATGCGCAGCAGGCGCTGGGCCGCCTGCGCGCGTTGGGCATTGCCGACGACTTGCTGATGCCCCTGGTGCGCGCGGCACAGGCGCATGCTGTCAATGACATCGCAGCCATGATCGACATGGGGCCGCAGATCTCCTGTCTGCCTTTGCCGCAAGGCAGGCAAGCGCACTGGCAGTTGTTCGATGTGGACGTTGAAGACGGCGAAACCCCGGGCAAGGGTTTGAGCGGCTTTGCCATCGATGTGCGGCACGTGCTGGTTCGCTAGTGCCCGGCCCGGCTCAGCCATCACCCTGTTCAGCTTGGGACGCAGCTGCCCGCATCTTCCTCCGGCGGGGTGACACGCCAGAAGAGGGATGGAAAGCCTTCGCCCACCGGCTGATGGCCGGGCGGCTGCGATGCCGCCAGCTGCAGATGCAGCACGCCGCAGGCATCCACCATGTGCTGGGAAATCCAGGGGCTGATGTCCATGCGGCCATCGATCAGCACCAGTGGCTTTTCGCGCAGCTTCAGGGCCAGGGCCTTGGCCTCGGCCGTGGGGCCTGCGATCACGCGGATATCGCCGCCCAGCGCTTCGCGCGCGGGTTCGGCAAGCGCCTGGCTCAAGGCCTTTGAATCGAAGTTTCTCCAGTGCCGGCTGTTAAGCCGCAGTTCACTGCGCGCCGAGGTCATCTGGGCCACGAGCAGCAAGGCCAGTTGAAGTGCCACGAAGCACTTGATGGCGGTGGTGATCGATATGTGCGACGCGTGCAGCCTGGCACCGGCCAGCTCCATGGCGACGGGAACGGCCAGCAGCAGAAAGGGCGTGCCCCAGTGCAGCTGCAGCGACGAGCCCGCAAAGATGCCGATGGCGCAGGTCAGCACGATGGGCGTGAGGCCAAAGCACAGGATCAGCGCGCGCGATGCATCGGCTGTCCCGGGACGCTGCGGTGTGTCCTGCGGCACAAGGCGGCTGCGGCGGTGCAGGGCCATCACCAGTCCCAGCAGCACCCAGGCGAGCAATGCACGGTTGAGCAGCTGGTCGGCCAGCCAGTGCAGCGTATTGAGCAGCCTGGCGCCGCCGCCCAGGCTGGCGCCCAGCGAGGATTCGGTGGCATAGCGGATGGGGCCGAAGTCGTTCAGGAAAAGCCAGTACAGGTGCGGCGAGATGATGGCCAGCGAGATGGCTGCCGCCAGCACCAGGCCGATCATGTGGACCCGCTCGCGCCAGGCGCCTGACGCCAGCCAGAACAGGAATACCGCCACGGCGGCCAGGATCATCTGGTACTTGGCCAGTGCGCCCAGCCCCAGGCAGCAGCCCAGGGCGGCCCACCAGCGCAGCTGCCTGCTGCCCACCGCACGCCACACCAGCAGGGCGCTGGCCGCGAAGAAGGGCATCAGCACGACTTCATGGTTGAAGAAGTGCATCCGCTCGTTGTAGTAGGTGATGCACATGGCCGCCAACAGGGCCAGCGTGGCGTAGCGGCTGCCGCGCAAGTCATTCAGCAGCTTCCAGAAAAGGAACAGGCCCGCCAGCGTGAAAAGCGCGCCGGTGGCGTAGCTGGTGCGCGCAGACAGGCCGAACAGATGGACCGGCACCGAAAGCAGCCAGGTCGGCAGGGGCGGGTGCTTGTAGTAGCCCCACTCCAGGCTGTGCACCCAGGTCAGCTGTTCGAGGTTGTCCTTGGGTGCCGTGAGGCTGGAGCTGTCGATCTGCAGCAGCCAGACCACCGAAAAGAGAAAGAGGCCGATGAGGACCTTGATGTCCAGGGAAAGCGACGGTGCGGGCATGGCCAGCGGAGCGCTTCGCGTGATCGCGCTCGCTGCTTGTGAGGGGACGGGATGGGTCATAGGAAATGCCAGCGGCGATGACAAGTGCGCTGGCACAGGGGAAATTCCCAGGAAGGCGGTCGAACGGGAGCTTCAGCGTTGGCTACGGACTCTTGGCTTACGCGAGCGCTAGAAGCCCGGAAGCTTATGTCTGCTTGGTTAATCCAATGTAAAGACTGTGTGAAGAATGTGTGGAGACCGTTGACTGCGGGCTCACGGCGGGCTGCGTGGCTGCAGCCGGGGGTGGGGCGCTGGTTGAACCTGCCTGGTGCGCGATGGACAAGAAAAAAGCGCCTGGGCAGGCGCTTTGTTTCTGATCATCTGAATCTGGCGGAGGCTGTGAGATTCGAACTCACGGACGGTTGCCCGTCGGCAGTTTTCAAGACTGCTGGTTTAAACCACTCACCCAAACCTCCGAAGCTGCGTATTCTAGCCGGGCTTATGCCGCTCCTGCCGGGGCAGGGGGCGTAAAAAGGCGCCCCTGTGAAGGGGCGCCTTTTTTGGGTGCGGCGCGGATCAGCCGCGGGCAGCGATGGCCTGGGCTGCGGCCAGGGCCGTCATGTTGACCACGCGGCGCACGGTGGCGGAGGGGGTCAGCACGTGGGCTGCCGCGGCGCCGCCCAGCAGAATGGGGCCGATGGTCGTGCCGTGGCCGCCCGTGGTCTTGAGCACGTTGAACAGGATGTTCGCGGCGTCGAGGTTGGGGCAGATCAGCACGTTGGCCTCGCCGTGCAGCGAGGACTCGAGCAGGGCGCGGTCGCGGATGGCTTCGGACAGGGCGGAGTCGCCGTGCATCTCGCCATCGCATTCCACGTCGGGGTTGGCGGCGGCGAACAGGTCGCGCGCGGCGCGCATCTTCAGCGCCGAGGGGCGGCTGGACGAACCGTAGTTGCTGTGCGACAGGAAGGCCACCTTGGGCGGCAGGCCGAAGCGGGCCACTTCCTCGGCCGCCAGGCGGGCGATGTCGGCCAGCTCGGTGGCGTTGGGCGCCTCGTTGATGTAGGTGTCGGCGATGAACAGCGTGCCGCTGTCCAGCATCACGGCGTTGACGGTGGCGAATTCGCCAGCGCCTTGCTTGAGGCCGAGCACGTCGCGCACATGGGCCAGGTGGCTGTCGAACTTGCCGACCAGGCCGCAGAGCATGGCGTCGGCATCGCCCAGGTGGACCATGAGCGCGGCGATCAGCGTGTTGGAGCGGCGCACGGCGGCCTTGGCGGTCTCGGGCGTGACGCCGTTGCGGCCCATCAGGCGGTGGTAGGTTTCCCAGTACTGGCGGAAGCGCGGATCGTCCTCGGGGTTGCAGATCTCCACGTCCTTGCCCAGCACCAGGCGCAGGCCGGCCTTGGCGATGCGGGCCTCGATCACGGCGGGGCGGCCGATCAGGATGGGCTTGGCCAGGCCGTCATCGACGGCGACCTGGGCGGCGCGCAGCACGCGCTCGTCCTCGCCTTCGGCATAGGCCACGCGCTGCTGGTTGGCCTTGGCCGCGGCGAACACCGGACGCATGAACATGCTGGTCTGGTAGACGAAGCGGGTCAGGCTCTCGCGGTAGGCGTCGTAGTCGGCGATGGGGCGGGTGGCGACGCCGGACTCTTCGGCAGCCTTGGCTACGGCCGGCGCGATGCGCAGGATCAGGCGGGTGTCGAAGGGCGTGGGGATCAGGTAGTCGGGGCCGAACTTCAGCTCCTTGCCCTGGTAGGCGGCGGCGACTTCATCGCTGACGTCCTGCTTGGCCAGTGCGGCGATTTCGCGCACGCAGGCCAGCTTCATGGCTTCGGTGATCTTGGTGGCGCCGCAGTCCAGCGCGCCGCGGAAGATGTAGGGGAAGCACAGGACGTTGTTGACCTGGTTGGGGTAGTCCGAGCGGCCCGTGGCCATGATGCAGTCCGGGCGCACGGCCTTGGCCAGCTCGGGGCGGATCTCGGGTTCGGGGTTGGCCAGGGCCAGGATGATGGGCTTGTCGGCCATGGTCTTGACCATGTCGGCAGTGAGCACGCCGGGAGCCGAGCAGCCCAGGAAGACGTCGGCGTCCTTGACGGCGTCGGCCAGGGTGCGGGCGTCCGTCTTTTGCGCGTACTGGGCCTTGGAGGCGTCCAGGCCACCGGGGCGGCCTTCGTAGATCACGCCCTTGGAGTCGCACATGAAGACGTTTTCGCGCTTGACGCCCAGGCCCACCATCACGTTCACGCAGGCGATGGCGGCAGCGCCGGCGCCGGAGACGGCGATCTTGACGTTGCCGATCTGCTTGTCCACCAGCTCCAGCCCGTTGAGCAGGGCGGCGCTGGAGATGATGGCCGTGCCATGCTGGTCGTCATGGAACACGGGGATGTTCATGCGCTTGGACAGCTCCTGCTCGATGTAGAAGCACTCGGGCGCCTTGATGTCCTCGAGGTTGATGCCGCCCAGCGTGGGTTCGAGCGAGGCGATGATGTCGATCAGCTTGTCCGGATCGCGCTCGGCCAGTTCGATGTCGAACACGTCGACGCCTGCGAACTTCTTGAACAGGCAGCCCTTGCCTTCCATCACCGGCTTGCCGGCCAGCGGGCCGATGTCACCCAGGCCCAGCACGGCCGTGCCGTTGGTGATGACGCCGACCAGGTTGCCGCGCGCCGTGTATTCGGCGGCCAGCGAGGGGTCGGCCTGGATGTCCAGGCAGGGGTAGGCCACGCCGGGCGAATAGGCCAGCGACAGGTCGCGCTGGTTGGACAAGGGCTTGGTGGGCGTGACGGAGATCTTGCCCTTGTTGGGGCTGCGATGGTATTCGCGGGCTGCGTCGCGCAGGGCTTGTTCGGCGTTGGACAGGTTTTGGGTCATACAGGAATTCTCTGCAAATGCTCTCGGAGCTTACCGGATAGCTACAGCCTATGAGGGTCAGGACAGTTTTGCCTCAGGGATTTCGACAACAAGCCCCCTGGCGCCTATGGACGGCAGGGGGCGCACAGCCCGGCGGGTAGGCCGGGCGATTGTTGGGCGTGCCCGCCAGGGCGGGCACTGTTTCATCAGTGGGCGTCTGCCTGGCGTGCGGCCCGGACGGCAGCAGAGGTGTCGCTGCTGGCTCCGTTGAAGAAAATGTTCAATGCCACCGCGGTAATCGAGGCCAGCAGGATACCGGATTCGATCAACGGATGAATGCCGTGGGGCATCCATTGGCGGAAATTCGGCGCCACCAGCGGAATCATGCCCACGCCGATGGACACGGCGACGATCATGGCGTTGTTGCGGTTGGTCTGGAAATCCACGTTGCTCAGGATGCGGATGCCGGTGGAGGCCACCATGCCGAACATCACCAGGCCCGCGCCGCCCAGCACCACGGTGGGCAGGGACTCGACCAGGGCGCCCATCTTGGGCAGCACGCCCAGCACGATCAGGATCACGCCGCCGGCCACGCAGACCCAGCGGCTCTTGACGCCGGTGACGGCGACCAGGCCCACGTTCTGCGAGAAGCTGGTGTAGGGGAAGGTGTTGAAGATGCCGCCGATCAGCGTGCCCAGGCCGTCGGTGCGCAGGCCGCGCGTCAGCTCGTCCTGGCTGATCTTGCGATCGGTCATGTCACCCAGGGCCAGGAACATGCCGGTGGACTCGATCATCACCACCACCATCACCAGGCTCATGGTGAGGATGAGGATGGGGTCGAACACCGGCGTGGCGATCTCGAAGGGCAGCACCATCGTGAACCATTCGGCCTTGGCGACCTTGCTGAAGTCCATCAGGCCCATGGCCACGGACAGCACGCCGCCGATCAGGATGCCCATGAGCACCGAGACGTTGGCCAGGAAGCCCTTGGCAAAGCGCGCGATCAGCAGGATGGACAGCAGCACGATGGCCGAGATGCCCACGCCGGTCAGGTCGCCGTACTTGGGGTTGGGAATGGTGGGCACGACCGCGAAGCCCTTGGGCACGGGCGGCAGCGAGGAGCCCGGCGCGCCGGGCTCCTCGCTGCCGCCCGTGCCCAAGGGCTTCGCGGTCGTGCCCACCATTCCCAACCCCAAGTACGGCGACCTGACCGGCGTGGGCATCTCGGCCATCGTGCTGCTGTCCATCCTGCTGATCGCGCGCTTTGCCAAGGGCTTCCTGGCCAACGTCTCGGTGCTCATGGGCATCCTGATCGGCGGCGTGCTGTCCGTGGCCATGGGCCTGATGGACTTCAGCAAGGTCGCCAAGGCCGAATGGTTCACGATGGTGCTGCCCTTCGAGATCGCCACGCCGGTGTTCGACCCCATCCTCATCCTCACCATGAGCCTGGTGATGGTGGTGGTGATGATCGAGTCCACCGGCATGTTCCTGGCCCTGGGTGACATGACCGATCGCAAGATCAGCCAGGACGAGCTGACGCGCGGCCTGCGCACCGACGGCCTGGGCACGCTGATCGGCGGCATCTTCAACACCTTCCCCTACACCAGCTTCTCGCAGAACGTGGGCCTGGTCGCCGTCACCGGCGTCAAGAGCCGCTGGGTCTGCGTGGCCGGCGGCGTGATCCTGATCGTGCTGGGCGTGCTGCCCAAGATGGGCGCCCTGGTCGAGTCCCTGCCCACCGTGGTGCTGGGCGGCGCGGGCCTGGTGATGTTCGGCATGGTGGCCTCCACCGGCATCCGCATCCTGAGCAACGTGGATTTCCAGACCAACCGCAACAACGCCATGATCGTCGCCGTGTCCATCGGCGTGGGCATGATTCCGCTGGTGGCGCCGAATTTCCGCCAATGGATGCCCCACGGCATTCATCCGTTGATCGAATCCGGTATCCTGCTGGCCTCGATTACCGCGGTGGCATTGAACATTTTCTTCAACGGAGCCAGCAGCGACACCTCTGCTGCCGTCCGGGCCGCACGCCAGGCAGACGCCCACTGATGAAACAGTGCCCGCCCTGGCGGGCACGCCCAACAATCGCCCGGCCTACCCGCCGGGCTGTGCGCCCCCTGCCGTCCATAGGCGCCAGGGGGCTTGTTGTCGAAATCCCTGAGGCAAAACTGTCCTGACCCTCATAGGCTGTAGCTATCCGGTAAGCTCCGAGAGCATTTGCAGAGAATTCCTGTATGACCCAAAACCTGTCCAACGCCGAACAAGCCCTGCGCGACGCAGCCCGCGAATACCATCGCAGCCCCAACAAGGGCAAGATCTCCGTCACGCCCACCAAGCCCTTGTCCAACCAGCGCGACCTGTCGCTGGCCTATTCGCCCGGCGTGGCCTACCCCTGCCTGGACATCCAGGCCGACCCCTCGCTGGCCGCCGAATACACGGCGCGCGGCAACCTGGTCGGCGTCATCACCAACGGCACGGCCGTGCTGGGCCTGGGTGACATCGGCCCGCTGGCCGGCAAGCCGGTGATGGAAGGCAAGGGCTGCCTGTTCAAGAAGTTCGCAGGCGTCGACGTGTTCGACATCGAACTGGCCGAGCGCGATCCGGACAAGCTGATCGACATCATCGCCTCGCTCGAACCCACGCTGGGCGGCATCAACCTCGAGGACATCAAGGCGCCCGAGTGCTTCTACATCGAGCAGGAGCTGTCCAAGCGCATGAACATCCCCGTGTTCCATGACGACCAGCATGGCACGGCCATCATCTCCAGCGCCGCCCTGCTCAACGGGCTGGAGCTGGTGGACAAGCAGATCGGCAACGTCAAGATCGCCGTCTCCGGCGCCGGCGCTGCCGCCATCGCCTGCGTGAACGTGATGGTGGGCCTGGGCGTCAAGCGCGAAAACGTCTTCATGTGCGACTCCAAGGGCGTGATCTACGAAGGCCGCCCCGGTGGCCTGGACGCCTCCAAGGCCCAGTACGCGCAAAAGACGGACGCCCGCACCCTGGCCGACGCCGTCAAGGACGCCGACGTCTTCCTGGGCTGCTCGGCTCCCGGCGTGCTCACTGCCGACATGGTCAAGACCATGGCCGACAAGCCCATCATCCTGGCCCTGGCCAACCCCGAACCCGAGATCCGCCCCGAGCTGGCCAAGGCCGTGCGCCCGGACTGCATCATGGCCACGGGCCGCTCGGACTACCCCAACCAGGTCAACAACGTCCTGTGCTTCCCCTACATCTTCCGCGGCGCGCTGGACTGCGGCGCCACCAAGATCACCGAAGCCATGAAGCTGGCCTGCGTGCGCGAAATCGCCGCACTGGCCAAGCAGGACGTCAGCGATGAAGTCGCCGCCGCCTACCAGGGCAAGGAGCTGAAGTTCGGCCCCGACTACCTGATCCCCACGCCCTTCGACACCCGCCTGATCCTGCGCATCGCGCCGGCCGTAGCCAAGGCTGCCGAAGAGTCCGGCGTCGCCACCCGCCCCATCGCCGACTACGACGCCTACCGCGAGAGCCTGACCCGCTTCGTCTACCAGACCAGCATGTTCATGCGTCCGGTGTTCGCCGCGGCCAAGGCCAACCAGCAGCGCGTGGCCTATGCCGAAGGCGAGGACGAGCGCGTGCTGCGCGCCGCCCAGGTCGCCGTCGATGACGGCCTGGCCAAGCCCATCCTGATCGGCCGCCCCGCCGTGATCGAGGCCCGCATCGCCAAGGCCGGCCTGCGCCTGGTGCTGGGCAAGGACGTGGAGATCTGCAACCCCGAGGACGATCCGCGCTTCCGCCAGTACTGGGAAACCTACCACCGCCTGATGGGCCGCAACGGCGTCACGCCCGAGACCGCCAAGGCCGCCGTGCGCCGCTCCAACACGCTGATCGCCGCGCTCATGGTCCACCTGGGCGATGCCGACGCCATGCTCTGCGGCCTGGTCGGCAAGTTCGACAGCCACCTGGCCCATGTGCGCGACGTGCTCGGCCTCAAGCAAGGCGCTGGCGAATTCGCCACCGTCAACGCCGTGATGCTGGACAGCGGCACGCTGTTCATCGCCGACACCTACATCAACGAGGCGCCCAACGCCACCGAGCTGGCCGACATCGCCCGCCTGGCGGCCGAGGAAGTGGCCCGCTTCGGCCTGCCGCCCAAGGTGGCCTTCCTGTCGCACAGCAACTACGGTTCGTCCAGCCGCCCCTCGGCGCTGAAGATGCGCGCCGCGCGCGACCTGTTCGCCGCCGCCAACCCCGACGTGGAATGCGATGGCGAGATGCACGGCGACTCCGCCCTGTCCGAAGCCATCCGCGACCGCGCCCTGCTCGAGTCCTCGCTGCACGGCGAGGCCAACGTGCTGATCTGCCCCAACCTCGACGCCGCGAACATCCTGTTCAACGTGCTCAAGACCACGGGCGGCCACGGCACGACCATCGGCCCCATTCTGCTGGGCGGCGCCGCGGCAGCCCACGTGCTGACCCCCTCCGCCACCGTGCGCCGCGTGGTCAACATGACGGCCCTGGCCGCAGCCCAGGCCATCGCTGCCCGCGGCTGATCCGCGCCGCACCCAAAAAAGGCGCCCCTTCACAGGGGCGCCTTTTTACGCCCCCTGCCCCGGCAGGAGCGGCATAAGCCCGGCTAGAATACGCAGCTTCGGAGGTTTGGGTGAGTGGTTTAAACCAGCAGTCTTGAAAACTGCCGACGGGCAACCGTCCGTGAGTTCGAATCTCACAGCCTCCGCCAGATTCAGATGATCAGAAACAAAGCGCCTGCCCAGGCGCTTTTTTCTTGTCCATCGCGCACCAGGCAGGTTCAACCAGCGCCCCACCCCCGGCTGCAGCCACGCAGCCCGCCGTGAGCCCGCAGTCAACGGTCTCCACACATTCTTCACACAGTCTTTACATTGGATTAACCAAGCAGACATAAGCTTCCGGGCTTCTAGCGCTCGCGTAAGCCAAGAGTCCGTAGCCAACGCTGAAGCTCCCGTTCGACCGCCTTCCTGGGAATTTCCCCTGTGCCAGCGCACTTGTCATCGCCGCTGGCATTTCCTATGACCCATCCCGTCCCCTCACAAGCAGCGAGCGCGATCACGCGAAGCGCTCCGCTGGCCATGCCCGCACCGTCGCTTTCCCTGGACATCAAGGTCCTCATCGGCCTCTTTCTCTTTTCGGTGGTCTGGCTGCTGCAGATCGACAGCTCCAGCCTCACGGCACCCAAGGACAACCTCGAACAGCTGACCTGGGTGCACAGCCTGGAGTGGGGCTACTACAAGCACCCGCCCCTGCCGACCTGGCTGCTTTCGGTGCCGGTCCATCTGTTCGGCCTGTCTGCGCGCACCAGCTACGCCACCGGCGCGCTTTTCACGCTGGCGGGCCTGTTCCTTTTCTGGAAGCTGCTGAATGACTTGCGCGGCAGCCGCTACGCCACGCTGGCCCTGTTGGCGGCCATGTGCATCACCTACTACAACGAGCGGATGCACTTCTTCAACCATGAAGTCGTGCTGATGCCCTTCTTCGCGGCCAGCGCCCTGCTGGTGTGGCGTGCGGTGGGCAGCAGGCAGCTGCGCTGGTGGGCCGCCCTGGGCTGCTGCCTGGGGCTGGGCGCACTGGCCAAGTACCAGATGATCCTGGCCGCCGTGGCGGTATTCCTGTTCTGGCTGGCGTCAGGCGCCTGGCGCGAGCGGGTCCACATGATCGGCCTGGTGCTGGCGGCAGCCATCTCGCTGGCCATCATCTCGCCGCACCTGTACTGGCTTTTCCTGAACGACTTCGGCCCCATCCGCTATGCCACCGAATCCTCGCTGGGCGCCAGCCTGGGCGGCGGCGCCAGGCTGCTCAATACGCTGCACTGGCTGGCCGACCAGCTGCTCAACCGTGCATTGCTCGCCTGGGTGCTGCTGGGACTGGTGATGGCCCTGCACCGCCGCAGCCGCCTTGTGCCGCAGGACACACCGCAGCGTCCCGGGACAGCCGATGCATCGCGCGCGCTGATCCTGTGCTTTGGCCTCACGCCCATCGTGCTGACCTGCGCCATCGGCATCTTTGCGGGCTCGTCGCTGCAGCTGCACTGGGGCACGCCCTTTCTGCTGCTGGCCGTTCCCGTCGCCATGGAGCTGGCCGGTGCCAGGCTGCACGCGTCGCACATATCGATCACCACCGCCATCAAGTGCTTCGTGGCACTTCAACTGGCCTTGCTGCTCGTGGCCCAGATGACCTCGGCGCGCAGTGAACTGCGGCTTAACAGCCGGCACTGGAGAAACTTCGATTCAAAGGCCTTGAGCCAGGCGCTTGCCGAACCCGCGCGCGAAGCGCTGGGCGGCGATATCCGCGTGATCGCAGGCCCCACGGCCGAGGCCAAGGCCCTGGCCCTGAAGCTGCGCGAAAAGCCACTGGTGCTGATCGATGGCCGCATGGACATCAGCCCCTGGATTTCCCAGCACATGGTGGATGCCTGCGGCGTGCTGCATCTGCAGCTGGCGGCATCGCAGCCGCCCGGCCATCAGCCGGTGGGCGAAGGCTTTCCATCCCTCTTCTGGCGTGTCACCCCGCCGGAGGAAGATGCGGGCAGCTGCGTCCCAAGCTGAACAGGGTGATGGCTGAGCCGGGCCGGGCACTAGCGAACCAGCACGTGCCGCACATCGATGGCAAAGCCGCTCAAACCCTTGCCCGGGGTTTCGCCGTCTTCAACGTCCACATCGAACAACTGCCAGTGCGCTTGCCTGCCTTGCGGCAAAGGCAGACAGGAGATCTGCGGCCCCATGTCGATCATGGCTGCGATGTCATTGACAGCATGCGCCTGTGCCGCGCGCACCAGGGGCATCAGCAAGTCGTCGGCAATGCCCAACGCGCGCAGGCGGCCCAGCGCCTGCTGCGCATCGCTGAGCAACGGGCCTTCGTTGACGTTCAGATCTCCTTGGTGCAACTGCTCCAGCCAGCGGCTGTCGCCGGCAGCCGATACCTCGCTGCACAACCCGTGAACCAGTGCCGCCATTGCCACGGTGGGCTCTCCGCGGCTTTCGCTCAGAGCCCATAGCACGGGCTCGGCAAAACCCAGGGATTCGTAGTACGGAAAAAGCGCGTGCAGCTCGGGATGCTGTTCGAGCAGGTATTCGCTGTAAGTCTTCTTGGGCTTCTTGGACATGGGCGCGCTATGTGTTTCAAATCAAGGCTTTTCAATTTTCTGCTGTCTGGGCTGAATCACGGTCACATATCCAATGACCATTCCACCGATCAAGGCCATGGGCCAACCAAAAAGAAACACCACCACATAGGCCATGGATGCACCGCCGCCTGCATAGGGCGCGCACTCTTGTGCATTGGCCCACAGACTGAAAATCAGCACCGTTGCCGCAGAAACCAGGCAAGGCCAGGAACTGGGCCAGGCCAGCATGCCCAGCGGCACCAGCATCACGAGTGCATTGGCAAGCCAGAAACGGGTCAGACCTGCATGGCACCAGATCTGTGTGAACAGGGATTGAATGGGAAAGCTGGCAAGCAGGGCCAGCATGCCAAGCCGTCTGACCGCGTAATGGCGACGCAAAAATCCAGGCCTCATGTCACATTGCCTTGCTCGAGAAATGATGGGCAGGAAGAATACGCTGCCTGCGGGCCGCGCCTGTCGGCATTGCGTGATTGCACCCATTGTTGAGAACCACCACCGTGCCCATGAAATCCCCCTGCGAAGAACTCATCGACATGCTGGGCCAGCCTTATGACGCCGGCAAAGTGGCCCGACTGCTTGGCCCATTGGGTGTCAAGCGAATGCCCAGGCCGTCGAGCCATTTTGATGACGACATCATCTGGTCCGCCAAGTCCTCGCTGCGCATCGATGTCTATCGTCCCCGGGCACTTTCCAGGCGGACGGGGAGAGACTGGGAGGATGGCGATGTCTGGCTCATTGGCTCCGTGCATTTTCTTGCGCCGGGGGCAGACAGCAGAATCCGGGCCGTATTTGCGGGCAGCCTGCCTTCGGGGCTGAGCATCTGTCTCTTATACACATCTCCGAGCCCACGAGACAGGCAGAAATCT
>ERZ1032107.226-NODE-226-length-13734-cov-12.670078_pt1 | contig 13734 bp, 12 predicted proteins | sample MGYA00516713_ERZ1032107 | MGnify/ENA primary metagenome ERZ1032107 (study PRJEB33718, sample SAMN03160116) | human skin metagenome | collected 2014-04-10 | study: EMG produced TPA metagenomics assembly of the PRJNA266117 data set (Human skin bacterial metagenome...
CGCCCATTCCACGCGTATCGAGCAGCAGGAAGGCGCGCTGGTGGCGGTGTTCAACGACGTGATCTTCGACTTCGACCGCACGCCCGCCCAGGTGTCGACGCTGTGGGTGTGCGCCCACCGCCGGCTGCTGGTGACGCTGCGGCGCAAGCCGCTGCGGTCGCTGGATCGGTTGCGCGAGCACGTGCGGCGCGGCGAGCCGTTCGAGTCGCCCGCCCAGCTGCTGGCGCACCTGATGCGCGACCAGGCCGACCTGATGATGGAGATCGTGCGCAAGGCCAGTGTGGACGTCGATGGCATCGAAGACCATTTCCTGGCGTCGCGCGGTGGCCCCGGCCGCCTGGACCTGGCCGGCACCCGCCGAGTGCTGGTGCGCCTGCAACGCACGCTCGCGCCCGAGCCGGGCTCGGTGTTCCGGCTGCTGGCCCGTCCGCCCGCATGGCTGCGGCCGCGCGACGTGCAGGAACTGCGCGAATCCACCGAGGAATTCTCGGTGGTGCTGGGCGACATGGCCGGGCTGGTCGAGCGCATCAAGCTGCTGCAGGAAGAAATGACCGCGCGGCTGGACGAACAGAACAACCGAACGCTGTTCACCTTGACGCTGGTGACGGTGCTGGCCCTGCCCATCAACATCATGGCGGGCCTGTTCGGCATGAACGTGGGCGGCATTCCGCTGTCGGACGACCATCACGGGTTCTGGATCATCTGCCTGCTGGTGGCCGCATTCACGGTGCTGATGGGCTGGTGGGCGTTTCGTCGGCGGCGCGGCAGCTGAAGACCACGGCAGCGCGGCCCGGCGTCCCCGCGTCCGCCCAACCGGCATCGCCTGGCACGGCGCCCCCGCCGCCCTCATCTGCTGCGCCGCAAAAAGCGCAATCATTTGCTACCGATTCCCGCAAACGAGAATCCGCAATGCTATAAGTCGAGCCATTCTTGCAAGAGGCGTATTTCCCTTCAAAGGACATTGCCCATGAAGAAAGCCATCGGTGGCGCCAGCGGTGTCATGCTCATGTCTTGCGCGCTGGCGCCTGCCGCGATGGCGGCTTGCAGCGACCCCGCGCCCGCCAGCGGCGTCACCGTGACCTGCTCCGGCACGGGCATCGCCCCGGTCGCGGCGCAGCCCGGCAGCACTAACGTCACCGTCAACATCGACAACACGGCCACCAGCAGCTTCACGCGCGCGGTCAATCGAATCGGCATCAGCGTCGAGGCCGGCAGCACCATCACCAACAGCGGCCAGCTTGTGCTGACGGGCGGCGGTGGTACAGGCACCATCCGCGGCGCAGTCCTGCTGGGAAGTGGCGACGGCAATCAGATCACCAATGCCGCCGGCGCCAGCCTGACCACGACCGGCGCGTCCAACGACGGCATGGCGGTCGACGGCACCGGCAATACGCTGATCAACCACGGCACGATCTCGACCTCGGGGCCCTCCGCCTACGGCATCACGGCACCATGGGGAGCCGTCAGTACGGGCCAGCACGACAACACCATCATCAACACCGGCACCGTGACCACCACGGGCTCCAGCGCCCGCGCCATCTCCGTCGTGGGCAGCAACGGCACGGTCACCAACAGCGGCACGCTTGAATCCAGCGGCACGGGCAGCCAGACCGTCTTCCTGCAAGGCAACAACGCACGGCTGGTGAATTCGGGCACCATCTCGGCCAGCGGCACGGTCGGCCTCCGGTCCCCGGATGCGGTCGTGTCGAACACGGTCAGTTCCAGCTTCACGGCAACCATCGAAAACCTGGCGGGCGGCCGCATCATCAGCCAGAACGGCTTTGGCATCCGTACGCTGAATGGCAACACCACCCTGACCAACGCCGGCCTGGTGGAAAGCGGCGTCGGCACCGCGATCGGCATGGGTAACGGCAACAACACGCTGATCCTGCAGACCGGTTCCGTCATCAACGGCAGCGCGGACGGCGGCAACGGCAACAACACCTTGACGCTGCAAGGCACCGGCACGGCGTCCAATCCGTTCCTGAACTTCGGCACCTTGACCATGCAAGGCTCGCTGTGGAACTGGACCGGCAGCGGCACCTTCAACCAGGTCTATGTAGACAGCGGCACGCTGAACGTCGCCAGCACGCTGGATGCCCCCGTGAACGTGGCCGCGGGCACGACGCTGGGCGGCTACGGCACGGTCACCGGCGCCGTCACGAACAACGGCACGATCGCCGTGGCCAACGCCCTGCCGACGCTGGCCGGGTCCGGCAACGGCGCCTTCACCATCAACGGCGCGCTGACCAACGCGGGCCTGGTGCAACTGGGCGGCGCGGGCGTCGGCAACCGCCTGAACGTCGGCAGCTACGTGGGCCAGAACGGCACCTTGGCGCTGAACACCTACCTGGGCGGCGACGGTTCACCGTCAGACCAGTTGGTGGTCAACGGCGGCACCGCGACGGGATCGACCCGGCTGCAGATCAACAACGTCGGCGGCCCCGGCGCCGAAACCGTGGCCAACGGCATCCAGGTGGTGCAGGCGGCCAACGGCGCCACCACGTCGCCCAGCGCCTTCATGCTGGCCGGCCCGGTCAAGGCCGGCGCCTATCAATACCATCTGGTGCACGGCGGCATCACGCCCGGCACCGCCGACAACTGGTACCTGCGCAACAGCGTGCCGTCGGTGGACGGCGTGGTCGACCCGCCAGACCCGGCCATCGGCACGCCGCCGCTGCCCGAGCCGCCCCCGGCGGGCGAAGACCCGATCGTGACCTACCGCCCCGAAGTGCCGGTGTATGCCGCCCTGCCCGGCGTGGCGCGCCAGCTGGGCATCCAGCAACTGGGCACGTTTCATGACCGCCAGGGCGCGCAATCGCTGCTGACGCAGGACGGTGCCCTGCCGGCCGCCTGGGCGCGCGCCTGGGGCGGGCACGACACCCTGACCCAGCGCGGCGACGCCAACCCGCAGTTCGAGGGCGACATTTTCGGGGCGCAGGCCGGGCAGGATATCTATGCGCGCACTGGCGACAACGGCCACCGTGACCGCTTCGGCCTGTTCGCCGGTTTTGCGCGGGCCACGGGCGACGTCAACGGCTTTGCGCTGGGCACGCAAGGGCTGGACGCCGGCCACCTGGCCGTGAACGCCTACAGCCTGGGCGCGTACTGGACCCACATCGGCCCGGGCGGCTGGTACACCGACGTGGTGCTGATGGGCAGCACGCTGGACGCCAAGCCGCGCTCGCGCGATGGCATCGGCGACACGACGCACGGCCGGGCCATCACCGGGTCGGTGGAAGCCGGGCTGCCCATCCCGCTGGGCGGCAATGTCGAGCTGGAACCGCAGGCGCAACTGGTGTGGCAGCGGCTGTCGTTCAACGACCTGGACGACGGCATATCGACGGTGAGCTTCAACCGCGGCAATACCTTCCTGGGCCGCGCCGGCCTGCGGCTGCTGGGCCGCTATGAATCGGCGCGCGTGAACTGGCAGCCCTATGTGCGGCTGAACCTGCTGCGTACCTTTGGCGACAACGATCGCACCACCTTCGGCAGCGACACGGTGCTGGGCGCCAACGTCGGCCAGACGGCCGGCAAGGTGGACCTGGGCGTGGCGGCGCAGGTCGGCAAGTCCACCAGCCTGTACGCGGCCGCCAGCGGCTTGACCAACCTGGGCGGCGAACGCCAGCGCAGCGTGTCCGGCAGCGTGGGCGTGCGCTGGGCGTGGTGACGCGCCCGGCTACCCGGCGCGTGGCGGGCGCAGCAGCGCGAACTACCCGGCGCGTGGTGGCCGGGGTGCGCCCGGCCCCTTACTGATAGCGTTCGCGATAGCCCACGGGCGACATGCCGCAGTACTTGTTGAAGATGTCGCGAAACGCCTTGGTGTCGTTGTAGCCGACTTCGTACATGACTTCGGCCACGCTCTTGCGTGAGCTTTCCAGGCGCTTCTTGGCGGCTTCGACGCGCACGCGCTGCACGTATTCGACGATGCTGTTGCCGGTGGCCTGCCGAAAGCGCCTTTCAAGCGTGCGCCGGCCCATGGCGTGGCGGTCGGCCAGGTCTTCGACGGTGATCTTTTCGGTGTAGCGGGTTTCGATTTCGTCCTGCACCGCGCGTACCACCTGGTCGGCGTGGGACTTGTGGCCCATGAACACCGAGAACGGCAGCTGGCTCTGGCGGCTCCAGTCGAGCTGGAAGTACTTGGCGCACCAGATGGCGGTGTCGCGGTCGGTGTATTTTTCGATCAGGTGCAGCACCAGGTGCGCGGCTGAAAATGCGCCGCCGCTGGTGTAGATGCCGTTTTCGGCCATGACCACGCGGTCGCTGGACCACTGCACCGACGGGAACAGGCTGGCGTAGAGGTCGCGCGCCACCCAATGCACCACCGCCTGCTGGCCGTCGAGCAGGCCGCCGGCCGCCAGCAGCGCCGCCCCCATGCAGAGGCTGGCGACTTCGCCGCCCTGGCGGTAATGGCCGGCCAGCCATTCGATCAATTCACGGTTGGACAGCACGGCATCGGACACCGCGCCCAGCAGCGGCGGCACGATGCAGATGTCGATGCCTTGCGCCTGGTCGAGCACCAGGTCGGCCTGCACGGTGATGCGGCCGTCGTCCAGGCTGACCTGGCGCGTGGCGGCCAGCGTGCGCACCTGGAAGCGCGGTTCGCGCCCCTGCGCGGCCAGGTATTCGTTGGCCACCAGGAAGCCATGCCGGGCGGTTTCCAGTGAGGCGATATTGGCGCCGCCGGGCAGCAGGAACGCGATGTTTTTCATGCCGCCAAGCATACGCTTCAGACCTGTCGCAATCCACCCTGAAGATGTCGCAATTGCCTATCTGAAAGCGGCGCCGATCCCGATACAGTGGCATCTACCGGCAACGAGGCCGGTGCCGGTTTCCCGGGAGCAAGCGGGCCTTGGGCAGCCGCCTACAACAACATGGCAAGAAGGAGCATCTGATGGAACAGTACATAGACGGTTACCTGTTGAGCGTGCCCAAGGCGAACCTGGAGGCGTACAAGAAAATGGCCGACACCGCCGGCTCGATCTGGCTGGAATACGGCGCGCTGGAGTTCCGCGAATGCGTGGCGGACGACATCGACGGCGAAGGCTTCGGTTCGTTCAGCGCCGCGGCCGGCACGCGCGAAGGCGAAACGGTCGTGTTCTCGTGGATCGCCTTTGCCAGCAAGGCCGAGCGCGACCGCATCAACGCCAAGGTCATGGCCGACCCGCGCCTGGCGAACATGTCCTGCGAGGGTGTGTTCGATTTCAAGCGCATGTGCTGGGGCGGGTTTGCCACGTTGGTGGCCAAGGTGGCCCCGCGATAAAAAAAATCCGGGCGCGCTGTCGATTCCGGCGCCGCCCGTTCGTCGTAGGACAAGAGCAGGCTGATGGTCAACCGGCGGCCTACTTGGCAGTAGCTATCCCGACTACACCCCAACGATTCACGGAGACACACCATGGCAACCCCCGCAAGCAAGGCGATTCCCGACGGCATGCACACCCTGACCCCGCACATCGTGTGCGAGGGCGCGTCGGACGCGATCGCGTTCTACAAGAAGGCATTCAACGCCCAGGAGCTGACGCGCCTGCCCGGCCCCAACGGCAAGGTGATGCACGCGGCCATCCGCATCGGCGACTCGGTCCTGATGCTGATGGATGACTTTCCCGAATGGGGCAGCCTGGGCCCCAAGGCGCTCAAGGGTTCGCCCGTGACGCTGCACCTGTACGTGCAGGATGCGGACGCCGCCATCGAACAGGCGGTGGCGGCCGGTGCCCAGTTGGCGATGCCCGCCGCGGACATGTTCTGGGGCGACCGCTACGGCCAGGTGATGGACCCGTTCGGCCACCGCTGGTCGCTGGCCACCCACAAGCAGGACCTGACGCCCGAGGAAATCCAGCAGAACATGGCCAAGATGGGCGAGATGAGCGGCTGCGGCGATCAGGCGCAGAAAAAGGGCTGATGGCGATGCGGTGGCGCGGCGCCGGCCGGTCGGCTTGACCGGTCTGGCCCGTCGCCTCGCCGATCGGACGCGACCATGCCCGGGTAAGGCGAGCTGTCCGGCCTGGCCCCCAGGTCACCGGACAGCCCCCGCGCCATCCCCATCAGGCCTTGTACGGCCCCAGGAAATCCAGCTTGCCGATCGCCACACCCGCATGGCGCAGGATGTCGTAGGCGGTCGTGACGTGGAAATAGAAGTTCGGCAGCGCGAACGTCAGCAGGTAGGCATCGCCCTGGAATTCGGGCTTGAAGTCGCCGAAGCTGAGCGTGACCTTGCGGCCCTCAGCGCCGTCGAGCTTGTCGGCCGGCACCGATTGCAGGTAGGCGATGGTGTCGGCCACGCGCTTTTGCAGCTGTTCGAACGTGGCTTCCTCATCGGGAAACTTGGGCGATTCGACCTGCGACAGGCGCTGCACGGCAAACTTGGAAGCATCGCTGGCGCGCTGCACCTGGCCCGACAGCGGGTACATGTCGGGGGCCAGGCGGGCGTTGACGAGTTCGGCCGGATCGATACCGTTGGCGGCCGCGTGGGCGGCGCCCTTTTCCAGCAGCGTGGCCAGCACGGTCAGGCCGCGGATGAAGACAGGCACGCTGGCCTGGTACATGGACAAAGACATGATGTTTTTCCGAAAGACATGATCGGCCGACGCCGGACGTGGCGCCGGATTTCCGAGCGTGCGGCGATGTTAGCGCCCGGTGCTTTCAAGCGGCCGGCGGTGGCCGCGACAACTCCATTCCCGATTCCGGAACAATAGCGCCATTGCCGGCGCGGCGCAGGGGTTTCGCATGACGATGCGTGCCCCTTATTGCGCGATCGCGACGCGGCGCTGGCCCTGGAAAAAACGCCAGATCAACGCCGAGGCATCCGGGCCGCTGCGGGCGTGGTAGCGCACCGATGCGTCGCCGCCGCTCCAGGCATGCTCGACCCGGGTGATCTCGCACAGCCGCAGCACGGTCTTGCGGCCCCGCACCAGGTCGACGCGGCGATACGCCTTTTCCGTGCCCAGGCCCAACACGCGCTCGACCGGCAAGTCTTCAGCGCCCAGGCCGTTCAAGGCGCGAAACTGTTCGAACAGCTGCTTGGCGTTGCGCGGCGCGACAGCCGGGTCCATCTGCCCCTGCAGGATCATGGCGGGCATGCCCAGCTGGAACACGGCCGGATCCGCCACGCTCTGCACCAGCGGCAAGAGCGGCTTGACCGAGCCGCGCCGCATCGTGGAAAGCCCCGCCGCCGCGGTATGGGCATCGCCCACCACCGGCCCCGAATGCATCGCCACCGCGGCGATCAATGTGGGATGGCGCAGGGCCACCAGCGCGGCCATGCTGGCGCCGGCCGACAGGCCGGCGATATAGACGCGTTCGGGGTCCAGGCCGTGGCGCGCCACTTCGGACTGGATCAGCGCGGCGATCAGGTCGGCGTCGGCCCCGCCGTGCAGCGCGTCGGGCTGGAACCAGCGCCAGCAACGCTGCACCTGCCGGGTCATGGACTGCTGCGGATACAGCACCATGAAACCGCCGGCATCCGCCCATTGGTTCATGCGCGAGCCGCGCGCGAAGGCCAGCGCCGTCTGGCGGCAACCGTGCAGCATCACCACCAGGGGCATGCCCTGGCGCGTTGCGGTGGCGGGGGTATAGCGGGCGAAGGTGAGGCGCCGGCCCAGCGCATCGGAGAACTGCCGCGAGGCCTCCCAGCGGCCGGCGCCCAGGCTGGACGCAGCAGAAGCGGCGGTCTTGGCCGCCTGCCGCGCCACGGCGGCCTTGCGCGCCGACACGGTGCGCTTGCGAGCGGCTTTGGGGGCCGCCATGCGCAATGCCGCGCGCTGGAGTTTGCTGAATTTTTTTGCGGCGTTGAAAAACAAGCTGGTAAAACTGCGCGCCATTGTCAGGCCTCTGCCAGTAAACCTCTTTTAACTCCACGACGACGTTTGAAAACCACCTGGCCGCACCGTGCGGCCCGCCGACTGCCGCGTCCGCGGGAGCGGACGCCAATGCCCTGGAATCCGCCGGATCAGAACCGGCCGGATTGAATCGCGGCGTTGCTGGTCAGAAGGTCCAGACAGGACACCAGCGCGACCACGATGGTCAGAATCGAAAGCACTTTGACGACTTTGTTGGTATCGGGTCGGGTCAACGTCGCGGTCATGCGCGTGACGATATAAGCCCCAACCATCAGGCCAATTGCCGGAATCATAAGTGCCTCCCCTTCAAGAGTCTGTGCGGGCCCGCCGGATGCGTCGCCCGTCGTTAACGCGGTAAGCCGCCCAATCGCCGCCTCTGTCGGGCAAGCTGATTAGCGTGTGAAATGTATCACACAGTAACTTAACCTCGCAGCATTTCGGATGACGGCAGGACGACGCGCTTGCACCAGATCAAGCCCGGCACTTGTTCGGACCGATCCCGCTTGAGGCGGCGGCCCAAAACGCCTATGGTAGAAACCCTAATCTTCAATTCCAGCATCGTCCTTCAGCAAACCATGTTCCCGAACGACCGCCGCCAGACCCTGGGCGAAGAAATCGCCAACACCATCAGCCACGGCCTGGGCGCGGCCGGCGCGCTGGCCGCCGCCCCCATTCTCATCATTGCGGCCGTGCGCCAGGGCGACGCCGCCTTCATCGCGGGCGCCGCGGTGTTCGCCGCCACCATGTGCCTGCTGTACCTGGCGTCCACCATCTACCACGCGCTGCCCGACAACCGCGCCAAGCGCCTGTTCAACGTGCTGGACCACTCGGCCATCTACCTGCTCATTGCCGGCACCTACACGCCGTTCGCACTGGGCGCCCTGCGCGGGCCGTGGGGCTGGACGCTGTTCGGGCTGGTCTGGGGCATGGCGCTGCTGGGGGTGGGCCTCAAAGCCAGCAAGCGCCTGAACCGCCCCGCCGTGTCCACCGGCCTGTACCTGGCCATGGGCTGGCTGGTCATCATCGCCGTCAAACCCCTGCTCGAACTCGTGCCCACCGGCGGCCTGTGGTGGCTGGTCGCGGGCGGGCTGGCCTATACCGGCGGCGTGGTGTTCTTCGTCTTCGACAACCGCTGGCGCTACAGCCACTTCATCTGGCACCTGTTCGTGCTGGCGGGCACGGTGTGCCATTTCTTTGCGGTGCTTTGGTATGCGGCGTAGGGGTGCGACGGAACACCCTTGCCAACAAGCACCCCGAGTGGGTGCTTTTTTACGCCCTCGATGAACGCCGCGCCGCCCCCGGTTCAGGCATGGCGAGCAGGCCGCGTTTCATCAGGCCGCGCATGCCGGGTATCAGCAGGCTGCCGGCGAAGGCCAGGTCGCGCCACAGGCCGGGGCCTGACGACTGAAAGCATGGGGTCAACGCGCGGCTCAGGGTCTGGTACAGGCGTGACGGCGTGAGGCGGCTGCGCGCGTATTGGGCAGGGCCGTCCGCAGCGCCGTGCTGGTTGACCGCCCGCGCCAGCGCCAGTGCGTCCAGCACCGCCAGCGTGGTGCCCAGCCCCAGTTGCGGGCTCATGGCGTGGGCGGCATCGCCCACCGCGCAGTAGGGGCCGCTGGCCAGGGCGCGAGGCCAGCTGTGGCGGTAGGTCGCCACCGCCAGGTCATCGTGGGCGGTGACCTGGCTGACCACCGGCTCGGCCTCGGGCCAAAGCTGCAACAGACGGGCTTTCCAGGCGGCGATGGGCGCGGCGCGCCAGGCCGGCAAGGCGTCGTGGCGGATGCTCCAGAAGAGCGACAGGCGCACGCCCTGCGGCCCCAGGTCGGTCGGCAGCAAGCCCATCATTTCGCGGGTGCCGGCAAAGCGTTGCAGCAGTTGCGAGGCGCCGGCCCATTCGGGCACCCAGAACTGGCCCCACAGCGCGCCCCAGCGATAGACGCTTGAGCGGGCGGCCAGCCCCACCTGTTCGCGCAGCGCAGACGCGGCCCCGTCAGCCACCACGAACAAGTCGAAGGTCGATTCGCCGCCCGCGTGGCGTACCCGGGCGCGGCCCTGCTCGGTGTCCAGACGTTCCACCGGACAGCCGAAGGAAAACTGCGCACCCGCGCGCTGGGCGGCGTCGAACAGCACGCCGCCCAGCGCGGCGCGGTTGACGGCGCGAGCGCCATCGCCCACGTAATCGATATCCACCACGCGCCAGCCGCGATGCGACAGGCCCAGGAGCCGGTCGATGGGTGCGCCGACGTTCAGCGCCGCGATATCCACCCCCAGCGCCTGCAAGCCGCGCACGCCGGGCGGCTGCAGCAAGAGGCCCGCGCCCAGGGTGGTGAAGCCCTGGTGCTTTTCGAAGACCTGCACGCGATGCCCGGCGCGGGCCAGGGCCAGCGCGGTGGCCAGGCCGGCGCTGCCGGCGCCGGCGATGCCGATGGAAAGCGGGGAAGGCGTGGGGGACATGAACGCGGCGCCGTGTAGGGAAAGTGCGGGCATAGTACCAACGCGCGCGGCCTTTGCCGGAAGACGGCTGCCCCGGACTGCGGTCATGCAGGCTTGCTGCACATCGCAGGCATCCCTGCCCTGTGTTGCCCCTACTGCGCCCGCAGGTAACTCGTCGGCGGCCGCCCCAGCACGCGGCGGAACATCGTGGAGAACGCGGCCGGGCTTTGGTAGCCGAAATCCAGCGCGATGGCGGTCACCGGTGCGCCGGCCGCCAGCCGGGCCAGCGCCAGCACCACGCAGGCGCGCTGGCGCCATTCGGAAAACGCCATGCCCGTCTGCTGGCGGAAATGGCGGCTGAAGGTGCGCGGGCTCATGTGCAGGCGTTCGGCCCAGGCCTCGGGCGTCTGGCGCACGTCGGGCGCGGCGATGAAGGCGCGGCACAGGGGCGCCAGGCGCTTGTCGGGCGGCAGCGGAATGTGCAGCGGCAGCACGGCGGCGCGATCCACCTCGTGCAGCAGCAGCGTGGCCAGCGCGCCGTCGCGGCCGGCCAGGTCGTAGTGGGGCGGCATGTCGACGGCTTCGAGCAGCAATTGGCGCAGCAGCGGCGACACGTCCACCACTTCGCAGGCCGTGCTGGCGGCGCGCACGGCGCCCGGCTCGATGTAGGCGCTGCGGGTACTGACGTCCTGCATGCGGACCTGGTGCGCCACGCCGGCCGGGATCCAGACCGCGCGTTGCGGCGGCACCACCCAGTTGCCGTCGCGCGTGACCACGTGCATGACGCCGGTGGCGCCATACAGCAACTGCGCGCGTCGATGCGAGTGTGCGGGCAGCAGATGGCCGGGCGGGTAGTCGTTGCCGATGGCGACGACCGTGCGGTCCAGGCGGTCGTGCAGGTCGATGTGGGTATTGCGCATGGGCGGGCGGTTGGCCGAAACACGAACATTATTGTCCAATCCTCGAAAGCAGGCCACCGCCGGCCGGCCTATCGTGATGTTTTCCCATCAAGGATGCATGACATGCTGTATGTGGTGTTGGCGCTGTTCGGCGCCCTGAGTGGCGTGACCACGGTGCTGTTCGGGTTCGGCGGCGGCTTCGTGGTGGTGCCGGTGTTGTACGGCGTGCTGACGGCCACCCATGGCGCCCAGGACGCCATTGGCCAGGCGGCGATGCACATCGCGGTGGCGACATCCACCTGCGTGATGATCGTCAATTCCATTGCCGCCACCCGCAAGCACCAGCGCAACGGCAACATCGTGCGCGCCTATGTGTGGCCGCTGGCCGCCTTCATCGGCGTGGGTGCGCTGGCGGGCGCGTGGGCCGCCACGTCGGCCAGCGGCGACCTGGTGCGCTATGCCTTCATTGCCTACCTGGGCGTGACGATCCTGGACTGCCTGCTGCGCCAGGGCTTCATGGCGCACACGGACACGCAGGGCGCGCAGCCGCTGGGCCAGGGGGTGATCGTGGGCGGCGGCGTGGTGATCGGCGCAATCGCCACGTTCCTGGGCGTGGGCGGCAGCGTGATGACGGTGCCGCTCCTGCGCCGACGCGGCCTGCCCATGGCCAAGGCCGCGGCCATGGCCAACCCGCTGACGCTGCCCGTGGCCATCGTGGGCACGCTGGCCTACATGGCGGCGGCGCGCGAACTGGCCGCGCCGCTGGCGCCTTGGATCGTCGGCTATGTCGACCTGCTGGCATTCGCCGCGCTGGCGCTGGGCTCGCTGGTGGGTATCCGGCTGGCGGCGCCGCTGATTCCGCGCATTCCTGACCGGCTGCATGCCCGCGTGTATGTGCTGCTGTTGGTTTTGGTGATGGTGAGCATGGTGCTGGCGTAGGATCGGCCGTGCCTGATGGCCTATGATCGTGGCTGCGCGTCGCGGCCCGTCCAGATGGACTGGCAGCCTGGCGCGATTGCCCGCGCCATGCCCCCTGGCGCATCGACTCCAGGGACCTCGGCGCATCGATTTTCCCCTGCCCCCGACACCGTGAATCCGCTACCCGACGCCTACGCGCCTTTCGTCCTGACCGGCCGCATCGCCCAGCGCGTGCTGCGGCTGCCGGTGGAAGTTGGGGCGGCCCATGCCGGGGCAGCCCATGCTGAGGCAGCTCATGTCGGCGCGGTCCATGCCGGCGCCCCCGGCGTTGCCCCCGCCCCTGCCGCACAGCGCCGCCACGCCGAATACCAGGCCGGACGCGACCTGGCCGCCACGCTGCTGGCGGGGTTAGGCGCGCAGACCCTGCAAGTAGGCACCAACGCAGACCGCGCGCCGGTCTGGCCCGACGGTTTCACAGGTTCGATCAGTCACAGCCGGCAGTTGCTGGCGGTGGCCGTGGGCCGCCACGAAGACACGCGCGGCCTGGGCATCGACCTGGAAGCCATCGCCAATGCCGACGAACTGCAAGCCATCGAATCCGTCTGCATGGTGCCGGAAGAACACGCGCTGGTCGGCAATGCGCTGCCCCGCGCGGACTGGGCCACGCTGGTGTTCTCGGCGAAGGAAGCGTTCTACAAGTGCCAATTTCCGCTGACGCGCTGCCCGCTGGAATTCGGCGACCTGGCCGTGATGCACGCGGACGTATCCGCGCAACGGCTGGTATTGCGCCTGCAGCGCGACGCCGGGCCGGATTTCCGGCGTGGCCAGTCGTTTCATTGCGGCTATCGCTACGGCCAGGGGCACGTGTACACGGCGGTGCAATTGGCGCCGTAAGGCCGCGCAGCCGACATCTGCCCTGCGATCCGCTTTCCTAATGTCACGAAGTTGCGGGCAAAACGTTTCCACGGCGCGCCCGGGGCGCTTCCCCCGTGCAGACCCCGCAGCACTGTGGTCCGCCGACACAGGAAAACACATTGCGAAACTTGAACCTGCCCGGGGCGGGTTGTCATCATGGCCAGACACTTACCCGGAACCAGGAGGATTTTTCATGCAGCGTTCCAAGACCGCAATCCTATCGGCCGTGCTCGCGGCGGCCGCGTTGTCCGGTGCCCCTGCCCTGGCGCAAAACGCCCCGGCCACCCAGACCCCGCCACAGACTCAAGCCGCGCCCCCGGCCGTGCAGCCGTCCGACCAGCAATTGCAGCGCTTCGCGTCGGCGTCGCAGAAGGTGTCGGGCGTGGTGGACGAATACCGGCCCAAGGTCGAAGCCGCCAAGAGCGACGCGGCCAAGCAGAAGATCGTCCAGGAAGCCGACGCCAAGATGGTCAAGCTGGTGCAGGCCGACGGCCTGTCCGTCGAGGAATTCAACGGCATCGGCCGCGCCGTACAGCAGGATCCGCAGCTCAAGCAGCGGCTGATGAGCATGGGCAAGGCCGGCGCAGCGGTGCAGTAAGTTCACGCGCCTTGGGGTTATCCTAGGCAGACCTTTCACAGGACCGCCCAGGAGCCCCCGCCTTGACCCCGGAACTCACCCTGTATGACCTGGCCGGCGCCGACCCGGCGCTGCGCTTTTCCCCGCATTGCTGGAA
>ERZ1032107.227-NODE-227-length-13696-cov-34.305036_pt1 | contig 13696 bp, 13 predicted proteins | sample MGYA00516713_ERZ1032107 | MGnify/ENA primary metagenome ERZ1032107 (study PRJEB33718, sample SAMN03160116) | human skin metagenome | collected 2014-04-10 | study: EMG produced TPA metagenomics assembly of the PRJNA266117 data set (Human skin bacterial metagenome...
GGCGCAAAACATCCTTGGGGTGGAAAACATCAACGACAACGCCATCGGGAACACCGTGGCCAAGGAACTGATCGCCAAGAGCAGCAAGAAAGGCCTGCGTCGGGACTACCTCGACGCCCGCTGAGCCTTGCCCCCGGCGATACCCTCGTTGCCGGGATCTTCCCTATGTTCGTGTCAGGCCCTTGCGGCCTGGAAAAGGAGATACTCCCATGTTGATTCTGCGTTCACTGATCCTCGGCCTGAGCCTGTTGGCCAGCGCTGCCCACGCCCTGGAAACCACCAATCTCCCACCCGCCACCCTCAAGGCCTACGCCGCCACCCTGAGCACCGCCGCCGGCAACAGCCAGTGGCAGCAGCTGTGGAAACGCTCTCGGGACCAGGGCGCGTTCAGCCAACAGGGTGAACAACCGCGCTTCACCATCACCCAGGACAAACTGCCGGACATGGCTCGCAGCACCTTGATCAATGCCAGCAGCGTAACCCCGCAGAACACCACCCAGGCGCTGTACCGCTATGAGTTTTCCAACCCCATCGGCCAGGCCAAGGGCATTTCCCTCAAGGCCATGTGCCTGTTGGTGGACTGGCGCTCGCTGCCCAGCGGCACACAACCCGACGACACCAGCCACATGGGCAACGCCAGCCTGCTGCAAACCTACCCCTGCCCTTGAAACCGGCAAGCCGCCCAGGCCTTGAGCCTGGGCGGCGAGCACTTACGAGGTTAGCTGCGAGCCCAGCAGATCAGCCTCCTTGCGCCGGCGAGTGCCGTAGCTGTCGCCAAAGTTGCGCAGGTTGGCCAGGGCACTCTTCCAGTCGCGGGCCACCACCTGGGCCCAGAAGTTCGGTGTGCGACTGGCCAGGTTGCCGTACTGAAAGGCCACCGAGGCGATAACGGTCTGCATCGGTGCCGGCAGTTGGGCAAAGTCCACTCCGCTGGCCTGGGTGTAGTTCGCTGCCAGAAGATCGACGAAGGGCGCCTTGAATGCCTCGTCCACCAAAAGCGCCTCGTCACTGCTGATGCTCAAGGGCTGGCCGTCGAGAAACGCCTTGGCCTTGAGCCCCTTCAGCCCCAGGTAGGGGGTCAGTCGCCGGATCAGGTCCGCCGGCAGATTGAGCGCCTGCAGGTCCTCTACGTTCCGTTGCCCCAGATCGAAGCCTGTGCCCACCGTGACGCCACTCTTGCTCTTGTCCGGATCGGGCACATAACCGCGGGTAATGGCAGCTCCTTCCAGAGCGGCGATAAAACTGAAATCAATCGCGTAGCGTGACATGGATTTTTCCTCATCCAGTTTAGGAAAATCCAGTGCACCACCAGCGACCGATACAACATCAGAATGTAATAGTTCCCCTTAATAGGGGGGAAATTTCCCACTGAACAGAGGACGAGACACCTCCTTAGGATCAAACCAGCCTTATCCATAATTCCAAGGAGGTACCAAATGGACGTGAAAGACCTCGTACTCATCGATGTTCGCCAGCTCCCTCACTCGCTCCAGGCCCTCATCGACTGCATCGGACTGGAAAATGCCTACCGCCTGACCCGTGAATACGGCGGCCGCCCCAAGTACATCCCCAAGCACGCCGAACGTACCTCCCTGGCTTTGATCCTGCCGCCCGACGCCCTCAACGCGCTGATCGAGCGTTTCGCCGGCCTGGCCCTGGAGATCCCCAAGGCCGACCACTTCTGCCGGCAGATCCGCAACCAGCACATTCAACTGGAAAGCCTGGGCGGTATTTCCCGCAGTGTGCTGGCGGACAAGTACGGCCTGAGCCTGCGGCAGATCGGCAACATCCGCCGCCTGGATGCCAACACTCACCGGTAATCGATTCCTGCTGAATCGGCCTTCACGGCTTTCTTAACCTGCAAGGGCGCATTTCGCGCAACAAAGAACAAGGAGCTAGACCATGGCAGATATCGATAAGGGCCTGATTGGCGGCGTGATCGCCGCCCTGCCCCTGGACAAGATGATCACCGGTCCACTGATGGCGATGATTCAGGCGCAGGTCGCCGCGAGCAAAGCCTATGCGGACTTCCTGATGGGCGTGTGCATTCAGAACGGCCAGGCGGTTTCGGTGCAGTTCGACTATGACGAAACCCTGGTGGATGAGCAGGGGGTGTACAAGGGCACCGTGAAGAAGTCGATGCGCATCCCGTTGCTGGCGGCCATCAGTCACCCCAACATCACCATCGAGGAAGGCTCCATCGAGTTCGAGCTGACCATCAGCCAGATGGCCGAGGACACCAGCAGCACCGAAGCCTCCGGCAGTTTCGAGGCGAAGATGGGCTGGGGCCCGTTCAGCGTTTCGGTCAAGGGCGCGGCGAGCCACAAATCGACCCAGACCCGCAAGACCGACACCCGTGCCCGCTACGCCATCAGCACCAAGATCGTCCGCCAGGACCCACCGGAAGCCCTGATGCGGGTCATCGACTTCCTCACCGACGCAGCCACCAAGCCTGTGCGGCTGCCTAGCACTCAACCAACCGACACCGACAAGCTGCCGACCGCCAACGCGCTGAAAATGCCCGATGCCGCGGACGAGAAGAAAACCGGCACCGGCGGTTGATCCACATCGCGCCTTCGCCCCAGTAACCCGCCCCGCCTTCATGGCGGGGCACTTCAGCCACCGAACAAGGAGCGTGATCCATGGCGTTTTTTTCCCGCAGCAAGGAGCCCATGTCCGCCAGCGACCTGAGCCATATCACCCGCGGCATGCATCAGGCTGCAGCCGCCACCCACAACCTGATCGCCCAGCAGTACATCAAGTTGTTCGACCAGTTCTTCGACTACAACGTCGACGACCTGGGCACGCCGATGAAGGCCAAGATGGTCGAGGTGGCGCTCAACGAAGACCACATCATCAATGTGCCGCTGATTGCCCTGGTCTCGCCCAAGGGCCTGGCCCTGCACAAGATGACTGTCGACCTGTCGGTGCGCATGCAGGCCACCGAGCTGCAGAAGGCCAGCCACGACCTGGAGAACGGCGAGCTGCAGAGCGAGAAGTTTTTCGTCACCTTCGGCAGCGGCAAGCGTGACGGCCAGGAACGCGACCCGGACGAGGTACAGATCAGCATGGAGTTTCGCGACTGCCAGCCGCCGGAAGCGATCCAGCGCCTGATCGAGGAGTTCACCAACCTGATCAGCCCGCAGCGCATCAACGACGGCCCGGCAGCCACCCCGCCAGCGGCTGGCACGCCACCGGCCGAGCCGGACCTGCTGGCACCTTGAGCCGCTTCCTATGCCCCTGAAGGCCAGCTACACGGAGCGGCCGCCTGCGGTCAGGGCTTGAGGTTCACCGAGCGCCAGTCACTGGCCTCGATCAGGCCGAGCATCTTCGGCGCGCCATTGAGGGTATCGGTGGAGACGAACAGGGAAGCGCCGTACCCCAGGGTCGGGGTCGCCCGTTTCAGGTCCTGCTCCATCTGCGCCATGCATTCGCTGTGGGTCACCAGCACCAGGTTGCGCCCGGCGACCTTGTGCGCCATGACATCGCGCAACATGGTGTTCTTGCAGTTGAACAGCCAGCCATCGCCACTGCTGACCTTGCTGAACATGTAGCTCGCGGTCTGCGCGGTGCGCGTCAACGGGCTGTTGTAGATATCGGTACGCTCCAGGCCCAGGTGCTCGAACTGCGCGCCGAGCCCCACCGCCACCTCGCGGGCCCGGTCGGTAATGCCATCGGCCGGGCCCAGGCACGCGGCATTGGAGCGGTCGCAGCGCTCCATGTGGCGCACCAGCACAATCATTTCGCCCTTGTCCCAGGCGGCCGTCAGGGCCTGGAGCCCGGCCCCGTTTCCGTGGCTCAGGTCGGGCACCGAGGCCGGCCGGAGCAGGAACAGCCCCAGGGGAATCACCAGGCAGGCGCCCAGCAGCAGCGCCAGCAGGTTCTTGTAACGGACCAGGACGCGCCCCAGGAAGGGCCGCTTGCTCGCCGGCAACACCAGTCTTGTAGTCAATTCCCAGCCGCCCTTACGAGAATGTTCCGATGTGTTGAGCAGCGCACAGCAAGGCTACGAAAGCCTGATGACAATTGAACGCTGGCCGATACCCGTGGCATCGACCGCCCAGACTCTAGGGCGCCGGGCGTGGGGCCCGAGTGAAATCAATGTGAAAAAAAGCTCAACGGACCGGCGGCACATCCCGCAAAATAGCCGTCCATCGCCTAAAACATTGTCTTGGGACAATGCCGACGAAATCGTTTCAGCTATGGCACATCCCGCCGATACACCCCCTACAAAACACCTTGCTGGTCACCAACAACAACAATCTTCCAGCCAACTCAAGATCAAGAAGAGCTACGTTCCTGGAGGAATTCAATGAGTAGTTGGTTTGCCAACATCAGCGTCAACCTTAAGCTGGGCCTGGGTTTCGGCCTGGTCCTGGCCCTGACCACCGTCCTTGCACTGACCGGCTGGACCAGCCTGGGCAGCCTGATCGACCGCAGCAACTGGATGAGCGACATCACTCAGCTCAACAGCGGCCTGACCAAGCTGCGGGTCACCCGCCTGCAGTACATGCTGGCCAACGGCGACGAAACCGCCGCCCAAGGCGTGCAGAACACCCTGGATGATTTCAGCGCCCAGCAGAAAAAACTCCTGGCCTCGTTCCAGAGCCCGGAAAACATCAAGCTCCTGCAAGGCCTGGGCGCGACCATCAGTGCCTATCAGGATTCGCTGAACAAGATGCGCAACGCCTACCGCAGCGGCGACGCCGCACGCCTGGCGATGAACCAGAACGCCGAACGCGCCAATGACCTGATCAACGGGATCAACTCCTGGGTCAAGCAGTTGCCCCTGAGCGACGAGCGCTTTACGCAGTTCCAGGCCATCACCCAGGCCAAGGAAGCCTTCCAGCTGGCGCGCTATGAAGTGCGCGGCTACGTCACCACCAACAACCCGGACACCGAACAGAAAGCCGTCACCCAGCTCAACGCTGCGATTGCCGAAATGGATCAGCTCAAGTCCCATTTCAGCAGCACCCAGCGCGATGCCCTGCAACAGCTCGAAACCGCCCTGAGCGGCTACCGCAGCTCGCTGCAGGCCTTCAAGGTCGCCTTCAGCAACGCCGTAGAGGCGCGCAAGGAAATGACCGACCAGGGCGCCGACATCGTCAGCCGCAGTGACGCCCTGTACCAGATCCAGCTGGACCGCCGCGACATCGAGAGCGCCCAGGCCCGCAGCCTGCAGCTGATCAGCACCCTGCTGGCGCTGCTGGTCGGTGTACTGGCCGCCGTGATCATCACCCGGCAGATCACCCGCCCGCTGCAGGAAACCCTGGCCGTGGTCGAGCGCATCGCCTCCGGCGACCTGACCGAGAACCTGCGGGTCACCCGCCGCGACGAACTGGGCGTGCTGCAACAAGGCATCGTGCGCATGGGCGTGACCCTGCGCGAGCTGATCAGCGGCATCCGCGACGGCGTGACCCAGATCGCCAGCGCCGCCGAAGAACTGTCCGCGGTGACCGAAGAAACCAGCGCCGGGGTCAACAGCCAGAAAGTCGAGACCGACCAGGTGGCCACCGCCATGCACGAGATGACCGCCACCGTGCAGGAAGTCGCGCGCAATGCCGAAGAAGCCTCCCAGGCCGCGGCCGCCGCCGACGGCGAAGCCCGCCAGGGCGACAAGGTGGTGGCCCAGGCCATCGAGCAGATCGAGCGCCTGGCCAGCGAAGTGGTGCGCTCCACCGACGCCATGACCGTGCTGCAACAGGAAAGCGACAAGATCGGCAGCGTCATGGACGTGATCAAGGCGGTGGCCGAACAGACCAACCTGCTGGCACTGAACGCCGCCATCGAAGCCGCCCGTGCCGGTGAAGCCGGGCGTGGTTTCGCCGTGGTCGCCGACGAAGTGCGGGCTCTGGCCCAGCGCACCCAGAAGTCCACCGAAGAGATCGAGGAACTGGTGGCCGGCCTGCAGAACGGTACCCAGCAAGTGGCTACCGTGATGAACAACAGCCGCAGCCTGACCGACAGCAGCGTCGAACTGACCCGCAAGGCCGGCGCCTCGCTGGAAAGCATCACCCGCACCGTGTCCAACATCCAGTCGATGAACCAGCAGATCGCCGCCGCTGCCGAGCAACAGAGCGCCGTGGCCGAAGAGATCAGCCGCAGCATCATCAACGTGCGCGACGTGTCCGAACAGACCGCCGCCGCCAGCGACGAAACCGCAGCCGCAAGCGTTGAACTGGCGCGCCTGGGCGGCCAGTTGCAGATGATGGTCAGCCACTTCCGCGTCTGATTCGCGCAGGCCCCTTCGCCGGCAAGCCGGCTCCTACACCCTCCGTAGGAGCTGGCTTGCCAGCGAAAGGCGCCAATCCCCGGACCCGAGCATTTACACCCATCAGGGTTTGCCCTTACCTTTCCCGGTCTTCGTCCTGCTGTCCTAGGGATTAGTCACCAGGAACCCGTTCATGCCCAGCCTCGGTTTTACTTCGGTCCCGCCCCTGCTGAAATACCTGCTCTATGCGGAGCAATTGGGTATTGCCACCGAGCCGGCGCTGGCGGCGGCCGGGCTTAGCGCCGCGCAGTTGAACGACACCAGCCTGCGCCTGCCGATGGAGGTGCATGAGCGGCTGCTGGACTACTTCTGCCAGCACTCGGGCGATCCGCTGTTCGGGCTCAATTCGGCGCGCTTCGTCAAACCCAGCTCGTGGAATGTGCTGGGCTACATCACCATGAACTGCGCGACCCTCGGCGAAGCCATGGGCCGCATCATGCCGTTCGAAAAACTGGTGGGAGACATGGGCACCAGCCGCGCCGAAGTCGCTGGCAACCAGGTGCGGCTGATCTGGAGTTGCCGCCATCAGCGCCCGGACATCCGCCGCCACCTGGTGGAAAACGTCCTGGCGTCCTGGCTGTTGTATGCGCGCTGGATCGCCGATTCGCAGTTGTCGCCCAGCGCGGTGTGGTTCGAACACGCCCTGCCGGAACCCGTCGAGGCGGCGCAGTACGAGGCGTTGTTCGGCTGCCCGGTGCTGTTCCAGCAACCCTGCTCGGCGCTGGTGGCGCCGCTGGAGTACCTGCAGATGCCCCTGCGCCAGGCCGACGCGCGCCTGCTCAAGACCCTGGAAGAACATGCCCAGGCGATGATGGCTTCCCTGGGCGATGCGCCCCTGGCCTTGCAGGTGCACAACGTGCTGCGCCAGTTGCTCAAGGACGGCCTGCCGCGCAAGGAGCAGGTGGCGCAGCACCTGCACCTGTCGGTACGCACCCTGCAGCGCCAACTGCAACAGGCTGGCACTTCATACCAGCAGATTCTCGACGACCTGCGCCAGGAGCTGGCCGAGCACTATCTGCGCCACAGCGAGCTGTCGATCCAGGGCATCTCCGATTGCCTGGGTTTCACCGAACCGCGCTCGTTCCACCGCAGTTTCAAGACCCGCACCGGGCTGACCCCGGGGCAGTTCCGCCTGAGCGCGCAGAGCTCCGGCAAGGCCTGAAACCCGTTACACGCTGATGGCGTTGGTGAACACCAGGCGATTGCCGAACGGGTCGCTGATGGTCATGTCCTGGCTGCCCCAGGGCATGGCCTGGATCTGCGGATGGGAGAAGCGGTAGTGCTTGGCCAGCAACTGCTGCTGGAAGGTTTCCAGTTCATCGGTCTCGATCCGCAGGGCCGCACCCGGCGAGCAGTCGCCATGGTGCTCGGTAAGGTGCAGCACGCACTCGCCCCGCGAGACCTGCATGTACAGCGGAAAATCGGCTTCGAAGCGGTGTTCCCAATCCAGGGAGAAACCCAGGAAATCGAGGTAAAACTCCCGGGCCTTGGCTTCATCGAAGATCCGCAGGATGGGGGTGGTTTTGCCAAAGCTCATTGCGCGACTCCCTGACTGAAATGAGCCGACTATACAGACGGCGATTATCAGCAGTTCGGCGCCGCTCGGGGATTCTTTAATAGCACAGCGCCATCATTGTGATGGAGGTCAACAAATCAGCCAGCGGATGCAAATCCCGGGCGCAGGTCACCTTCCCGGGGCAGGAAGCGCCCCTGGCGTTCACCGTTGGCCCGGCCCTGGGCAAAACTGCACACGCCATTGACCCAGACCCCATCGATGCCTTGCGCGGCGCGCTGCGGCTCCTTGAAATCCGCCACGTCGCGCACCCGCGCCGGGTCGAACAGCACCAGGTCGGCCCAGTGCCCTTCGCGGATCTCGCCACGCTGGTGCAGGCCGAAGCGCGCCGCGGACAGCCCGGTCATCTTGTGCACCGCAGTGTGCAGCGGGAACAGGCCCAGGTCGCGGCTGAAGTGCCCCAGTACCCGGGGGAAGGCGCCCCACAACCTTGGATGGGGGAAAGGATCTTCCGGCAGGCCATCGGAGCCGATCATCGACAGCGGATGGGCGAGGATGCGCCGCACATCGTTTTCATCCATGCCGTAGTACACCGCCCCCGCCGGTTGCAGGCGCTCGGCGGCGGCCAGCAGGCTGACGCCCCAGTCGGCGGCGATCTCGCTCAAGTCGCGACCGCCCTGCTCGGGGTGCGGTGTGGACCAAGTGATGGTGATGCGGTAGGCATCGGTGACCTGCTTGAGGTCCAGGGTCGAGGAACTGGCGGCGTAGGGATAGCAGTCGCAGCCCACCGGGTGTTCCCGGGCGGCGTTTTCCAGGGCTGCCAGCAGTTGCGGGCTGCGCCCCCAGTTGCCGGCGCCGGCGCACTTGAGGTGCGAGACGATCACCGGTGCCCGGGCCGCGCGACCAATCAGAAAAGCTTCGGCCATGGCCTCCAGCACCGGCTCGAACTCGCTGCGCAAATGGGTGGTGTACACCGCGCCGAACGCCGTCAATTCCTGGGCCAGTTGCAGCACTTCATCGGTCTCGGCGCAAAACGCGCTGGCGTAGGCCAGCCCGCTGGACAGGCCGAGGGCGCCGTCCTCCAGGCTTTCGCGCAGTTGCCCGCGCATGGCGCTGATTTCATCGGCCGTGGCCGTGCGAAACAGGTCCGGCAGATGGTTGCTGCGCAGCGCGGTGTGCCCCACCAGCGCCGCCACGTTGATCGCCGGGCGCGCGGCATCCACCGCCGCGCGGTAGTCACGAAAACGCGGGTAGACGAACATCGAGCGCTCGCCCAGCAGGTTCATCGGGTCCGGCGGCTCGCCCTTGAGGGTCACCGGCGCGGCGCTGATCCCGCAGTTGCCGACGATCACCGTGGTCACCCCCTGGCTGAGCTTGGGCAACATCTGCGGCTGGCGAATCACCACCGTGTCGTCATGGGTATGCACATCGATGAAACCCGGGGCCAGCACCCGCCCGGCGGCGTCGATCTCTTGCTCGGCGCTGGCCGCGGACAGATCGCCGATGCGCGCGATGCGCCCGTCGAGGATGGCCAGGTCGGCGGGGTAACCGGGACGGTCGCTGCCGTCGATGATCAGGGCGTTGCGGATCAGCGTGTGGTAGCGCATGTCAGTCTCCCAGGGGCAGGCAATCGTCGCCGCCACGGTAATGGTCCAGGGCCAGCTTGATCCGTCGCAGGCGCTCCTGGTTGTCGTCGGGCAGGGCCAGGGCCAGCTCGGTGGCCAGCACATCAATGGCCAACAGCATGCCGTAGCGGGCCGCGGTGGGTTTGTAGATGAGCGAGGTCTCGGCGCTGTGCAGCGGCAGCAGCACATCCGCCAATTGCGCCAGGGGCGAGTCGGGCAAGGTAATGGCCAGGATCCCGGCGCCGTAGGTACGGGCCAGGGCCACCGCCTCCAGCAGCTCGGGGGTGATACCGGTCAGCGAACAGGCGATCACCGCGTGCTGCGGCCCCAGGGCGGCGGCGGTGACGCGCATCATCACCGGGTCGTGGCAGGCGGCAATGGGATAGCCCAGGCGTACCAGGCGCACTTGCAACTCGCTGCTGCACAGGGTCGAGCAGCCGCCCATGCCGAAGGCGTGGATCATCCGCGCGCGCCCCAGCAGGCGCACCGCATCGGCGAATTGGGCCTCCTCGAAACCGGCCAGATGCTGGTGCAGCGCAGCTTCGATATCGCCAACGATCTGCCGGTAGAACCCGGGCTGTTCCGGGGTGCCGGCAGGGTCCAGGAAGCGGCTGCCCACCCCACTGGCCTGGGCCAGCTGCAGGCGCAACTGGCGCAAGTCGCGGCAGCCGACGCTGCGGGCAAAGCGCGACAGGGTGGCGGCGCTGACTTCAGCGCGGCGGGCCAGTTCGTCGAGGCTGGCAGAGGCGGCAAAGCCCACATCGTCGAGCATCAGCCGGGCGATCCGCCCTTCCCCGGCGCTGAGAAAATCCAGGCGCGAGCGGATCTGGTAAAGGATGTCCATCTACAAAAACTCCGCGAGGACCAGGGTCAGGCCGAAGGCGATCACCGAGATCAGGGTCTCCAGCACGGTCCAGGTCTTGAAGGTCTGGATGACGGTCATATTGAAGTATTCCTTCACCAGCCAGAAGCCGCCGTCGTTGACGTGGGAAAGAATCACCGAGCCGGCGCCGGTGGCGATCACCAGCAGCTCCGGGTGCGGGTAGCCCAGGCCGACAGCCACCGGCGCCACCACCCCGGAAGCGGTGGTCAGGGCCACGGTGGCCGAACCGGTGGCGACCCGCATCAGCACCGCGAACAGCCAGCCCATCCACAGCGGCGAGAGCTGGAACTCATGGGCCAGGCCGACGATCTGCTCGGTCACCCCGGAGTCGATGAGAATGCGGTTGAGGCCGCCGCCGGCCCCCACCAGCAGGGTGATGCTGGCGGTGGGCGCCAGGCATTCGTTGGTGAACTTGAGGATCGATTCGCGGTTCATGCCCTGGGCCAGCCCCAGGGTCCAGAAACTCACCAGGGTGGCCACCAGCAGGGCGATCACCGAGTTGCCGATAAACAGCAGGAACTGGTTGAGGCCGGTGCCGGGCTCGGCCAGCAGGTTGGCCCAGCCGCCGAGAAGCATCAGCACCACCGGCAGCAGGATGGTGGCCAAGGTCAGGCGGAAACTCGGCAGGCGCAGGCGCGGCTCGCGGGCGATGAACTGGCGCTCCAGGGGGTTCTGCGCCGGCAGGTGGATGTGCGGCACGATGAACCGCGCGTACAGCGGCCCGGCGATGATCGCCGTGGGCACACCGATCAGCAGCGCATACACCAGGGTCTGCCCCACCGACGCCTGATAGGCCTGCACCGCCAGCATCGCTCCCGGGTGCGGCGGCACCAGGGCGTGCACCACCGAGAGCCCGGCGACCATGGGCAAGCCCACCATCAGCAGCGACACCCCGACCCGCCGCGCCACGGTGAAGGCAATTGGCACCAGCAGTACGAAGCCCACTTCGAAGAACAGCGGCAACCCCACCAGGAAGGCGATGCAGACCATGGCCCAGTGGGCGTTGCGTTCGCCGAAGCGGTCGATCAGGGTGCGCGCCACCTGCTCGGCACCACCGGATTCGGCCATCAGCTTGCCGAGCATGGTGCCCAGTGCCACCACCAGGGCGATATGCCCCAGGGTCTTGCCAACCCCGGCCTCGTAGGCGCTCACCACTCCGGAAGGCGGCATGCCGGCCATCAGCGCCAGGCCCACCGACACCAGGGTGATGACGATAAAGGGGTTGAGTCGGTAGCGGGCGATCAACACGATCAGCGCAATGATGGCGACTGCGGCGTAGCCCAGCAGCCAAGAACCCGTAGCGGGAGCCATGGCGTCCTCCTTGAAAACAGCGTCACTTTCGAATGGTTGTGAAATTCATTAATCACTTAGAAAGGTGAACTTCAAACCGAGTGAAACTTATTTTCGTAAAGAGGCAGGCTTTGTCGCGAACAGCTAAGTGAAAGGCCGGCTTATGAAAATCGGCAGTGGGTATTTTCATCCACTGCCGCGGTGGCCGATCTCAGTCGTGATGCTCTCGGGCACGCTTGAGCAGCTTCTTGCAGCGCTCGGACAGGTGCAGCACCCGCAACTGCTTGCCGGCCTTGGCATAACGCTCGCGCAGGGTTTTCAGCGCGGCGATGGCCGAGTAGTCGACAAAACTCAGGTGGCGACAGTCGACAGTCACGTGCCGAGGATCGCCCGCCGGATCGAACTGGTTGAGAAACGGCGTGGTGGAGGCGAAGAACAGGGTGCCGTGCAGTTGGTAGTGCTTGCTGCCGTCGGCTTCCAGGTGGCTGTCGGCGTACAGCTCGCGGGCCTGCTGCCAGGCGAAGTTGAGGGCGGCAATGACGATGCCGCAGAACACCGCCATGGCCAGGTCGGTGAACACGGTGATCACGGTCACCGCGAGGATCACCAGCACATCGTTGAGCGGCACCTTGTTGATCGCCCGCAGGGACGCCCAGGCGAAGGTCTGCTGCGACACCACGAACATCACCCCCACCAGCGCCGCCAAGGGGATGCGCTCGATCAGCGGTGAGAGAAACAGCACGAACAGCAGGATCAGAGCGCCCGCCACCACGCCCGACAAACGCCCGCGGCCACCGGAACTGAGGTTGATCACGGTCTGGCCGATCATCGCGCAGCCACCCATGCCGCCGAACATTCCCGAGACCACATTGGCCGCGCCCAGGGCCACGCATTCACGGTCCGGGTAGCCGCGGCTCTCGGTGATTTCGTCGGTGAGGTTGAGGGTCAGCAGGGTTTCCAGCAGGCCGACCATGGCCATCAGGAACGCATAGGGCGCGATGATGCCCAGGGTTTCAAGGTTCCACGGCACCTGGGGCAGCGCCAGGCTCGGCAGGCCGCCGGCGATGTGGGCCATGTCCCCCAGGGTGCGGGTCGGCAGGCCCAGCAGGTAGACCAGCGCGCCGACCCCGAGGATCGCCACCAGGGCCGGTGGCACCGCCCGGGTCAGGCGCGGCAGCAGGTAGACGATGGCCATGGTCAATGCCACCAGCCCGGCCATCAGGTACAGCGGCTGGCCGCTGAGCCAGTGTTCGCCGCTCTTGAAATGTTCCAGCTGGGCCAGGGCGATGACGATCGCCAGGCCGTTGACGAAGCCCAGCATCACCGGGTGCGGCACCATGCGTACCAGCTTGCCCAGGCGCAGCAGGCCGAAGGCGACCATCACCAGCCCCCCCAGCAGCACCGTGGCCAGCAGGTACTGCACCCCGTGCTGCACCACCAGGGCGACGATCACCACCGCCATGGAACCGGCAGCGCCGGAGACCATGCCCGGCCGACCGCCGAACAACGCAGTCAGGGTGCAGATGAAGAAGGCGCCATACAGGCCCATCAACGGGTTGAGATGGGCCACCAGGGCGAAGGCGATGCATTCGGGGAGCAAGGCGAACGAGGTGGTGAGTCCGGCCAGGACATCGGCACGCAGACGTTTTGCTTTCATGATTGACCTGATAGGCGGACCGGCAGGCGCGGCCCTTGGAGGAGCGGAAAGAAGGCGGGGAATGTTACGGAATTGAGCCGCCGCCGGCCAGCCGGCCGTCGGCGTCTGCACAACGAATGTAGGCGCTGGCTTGCCAGCGAAGAGGCCGCTCGACCTGGCGCCAGGCTTGCGGGCCCTTTCGCCGGCAAGCGGAACGCCGCCCGGCCAGCTCCTACAGGGGTTCAGCGGTTATTTGACGACCTTGCCGACACCGCGGCCACGTGGATCGGAAGCGGTTTCAAGCGCGGTGCCATTGACCCGGATGGCCTGGATATCACCCATCTCCCAGCCCTGGTCTTCCAGGGTGTAGCCCATGGCTTTCAGCTCGTCGGCCACCTTGCCGGTGAGCGGCGCATAGGCGTCGTAGTAGATGGTGTCCTTGGGCAGCAACTGGTGATGCACGCGCTGCGCGGCCACG
>ERZ1032107.229-NODE-229-length-13617-cov-12.807477_pt1 | contig 13617 bp, 12 predicted proteins | sample MGYA00516713_ERZ1032107 | MGnify/ENA primary metagenome ERZ1032107 (study PRJEB33718, sample SAMN03160116) | human skin metagenome | collected 2014-04-10 | study: EMG produced TPA metagenomics assembly of the PRJNA266117 data set (Human skin bacterial metagenome...
AGTTCGGCAGGCTGGCCCGACCAGGCCACGCGGCCCTTGTCGACGATGTAGTGGCGGTCCACCAGCGTCGCCATCTCGGGCAGGTTCTTGTCGATCACCAGAATCGTCTGGCCTTCGGCCTTCAGGGTGCGCAGGCACCGCCAGATTTCCTGCCGGATCAGCGGCGCCAACCCCTCGGTGGCCTCGTCCAGGATCAGCAGCTTGGGGTTGGTCATCAGCGCCCGGCCCACCACCAGCATCTGCTGCTCGCCGCCCGACAGCGTGCGCGACGATTGCCCGCGGCGTTCCTGCAAGCGCGGAAACAGCGCGTAGACGCGCGCCAGGTCCCAGCCGCCGGGTGCGGCGCGCGAGGTCGCCACCAGGTTCTCTTCCACCGTCAGCGACCCGAACACGCGCCGGCCCTCGGGCACCAGCCCAACGCCCAGCCGCGCCACCACGCTGGGCGCGGGCCGCGACAGCGTCTGGCCGCGAAACTGCACCTGCCCGCCGGTCGCCGGCAGCATGCCCATCAGCGTCTTGATGGTGGTGGTCTTGCCCATGCCGTTGCGGCCGATCAGCGAAATCACCTCCCCCTCGCCCGCCTCGAACGACATGCCGAACAGCACCTTGCTCGAGCCATAACCGCCCGTCAGGCCGTCAACCTTCAACATGTTCTTCTCCCAGGTAGGCGGCGCGCACGTCCGGATGGCGCCGCACCTCGTCGGGGGCTCCGCTGAAAACCACCTTGCCGTAGACCAGCACGCTGATGCGATCGGCCAGCGCAAAGACGGCGTCCATGTCGTGCTCCACCAGCAGGATGCCGTAGTCGCCCTTCATGCCCAGCAGCAGCCGGGTCATGCGGGCCGATTCCTCGGGCCCCATCCCGGCCATGGGCTCGTCCAGCAGCAACAGCCGCGGTGAGCGCGCCAACGCCACCGCCAATTCCAGTTGGCGCTTTTCGCCATGGGCCAGGTCGGCCGTGCGCACATGGCGCCGCTCGGCCAGGCCCACGTGCGTCAGCCACTGCATCGCCTGCGCCTTCAGGCCCGCGTCGCGCCGCGGGTCGGACCAGGCGCCGAACGCCCGGCCGCCCTTGAGCATGCTCGACAGAATCACGTTTTCCAGCGCGGTATATTCGTGGCACAGCTCGGTGATCTGGAACGATCGCCCCAGCCCCAGCCGGGCGCGTTCGAAGGCCCGCAGCGCGGTCACGTCGCGCCCTTCCAGATGGATGGTCCCCGAATCCGGCCGGATCTCGCCGCAGATCTGCGCGATCAGCGTCGACTTGCCCGCGCCGTTCGGGCCGATGATGGCGTGGATCTCACCTGCCCGCACGTCCAGGTCGACCCCATTGGTCGCCACCACCGCGTCGAAGGCCTTGCGCAGCCCGGATAGCTGCAACAGGGTTTGCGTGTCAGTCGGCATGGCGCGTCTCCAACAGGCGGCCGAAGAGCCCTTTCTGACCCCACAGCACCACCAGCACCAGGATCGGCCCCATGTACAGCAGCCAATGCTCGGTCAACGACGACAGCAGCTGCTCCAGCCCCAGGAACACGGCCGCGCCCGCAATCGGGCCCAGCAGCGTGCCCACGCCGCCCAGGATCACGATCGCCATCAGCTCGCCGGACTTGGTCCAGGCCGCCATGTCGGGCGTCACCAGCCCCGCGTAGTTCGCCCACAGCACGCCGGCCAGCCCCGTGCCCACCGCCGACAGCACGAAAGCGGAGAGGCGGTACGGCGTGGGCGCCACGCCCAGGTTCAGCGCGCGCCGTTCGCTCTGGCGCAGCGCTTGCAGCACCATGCCGAAGCGCGAATTGACGATGCGGATGCACAGCAGCGTCCAGGCCACCAGCAGCGCCAGGCAGACGTAGTAGAACGTCACCGGGTTCTCCAGGTTCAGGCCCGGCAGCACATTGCGCTGCGCGATCATCAGGCCGTCGTCGCCGCCGTAGAACTGCAGCGACACCAGGATGAAATACACCATCTGGCCGAACGCCAGCGTGATCATGATGAACTGCACCCCGCGCGTGCGCAGCGCCAGGTAGCCGAACACCCAGCCCGCCAGCGCGCACACCACCAGCGCAATCGGCCACACCACCAGCGCGGCATTGCTGCCGGCCCAGCCGAACAGCGGGCCCGCCTCGGCTGTGTGGAACGCGATGATGCCCACCGCATAACCGCCCAGCCCGAAGAACATCGCATGGCCGAAGCTGACCATGGCGCCGTAGCCGATCACCAGATCCAGGCTGACCGCCGCCAGCCCGTAGATCAGAAAGCGCGTCACCACGCCGATCAGGAACGGCGAACCCGAGGCCGCCGCGGCCCCCGGCAGCGCCAGCAGCAGGACCAGCCCGGCCAGCCCCCAGCGCGCGCGATTCGAAAGATTCATTGTCATCATCATCCCCGCGCCGGAAACAGCCCGCCCGGCTTGGCGATCAGCACGATCGCCATCAACACATAGATGCTGGCCGATGCCAGGCCCGCGGCCAGCGGGTCTGCCGTGGCCGGCGAGAACACCGCGCCCAGCAGCTGCGGCAGGAAGGCCCGCCCCATGCTGTCCACCATGCCCACCAGCAAGGCCCCCGCCAGCGCCCCACGCACCGAGCCCACACCACCGATCACGATCACGACGAAGGTGGTGATCAGGATGCGTTCGCCCATGCCGATTTCCACCGCCAGCAGCGGCGCGGCCATCACGCCCGCCAGGCCGCACAAGAGCGCGCCCAGGCCGAACACCAGCGTGTAGAGCTTCTTGATGTCGATGCCCAGCGCGTCGACCATTTCACGGTCGTCGGCGCCGGCACGGATCAGCATGCCGATGCGGGTGCGGTTCACCAGCCACCACAGCCCTACCGCCACCAGCGCGCCGATGGCGATGAACGACAGCCGGATCAGCGGATACTGGAACCCCGGCGCCAGCGTCACCGCGCCTTCCAGGAACGACGGAATGCCCACCAGCGGCGGGCGTCGCCCGAAGATCAGGCTGACCGCCTCGTTCGAGAACAGCAGCAGGCCGAACGTGGCCAGCACCTGGTACAGGTGGTCGCGCTTGTACAGCTTGCGGATCACCAGCACCTCGACCGACAGGCCGTACAGCCCCGCCCCCAGCAACGCCGCCAGCACGCCCGCCAGGAACGAGCCGGTGGTGCCGATGGCGTAGGCCGCGCAGTACGCGCCCACCATGTAGAACGAGCCGTGGGTCAGGTTCACCACGCCCATGATCCCGAAGATCAGGGTCAGTCCGGCCGCGAGCAGGAACAGCATCGCGCCGAACTGCAACCCGTTGAGCAACTGTTCAAAGAGCAAGGTCATGACGGCATCTTGCAGAATTGGGCGTAGGCGTCCTTGTCATCCGACACCAGCTTGCGCACCAGGTGCGGCGACAGCGCGCCGCTGGCGTCCTTTTCAATCTTCATCAGGTACAGGTCCTGCACCGGGTGCTGATTGGTGTTCATGCTGAACTTGCCGCGCAGCGAGGTGAATTCCGGCTTGCGCAGCGCCGCCCGGAACTCGGCCTGGCGCGACAGGTCGCCGCCGGTGGCCTTGAGGCCCGCCCCGATCAACTGCGCCGTGTCGTAGGCCTGCATGGCGTAGTCGGTCGGCACGCGGCCGTAGGCCGCTTTGAATGCCGCCACGAAGGCCTTGGACTGCGGGTTGTCGAAGTCCACCGACCAGATGCCGGTGGTGTAGGCGCCCAGCGCCGCGTCGCCGGTGGCCTGGATCATGCGCGCATCCATCGAGAAGCTGGGCATCAGCATCGGAATGGTCTTGTTCAGGCCGGCCGCTGCGTACTGCTTGACGAAGTTGATGCCGGTGCCGCCCGGATGGAACTGGTAGACGGCTTCGGGCGCCAGCGACCGCAGGCGCGCCAGTTCCACCGAGAAGTCCGACTGGTCCAGCTTGGTGTAGATCTCGGCCACCACCTCGCCCTTATAGGTGCGCTTGAAGCCTTCGATGGCGTCGCGCCCGGCCTGGTAGTTGGGCGCCAGCAGCACGACCCGCTTGTAGCCAAGCTCGTTGGCGGCCACGCCGCCGGCCGTGTGGAAGGCGTCGTTCTGGTACGAGGCCACGAAATAATTCTGGTCGCACTTCTCGCCCGCGAAGCTGGACGGCCCGGGGTTCAGGCTGACGTAGAAGGCGCCCGCCTTGACCACGCCCGGCGCCACCGCGGCCAGCACGTTCGAAAAATTCACGCCCGTGAACAGCTTCACGCCCGATTGCAGCATGCGGTCGGCCGCCTGTTTGGCATTGGCCGGCTTCAGGCCGTCGTCCTCGATCACCAGCTGCACCGGCACCCCGCCCAGCGCGCCGCCGCCCTGCTTGATGGCCAGATTGAAGGCATCGCGTTCGTCTTCGCCGATGTAGCCGGCCGGCGTGGACAGCGTGGCGATGAAGCCGATCTTGACCGGGTCCGCGGCCTGTGCCGCGCCGCCCAGCGCCATGGCCATTGCGGCCGCCCATACTGTTTGCTTGATCATTGTTTTCCCCTTGGAGACCGCTGCGTCGGCCGCCCTTGCGGCCGACGCCGGAATTCGCCTAGACCGCCACCACCGGATGCCGCAGCGTGCCGATGCCTTCCACGCACGCCACCACCACGTCGCCCGGCCACAGCCATTCCTGCGGCTTGCGGCCCGCCCCCACGCCTTCGGGCGTGCCGGTGGCGATGATGTCGCCCGGCTCCAGCGTGATGCCCGCACTGATGTCGGAAATCAGGAACGGCACCTTGAACAGCATGTGGCGCGTGTTCGAGCCCTGCTTCTTTTCACCGTTCACCGTCAGCCACAGATCCAGCACCTGCGGATCGGGAATCTCGTCGGCGGTGACGATGCACGGGCCGAACGGCGCGTAGGTGTCCTGGCCCTTGGAATAGATCCACTGGCCGGCGCGGCGGCAATCACGCGCGCTCATGTCCAGCATCACGCTGTAGCCGAACACGTACGACAACGCATCGGCCTCGGCCACGCGCGTGGCGCGCCGGCCCATGATCACCGCCAGTTCCACCTCCCAGTCCAGCTGCTGGGTAATCTTGGCGTTGTGTTCAATGGCGTCGCCCGGGCCGATCACCGTGGTGGGCGGCTTGGAGAAAATCACGGGTTGCTTGGGCAGGTCGGCCGACGTGTCCAGCGTGCGGCTCGATTCCGCCACGTGCTCGACGTAGTTCAGCCCGATGCCGAAGATGTTCTTGCGCGGACGCGGAATCGGCGCCAGCAGCTTCACGTTTTCCTGCGGCAGCGCCGCGCCCACGGGCCAATTGCCGCGGTAGGCCTCCAGCAGCCGCGACGCCTGCGCCACGGCCACCGGGCCCAGGTCGATGAAGGCCAGCATGTCGTCCGGCAGCGCCACGCCGCCGGCCTCACCCAAGCGGGCCAGGTCGATCACATAGCCTTCGGCCAGCGCACCCAGGCGGGCGGCGGCGGTGGGATGGGCGCGAAAAGTTACCAAGCGCATAGGAACTCCAGGAAATTCAAGACGAGTTGAGACAGGCGCCCGGGTGGCCCCGGGCGGCGGATGAAGATTCAGGGGGGGTGCCGCCGCTAGATCAGTTTCTGGTGGCCGCCGTTGTCCTTGACCGCCTCTTCGCGGTACAGGGCCAGCGATCGCATCACCGGCAGGTCGTTGAAGCAGAACAGGCAGGCATCGTCGTTGGACGACAGGTTGGCGTGCTCGTGCACGGCCCAGGACGGCACACAGAAGATGTCGCGTTCGGTCCAGTCGTAGCGCTTGCCATCGATGATCGAAAAGCCGCTGCCCTTGGCCACCTGGTAGATGAAGCTGCCGGTATGGCGGTGGGCCTGCGTGTGTTCTCCCGGCCGCAAGAGCTGCATGCTGGCGCCGATGGTGGGCATGACCGGCCCGCCCGTGGCCGGGTTGACGTAGTCCATCAGCACGCCGTCGTAAGGGCTGCCCGCCGACACCCGCGCGTGGCGGCGCAGCGCTTCGTAGGTGGGTTCCCATTCGTACTTGAACAGCGGGGAATAAGGCTTGGTCCAGCCCGACGCCTGCGGCCGCAGCGCCACGTTGCCCCAATTGGCGCTAGTGTCGTCCACCGGGTACGTCACCGTCTGGTTCAGGTCGGGATGCACCGCATAAAAGCCGGCTTCCAGCGCATTGACCAGCGGAATGTCCAGGCCGTCCTGCCAGATGCACGTGCTGCCGTCTTCGGCCACGCCATGCTCGTGCCAGGTGCCGTTGGGCGTCAGCACGAAATCGTTCGCGCCCAGCGTCATCTTGTGGCCATCCACCACCGTGAATGCGCCCGTGCCTTCCATGATGAAGCGCAGCGCCGAATGCGAATGCGCGTGGGCCGACGCCAATTCGCCCGGCTGCATCACCTGCAGCCCCGAATACAGCCAGCCCACCGCCGCAGCCACGTCACGCCGGCCGGGGTTGTTCAGGTAGATCACCCGGCGGCCCGCTTCTTCGGGCGAGACCAGCTCGGCCGAGCGCAGCACGTGGCCCCGCAGTTCCTGGTAGCGCCATACCACCGGCACCGAGGCCGAACGCGGCGCCCAGGGCTCGATCTTGTTGGCGACCGTCCAGAGCGCGCCGGTCTCCAGGCGCGCCAGTTCCTGGTAGTAGGCGATGCGCTCCGGCGAATCCGCCACGTTGGCGCGGCCGGCGGTGCTTTCCCGGTAGGCGTCGTACCTGTTCGCTTCCATCCCTTGCCTCTTTTTATAAAACCTAAAAGATTTTCGAAAATATTAGAGGCGGGCGGGACTTTGGGCAATCTTTGCGCGCTAGGGGTTTTCCTGGGGCAGTAGGACCCGTCAAAAATATACCTGCGCAATTGTCAAAAATACTGTACAAAAACACAGTGCAACATGCTACATTTCGCTCGCCCGAAAAACGTCGTCCAGGAGAATCCTGTGTCCGAAGCCGCTCATCTCGTCCAGTACATCGTTGTCCCCTACCGCGCTGCCGCCAACGGCGTGGCCCCCGGAGAAATCCGACCGGCCAGCAGCGAGTTCGGCGCCATCCGCATCGCCAACTCCATGGCCTCCAAGTTCGCCGGCGTGGCCGCCTACGAAGTCATGATCGACAAGGAAACCGGCGACATGGAATCGCCCCGCATCCTCGCCCAGATCGGCACCGTGCCGTCGCTGGACGACTGACCCTTCCCCTTTTCCGTCCCCTCAAACGGAAGCGCCACCGGCACCGCATTGCGGTGCCGGTGGCGCTTGGGCCTTCGGGCAGGCTGACTCATCCTGACCTGGGTTAGGGTGAGCGGACTGAGAGTGGAGCTAGGGAGGTGGCCGCTTTTTTCGCGTCTGTGGCCGGGTAAGACGCTCAGTCCGCTCAATGCAACCGCGGTCCGCCAAACCGGGGCATGGCCGCCGGTTCGGCGGGTCCGGCTTTTCCACGGCGCGCACGATGCACGCGCCGTCGATGCGCCGGACCGCGAGGCGTCGCTTAGAAGCGGTGACGCACGCCCACCAGGCCGACCGTGCTCTTCACACCGTCGATGAAGGCGAAGTTCGTGGCGTACGAACCCAGCGCGTACAGGTTGGTGCGCTTGGACAGGTTGTAGGTGTAGCCGATGCTGTAGATGTTCATCGTGGCATCGTCGCCGGTCAGAGCGGTGTTGTTGGCGTCAGCACGCTGCCACGAGGCCAGGATGCTGCTTGCGCCACCGATCGGGGCCGACAGGCCAACCAAGTACGAGTTCGACTTGAAGTCCTTGGCGACGACGTTGCTGCCGAAGCTCTTGGCCGTGGTCGAACCGCTGCCGAAGGCGTTGATGGCCTGGCCGGTGAACCAGCCGTCACGCGTCTGGCCGTAGGCCAAGGCCAGCTTGACCACTTCGAAGTCGTACGAACCGCCGATGATCCACTGCTTGGGCGACGAGTCGTTGGCGCCAGCAACCTGGTTGGCCAGGTTCAGCTGGTCGTACGACAGGGCCACGTTCAGCGGGCCATTCACGTAGCGCACGCCGGCCGTGATGGCGCGGGTGTTGTCGGCGGTCTTGAAGCCGGTTTGCGCGGCGGTGGTGTCAGCCACGTTGAACGAGTAGCCCAGGCCGACCTGGAAGCCGCCGAACGACGGGGTCGAGTACTGCACCATGTTGTCGTGACGGACCGTGTTGGCCGCGCCAAAGGCCGCGCCGACGTTGGCCTGGCCGTAGCTGGCGCCGAACGGATCGATCGCGCCGAAGTACTTCGAGGCGATGTTGGTCTGGCGGCCGAATTCCAGGAGGCCCCAGGAATCGCTCTTCAGGCCGACGGTGGCTTGGCGGCCGAACAGACGGCTGCTCTGGCCCGACTGGCCGTTGGCCGAGTTGAAGCCGCTTTCCAGCGTGAAGACGGCGCTCAGGCCATCGCCCAGGTCTTCGGCGCCACGCAGGCCCCAACGCGAGCCGCTGGACACGCCGTTGGTCATGCCGACCTTCGATTCCTTGTAGCCATCGTTGCCCTTGATGCGCTGGAAGCCCACGCCCGTGTCGATCAAGCCGTACAGAGTCACCGAGGTATCAGCGTGCGCAACGCCAGACAGCGCGGCGAACAGGGCGGTGACGAACAAAGTCTTTTTCATTACAGATTCCCGTTAATTGAACAGACATGCGCTTGCGGGCGCCCCGCAACACCAGCGGCAACGCCGCGCATGACAGGAACGGATTCTAGGAACGCTATGTGTCAGTTTTCGGGACACAAGCGGAAACAGCTGACTCCCACTGCAATCAAGGGCGATCTGTGGCGTATGGCCGACAGCGACAACGCGTGCCGAGCCGCTGCATGGGGTGTCATGCGGATGTGTTAATAAAGAACGGTCAGGCTTTCGAAGCCCCCTTGCGCTTTCGAAACATGGCGTCCACATTGTCAAATTGCTTTCCCTGATTGCTCTCAAGCTCTTCAATGGCAGCACGGCAGGCTTTACCTGGAGTTTCTACCGCGAAAGGCAACTTCCCTTCCGCTGCAATCCGGACCATCAGCAAACGAATGACTGCTGAGACACTGAGCCCCATAGCACCCAAGACACGCGTTGCTCGTTCCTTCGTTTCATTGTCAATTCGGACTCGGATGTAGGTGTCAACGCTAGGCATGGCTTTCTCTCGATGGCGAGCGCATCAAACTACACCGTTTCCAACGCTTCCGAGACGTCACCTTCACAAAATCAGATGAATCTGAGAAGGCCTCGTCCACACCTGTCCACGCAGGTCAACTAAGCAGCTTCGACCTGCCCTCTCGCCCCATCTGTCTCAATCTTCCCGCCAATTTGTCTCATCCCGCCGCACGCGTGGTTCTACGTGCGATACCCCGGTGTAAATTCTGCCGCACATTCAGGTCGGGCCGCGCCAGGCCGCATTGAATGACTTCCCGCAGACACTGATTTCACCGACGGTACAGGCCGAACATGCGCTCGAGAATTTCCAAGACGGCAACCCTTTTTGCGCTGGCCCTGGCCGGCATGAACGCCGGGGTCGCTGCCGCGCAGGACGCACCCGGCCCCAAGGTCACCGATCCGCACTTCCAGCTGGCGGCCGGCTATATCCCGCCCAAGGAACTGCCCGACAGCCTGGAACTGCTCGGCCCCCCGCCCGCCAAGGGCAGCGCCGCACTGGCCCGCGATGAAGAAGCCCGCGCCGCCACGATCCCCCTGCGCGGCAAGGCGCGCGCCGGCCTGGCAAGGCTGGACGCCGATCTGCAGTTTCCGCAACCGGCCGCGAACTTCTCGTGCGCGATGGGCATCGACATCAGCGAGACCACCACGCCGCGCCTGTTCGTGCTGATGCAGCGCGTGCTGACCGACGCCGGCCTGTCCACCTACGGCGTCAAGAACACCTACAACCGCACGCGCCCGTTTGTGGTGCACAACGAGGGCACCTGCTTCGCCGAGCAGGAACCGCTGCTGCGCAACGACGGCTCCTATCCTTCGGGCCATACCGCTGCGGGCTGGGCCTGGGCGCTGGTGCTGGCTGAACTCAATCCTGAACGAACCAACGCGCTGCTGCGCCGCGGCCTGGAATTCGGCCAAAGCCGCGTCATCTGCAACGCCCACTGGCAAAGCGATGTCGACGCCGGCCGCACGATGGGCGCTGCCACCGTGGCCAAGCTGCACACCAACGCCGAATTCCTGGCCGACATGGCTGCCGCTCGCCAGGAAGTGCTGGCGGCCAAGGCCAATGGCGCAGCGCCCAGGCAGAACTGCGGCGTGGAAGACGCCGTCCTGTCCGCGCGTTGATCGGCGCGCATCGCCACGCCCTTCCAGACATTGCTTCATCAGGAAATCATGCGGTCTTTCGTCCCCACCTTGATTCTCGCCACCACGCTGTCTGCCCTGTCCGGCGCGGCGTTGGCCGACAACCCGCTGCCCATCAGCCCGCTGCTCAAAGACAACGCCAACAGCGGCGACAGCTGGAGCGTCAGTGCCAGCCCCTATATCTGGGCCGCGAGCCTGAGCGGCAAGGCCGGCCAATTCGGCCAGCCGGCCAGCAAGATCGATTCCAGCTTCAGCAAGATCTTCAGCGACCTGGACCTGGCGTTCATGGGCGCCATCGAGGCCAGGCGCCAACGCGTCAGCCTGCTGGGCGATGTGATGTACAGCCGCCTGTCGGTCAGCGGCAAGAACCGCATCGGCCTGCTCAGCAAGGAAGTCGACATCACGTCCAAGTCGTTCTCCGGCTTTCTAGGGGCAGGCTACAGCGTGGCCGAATCCGATCGCGGCCACCTGGACGTCGTCGGCGGCGGGCGTCTCTGGTATGCCAGCACCGAGATTTCACTGAAGGGCGGACGGCTGGACGGCAAGGGCGAACGCGACAGCGCGACGTGGATCGACGCCGTCGTCGGCCTGCGCGGACGCTACATGCTGGATGACAGCTGGTTCGTGACCGGATGGGGCCTCGTCGGCGCGGGCCAGGCCCGGCTCGACTGGGACGCCACCGCGGCCTTTGGCTACCAGTTCAAGAACAATTTTTCCGCAGTGCTGGGCTATCGCGCGCTGGGCGTGAACTACAACCGCAACGGCTTCATCTACAACGTGATTCAGCAAGGCCCGATCATGGGCCTGGCCTACCGCTTCTGATCCGCGCCGTAGGCCGCGAAATGCTGCGATAGCTGGGGCGCCCCGCCAGTGATGGACACGGGCCAGTGTTCACGATCACGCGCGTCTTGCGGCGTCATGCCAAAGCGCTCGATGAATGCCTTGCGGAACTTGCCGGTTTCCGCAAACCCCGTATCGGCGGCGATCCGCGCCGTGGCGACCGCGGCGTTGCGCGGATCGATCAATGCGGCGTAGGCGGCATCCAGCCGCTTGCTCTTGATGACGTGGGCAATGCCGCCCAGATCGGCAAACGCGCGATACAGGTGGGCGCGCGAGACGCTGAAGCGCTGCATCAGAAGTTCGGGGCCCAACTTCGGGTCCGCCAGGTAGCGGTCGATGAAGGCCAGCGTGCGTGCGCGCAGCGCCCGTCCCAGCACGGATTGCGGTTCATCCTGGGCGGGGCCCGCCCCCGCCAGGCCCGCCGACAGCAAGGTCATCAGCGCATCCTGCACCGCCACATCCTCGCTGGCGGAAAGATCGCCGGACACCGCATGCAGCCCTTGCAGATAATCCACCAGCAGCCGCGTGATCGGCAGCCGGGGATCCAGCGCGAAACCGTGCAGATCGCGAGCGCCCAGCAATTTATCGATGCTGGCACGCGGCACCGTCGTGGCCAGGCGCACGCCCGCGTCCACCTCGCAGGCGTAGGGCCGCGACAAGTCGATGATGCAGATGCCCCCGGGCGCGGCCACGGCGTTGCGCCCGGCGAAGTCGCCGCGGATCGAGCCGGCCACCAGCACGTGCACCAGATAATGGTCGATGGGGCTGCGGGCGATGGTCCAGCGGTCGCGCTTGTAGCGCTGGGCATTGAAGGCCGTGGACCCCAGCGTCAGACCGGCCACGGTGCGGATGCGCATCGTGCCTTCCAGCGTCGCGGTTTTGTCATCAGCCACCGGCGTCGTGTCGCAGAACGGCCGCGTGACCTCGCGCCAGTAGTCGTTGCGAAGCGCGGGCTCGACTGCGTCCGTGGAAATAAGGATATCCGTGGAGGCCATGATGAGGTCTTCTTCTTTGAGAGCGATCTGCCGCAGGATAACCGACGCACGTGGCTTTGCCGCCATTACGTGTGACGATCCGGGCACGGCGGCCCGCTTGAGCGCAACGCCCGATCGGTTAAAATCGCATTCACTCAAGCGCACTCGCGCTTGCCCCGCCAGGACGACCTGGCCGGCGTGTCACTCCTAGGGACGACCCTGTCATCTTTCACGGAAAGAACAGCGATGCCCGTCCCCTACTCTTCTGCACACCCCCCTCGCATCCCCAAGACCACCTGGTTGAAACTGGGCTGGGCCTGGCTGGTCGTGATTGCCTTCACCGTGTACGGCGGCACGTGGCTCGCGCAGCCGCTGACCCCGGTGGCCGCGATGCTCTGCTTCGCCGTCCTGTTCTTCACCATCATCGCGGCCTCGTTTGGCGTGGTTCACGAAGCAGACCTGCTGGCCCACAAGCTGGGTGAACCCTACGGCACGCTGATCCTGACGCTATCCATCGTCTCGATCGAAGTGATCCTGATCGCGTCGATGCTGCTGGGCCCGGGGGAGTTTCCCACCATCGGCCGCGACTCGATCTTCGCGGTGATGATGATCATCCTGAACCTCGTCATGGGGCTCTGCCTGGTCGTGGGCGGCCTGAAACATGGCGAACAGGAATACAACGCGCAAGGCGCCAACGCCTACCTGACGATGATCGTGCTGCTGACCGGCACCGCGCTCGTCCTGCCCAACTACCTGTCGGGCGCCGGCGAATTCACCCCACTGCAGGCCTGGACCATTGCCGCCATCACGGCCGGCCTGTATGCGGTGTTCCTGTGGTTGCAGATGGGCTGCGAAAAGCGGCTGTTCATCCAGCCGCCCGCGGGGCAGATGGCCGTGGCTGCCGGTAGCGCGACCCCTGCGCCCAACGAGCCGACCAGCGAATCGGGCGACAACACCTCGATCTGGCGCAGCAGCGCGCTGCTGCTGGGCATGATCATCCCCATCGTGCTGCTGGCGCACCACCTGGCCATCGTCATCGACTACGGCGTGGTCACGGCCGGCGCGCCCATCGCCGTCAGCGGCGTACTGATCGCCATCATCGTCTTCACCCCCGAATCACTGACCGCGATCAAGGCCGCGGGCAGCAATGAAATGCAGCGCTCGGTCAATCTGTGCCTGGGCGCCTTCGTGTCGACCGTCGGCCTGACCGTGCCCGCCGTGCTCGTCATCGGCCTGGTGACCGGCAAGCAGGTCGTCATGGGCATATCGATGCTGGAAACGGTATTGCTCGGGTTAACGGTGCTGCTGGGCATGCTGTCTTTCAATGGCCAGCGGACGTCCGTCATGCAGGGCGCGATGCACCTGGCATTGTTTGCGGTGTACGGCTTTTTATTATTCAACCCCTGAAGCGGAATCGCTGACGTTAAACGCGCGCCCGATATTCGTCATGGCAACGAACCGCCAGCTTCAGTATTGCGACGACCAGGCAGCATGCATCGGCCACGGCATATTCGAGGCTGGCTCGAAGGCGGCAAAGACAGGGCTTGAATAAAGCTGGAAGGGGGACTTGAAGGGAGGGGGACCTGTCTCTTATACACATCTCCGAGCCCACGAGACAGGCAGAAATCTC
>ERZ1032107.230-NODE-230-length-13580-cov-13.166802_pt1 | contig 13580 bp, 11 predicted proteins | sample MGYA00516713_ERZ1032107 | MGnify/ENA primary metagenome ERZ1032107 (study PRJEB33718, sample SAMN03160116) | human skin metagenome | collected 2014-04-10 | study: EMG produced TPA metagenomics assembly of the PRJNA266117 data set (Human skin bacterial metagenome...
GGAAAAACGCGGCGCGCGCGAAGCCATCTACATCGCCTTGGGCGACGTGTCGGACAACGCCCTGCAATACGCCCGCGCCCAGGGCGTGTCGCTGATGACGGCGCCCGAGCTGGCCAAGCTGCTGCGCGACCTGAAGCCCTGATCCGCGCCCGGCCCCCCTGGCCGGCGCCCGGTGCTTGAACCTGGAGTTCCCTCGCATGATCTATCGCCTGTTGGCCGACGCGGTGCTGGTGCTGCACGGCCTGTTCGTGGCCTTCGTGGTGTTCGGCGGCCTGCTGGCGCTGTGGCGCTGGCGCCTGGCCTACCTGCACCTGCCCGCGCTGGCCTGGGGCGCGATGGTCATCGGCATGGGCTGGATCTGCCCGCTGACGCCGCTGGAAGTGTCGCTGCGCCAGCAGGCCGGCCAGGAAGGCTATGGCGGCGGCTTCATCGAACACTACATCCTGGCCGTGATCTACCCGGATGGCCTGACGCGCAACATCCAGATGCTGCTGGCCGCCCTGCTGGTGGTGGGCAACGTCGTGATCTACACCCTGTGGCTGCGCCGTCGCCGCGCCACCCGCGCCTTGCAACGCACGCAAGCCTGATTGGCCCGGTTGTGTAATAATGAGTATCAATTCTCATTACAACCTGCTGAAGCGATGCGCCTGCCGGAATCCCCTGGCCCATGGCTTGCCCGACCCGATCCGTCTGACTTGCCGTGCTGGAGCGCTACTACCGCGAACTGCTGAACTTCTGCAACCGAGCCATCAGGAATTCGGATGCAGCAGCGGACGCCGTGCAGGAAACCTACGCCCGCGTGCTGTCGGCCCAGCAAGGCGAACGCGAACTGCTGGAACCGCGCGCCCTGCTCTACCGCACCGCGCGCAATCTCTTGACCGACCAGCACCGCCGCAACGTGGTGCGCGGCCAGGCCCAGCCGCATGACCCCGATGCCGATGACACCGGCCTGGACGATATCGCCGCGCCCGCGGCCTGCCAGCCCGAAACGGCCGCCATGTCGGCCCAGGCGGTCGACGCCATGCTGGCCGTGATCGCCGCCCTGCCCCCGCGCTGCCGCCAGGCCTTCGTGCTGCATCGTTTCGACGGGTTGTCGCACACCGAGATCGCCGACCAGATGGGCATCTCGCGCAAGATGGTCGAACAGCACATCAAGCTGGCAATGCAGGCCTGCCGCCGCGGCAAGTCCGATTGGGATGCCCGTGCCGGCGCCGCGCCGGACGTCCGCCAGGAATCGTTGCAGCCATGAACCCGATGCCCGACCCTACCCATGCCCAGGACGCCGCGGTCGATGCCGCCGCGCTGGACTGGCTGGTGCGCCGCAAAGACCAGCCCGACGCCGCCACGCAGGCCGCCTTCCAGGCCTGGCTGGCCGAATCCCCGCGCCACGCCGACGCCTATGCCCGCTGGGACGCGGATTGGAACGGGCTAGATGCCCTGCCCGACACGGCGCTCGCCCGCTTGCGCGCGATGGACGCCGCGCCTGCCGCCCACGCCCAGCCGCGACGCCCCACGCCCCCGCGCCGCCGCGTCTGGCAGTTCGCCCCCGCGCTGCTGGCCGCCTGTGCCGCCCTGGCCATTGCCCTGTTTGCCCTGGCGCCCGCCGCCCCGCAATACCGCGCCCATTACGCGACCGCGCCCGGCGAGCAGCAGGAAATCGCGCTGCCCGACGGCAGCCGCCTGACCCTGGATTCTTCCACCCGCATCGACGTGGCGTTCTACCCGCACCGCCGCGAAGTGACGATGGCCGAAGGCCAGGCCATGTTCCAGGTGCATGGCGATGCGCAGCGGCCATTCGACGTGGTGACCGGCGACGTGCGCGTGACGGTCGTGGGCACCCGTTTCAACGTGCGCCACACCCCGGCGGTGCCCGGCTACCCCGGCGTGCAGGTGGACGTGGCCGCCGGCCATGTGCGCGTGGCGCCCGCTCGGCCCGCCAGTTGGTGGCAGTTCTGGCTGCCCGACAGCCGCCGCTATGCCGCCGACCTGACCGCGGGGCAGCGCCTGGCCATCAACGCCGCCGGCATGCCTGGCCGCATTGCGCCGATCGACGCCGCCGCCGTCGCACCCTGGCTGGAACACCGGCTGACCTTCGACAACGCCACCCTGGCCCAGGCGCTGGCCGAATTCGGCCGCTACGGCCACCCCGTGCCGGCGCTGAACGATCCGCGCGTGGCCGCCCTGCGGCTGACCGGCAGCTTCGACAGCCGCAACCTGGCCAGCTTCTACCGCATCCTGCCGCAGGCCCTGCCCCTGCGGGTCGACACCCGCGATAGCCCCGCCGTCATTGAATCGGTCCGATGATGCGCGCCGGACCTAGGGTTTTTTTCGGCTGCCGCGTCTACATGAGAAATGTACCCATTCTCATGCTCTGACGAGGACTTGCATGCAACACCCCCGGTTTACTCTCGCGCCCCTGACCCTGGCGCTCTGGCTGGGCCTGGCCGGCCCCGCCGCGCACGCCCAGTCCCCAGCGGGCGACGTGCGCATCCAGACCGCGCTGTCGGCCCAACCGCTGGGCCAGTCGCTGAACGCCGTGGCGCGCCAGGCCGGCCTGGACCTGATCGTGGGCGGCGACCTGGTGCAGGGGCTGACGGCCCCCGCCGTGTCCGGCAACCTGACGGTGCGCGAGGCCTTTGACCGGGTGCTGGCGGGCAGCGGCCTGTCGGCGCGCATCGACGGCGGCGCCGTGGTGATCTCGCGCGATGCCGCCGCGCCGGTGCAGCAGATGGACCAGATCACCGTCACCGGCAGCGAGGAAACCGCCACCAGCCCCGTCTACGGCGCGGTGGCCCGGCGCACGTCCACCGGCATCAAGACCGACAGCGACCTGCTGGAAACGCCGCAATCCGTCTCGGTGGTCACTCGCGAGCAGATCGAACTGCAAGGCGCCACCGGCATCGATGAATCGCTGCGCTACACCTCGGGCGTGGTGGCCGCCGCCTACGGCCAGGACCCGCGCGGCGACTGGATCCGCGTGCGCGGCTTCGCCCCCGCCAAGTACCTGGATGGCCTGCCCCTGCCCGCCGGCGCCTGGACCGCCAACACCCGCTATGAACCCTATGCGCTCGAACGCATCGAGGTCCTGAAAGGCCCGTCGTCGGTCATGTACGGCGCGCTGCCGCCCAGCGGCTTCATCAACGCCGTCAGCAAGCGCCCGCAGGCCGAGGCCGCGCGTGAACTGGGCCTGTCGTACGGCACCGACGACCGCAAGGAACTGACCGGCGACTTCACCGGCCCGCTCACCGAAGACGGCAAGGTGCTGTACCGCGTGGTGGGCCTGGCGCGCGACAGCGGCACGCCCAGCGACTACGGCTACGACCGCCGCTACCTGCTGGCCCCGTCCCTGACCTGGAACCCCACGGCCGACACCAGCCTGACCGTGCTGGCGATGCTGCAAGGCGCGCGCTCGCGCGGCTGGGGCGGCTTCCTGCCCGCCCAGGGCACCCTGCTGCCCAACCCCAACGGCAAGATCGGCCCCAGCTTCTACGGCGGCGAACCCGGCTTTGACCGCTACGAGAAAAACACCCAGTCCATCGGCTACCTGTTCGCGCACCGCGTCAATTCGCAGCTGACCCTGCGCCAGAACGCCCGCATGAACTGGGCCGACGTGAACCACCCGTCGGTCGGCCTGCTGGGCTTTGCCCCCGGCAGCCTGACCACGCTGAACCGCTACACCTACACCCCGCGCGAAGACTCGCGTATGTTCGCCATCGACAACCAGGCCGAATACAAGCTGGACACCGGCCCGCTGTCGCACACCCTGCTGGCGGGCTTTGACTACAAGCGGTCGCGCAACGACTACGCCGTGGGCATGGGCTTTGACGCGCCCACGCTGGACGCTTTCAACCCCGTCTACGGCACCCAGCCCATCACCAAGCCCGCCGACACCCAGCACACGCTGCAAGTGCAGGAGCAGATGGGCGTGTATCTGCAGGACCAGGTTCGCTGGGGCGGCTGGGTCGGCACGTTCTCGGGCCGCCACGACTGGGTCGACACCAAGACCGACGACAAGCTGGCCAACACCCGCAGCAGCCAGCAGGACCGCAAGTGGTCCGGCCGCGCGGGCCTGAACTACCTGTTCGAATCCGGCCTGTCGCCGTACATCTCGTACGCCACCTCGTTCGAACCGGCCATCGGCCGCACCTATTCGGGCACGCCGTTCGTGCCCGTGACCGGGTCGCAGGTGGAAGCGGGCATCAAGTACCGTCCGCCCAACAGCGAATCGCTGTACACCGTGGCGGTGTTCGACCTGCGCCAGAAGAACGTGCTGGTCACCGACGTCAACGCGCCGGTGTTCGGCTACGAAATCCAGCAGGGCAAGATCCGCTCGCGCGGCGTCGAGCTCGAAGCCCGCGCCCAGGTCACCACCGGCGTCACCGTGATCGGCAGCTACACGTTCACCGATGCCAAGGTTGAACAATCCACCGACCCGGCCACCGTCGGCAAGCAGGTCCAGTCGCAGCCGCGCCACCAGGCGGCGCTGTGGGTGGACTACCGCTTCCCGCAAGACATCGCGCCGGGCTTCGGCCTGGGCGGCGGCGTGCGCTACACGGGCAGCAGTTACGGCGATTCGGCCAACCAATGGAAGAGCGGCTCGAACACGCTGGTGGACGCGCAGGCGCACTACACCCGCGGCAACTGGCGCCTGCTGCTGACCGTGAACAACCTGTTCGACAAGGAATACATCACGGCGTGCAACAGCATCACCTGGTGCTATTACGGCTACGGCCGGTCCGTGAACCTGACGGCGCGTTACGCCTGGTGATTCGGGTATAGGTATAGTGGGTGTCCAGATCACCGGACACCCGCATGAGCCCCCAAGACACCCCCGACGCCGACGACACTTCCAACCTGATTCGCGCCTACGACGCCTACGGCCGCGAAATCTTCGTGACCCGCGAGCAATGGCGCGACAACGTGTTGGCCGGCGCCATCGAACGCCACTGGGACGATGCCGATTCGCTGGCCAGCCTGATCATCCAGTCGCTGGGCGATGGCTTCGTCGATGAAATGCTCAAGCCGGCCGAACGCCTGGTCGCCCTGGAACCCGCCGCCGAGCGCGCCGCGGTGCTCCTGGCCATCGTCTACATGAAGACCGGCCGGCTGGACGACAGCGAACGCGTGCTGCTGGCCTACACGCAGCAGCATGGCGAAACCGGCGTCACGTTGACCAACCTGGCCAAGATCCACGACGAACGCGGCGACGAAGCCCGCGCCCGCGACACCCTGTGGCGCGCGCTGGAACGGGACCCCAACCAGGAAAACGGCCTGGGCTGGTACGAGGCCATCCACCGCGAATACGGCGGCGATGTAGCCGGCGTGACCGCCATGCGCAAGGTCGCAGCGCTGCCCGGCAGCTGGCGCGCGCAGCTGTGGCTGGCGCACGCCGAACTGGGCGCGCACAACCTGGCCGGCGCACTGGCGCTGTACCGCGAGGCCCTGGCCCGCGCCGGCACGCCCACGCCCGCCGGCCTGCTCATGCAGCTCAGCGCCGACCTGGGCAACGCCGGCGCCATCGAACCCATCCTGCAACTGGCGGGACCGCACTTTGACGCGGCGGCGCACGGCATCATGGTCGGCAACAACCTGATCCGCGCCCACGCCGAACTGGGCCAGTACGACGACGCCCGCCACATTCTCGACCAGCTCTACGCGCAGCAGCGCCCGGACTGGCAGGAAAACCTGGCGTACTGGGACACCGAACTGGCCCGCGCAGCACTGGGGGATGGCAGCGTGCCCGAATCCACCGAGATGCGCCTTGCCATGCTGCTGGGCCGCGGCCCGGTGTGGCTCGCGCCCGAATCGCCCGCCGCCGCGCTGTTCGACCCGATTGCGCCAAATCGTCCGCTGGTGTCATTCCTGGGCGGCTCGGCCGAAGTCGACGCCGCGCCCGACCACGCCGAACGCCAGCTGGCCGACGCCACCGGCCGCCTCAGCCGCGCGCTGCCGCTGTACTTCAACGAGCAACTGGCGCTGCGCTGCGGCCTGCGCACGCAGACCCTGGTGCCGTGGCTGACGGAACCCGAACCGGGCTTCGTGCTCAGCGGCGTGGCCTGGGACGACGCCGATGCCATCCGCTACGCCCAGCAATGCGAGGCACAGAGCGACTTCGTGGTGATCTCTCACCTCGTCACCACCACCGAGCCCTGGCAGGCCCAGGTGCGCGTGCTGCGCACGGATGACGAGGAATGCGTCGGCACCTTGAGCGCCCGTTTTCCCATGGCCGATCCCACGGCCGCCCTTCAGCGCCTGACCGAAGACCTGGTGGCGCTGGTGGCCCGAGCCACGGCACAGACTCCCAGCAATGCACCCCGCAACTACACGGTGCCCGACGGCGCGGCGTTCCCGCGCTACCTGCTGCGGCTGGAGCAACTGCTGGCCGTGCGCTGCAACGGCGCCGACGACAAGCACCCCGGCCACCTGAACGGCGAACGCGAGATCCTCGACGGCAATCTGCGCCAGTGCCTGGACTTTCCGCACAGCGTCAATGCCCGGCTGCTGCTGGCGCAGACCGTGCGTGCCATGAAACAGATCCGGCCCGACGTAGTCAAGGAATTCAAGGACAAGATCGCCCTGTTGCAGCGTGAGCAGCCGCTGGCGCCCGAGGCGCAAGCGGCGGTGCAGGCCTTGCTGGATTGATGATCGTGATCACGAAGTGCATTCGACCAATATCCTTGCTGTACGGCCTGCTGTGCGGCGGCCTCGCCTTGTTCGCGGCGCCGGAAACTGCATTCGCAATCCCCTCTGCAACGACGACCACTGCCGCCAATGCCTGGGGCAGCGGCCCGCCAAAGGAAATCGGCCGATCCGGCGCCGTTGATGGTTCCATCCTTCTGGCGGATGCACACGGCAATGCAACGCTGGCCTGGATCTCTGGCAGCGCCGTCTACAGCGCGCGGTACGCCCCGAAAGGCGATGCATGGAGCGTACCCGAACAGATCAACAGCGTGCCGCAATCTCCGTCAAGTCCTGAGATTTTCGGCCTGAGCGGCGTCGTTGATGCGCAGGGCAATGTCATCTTTGCATGGACTCAGGATGACATTCAGGGCAGACGCATCGACAGCGCCCGCTATGAGGTTGGGGCTAAACGGTGGCTGCCTGCCGTGACGATCAACACTCCGGAACAGTACCTGCACGCCAACGATCCTGCCGTCGTCGTAGATCGTGCGGGCAATGTGACGGCGATCTGGAATCAGGAACTACCAACTGATAGCGGGCAGGTCCGGAGCCTGACTGCGACGTATGGACAGGGTCGGCAATACGCGATCTATGGCGCTCGATATGACAGCGCCAGTGGCGCCTGGGGTGCGCCGCAGGAACTGGGCCGTCATGCCTCGCACGGGTTCGGCGCAGGCCATCACAACGTTGTCATCGACCAGGAAGGAAATGTCACGGTAGCGTGGTTTCAGCAAAACATCTCTCGGCGCCTGCTGATCACGATGACCGCTGAAAATATCGTCGTTGCCGTACGCTATAGCAGTCTGTCCGGTCGATGGAGCCAGCAGGTCACGCTGCGCGACTGCAAGGCTTCCGGCGGTCCCAGTGATTGCGCCCCTCAATTGGCCGTGGATACGCATGGCAACGTCATGGCGTTCTGGTCAAGCGCAGGCCGCTGGTCCGCGTTCTATGACATTCAGAAGGAAAAATGGGGCAATTCGATTGACCTGCGGATGCCCGCCAAGTGCACCTCTGCCTTGTGGGATGGTCAGCTGAGCTTCGCATCAAACCCAGGCTTTACGGTGCTCTGCCCCAGCGATGATCGATCCAGCACAGGCTCAAGTCTGAAAGAAATAGACGAGGCGCTTGAGCGTCCCATCCAATTCGGGTTGGCAGGGGTCCGTTATTCGCCCAAGGACCGTCAGTGGAAAGCCATGGAACCGTTGACTCGCACCGATATGTTCCAGGTTGCGAGCTTGGCGGCATTGAATCGAAAAGGGCTGTCTCCCGACATCCAACCCTTCATGGATGAAAGCGGCAATATCGATGCATTCTGGATTGAACGGCGTGGCGTCGACACGGATCGCAGCCTGGAGTCCGCTGTGATTCATGGCAGCCGCTACAGCGCCCGGGATACGACCTGGCATGACGGAAAGTCGATCACATTGCGCCCCGATGGACGCTATCCATGGAATCGCGTGTGGTGGCCCGAACATCCTCCGGGCGTCGTCCGGGAAGCCTCCGGAAACATGCTCTTCGTCTGGTCCGGCAACTTCACTGACGCGTTGCCTGACAACCCTCAACAAGGTCCCAGGGGGCGTGGCGCACTTCGCTCGATCGGCCCAATGATTGTCGCGGCACGGTATCACCCTGACGCGGGTACGTGGAGCGATCTGGCAGTGCTCGATCAGGGGGAATTCGTCTCGGACGCTAATCCGCCCCAACCGGGCCTTGCCCAGCTTGAATCGCTTGCTGAGTACGGAACCCTGGCAGTGTGGTGGATAAACGACGGCAAGGATATGCGTATCAACAGCCGCCTGTTACCGCCCTAGCCGTGCTCCGTCCAGCGTGGGTGACAGCCCCCAAAGCAGCTGTCTGGCTGCTCGAAGGGCATCACGCAGCGGCGACGGCCTTTGCGTTGCTCTACAAGGCCCGCGCAATCACCAGGCGCTGGATGTCGCTGGTGCCCTCATAGATCTGGCACACCCGCACATCACGGTAGATGCGTTCCACCGGAAAGTCGGCCAGGTAGCCATAGCCGCCCAGCGTCTGGATCGCGGCCGAACACACTTTTTCGGCCATTTCCGACGCAAACAGCTTGGCCATCGACGCTTCGGTCAGCGCCGGCCTGCCGGCCTCGCGCAGCGCCGCGGCGTGCAGCACCATCTGGCGGGCCGCGTGAATCTGGGTGGCCATGTCGGCCAGGCGGAACGACACCGCCTGGTGTTCCATGATGGGCTTGCCGAACGCCTGGCGATCGCGGGCGTAGTCACGCGCGCATTCGAACGCCGCGCGCGCCATGCCCACCGATTGCGAGGCAATGCCGATGCGGCCGCCTTCCAGGTTCGACAGCGCGATCTTGTAGCCCTCGCCCTCTTCGCCCAGGCGCCACGCGGCCGGAATGCGCATGTCTTCAAACGCAATCTGGCAGGTGTCCGACAGATGTTGGCCCAGCTTGTCTTCCACCCGCACCACCTGGTAGCCCGGCGTATCGGTGGGCACGATGAACGCCGAAATGCCGCGCTTGCCGGCCTGCGGGTCGGTCACGGCGAACACGATCACGGTTTGGCCCGTACGGCCCGAGGTGATGAATTGCTTGGCGCCGTTGATGACGTAATGGTCGCCGTCGCGCACCGCGCGCGTGCGCAGGCTGCTGGCGTCCGACCCGGCCTGCGGCTCGGTCAGCGCAAAGCCGCCGATGTGCTGGCCGGTGGCCAGGGGCCGCAGGAATTGGTCTTTCTGCGCGTCGCTGCCGTACTTCAGGATCGGCATGCAGGCCACCGAATTGTGCACGCTCATGATGGTGGAGCAGGCGCCGTTGCCGGCCGCGATTTCCTCCAGCGCCACCGCGTACGACAGGTAGCCGCTGGCGTTGCCGTCCCATTCCTCGGGCACCAGCATGCCAAAGAAACCCAGCTGGGCCATCTCGGCAATGGCGTCAGCCGGATAATGGTGGTCGCGGTCCCAGCGTTCGGACTGGGGCGCCAGGCGTTCCTGGGCGAAACGGCGCGCCATGTCCTGGACGCTGAGCTGTTCTTCGGTCAATAGCATGGTTGTCTCCTGTGCGGGCAGTTCCGGGCTGGCGCGGGTGGGCGCCGCCCGTGTTTTCTTGCGCGGGCCGACCGCCCGGGATGCGGGCGCGGCTCGATTGCGAGAATACACCGGCGGCGGCTATCTGCGCCCGCTGCTACCCCCCGCTTCTGACGGCCCTCACCTTGCCCCTGCTAGGCCGCCGGATCGTCCAGGATGCTGCTGACGAAATCGATGAAAGCGCGCACCTTGGCCGCCGGCAAATGGCGCGACGGATACAGCGCGTACAGCGCATAGCGGTCGCCGATGTAGTCGGGCAGCAGCTCGACCAGCTTGCCCTGGCGAATCAGGTCCTGGACGCCCCTGGCCTTGAAACGGGCGATGCCCGCGCCGCCCAGGCAGGCGCCCAGCATCGTCCAGCCGTCGGTCAGGTGCAGCGGCCCCGACGTTTCCACGCGCGTGGTCCGGCCTTTCTTGCGGTAGTTCCATTCCAGCAGTTGGCCGGTCATGGTGCTGCGCATCTGGATGCAGGCGTGGCGCGCCAGGTCGGCCGGCGCCGCGGGCACGCCATGCTTGCGCAAGTACGACGGCGCCGCCACCGTCACCGAACGCGTATCGAGCAGCTTGCGGGACACCAGCGATGACGACGGCGGTTCGCCGAAGCGCACCGCGATGTCGAAACCGTCGGACACCAGGTCGCCCAGTTGTTCGCGCGTGGCCAGGTCCAGCGTCAGGTCCGGGTGGCGTTCCAGGAAGCGCGCCAGGTGCGGCGCCAGGATCAGGCGGGCAAAGAACGCGTCTACATTGACGCGCAAGCGCCCCTTGACCGCCGCCGAGGCACCGCCGGCGGTGGCGATGGCCTCGCCGATGCCCGCCACCAGCGGATTGATCTGCTCGTACAGCCGGCGGCCCTCGTCCGTCAGCGCCACGGCCCGGGTGGTGCGATCCAGCAGGCGCACGCCCACGCCGGCCTCCAGCCGCCCTACCGCCCGGCTGACCCCGGACGCGGTGATGCCCAGCGCCTCGGCCGCGCGCGCAAAGCTGCCGCTTTCCACCACGGCGGTCAGCACTCCGATGTTTGCCAATACCCGGCCATCCAGCGCCATGTTCGAGACTCCTGATCTTAAGTCATGAATGTTATGACTGAATTGCCATTCTCTCAACAAAGACCGAGCACTACGATTGGCCCCGGCGTGATCGATCCGCATCGCGCCAGTGTCTGGAGAACCCCTCATGTATGCCATTACCGGAATCAGCGGCAAGGTCGGCGGCGCGGTGGCCGAGGCCCTGCTGCAAGCAGGCCTGCCCGTGCGCGCCGTGCTGCGCAACCCTGCCAACGCCGCCGCCTGGGCCGCCCGCGGCTGCGACATCGCCATCGCCGACATGACCGACGCCGCGGCGTTGGCCCGCGCCTTCGAAAACGTGGACGGCGCGTTCATCCTGCCGCCGCCCCAATTCGACCCCGCGCCCGGCTTTCCCGAAGCGCGCGCCGCCATCGACGCGGTGGCCTCGGCCATCGCCCTGGGACAGCCGCGCAAGGTCGTGTGCCTGTCGACCATCGGCGCACAATCGACGCAGCAGAACCTGCTGACGCAGCGCACGCTGATGGAACAGGCGCTGCGGCGCCTGCCCGTGCCCATGACCTTCCTGCGGCCGGGCTGGTTCATGGAGAACTTCTCGTGGGACGTGGCGTCGGCGCGCGATGACGGCCTGATCGCATCCTTCCTGCAACCGCTGGACCGCGCCATTCCGATGGTGGCAACCGCCGACGTCGGCCGCATCGCCGCACAGTTGCTGCAAGATACCTGGACGGGCCTGCGCGTGGTCGAGCTGGAAGGCCCGCAGCGCATCAGCCCGAACGATGCCGGCCGCGCCTTTTCCGACGCACTGGGCACGCCCGTGTCGGTGCAGGCCGTGCCGCGTGAAACCTGGGGCGCCCTGTTCACCGCCCAGGGCATGAAAGAGCCGATGCCGCGCATTCAGATGCTCGATGGCTTCAACGAAGGCTGGATCGACTTCGAAGGCCCGCGCGACAGCATCTTGAAGGGCCAGGTGACGCTGGCCGATGTGGTGCGGGGGTTGATCGCGCCCTAGCTGCAGTGCCGCTTGCCGTCCGGATGATGGCCGGGCGGACGCCGGTCGCATTCCGGGTGCTGCTTCAGGCGTTCCTGGAAGTCGCGCGCCAGCTGGTCGATGCTGATCGTCGCAAAACGTTCGAGGAGCAGGCGGCGCGATTCGACCAGCGCGCCTTCCAGCCCGGCGTTCACCGCCTGTTCGACCAGGCATTCGGGTTCGCTGTCGGCCAGCCCCAGCGCGAAGATGGGCGGCTCGCCCAGCGCCTGGTAGACGTCCAGCAGCGTCAGGTCGGACAGCTTGCGCGTCAGCACCCAGCCGCCGCCATGGCCTTTTTCGGACTGCACGTAGCCGTGCTCGCGCAGGCCGGACATCATCCGGCGCACCACCACGGGGTTGGTGCTGAGCATCTTGCCGATGGTCTCGGAGGTCAGCGGCGCATCGTGCTCGGCCATGTGGATCAGCACGTGCAGCATGCGTGACAGGCGGTTGTCGCTGCGCATCGGGGAAGGTTCCTGGGTCTTTGATCGAAACATTATAAGTTGCGTGAAAAGCAAAGTCCGCCGTATCATGCAACTTTTAAAGTATCGAGAAAGCCATGCAACTGGAAATCCACCCCCCGCGCTACGACGCCGTCATCGTCGGCGGCAGCTTCGCCGGCCTGTCCGCCGCCATGCAACTGGCCCGCGCCCGCCGCCGCATCGCGCTGGTGGATGCCGGCCTGCCGCGCAACCGCTACGCCGCGCATTCGCATGGCTTTCTGGGCCTGGACGGCAAATCGCCTACCGAGATCGTGCGCATCGGCCGCCAACAACTGGCCGCCTACGGCACGGTGGATTTCGTCGATGGCACCGCCACCCTTGCCGAGGAATCGGCCGGGCGCTTCCTGGTCACGATGGACGATGGCCGCGTGCTGCACGCGTCCCGCCTGGTCCTGGCGACCGGCATGCGAGACGAATTGCCGGCCCTGCCCGGCTTGCAGGAACGCTGGGGCCAGACGGTGCTGCACTGCCCCTACTGCCATGGCTACGAAGTGGCTGACCGCCCGCTGGGCGTGCTGGCGGCGCATCCGCTGTCGGCTCACCAGGCCGCGCTGCTGCCCGACTGGGGCCCCACCACGTATTTCACGCAAGGCGAATTCGAACCCGACGCCGAACAGGCCGCGCTGCTGGCGGCGCGCGGCGTGCGTATCGAACGCACGCCCGTGGTGGGCCTGCTGGGCCAGGCGCCGCAGATCGACGCGGTGCAGCTGGCCGATGGCCGCCGCCTGCTGATCAACGCGATTTTCGTGGCGGCGCGCGTCCACATGGCCAGTCCGCTGGCCATGCAGCTGGGCTGCGCCTTTGATGAAGGGCCGATGGGGCCTTACCTGCGGGTCGATGACTTCAAGCAGACCACGGTGCCGGGCGTGTTTGCGGCGGGCGACGCCACGTTGCCGATGGCCAATGCCACGCTTGCCAGCGCCTCGGGCGTCATGGCGGGCGGCGGCGTGCACAATTCGCTGGTGCGCGCCGCGCTGCGCAGCCTGGGCTGACAAAGGGCCAGGTAGAGGCGTCAGGCGGCAACGTTGTTACCGGGCCGCCAGGCACCCGCTCAGGTGCACTGCCAAAGATGCCCGCTGACGCGGCAACCCGCGCACCAGAAGGTGTAGTTGCAGCCGCCGCTGCCCCACGACCATTCGCCGCCGCCTTCCTGCGGCAGGTCGGAATCCAGCTGCATTGCAAACGCCATGCGGGTGTCGCAATCGGGACACGGCGGGGATTTGCCTGTCTCTTATACACATCTCCGAGCCCACGAGACAGGCAGAAAACTCGTAT
>ERZ1032107.231-NODE-231-length-13554-cov-12.957775_pt1 | contig 13554 bp, 11 predicted proteins | sample MGYA00516713_ERZ1032107 | MGnify/ENA primary metagenome ERZ1032107 (study PRJEB33718, sample SAMN03160116) | human skin metagenome | collected 2014-04-10 | study: EMG produced TPA metagenomics assembly of the PRJNA266117 data set (Human skin bacterial metagenome...
GATTTCTGCCTGTCTCGTGGGCTCGGAGATGTGTATAAGAGACAGGTATTGAATCACAAGGGTTAGGCATGGCATACGATCTCGAAGAACAGGAAAAACTCGACGCCATCAAGGCATGGTGGGCTCGTTACGGCACCCTGATGGTGTCGCTGCTGACGGCCGTGGTAGTGGCGTGGGGCGGCTGGTGGGGCTGGAAGGCCTATCAATCGCACCGCGCGAACCAGGCCATGGGCTACTTCGAAGCCCTGGAAGACGCGGCCCGCCTGGGCGGCGCCGATTCGTCCGTGCGCATCAAGGCGGCTGCGGCGACCCTGCGCGACCAATACGGTTCCACCGGTTACGCCGCCCGCGGCGCCCTGGTGGCGGCCCAGGCGCTGCAAGCCCAGAAAGACCTCGACGGCGCGCGCCAGCAGCTTGAGTGGCTGGCAGGGCAGGCCAAGAACCCGGCCATGCAGGCCGTGGCGCGCCTGCGCCTGGCGGGCCTGCTGCTCGACCAGAAGCAATACGATGGCGCCCTGGCGCAGTTGAACAACGCCCCGGCGGCCTTCGCGGCCTTGTTTGCCGATCGCCGCGGCGATATTCTCGCTGCGCAAGGCAAGCGCGATGAAGCGCGTGCCGCATGGCAAAGCGCCATCGATGGCCTGGGTACGGCAAATCCGCTGACCCAGGTTGTGCAACTGAAACTGGATGCCCTGAGCGGAGCCTGACTGTAATGCGTAAATTTGCCTTTGGCCGTACGTGGCGTGGCGCGGTTTGCCTGACGGGGCTGCTGGCCCTGGGTGGCTGCGGCCTGTTTTCCCATGACGACGGCCGTTACGACCCCGCTCCGCTGACCGAATACAAGGCTGGCATGTCCGTGCGCCAGGTCTGGTCCACCTCCATTGGCAGCGGTTCCGGCCTGGGCTTTGCGCCCACCGTGCTGGGCAGCGCGATCTACGCCGCCACGCCCGACGGCTCGGTCGGCAAGTTCGACCTGCAAAGCGGCCGCCCCATCTGGAAGGCCCAGGCAGGCGTCAAGCTCACCGCCGGCGCCGGCAGCGACGGCACCACCACCGCCGTGGCTTCGCCCGACGGCGACGTGGTCGCCTTCGACGACACCGGCAAGGTCAAATGGAAGGTCCGCGCCACCAGCGACGTCAATATCTCGCCGGTGGTGGGTTATGGCATCGTCGTCGTGCGCAGCGGCGACTATCGCATCCAGGCCTTCGACGCCAACAACGGCGAGCGCCTCTGGAGTGTCCAGCGCCCCGGTCCGGCCCTGGCCTTGCGCAGCGTGGCGCAGATGGTCCTGGCCGAAGGCCTGGTCATCACCGGCCTGCCGGGCGGCAAGCTGATGGCCATTGCCTCGGATAGTGGTAACGTCCAATGGGAAGGCACCGTGGCCACCCCGCGCGGCGCCAGCGACCTCGAACGCCTGACCGACGTGGTCGGCGCGCCCCGCATTGCCGGCAACCTGCTTTGCGCGGTGGCCTACCAAGGGCGTATCGTGTGTTTTGACGTCACGGCTGGCGGCCGTCCGATCTGGGCCAAGGACTTTTCCAGCGTTTCCGGCATGACCCTGGACGAGCGCTTTGCCTACTCGGCCGACCAGAACAGCGTGGTCAACGCTTTCGCGCTGGATAACGGCGGCAACGTCTGGAAGCAGGCTGCGCTGAAAAACCGCCAGCTGACGGCGCCTGCCGTGCTGGGCGGCGCACTCGCAGTTGGCGACCTGGATGGTTACGTGCATTTCCTGTCGCGCAGCGACGGCAGCCTGATGGCGCGCCTGTCGGTTGGCGGCGGCGCTGTCGTATCGCCGCCCCAGACGACTCCCCAAGGTGTGCTGGTCCAGACGGGCAATGGCAATCTCGTCCTGATCGGCACCAACTAAACCCTAAAAAACAAAGCCTTACACCGTGTCCTTCAAGCCTGTCGTTGCCCTGGTCGGTCGCCCCAATGTGGGTAAATCGACCCTTTTCAACCGCCTGACGCGATCGCGCGCCGCGCTGGTGGCCGATTTTTCCGGCCTGACCCGCGATCGCCACTATGGCGAGGGCAGGGTGGGCGATATCCCCTTCATCGCCATCGACACGGGCGGTTTCGAGCCCGTCGCCAAGGACGGCATCCTGCTGGAGATGGCCCGCCAGACCCGGCAGGCCATCGCCGAGGCGGACGTGGTGGTGTTCCTGGTGGACGCCCGCGCGGGCCTGAATGCCCACGACCACGAAATCGCTACCCTGCTGCGCAAGTCCGGGCAGCAGCGTGTGCTGCTGGCGGTGAACAAGGCCGAAGGCATGGGCCTGGGTCCGGCCATCTCCGAGTTCCATGAGCTGGGCCTGGGGCAACCCTATCCCATCTCGGCCGCGCACGGCGACGGCATCGTCGACCTGATCGAGCTCGCGCTCAAGGACCTGGCCGAACCGCCCGCCGAAGAGGAAGTCGCCGAAGAGGGCGAACACGATCACCGCATCAAGCTGGCCATCGTGGGTCGCCCCAACGTCGGCAAGTCCACGCTGATCAACACCCTGATGGGCGAAGAGCGCGTCATTGCGTTCGACATGCCCGGCACGACGCGTGACGCCATCGAAATCGATTTCGACCGCGATGGCCGCCGCTACACGCTGATCGACACCGCCGGCCTGCGCAAGCGCGGCAAGGTGTTCGAAGCCGTCGAGAAGTTCTCGGTCATCAAGACGCTGCAGGCCATCGAGGCCAGCAACGTCGTGTTGCTGATGCTGGACGCGCAAACCGAGATTTCCGAGCAAGACGCCCACATCGCGGGCTTCGTGCTGGAAACCGGCCGTGCGGTGGTGGTTGCCGTCAACAAATGGGACGGCCTGGACGGCGAAGAAAAAGAACGCATCGAGCGCGAATTCCAGCGCAAGCTTCGCTTCCTGTCGTTTGCCCGCGTGCATACCATTTCGGCCTTGCGCGGGCAGGGCATCAAGCCGCTGCTGAAGTCCATCAATTCGGCCCACGCTGCCGCGTTTGCCAAACTGTCCACGCCCAAGCTCACGCGCGAACTGCAGGCCGCCATCGAGCAGCAGCAACCGCCCCGCAAGGGCATCTTCCGTCCCAAGATGCGCTATGCGCACCAGGGCGGTCAGAACCCGCCGCTGGTCGTCATCCACGGCAACGCGCTGGACGCCATTCCGGATTCCTATCGCCGCTACCTGGAAACTCGTTTCCGCAATGCGTTCGATCTGGCTGGCACGCCGTTGCGCATTGAATTCAAGTCCTCGCACAACCCCTACGCGCAGGAAGACTGACCCATGAGCCGTTTCTGGAGTCCCGTGGTCGGGACGCTCAGCCCGTATGTCCCGGGCGAGCAGCCCAAGCTTCAGAACCTGGTCAAGCTGAACACCAACGAGCATCCTTACGGGCCGTCGCCCAAGGTGCTCGAGGCGATCCGCGCGGCAAGCGACGACACCCTCAAGCTGTATCCGGACCCGTCTTCCGATCGCCTGCGCCAGGCGATCGCGACCACGGTCGGCGTGGAAGCGTCCCGCGTGTTCGTGGGCAACGGTTCTGACGAAGTGCTGGCCCATGCCTTCCTGGCGCTGCTCAAGCACGAGCGTCCGCTGCGCTTTCCCGACATCAGCTACAGCTTCTATCCCGTTTACTGCGGCTTGTATGGCATTGCCTACGAGACCTTGCCGCTGACGGACGATTTCCGTATCGACGTCGACGACTACCTGCCCGCGCGCCATGGCCAGGCCGGCGCGATCATTTTCCCGAACCCCAATGCCCCCACCGGGCGGGCGCTGACGGTGGCGGAGATCGAGCGCATCGTGGCCGGCAATCCGGACGCCGTGGTGGTGGTGGACGAGGCCTATGTCGATTTCGGCGCAGAGTCCGTCATTCCCCTGACCGCGCGCTACGACAACCTGCTGGTGGTCCAGACGCTGTCCAAATCGCGCTCGCTGGCCGGCCTGCGGGTGGGCTTTGCCGTGGGCAGCCCCGAGCTCATCGATGGGCTGGAGCGGGTCAAGAACAGCTTCAATTCGTACCCCGTGGATCGCCTGGCGTCGGCTGGGGCAGTGGCGGCGCTTGAGGATACAGAGTATTTTGAGAAGACCCGCCAGGCCGTGATCCAGACTCGTGCACGGATGGCGGCGGGTCTGGCGTCGCTGGGCTTCGAGGTGCTGCCGTCCAGCGCGAACTTCGTGTTCGCGCGGCATGCATCCCGGGACGCCGCGGAACTGGCCGCCGGACTACGCGCACGCAGCATCATCGTGCGCCATTTCCGGCAGCCGCGCATAGACCAGTTTCTACGTATTACAGTGGGCACCGATGAGCAGTGCGAACTGCTTCTGAAAGCGCTCGCCGAGGTCGTCTGAACCGCGGCCAGCAAGGCTTTTCCGGCGGAAAACTCTGGTGTCATCTTCACTTCCGACACAAGTGGCACGGGCCGGGAAAACCCTGTAGAGTACATGTTTCGGCGTGCTCCACCAGTACACGGCGCGCCACCACTCAATAACAAACAAATGGAGCCTGGCCAATGAGCAATAAAGGGCAAACTCTGCAAGATCCGTTCCTGAACACCCTGCGCAAAGATCATGTGCCGGTGTCGATCTACCTGGTGAACGGCATCAAGCTTCAAGGGCAAATCGAATCTTTCGACCAGTACGTGGTGCTGCTGCGTAACACGGTCACGCAAATGGTCTACAAGCACGCCATTTCCACCGTTGTTCCCGCCCGCGCCGTGAATTTCCAGGTGGAAGTCCCTGCTGAGTAATCTCGCTCCTGAAGTACCTTTTATTGCCCGCCGGACGGTCGACGTCGGCGGGCATTTTCGCTTTGGCTCCAATATGGTGCATGTATGCGCGCACTGATTATCAGCGTGGATCTCGGTGATCCCGACTTCACGGCCCACGCCGAAGAATTCGCCATGCTGGCGAAGGGGGCGGGCGCCGAAATCGTCGGCACCCTGACCGCTCGCCGCGACCGTCCCGACGCCAAGTTCTTCATCGGTTCCGGCAAGGCCGACGAAGGCGTCGGCATGGCTCAGGCGCTGCTCGCCGATATCGTGCTGTTCGATCAGCCCCTGTCGCCCGCCCAGCAGCGCAACCTGGAACGCCTGTTCAATCTGCGCGTGGTGGATCGCGTCGCGCTGATCCTCGATATCTTCGCGCTGCGCGCCAAGAGCCACGAAGGCAAGCTGCAGGTCGAACTGGCGCAATTGCAGCACTTGTCCACGCGCCTGACGCGCATGTGGAGCCACCTGGAACGTCAGCGCGGCGGCATCGGCATGCGCGGCCCCGGCGAATCCCAGCTCGAAATGGACCGCCGCATGATCGGCGCCAAGGTCAAGACGCTGCGTGAGCGCCTGGACCGGGTCGAACGCCAACGGGTCACGCAACGGCGTGCCCGGGCGCGCGGCGGCGCCTTGTCGGTGTCATTGGTGGGCTACACCAACGCGGGCAAGTCGACCCTGTTCAATGCCTTGACCCGGGCCGACACCTACGCGGCGGACCAGCTTTTCGCCACGCTGGACACCACCACGCGCCGCATCTGGATCGAAGGGGCGGGCAACGTCGTCGTGTCGGATACCGTGGGTTTCATCCGCGACCTGCCTCACGACCTGATCGCCGCGTTCCGCGCCACGCTTGAAGAAACCGTGCATGCCGACCTGCTGCTGCACGTGGTCGACGCGGCCAGCCCGCAGCGCGACGAACAGATTTTCGAGGTCAATAAAGTCCTGGCTGAAATCGGCGCTGCCAACGTTCCGACCATTCTGGTTTACAACAAGATCGACCGGGCCGGTTTGGAACCCCGAGTGGAGCGCGACGCCCATGGTACGATTGCGCGAGTATTTGTAAGCGCCACCGAGCGCGCCGGTCTGGACGCGTTGCGCGGGGCAATGGCGGAGACCGGACAGATTGTGGGAAACAATGCCTCGAATTATCAAACTCTTCAATCTGAATGACCCCGGTTGGGGTCGTGGAAACAACAATGGCTCCGAGCCGCCGCCCAAGCGGCCTCAAGGCAACGGAGACGGTCCCCCAGACCTCGATGAGGTCTGGCGCGATTTCAATAATCGCATCGGATCGTTATTCGGCCGTAAGGGCGGGGGCGGCAACAATCGCCCGGGCGGCAATCGGGGCGGCATGACGCCGCCTTCGCCGCGTGGCGCTCGCATCGGACTGGGAGTGATCGCCCTGGTCGCGGTCGGCATCTGGGCGGCCAGTGGCTTCTATATCGTCCAGGAAGGCCAGGTCGCCGTCGTCACCCAGTTCGGCAAGTACAAGAGCACGTCGCAGGCCGGTTTCCAATGGCGCCTGCCGTATCCCATCCAAAGCCACGAAATGGTCAACGTGTCGCAACTGCGCACGTTCGAAGTCGGTTTCCGTGGCGGTTCGCGCAACAAGGTCCTGCCTGAAGCGCTGATGCTCACGACGGACGAGAACATCGTCGACATGCAGTTCGTCGTGCAGTATCGCCTGCGTGCGGATGGCGCACCCGACTACCTCTTCATGACCCGCGACCCGGACGACTCCGTGCGCCAGGCGTCTGAAACCGCCATGCGCGAAGTGGTCGGCAAGCAGTCCATGGACTTCGTCCTGTACGAAGGCCGTACGACCGTGGCTTCGCAGGTCCAGACGCTGATGCAGCAGATTCTCGACCGCTACCAGACCGGTGTGCAGGTCAGCACGGTCGCCATCCAGAACGTGCAGCCGCCCGAACAGGTGCAAGCCGCGTTCGACGACGCCGTCAAGGCCGGCCAGGATCGCGAGCGCCAGATCAACGAAGGCCAGGCCTACGCCAACCAGGTCGTACCGCTGGCCAGTGGTCAGGCCTCGCGCATGACCGAACAGGCCGAAGGCTACAAGGCCAAGGTCGTGGGCGATGCGCAAGGTAATACGTCGCGCTTCACCAGCATCCTGGGCGAATACGAGAAGTCGCCCGTGGTCATGCGCCAGCGCATGTACCTGGAGAGCATGCAGGACATCTTCACGCGCGCCAGCAAGGTCATGGTCGACACCAAGAGCAACAACAACATGCTGTATCTGCCCTTGGACAAGATCATGCATCTGGCGGCTCAAGACGCCAGCAAGTCCGCGGTAGGCAACCCCGGTTCGCCTGCATTGATCAGCCCGCCCGTCCAGCCGCCCCTGCGTGGCAATGCGGTGCCGGTGCCCCAGCCTTCGGGCAGCAGCAATAGCAACGCGCTGCCCCGCGACCGTACGTCGCGCTAACCCGGAGGAGTCCTGATCATGCAACGTCTTATGCCTATCCTGGTCGGCCTGCTCATCGTGCTGGCCGCCCTTTCTTCCTGCGTGTTCGTGGTGCGCGAGCGCGACTACGCCCTGGTGTTCTCGCTGGGTGAAGTGCGCAAGGTCATCAATGAACCCGGCCTGTACTTCAAGGCGCCGCCTCCGTTCCAGAACGTGGTGACGCTGGACAAGCGCATCCTCACCATCGAAACCAACGAAGCCGAGCGTATCCAGACTTCCGAAAAGAAGAACCTGCTGATCGACTCGTACGTCAAGTGGCGCATCGCGGATCCCCGCCTGTACTACGTGACCTTCGGCGGCAATGAGCGTGCGGCGCAAGAGCGCCTGCAAGCCCAGATCCGCGATGCCTTGAACGCCTCGGTCAACGTGCGTACCGTGCGCGACGTGGTGTCGACCGAACGCGACAAGATCATGGCCGAAATCCTGACCAACGTCGCCAAGCGCGCCGAGCCGTTGGGTGTGCAGATCGTCGACGTACGCCTGCGCCGCATCGAGTTCGCGCCCGAGATCTCGGAATCGGTGTACCGCCGTATGGAAGCGGAGCGTACGCGCGTCGCCAACGAACTGCGTTCCATCGGTGCCGCCGAGGGCGAGAAGATCCGCGCCGAAGCCGACCGCCAACGCGAAGTGATCGTGGCCCAGGCCTATGCCAAGGCCCAGGGCATCATGGGTGAGGGCGACGCCGCCGCCGCCGCGATCTATGCGCAGGCCTATGGCAAGAACCCGCAGTTTTACACGTACTACAAGAGCCTGGAAGCCTACCGCGCTTCGTTCTCGAAGCCGGGTGACGTGCTGGTGGTCGACCCCAGCTCCAGTTTCTTCCAGTTCATGAAGGACCCGGCTGGCCAGGCCCTGGCGCCGGTCACCGTGCCCGCCGCGAAATAAGGCGTTACCGCCCGCGGCAACGCAAAAGCCCCTTGGTCAGCCAAGGGGCTTTTTTCTGCCGGATTGCGCAATAGGGGACGGCGTTACGCCCTGGATACCCCGGCTGGCGCTCACGGCTGAACCATGTACAATACCGCGTAAGCTAGAAAACATTCCGCAGCGGCTGAGCGGGCTTACGCCCCCTCAGCCGCTTTTTCGTTTGGGCGACGCCCACGCATCTCTAGGCGTTATTCAGGTAAACATTCATGGGTAACTGGTTGCTGCCCGAGAGCCTTGCCGACGTACTTCCGGCAGAGGCCCGGCGCATCGAGGAATTGCGCCGCGAACTTCTCGATCTGTACCGTACTTACGGCTTCGAGCTGGTCGCGCCGCCCCTGGTCGAGTACATCGATTCATTGCTGTCCGGTACCGGCAGCGATCTGGATCTGCGTACCTGCAAGCTGGTCGACCAGCTGTCGGGCCGCACGTTGGGCGTACGCGCCGACATGACTCCCCAGGTGACGCGCATCGACGCACACTTGTTGAACCGCGCCGGCGTTACCCGCCTGTGCTATTGCGGCAACGTGCTGCATGCCCGCCCGGCGGACCTGCTGTCCAGCCGCGAGCTGCTGCAGATCGGCGCTGAAGTCTATGGCCATGCCGGCTTTGAAGCCGACCTGGAAATCATTCAGCTGGTGCTGGAAACGGTCGCCATCGCGGGGGTGCGCAATCCCCGCCTGGATTTGTGCCATCCGGGCGTGCTGCGCGGCATCGTCGAATCGGATCCCGCTGCCGCGGCCGTGTCCCAGGACATCATCCGCCTGATGCGCGAAAAAGACGTGCCGGGCCTGGTCGAGCTGGCAGAGCGCAAGCCCGGCATGCGTGCTGAAACCCTCAAGGCGCTGCAACTGCTGCCCAAGCTGTATGGTGGTCCCGAGGTGCTCAAGCAGGCGCGCCGCGACCTGCCTTTGCTGCCGGATGTGGCTGCCGCGCTGGATGCGCTGCAGGTGGTGGTGGATGCGATGCCCAACGTGGCGTTCGGTATCGACCTGGCCGACGTCAACGGCTACGGCTACCACTCGGGCGTGAAGTTTGCGCTGTACGCCGAGGGTTGGCGCGATGCCCTGGTGTCGGGTGGTCGCTACGACGATGTCAGTCGGGCGTTCGGGCGTGCGCGTCCGGCCACCGGCTTCAGTCTTGATTTACGCAAACTGGCGGCAGGTTTGCCGCCAGCGGAACGGGCGCGTGCAGTTCGCGCGCCCTGGGGGCAAGCCCCCGCCCTGACCGAGGCGGTTCGCCGCCTGCGCCGGTCGGGTGAGATTGTCGTTCAGGTATTGCCCGGTCACGAGCAGGATCAGGACGAATTCGTTTGCGATCGCGAGCTGGCGCTGCAAGACGGCGCCTGGACGGTCAGAACGCTGTGACTAACTCCCTCTCGGTAACGAGGGGGCCGCGGGGAGATTTCCGGATTTCCCGAGAAACTCGATATTGATTCGTAACATGAGCAAGAACGTAGTCGTAATCGGCACCCAGTGGGGTGACGAGGGCAAGGGCAAGATCGTTGACTGGCTGGCGGAATCCGTCCAGGGCGTGGTCCGCTTCCAGGGTGGCCACAATGCTGGCCATACGCTGTGGATCAATGGCAAGAAGACGATTCTTCGCCTGATTCCGTCCGGCATCATGCATCCCGGCGTCACGTGCTTCATCGGCAACGGTGTCGTGCTGTCTCCGGAAGCCCTGCTCAAGGAAATCGAAGAGCTCGAGGCCGCCGGCCTGGATGTGCGCTCGCGCCTGCGCATTTCCGAGATCTGCCCGCTGATCCTGCCGTACCACGTGGCCGTCGACAAGGCGCGCGAAGCGCGCAAGGGCGAAGGCAAGATCGGTACGACCGGTCGCGGTATCGGCCCGGCCTATGAAGACAAGGTCGCTCGCCGCGCGCTGCGCGTGCAGGACCTGTTCAACCCCGCTTTGTTCGACGAAAAGCTCGCCGAAGTGCTGGATTACCACAACTTCGTGCTGACCCAGTACCTGGGCGCCGAAGCCGTCTCGGCCAACGAAGTGCGCGATCAAGCCATGGCCCTGGCCCCGGCGATCGCCCCGATGGTCGCGGACGTTTCCAGCACGCTGTTCGCCATGCAACAGGAAGGCAAGCGCCTGCTGTTCGAAGGCGCGCAAGGCGCATTGCTCGACGTCGACCACGGCACCTACCCCTTCGTCACCAGCAGCAACTGCGTTGCTGGCGCCGCTTCGGCGGGCGCGGGCGTGGGTCCCCAGTCGCTGGACTACGTCCTGGGCATCACCAAGGCTTACACGACACGCGTCGGTTCGGGCCCGTTCCCCACGGAACTGGTCGACGAAATCGGTACCCGCCTGGCCACCATCGGCAAGGAATTCGGTTCGGTCACCGGCCGTCCGCGTCGTTGCGGCTGGTTTGATGGTGCCGCCCTGAAGCGTTCGGTGCGCCTGAACGGCATCACCGGCCTGTGCATCACCAAGCTGGACGTGCTGGACGGCCTGGAAACCATCCAGCTGGGCGTCGGCTACCGCGTCAACGGCGAGTTCCGCGACGTGCTGCCCTACGGCGCCCACGCCGTGGCGCAAGCGCAACCGGTGCTGGAAGAGCTGCCGGGCTGGAGCGAGTCGACCGTCGGCATCACCGAATACGACAAGCTGCCTGAAGCCGCCCGTCGCTATCTCGAACGCGTGGCCGAAGTCTGCGGCGTGCCGATCGACCTGGTGTCCACCGGCCCCGACCGCAACGAAACCATTGTGCTGCGTCACCCCCTGAAGGGCTGACATCGGGTTATTATTCCCAAGGCCGCCGCCGGTCTCATACCGGCGGCGGCCTTTTCGTATTTTCACGCAGGAGATCCTTGCCTATGAGCGCGCCGACCAATGACGATAGCCATCTGTGGGTGACGTGGGACGACTACAACCGTTTGATCGAACGCCTGGCCTTGCAGGTGCATCAATCGGGTTGGGAGTTCGACAAGATTTTGTGCCTGGCGCGCGGCGGTATGCGTGTCGGCGACGTTATGTCCCGTATTTTTGATGTGCCGTTGGGCATTCTGGCGACCAGCAGCTACCGCGAAGCGGCCGGCACCAAGCAGGGCGACATGGATATCGCGCAGTTCATCACCATCACGCGCGGCACCTTGTCCGGGCGGGTGTTGCTGGTGGACGACATGGTCGATACCGGCAAGACGTTCATGAAGGTGTACGACCACCTGAAGAGCCAATTCGCCGACATTACCGAATTGCGCAGCGCCGTGCTGTGGTGGAAGGGGCATTCCCAGGCGCAGCCCGACTATTACGTCGACAAGCTGCCCACCAACCCCTGGATCCACCAGCCGTTCGAAGACTACGACAGCCTGCGTCCGCATCAGCTCGAGGCCTGGATCCGCAAAGGGTCGAAGGGTTGACGTGTTTCAGGGGGCGGAATGCCTGGCAATGTATGGCGCCAGACCGTTCCCCTGGTAGTCAAAACGGCCATGACCATGCTAGAATCGCTGGTTATCGCTAAACCGAACTTGGCTTGTTACTCTTTGGGTAGTCTTTGGGTAACGGAAACAGCCAGCCAAAGTTAGCGCTGCAAGGCGTCTGGGGGCAGGGTTTGTCCCTGCCGGAATCCACACGAAACCATGCAGCGCTGCTGGCAAGCAAGCCAGGTTTGTCATCAACTTTTGTTACCCTACAAGCAGGCCAATCACTTTATGCCTATCGTTCGACTGAAGGAAAACGAACCGTTTGAAGCCGCTCTGCGCCGCTTCAAGCGCACCATCGAAAAGACCGGTTTGCTCACCGAGCTGCGTTCGCGCGAGTTCTACGAGAAGCCCACGGCCGAGCGCAAGCGCAAGCATGCCGCCGCTGTGAAGCGCCACTACAAGCGCATCCGTAGCCAACAACTGCCCCCGCGCCTGTATTGATCTTTGATTCCAGAATCTATTGATTCCAGAATCATTCATCCAGGAACTACTCGCCCGGGTCGACGTCGTCGACGTAGTCGGGCGGTATGTGCAGTTGCGAAAGGGTGGGGCCAACTTGCTTGGCCTATGCCCCTTTCATAACGAAAAAAGCCCGTCGTTCACTGTCAGTCCCACCAAGCAGTTTTATCACTGCTTCGGTTGCGGAGCGCATGGCAGCGCCATCACCTTCCTGATGGAGCACACGGGCGCCAGTTTCCCCGAAGCCGTGCGTACGCTCTCGGCTTCGGCGGGAATGACGGTCCCCGAAGAAAATCGCAGCCCCCGCCAACAGCAGGAAACCGCGCGCCGCAAGGCCGAGGAATCCCGCCATACGCAGGTGCTGGACGCCGCACAGGCCCACTATCTGAAGCAGTTGCGCGCATCGCCCGCGGCGATCCGCTATCTGAAGCAGCGTGGCCTGACTGGCGAAATCGCGGCGCATTTTGGTTTGGGCTGGTCGGGTACCGACCGGCACGGGCTGTCCCAGGTTTTTCCCAATTACGACGACCCCACCTTGGTGGAGTCCGGACTTGTCATCGAATCCGAAGACGGGCGCCGCTACGATCGCTTCCGCGAACGGGTCATGTTCCCGATCCGCAATGCGCGCGGCAGTTTGATCGGTTTCGGCGGCCGCATCATCGGCAAAGGCGAGCCCAAGTACCTGAATTCGCCCGAAACCCCGCTGTTCTCCAAGGGCCAGGAGCTATACGGCCTGTGGGAAGCCCGCCAGGCGATCCGCCAGGAAGGGCAGATCATCGTGGTCGAAGGCTACATGGATGTGGTGGGCCTGGCGCAGCAGGGCATCGCCAACGCGGTGGCCACGCTGGGTACGGCCACTACGCCGGACCACGTCAAGAAGTTGCTGCGCTCCAGCGACAAGGTCATCTTCAGTTTTGACGGCGACGGCGCGGGCCGGCGTGCCGCGTGGCGCGCCCTGCAGGCTTGCCTGCCGGTGCTGCGCGACGATATCGCCATCCGATTTCTTTTCCTGCCGACCGAGCACGATCCCGATTCGTACGTCCGTGAGCTGGGGGCCGAGGCCTTCCGTGCGTGCCTGGGCGAGGCGGTGGCGCTGTCGCGCTTCCTGCTCGACGAATTGGCATCGCGGCACAACATGGACGAGGCCGAGGGTCGCGCGAGTTGCCTGCACGAGGCCAAGCCCTTGTTGGCTGCCATTCCCGAGTGTGCGTTGCGCGTGCAGATCGAACGCGAGATGGCCAAGCTGGTGCAACTGACGCCGGAAGAAATGGCGCAGGTGCTGGCGCAGCAGCCGGCCAAGCCTTTCGGTGCGCCGGCCAAACCGGTGGCCGGCGAAACGCATGCGGCCGCGCCGCAGCACGACGGCGGCCATCCGGATGCAGGCTACGATTTTGGCGGCCACGATTTTCACGACATCCCCGCCGACGACGGCGAATACGTCGATGCCGGCCAGTTTTCGTCGCTAGGCGGTGAGCCGGGCGGCTGTCTCTTATACACATCTCCGAGCCCACGAGACAGGCAGAAATCTC
>ERZ1032107.233-NODE-233-length-13409-cov-13.501198_pt1 | contig 13409 bp, 15 predicted proteins | sample MGYA00516713_ERZ1032107 | MGnify/ENA primary metagenome ERZ1032107 (study PRJEB33718, sample SAMN03160116) | human skin metagenome | collected 2014-04-10 | study: EMG produced TPA metagenomics assembly of the PRJNA266117 data set (Human skin bacterial metagenome...
TGCGCTGACCCAGCACGAAGACCGCGTCATTGCCCGCATGGAACTGCTTTACACCGCCCGCCACCGCCGGCTGGCCGAGCTGATCCAGGCCGACATCGCGGCCGTGTCGCCGGAAACCGTCGTCAACCTGATCGAAGTCGAGCTGGCCGACCCCTGGGATTTCGGCGAGGTCTACCACTGCCTGTACCAGTGGGCGCGGGCCTATCCGTTTGACGTCGAGCGCGAAGAATACTGGGCCCACATCACCACCGGCACGCACGTGGTGCAGATCTGCCAGTTTCTGCTGGTGGAATCGCGCGTGTTGCCCGGCGTGCTGGTGCAGACGGCACCGCCGCGGCGGCAGCGCCCGGGCCAGCCGGGCGACCTGGCGCTGATCGACCTGGACCTGTCGCGCTATGACGTGATCGCGCAGCGCTTTGCCGACGACCAGCGCGATGCGGTCGACTTCCTGAAACGCGGCATCGCCACGCGCAACGCCAAGTTCAATGCGCTCATCACCGAGATCGAGCGCGTGGCCTTGCGCTCGCGCGCGCCCATCCTGCTGGCCGGGCCCACCGGCGCGGGCAAGTCGTTCCTGGCGCGCCGCATGTTCGAACTGAAAAAGGCGCGGCACCATATCGCCGGGCCGTTCGTCGAGGTCAACTGCGCCACCCTGCGTGGCGACACGGCCGCGGCGGCCTTGTTCGGCCACAAGAAGGGCGCCTACACCGGCGCGGCTGCCGACCGCGCGGGCCTGCTGCGCACCGCCCACGAAGGCGTGCTGTTCCTGGACGAAATCGGCGAATTGGGCGTGGACGAACAGGCCATGCTGCTCAAGGCCATCGAAGAACGGCGCTTCTATCCCGTGGGGGCGGACCGCGAGGTCGAAAGCGACTTCCAGCTGATCGCCGGCACCAACCGCGACCTGCGGCGCGAGGTCGCGGCGGGGCGCTTTCGCGAAGACCTGTACGCCCGCATCAATATGTGGACCTACGACCTGCCCGGCCTGGCCGCGCGGGCCGAAGACATCGAACCCAACATCGACCACCTGCTGGCGGCCTACGCCACCGAGCATCACCGGGCCGCACGTTTCAACGTCGAGGCCCGCCAGGCCTACCTGGCCTTCGCGCAAAGTTCGGATGCCCCCTGGCGCGGCAACTTCCGTGACCTGTCGTCCAGCATCGCACGGCTGGCCACGCTGGCCGAAGGCGGACGCATCAGCCTGGAATTGGTAGAAGCCGAGATTTCCCGGCTGCGCTGGCTGTGGCAGCGCGACGGGCAGGACGCACCGGCCAACCTGGCTGCGCCGGACCTGCGTGCCTTGCTGGGTGATGCGCGCGTCGACGCCATGGATCTGTTTGACCAGCTGCAACTGCAAGCGGTGCTGCAGGTCTGCGTGCAGGCCCGCAACCTGTCGGACGCCGGTCGCAAGCTGTTCCAGGCGTCCCGCGCCGAACGCAGCGTGGTCAATGACGCGGATCGCCTGCGCAAGTACCTGGCCAAGCACGGGCTGCATTGGGAACAGTTGCGGACAGACGCGGCCTGGGTGGCGCCCCTATAGGGCCAGGGCCTTGTCGCTGCTATGCTGGTTCCGGCCGGCGCTGCGATGCCCTTTGCTGCGCCATTCCGCGTTCACCCCCTTGCCCGGAGACGGCGATGTCGGAAATCTGGTTGGAAGTCTGGACCACCTTGCGCAGCGAATTCGCCGATATCCCGGATGTCGGCGAAGCCACGCGCATCGTGTTGCGCCTGGGCATGGCGGTCATCCTGGGCGGTCTGCTGGGCTATGAGCGCGAGCGCAGCGGCAAGGCGGCCGGCTTGCGCACCCACATGCTGGTGGCGCTGGGCGCGGCGATCTTCGTGCTGGTGCCGCTGCAGAACGGCATGCAGGTGGGCGACCTGAGCCGGGTGTTGCAGGGCGTCATCGCCGGCATCGGCTTTCTGGGCGCGGGCGCCATCATCAAGCTCAGCAATGAACGCGAGATCCGCGGCCTGACCACGTCGGCCAGCATCTGGATGACGGCGGCCATCGGCGTGGCCGCGGGCATGGGCCGCGAGGCCACGGCCGTGGCCAGCACCTTGATGGCGCTGTTCGTGCTGGCCGTGTTGCGGCGGGTCGAGGCGCGCATTGCCGGCAAGGGCGCCAAGCGCGTGATCGAAAACGAAAAAGGCCTGGTCGAACGCGACAAGGCCTGATGGGGTTGGCTTGCTGCCTTACTTCTTCAACTGCACCAGCACGAACTCATTGCCGTACAGGTCGATGAAGTGCGCGTACACGGCAAAATTGTCGTGCACCGGTTCGCGCGTGAACCGTACCCCCCGGGCGGCGAAGCGGGCGTGGTCGCGCACGACGTCGTCGGTGTAGAACACGCCTACCGGCTGGCCGCCGGTCTGGTCGCCCACGCGGTCGCGTTGCGCCTGGGTCTGGGCCTGCAACAGCCAGACGCCCACCGAGGGCTGTTCGGGCAGCCGCAGGTGCACGAAGCGTTGCTGGCCCACGGCCATGTCGACGAACACCTCCATGCCCAGCTTGTCCTGGTAGAAAGAAATGGCGGTGTCGTAATCGTTGACGAGCAGGACGAGACGGCCCAGCGAATGCATGTCAGGACTCTCTTTGTAGTGGTATGTGCGGCTATGCTAACCGCTATACGCCGGGGGCTGTTGTCACGGCCCCCGGTGCGATCGCTGCGCGGGCATCAGTCGGCTTCGCGCAACAGGCGAAAACCCACCAGCGGATAGCGTGTTTCGGCCGTATTCCAGTTGCGGTAGGCCGACCGCACGTACAGCGCCCAGGTGTGCCACGAGCCGCCGCGGCGCACCCGCACGTTGCCGCTGGCCGGGCCTTGGGGGTCGTCTTGGGGCGATTGGGCGTAATAGTCTTCGCCGTACCAGTCGGCCACCCATTCCCAGGCATTGCCGTGCATGTCGTACAGGCCGAAGGCGTTGGGGGCGTAGATGGCGACCGGCGCGGTGAAGGTGTGGCCGTCGCTGCGCGGGGCCGCAAAGGCCTGCCACTTGGGCCACAGCGGGGCCGCGTCTGCGTCAAAGGTATTGGCCACGCCAGGCAGGCCGGCGGGATCGTCGCCGTGTTGATAGCGGGTACGGCCGCCGGCCCGCGCGGCGTATTCCCATTCGGCTTCGGTGGGCAGGCGGTAGACGCGGCCTTCCTGCTGGCTGAGCCAGCGGGCCAGGGCGGTGGCGTCGTTCCAGCTGACGTTGACCACGGGGTGCTCATCCGTTTGGGCAAAGCCGGGGTTGCGCCACGAATACCGGGTATCGCGGCCTTCGAAGGCGTCGCCGCGTTCGGTTTTGTCGGGGTCGTAGGCGGCGTTGTAGCCGTAGCCGCCGGTGCCATCGGCCTCGGATTCGGGCACATAGCCGGAGGCCTCGACGAAGCGGTGGAACTGGCCCACGGTGACCTCGGTGCGCTCAAGATAGAACGGGCGGGTGATGCGCACCGTGTGCACCGGGGCTTCGTCGAACAGCTGGGCGAAGCGTTCTTTCGGGTACTGCGGGAAGTCGCGCGCCAGGGCCTCGGGCGTTTCGTCGCTGCCCATCTGGAATGTGCCGGCGGGCACGTGCACGAAGGTCATGCCCAGCGAGTTTTCGACCAGGGCAGGCGGTTCGGCCGACCAGGCCGGCACGGTGGCCAGCGTACAGAGCAATGCCAGGGCAATGGGTAGGCGCATGACGGGCCGCAAGAAAGGAAAGCGCAGATAGTAGGCCCCCGGCATCGTCGCCGCCAGCCCTGGCGAACCCTCACTCGGGAACTACTGAATCCAGCCACGCACGCGGCGAGGCACCCAGCTTGCGGCTGAAGGCCCGCGACAGGGCCGAGGCATTGGCGTACCCCAGTTCCGCGGCAATCGCCTTGACGGGGCGGCCGTCGCGCAGCCGCGACTGAGCCAGCGCCAGGCGCCAGTCGGCCAGGTAGTCGGCCGGCGGCTGCCCCACGGCGTCCTTGAACGCCGCGGCGAAGGCGCTGCGCGACATGCCGGCGTGGCCGGCCAGGTCGGCCAGGCTCCAGGGCGCGCCAGGCGTCTGGTGCATGGCGACCAGGGCGCGGGCCAGCCTGGGGTCGGCCAGGCCCGTCATCAACCCGGCCTGGATGCCGGCTTCGGCGGGATGGTCGATCAGCCAGCGCAGCAGTTGGATCAGCACCACTTCAAACAGCCTGTCGGCCAGCAGGCGCTGGCCGCAGCGCACGGATTCGGTTTCGGCGAACAGCAGCGCCAGCGCCTGTTCCAGCCCGTGCACGCGGGCCAGCGGCAGCGCGATCAGCGCCGGCAGCGCGCGTACCAGCGGGTTGCGCGCGCCGCCGTCGAAATCCAGCGTGGCGCAGGTGAAATCGGAACCGTCTTGCGGCGGGTTGTGGAAATCGTGCCGCACCGGGCGCGGATAGAACAGCAGCGTCGGTTCGGTCAGCGCCAGCCGCCGCGGCAGGCCCGTGCCCGCCGGATGCCGCACTTCCATCTGGCCGCGCCGCAATACGTGCAGGAAACCGCGGCCAGTCTCGGGGGCAAAGCGGGTCAGCCCGCACATCGGGCCGCTGTGGAACAGCCGGGCGCGGGCGCGAAACTGCTCCAGCAGGGCGGACAGGCGGTCGACGGGCGGGGGTGGCGCGGGCATGGACGAATAGATATGTTTCGTGGACGCAAGGTATCCAATACTACTGCGGAAAGCGGAATACTGGGTTCCAGCCAGCAGCCATTCCGGCCTGGCCCTTCAACCCCAAGGAACCCCTCATGTCCCGCATTCCGCTTGTCGATGCCACCTCTGCCCCGGCTGCCAGCCGCGACATCCTGCGCCAGATCCATGGCGCGTTCGGCGCTACGCCCAACATGTTCCGCGCGGTGGCCAATTCGCCCGCCGCCCTGCAAAGCATGTGGGCCGCGTTCGGCGCCCTGGGCGGCGGCGTGCTGCCCGCGCAACTGGGCGAGAAGGTCGCCGTGGCCGTGGCCGACAGCAACCGCTGCGAATACTGCCTGGCCGCGCATACGGCGTTGGGCAAGAAGGCCGGCGCCAGCGCCGAGCAGATGGCTGCCGCGCAAGCCGGCCGCGCCGACGACCCGCAGACCGCCGCGGCGCTGGATTTCGCGTTGAAGCTGGTGCGCGACCGCGGCCAGTTGCGCGACGCCGACATCGCCGCGTTGCGCCAGGCCGGTTTCGACGACGGCCAGATCGTCGAGCTGTTGGCGCACGTGGCGCTGAACCTGTTCACCAACTACGTCAACGTGGCGTTCGACGTGCCGGTGGACTTTCCGAAGGTGGCGCTGCGCGCGGCCTGACAGGGCGGTGGGTGCCGGTTTGAGGACCCGGCCGGGCACCACGCCGTGTCAGTCCTCAGTCCGCCCGGCGGATCGTGAAGTTGATCCGCCGGCTTCCCAGCAGCGGATGCGGATGATCTTTCAACGGCATCACGCCATGAAAGCGCAGCCGGTCCACGCCGCCCCAGACCACCACGTCGCCATGGAACAGCGGCACGCGCTGGCTCTTGTCTGCGCGGTCCTGGCCGCCGAACAGGAACACCGCCGGCATGCCCAGCGAGACCGAGACGATCGGCCAGCCATAGTCGCGTTCGTCCTTGTCCTGGTGCAGCGACAGGCGCGAGCCGGGTTCATAGCGGTTGACCAGGCAGGCATCCGGCGCAAAGCCGGGAAAGCCGGCTTCGGCGGCGGCGCGCCGCGCCAGGTCGTCGAAGGCGATGGGCATGTCGGGCCAGGGCTGGCCCGACAACGGGTCGTTGCGGCTGTAGCGATAGCCGTGCGCGTCCGTCGTCCAGCCATAGCGGCCGCAGTTGGTCAGCGCCACCGACATGGTGTAGCCGCCCGGGGTGACCATGTTGCGAAACGGCGCCTGCTGCGTCACGGCGTCCACGCCGGCCAGCAGCGCTGCTGCGTCGGGCAGGGCGTAGGCGCGCAGCACCACCGATTGCTCGCCCAGCATTTCGCGGCCCGATTGCGCGGTGTCGTCGTCGCCGAACAGATCCAGGGTAGGGCCCATGTCAGGTCGCATCATGGAAGATCACGCCCAGCGTGTGGCGCCGGCCTTCGCGCAAGGCGCTGACGCCATGGCGCATGGCCACGCGGCGCCAGCCGCGCGCGCCGGCCACGGGGCGCTGGTTGACGGTGAAGACCAGCGCATCGCCCTGTTGCAGCGGCAGCACTTCGGCGCGCTGGCCGTGGCTGTCGGTTTCGGTCATGACGAATTCACCGCCGGTGAAGTCTGCGTCCGGTTGCGACAGCAGCACGGCCACCTGCAGCGGAAACACGTGTTCGCCATACAGGTCCTGGTGCAGGCAGTTGTAGTCGCCGGGGCCGTACTGCAGGATCAGCGGCGTGGGCCGGCGCTGGCCGGCCTGGTGGCAGCGCGCCAGGAACGCGGCGTGGTCGTCCGGGTACTGCACGGCAATGCCCATCTGCTTGTTCCAGCGGTTGGCAATGGGCGCCAGGCGCGGGTACAGGGCGGTGCGCAGATTGTGCAGCAGCTTTGGCAAGGGGTAGGCGAAGTATTTGTATTCGCCCCGTCCAAAGCCATGGCGGCTCATGACGATGCGGCTGCGGTAGCGCTCGTCGTCGCCATAGGCGGCGGCCAGCGCCTGGCACTGTGCGGGCGTCAACAGACTGGCCGCCACGGCATGGCCGCGCGCGTCCAGGTCGGCGGTGATGCGGGTCCAGTCCAGGGTGTCGAGCTTGCTCATGGTGGCTAGAACAAAGGGCGCGAAAGCAGATACGGGATACGGTTCAGTCTACGCCGCGGCAGCCGGCGCGGCACTCCGTAAGTTGCCTTCGAGACGTCGGCCTACAGCAACGATTCAATCGGCAGCAGCGACACGAACCACACCGAAAAGCGCTTCCACGCCGTGGTGCCAGGTTCGGTGTCGTGGCGGATCGTCTTGCCATCGCGCTGCTCCAGCCAGTAGAGCGCGCCCTTGTCGTCCAGGCACACCCGGTAGGCGGTGAGTGGAATCTCGTTGTCGAAGGCCTCGGCGATGCGGCGCGCCAGCGTTGGGCTGTCGATCACAAAGCCCAGTTCGGTGTTCAGCCGTGCCGAACGCGGGTCGAAATTGAACGATCCGACGAACACGCTATGCCCATCCACCGCAAAGGTCTTGGCGTGCAGGCTCGACCCTGAACTGCCGAACGGCCCCAGGCTCTTGTTGCGCTCGGCGCCCGCCTGGCGCTTCATTTCGAATAGCTCGACGCCGCCGGCCAACAGGTCGCGGCGGCGCGACGCATAGCCGGAATGCACCACGGCCACGTCGGTGGCTTCCAGCGCATTGGTCAGCACGCGCACCTTCACGCCGCTTTGCGCCAGTTTCACGAAGGCCTCGGTGCCGCTGGCCGTGGGCACGAAATAGGGCGACACCAGTTCCACGTCCACCTTGGGCGTGCCGACGATCTCGTGTAGCTGATGCGGCAGCATGGCTTCGGGCGGCGCGGTGCCCAGCGTCTTGCGCGGGTCGTCGCTGACCATGCGGGTATCGGCCCATTCCAGCGCCAATTCGCCGCGCAGCAGCTGCTGGATGAAGGGCAGCTTGCGCATCGCCTCGGCGTAGGCGGCGGCCTCGGGCGACTTTTCGACGGTGCTGGCCGAACGTTCCAGTTCGGCCAGCGCATCGGGGGCGGCGGGCTTGAGCAGGCGATCGACCGGGTAGGCCGATTCGCTGGCCCAGTAGCGGTCGAAGTCGGTCGACACGTCGTTCACCGCCGCGCCGATGGCCAGCACGTCCAGGTCGGTGAACAGCACGCCGTTGGCCGCGCCGAAGTATTCGTCGCCGATGTTGCGGCCGCCGACGATGGTGGCCTGGTTGTCGGCGGTGAACGACTTGTTGTGCATGCGCCGGTTCAGGCGCCGGAAGTCGGTCAAGTAGCCGACGAACTTGGGCCAGCGCACCACGAACGGGTTGTACAGGCGCACCTCGATATTCGGATGCGCGTCCAGCGCCGCCAGCACCGCGTCCAGCCCGGCGGTGCCGTTGTCGTCCAGCAGCAGGCGCACGCGCACGCCGCGGTCGGCGGCCTCGTGCAGGGCTTCGAGCAGCATGGTGCCGGTCATGTCGCCATGCCAGATGTAGTACTGCACGTCCAGGCTGCGCTGGGCGGCGCGCGCCAGCATCATGCGCGCGGCGAAGGCGTCATAGGCATCGGCCAGCGGGTGGATACCCGATTTGCCCGGGTGCTCGGCAGCCAGCGGCGCGATGGCGCGGCCCAGCGGCGTATCGCGGGAGGCTTCCGGGGTGAGCGCCTGCGAGGCGTTGCGATGGTCCAGGGGCGGCAGGCTGCAGCCCGTCAGGAAGCCAAGGCACAGGACGGTCAGGGAGACGAATCGGGCGGTATGCATACGCCGTATTGTGCCGAATTGTCGACAAGGCAGTCGGGGCAGGGAAAGGCAGGACTTGACAACTTTCCGTATTTGGGAGAAATTCCCATATATGGAAAACTCATCGATATCGGGCACGCCGACCCAAGACCCTGACCTGGACCAGCGCCTGGCCGGCCGGCTGAAGGCGCTGCGCCTGGCGCGCGGCTGGTCGCTGGACGAACTGGCCGGCCGCGCCGGTGTCAGCCGCGCCACGCTGTCGCGCCTGGAAAACGCCGAAGTCAGCCCCACCGCCAACGTGCTGGGCAAGCTGTGCGGCGCCTATGGCCTGACCATGTCGCGCCTGATGCGCATGGTCGAAGACGATTTTGCGCCGCTGGTGCTCGCTGCCGCGCAGGCGCTGTGGGTCGACGACAGCACGGGCTTCACGCGCCGCTCGGTATCGCCGCCGTCGCAGAAGCTGGCCGGCGAAGTGCTGGCCTGCGAGCTGGCCGCCGATGCCCACATCCGCTACGACCAGGCGCCGCGCGCCGGCATGGAACACCACCTGGTGATGCTGGAAGGCGAACTGTCCCTGACCGTCGATGGCCAGGCCTACACGTTGGCGCCAGGCGACTGCCTGCGTTACCAGCTGCAAGGCGCCAGCGCTTTCGATACCCCGCCGCATTGCGGCGCCCGTTACCTGCTTTTCATTGTCTGAGACCTCGTCATGTCCCTTGCCACGCTTGAATATCTTCGCCCCTCTGCGGACCAGGCCCGCGATCTTCTGCCCGGCTTGGCCGCGCTGCTGCAGGCCTGCGTGCAGGACGGCGCCAGCGTCAGTTTCGTGTTGCCCTATACGCAGGAAGACGCGCAGGCCTTCTGGCGCGACAAGGTGCTGCCGTCGGTGGCGGCCGGCAAAGCCTCGCTGCTGGTGGCCGTGCAGGATGGCCGCGTGGCCGGTTCCGTGCAGCTCGATTGCGATACGCCGCCCAACCAGCCGCACCGCGCCGAAATCCGCAAGCTGCTGGTGCACCCGGACTTCCGGCGGCGCGGCATTGCGCGACGCCTGATGCAGGACGCGGAAAAGCTGGCGGTGGAACAGGGCCGCAGCCTGATCACGCTGGACACCCGCACGGGCGACAGCGCCGAGCCGCTGTACGGCTCGCTGGGCTATTTGACGGTGGGGGTGATACCGGGATTCAGCCGCGATGCGCGTGATCCGTCCAAGGTGGACGGCACGACGATCATGTACAAGGCGGTGTAGTCAGGTCAGGGGCAGGGCATGCGCCGCGGCGGCTGGCGGTCGCGGCTGCCCAATGCGGCGGCGATCAGGCCAGCGGCTTGATGCCCACGCTGTAGGGCGGGGCATTGCCGCGGGCGGCGGCCTTGATCTTCAGCATCGAGCCGCCGGGGGTGTATTCGAATTCCTGGAAGGGCACTTCGAACCACTGGTGAAAGCTGGTGCGCGAGAACTCGGGCACCCAGACCTTGGGGCGCTTGGCGTCGCAGTGGAATTCCACCAACGTGCAGTCGATGTTCAGCGGCCGGGTGTTGCCGATGCGGTAGCTGACGCGCAGATCGGCGCCTTCGGTGCTGCCGGGGCGCCAGGTCAGGCCGACCGATTCCATGAAGTGTTCAATCGCCTCAATGCCGCGATACATAGCTGACTCCGAATGCTGTCGGGCAGAGGCGCCCGAGAAAAAAACCGCCGACGTTGCGGCGGGAAACATCCGGGATTATCCGTCATTCGCCGCTTTCCTGCCGGGCAGGGGCGGCTGCCGGCCGTCTTGGCGGGCGGATTCAGCGGTCCGCGGGCCAGGCCGCGCAGAACTTCAGGATGGCGTCGGCCACGGCCTGCGGCGCTTCGCGCTGCGGAAAATGCCCCACGCCGTCCAGCACACGGCGTTCGAAGCCGCCCGTGAAATAGTGGGCCCGGCCTTCGGACGTGGCCGGCAGGTTGCAGGTGTCGGCGCCACCGTGCAGCACCAGGGTCGGCACCGCCAGTTGCGGCGCGGGCGTCAGCTGCGCGTTGTCGTCGGCATAGGCGGGGTCGCCGGCCACGAAGCCCCAGCGATGGCGATAGGAATGCAGCACCACGGCGGCCCAGTCGGGGTTGTCGAAGGCGCGCGCGGCCTGCGCGAATTCTGTTTCGGTGTACCAGCCGGCGGGTGACCAGGTATCCCACATGTAGCGCGTGAAGGCTTGCGCATCGTCGCGCACGGTATCCGCGCCACGCGGCGTGGCCATGAACCAGTGGTACCAATAATTGCGGGCTTGCTCCAGCGCCAGCGCCTGCGACGGATCATTGGTGCCGTACCCGATCGACAACAACACCAGCTGCGCGGCCACGTCCGGTTGCAGGCCGCAGGCGTTGGCAGTGGCGCGCGCGCCCCAGTCGTGGCCCACCAGCAGCGGCCGGGCCAGCCCCAGCGCCGCGATGAAATCCAACAGGTCGCGGCCCAGCGCCGCCAGTTCGCCGCTGCGCGGCGTGGCCGGGTCCAGAAAGCGCGTGGCGCCGAAGCCGCGCAGCGCCGGGCACAGCACTCGGTAGCCTTCAGCCGCCAGGCGCTGCGCCACCGTGTGCCAGCTTTCGGGGCTGTCTGGCCAGCCATGCAGCAGCACGGCGGTTCGTGCACCGGCAGGGTTCCATTCCAGGTAGGCGATGTCCAGTCGCGGAGTGCGGATCGTGGCGTATGGGGCCATGGCATTGCGTCCTTGCAGTAGCGGGAAACATCACGATAGCGGTGTGCATGGTCATGATTAGTGAATAATCAGGCGTTATTATCAACAAATCATGTATTGCGGAATCACCCCCATGGATACCTTGGCCGAACCGACCGGCGCCGTGCTTGACCTGACATTGCTGCGCACCTTCCTGGAGGTCGTGGACAACGGCGGCTTTGCGTTGGCGGCCGACGCGCTGGCGCTTACGCCCTCGGCGGTCAGCGGCCATATCAAGCGCCTGGAAATGGTAGCCGGTTCCGTGCTGCTCGAACGCACCACCCGCAGCTTTGAACTCACCGCGGCCGGCGAAACGCTGTACGCCTATGCGCGCAACATCGTCGACCTGGAACGCGAAGCGCGCGCCCGCCTGAGCGGCGTGCGCCTGAAAGGGCGGCTGCGCATCGGCTCGTCGGAAGACTTCGCCGGCGCCTGGCTGGCCGAGGTGCTGCAGGCGTTTCATCGCGCCCATCCCGAAGCGTCGATCGAACTGAAAGTGGGCGTCACGGCAGACCTGCTGCGTCAGCAGGCGCGCGGCAAGCTCGACGTGGTGTTCGGCAAGCAGTGTGCGCGGGTGCAGGACGATGGCGAACTGCTGTGGGAAGAAGAGCTGGTCTGGGCCTGGGCCGAAGACAAGCCCTGGAAGCCGGGGCCGCAGGTGCCGTTGGCGGTGTTTCCAGAACCATGCGTCTATCGCGAAGCGGCCATCGGCGCGCTGGGCGCTGCGCGCCGCGCGTGGTTGCCCGCCTTTGAAAGTGCCAGCATGGCGGGCTGCCTGGCGGCCGCGCAGGCCGGCTTTGCCGTGGCCCCGGTGGCGCGCAGCCAGTTGCGCCAGGGCCTGCGCGCCCTGGCCCGCGAAGACGGCATGCCGGCGCTGCCCAATGCACGCTTCTTTGCGTTCCTGCGCTCGGCTGAACCGGCGGTGCAGGCGCTGGTCGCGGCGGTGCGCCAGACGGGGCAGCGCCGCCGGTTCACGCGCTGAGTTTCTCGCAGCGAGTGTGGCCCGACGAGTTTGGCCCCTGATCCCGCGGCCTTAAGTTGTCTCAATCGCCGCGATTGACACAAGCAAATGGACGCGCGGCGTGGCCATCAGCAAGATGGACCCCTATGTCTTATATAAGACCGACGCAGCCGCCGCCGGTCCGGGCATGTGAATCAAAGGAGTCATCATGGCAAATTTCCTGCTTGCATTGGTCACCGCCGAACTTTCCCTCTTTGGCGTCGACGCCGTGGCCGCGCCTGCGCCTGTTGCGGTTGCTGACGCACCGCCCGCGCAGTCCGCGCCGCGTTTCGACAGCGAACACTATCGCAGCGCGCTGGGCTGAGCCCGCACGACGGCTCGGCTGCGGCGGCGCCCAGCCGCTGCGCCGGGACGTGATGACGCCGGACCGTTGTGATGGGCGTTCCGGCAAGCCTGTAGAAATAGGCAGGTTTCACGCAAGAACGAGCCTGTACGCTGCACCGCGCGATTCTTAATATCCCTCTCACGCTTGGGGTCGATGGGTTCCGCGTGAATCGATGGGCGCGAGCGGGTTGCCGGCGTGTTGCCGGCCGCCGCAAGTAGAGGGAGATCGCATGAGCACCGAAAAAATCTGGTTTGTGACGGGCGCGTCCAGCGGCCTGGGCCTGGCGTTGGTCAGGATGCTGCTCGACCAGGGCCACAAGGTGGCGGCCACGTCGCGGGACGTCGACGCCTTGCTCGACGCGGTGGACGCCAAGCTGGAAGGCCGCTTCCTGCCGCTGGCCGTGGACCTGGCTGACGAACGCAGCGTACGCCGCGCCGTCGACGCTGCCATTGCCGGTTTCGGCCGCATCGACGTGGTGGTCAACAACGCCGCCTTCGGCCTGGCGGGGCCGCTGGAAACGCTGTCGGACGGCGAGCTGCGCGACAACTTCGATATCAACGTGTTCGGCGTGCTGAACGTGGTGCGCGCGGTAATGCCGCGTTTGCGGGCGCAGCGCGCGGGCCACGTGTTCAACGTGTCGTCGATCCTGGGGTTCGATGGCGGCTACGCGGGATGGGGCGCCTACAGCGCCACCAAGTTCGCGGTCAGCGGCCTGAGCGAGGCCCTGGCCGCCGAAGCTGCGCCGCATGGCGTGCGCGTCTCGGTGGTGTATCCCGGCACCAGCAGCCCCGCAGGCGACCCCGCCAAGGCGGCGCGCGTTTTGATCCAGGCGGCCGACGCGCAGTACGCGCCCCTGCATCTGTTCCTGGGTCGCGATGCCTTTGACCAGGCACGCGCCAAGATCCAGTCGGTGCAGCAGGAACTGGCGCGCTGGCGCGAGATGTCGGTGTCGATCGGTTTCGTGGACGAACGACGGGCAGACGAGCGGCGCGTGGACGAACGCCGCCTGGCGGCCTGATGCGCGGCGGCGCCTACCCGGCCAGGCCCTGCGCCGCCTGG
>ERZ1032107.235-NODE-235-length-13405-cov-17.358876_pt1 | contig 13405 bp, 12 predicted proteins | sample MGYA00516713_ERZ1032107 | MGnify/ENA primary metagenome ERZ1032107 (study PRJEB33718, sample SAMN03160116) | human skin metagenome | collected 2014-04-10 | study: EMG produced TPA metagenomics assembly of the PRJNA266117 data set (Human skin bacterial metagenome...
GTCCAATTGAGCCGCCTGACGGCGCGAGTCTGTCGCCGCACTGCCGCTGAATGCCGCCAAGGTTGCGCAGATCGTAGTAGCCATAGCAAGGACCTTGAAAAGCCATGCATCGTCGTCCCATGGGCGAGAAATTCCCAGTAGGCAGACTTGGACTGCGAGGCAACCGAGAATCCATGCGAAGGCGCTAAGGTACTTTCCATCCAGGACAGCTACAACTACCAACATCAAAGATGCGGCGAGGACAGCCATAGGCAAACTCGTTTGCATAACGCGCATGGCGATTACCTCCTCAAAAACTTACGGCAGCCAGGCTGGAGAATTAATGCCGTCTGGATACACACAATCGCTATTCCTTTAATGGCTGGTCGATTACAACCAGTTCCGCCCGCCCGAATGGCTGGGTGACCTCCCGCCGGTGCAATTCATGCCTCGGTTAACCCGCGCTCCTATCGTCTATCAGCCAATGTCTACTTGTCAGGGGTGCTTACGATCGTAGCTCCCCATCAACTCGCTCCTGTCGACTAACCGGGCGCCTCTCTCGCGTCTTGGCTTATCGGTAATTGCTATTTTTATTTGCTTTTGCGATAATTTCCCATGCACATCATCTCCAGTCGATCGTTGCGTGAGTTCTGGCTGATCCACCCCGGGTCCACCAACTCCCTGCTTCATTGGCACACGACGCTAGAACACGCAGAGGCCGCTGATTTCTCGGCGCTGAAGACGGTGTTCAACACGGTGGACTGGGTCGGCGGCCTTGTGGTTTTCGACATAGGCGGCAACAAGTACCGCATCATTGCCGATGTGGTGTTCCGATCGCAGACCGTCTTCATCAAGTACGTTTTCACGCATAAGGAGTACGACTCATGGAAGCCGTAATCCCCGACCTGACCGAAGTGGCTCGCAGCTATGCCGAATTCCGCGCAATCGCCGGGGTGGGTGCGATCCGCAATGAAGCAGACTACGACCGCGCGCTTGCGTTGATCGAAGCGATCCTGGATAAAACGCGCGGCCTGCCTGCACGCGAAGACCCCTCGCATCCGCTGGCGGATCTGCTCGATCTGCTGACGGCGGCGGTGCATGAGTACGAGGCCGATCACCACGCCATCCCGGCGTCATCGCCCCGTGAGGTGCTGCGCTTTCTGATGGATCAGCACGGGCTGAACCAATCCGACCTGCCCGAGGTGGGCAGCCAGAGCGTCATGTCCGAGATTCTGGCTGGCCGCCGGATGCTCAACACCCGTCAGATTGCCGCATTGGTCGAGCGCTTTCACGTTCGGGCGGATGCCTTCATAGAACGCGCGGACACGCATTGAGGGAGCGGTCCCGCCCCGCAGCGACGGGCAGGACCTTTTCCCCCCTCTCAATGCCGCCCCCACCTACCCTCGTAATACACCCAATGCCCCTGCCGCTGGCGCCATTCCGGCCCGTGGTACACGTACCCGCGCCGCGCCGGTAGCCATACGCCGCCGACCCAGGCGTGGCGTCCGCCAACCCATTCCCAATGGCCGGGCGCCCAGACGTAACCCACGCGGGGAGGCGGCACGACCTCGACCCGGGGTGGCGGCGGCGCCACGTCGATGCTGATGGCCACGCCGGCCTGCGCGACGCCCGGCACGCTCAGCGCCCCCAAGGACAACACCACCGCGGCGCCCGCGGTCATCGCGGCTTTGATGAGGCTTTTCATAACGGTTTCTCCCTTGCAATCGCCGCGCTCGACGAGGCGAGCGCGGTGAGGCTAGTGTGCGCGGCGGGAATTATCGAAACGGTTACGCGGCGGGGGCTGGTGGTTTCAGGCGGTTTCGGCGGCGGGCCTGGGCCGGTGCGGTTCTGCCGCCCGCCCCCCATAAATTCCGCCCAGTGGATTTAAGGGGAATTCCCCGATTCTCCGCCCCCAGCCCGGCCGATACCATTCGGCGCACTTCCGCCGGCTGGCGGGATGAAATCCATACGTTGCGCCCCTCGCGCGGAGACACCATGAAAACTTTGACCACTGTCGCGGCAGGCGCCGCGTTGCTTCTTTCGTCGTGGGGCGCCAGCGCGGGCGTGACGTTCGAAAGCGTCAAGAACAAGGGCTTCGTCCAATGCGGCGTGTCCACCGGTGTGGCGGGGTTTTCGGTCAATGACAGCAAGGGCGGCTGGATGGGCCTGGACGTGGACCTGTGCCGCGCGCTGGCCGTGACCATGTTCGGCGACGCGTCCAAGGCCAAGATCATGGCCGTCAGCGCCGTGCAGCGCTTTACCGCGCTGCAGTCGGGCGAAGTGGACGTCCTGCCGCGCAACACCACCTTGTCCCTGACGCGCGACACCACGCTGGGCCTGATCGGCGTGGGCGTGAACTACTACGACAGCCAGGGCATCATGGTGAACAAGTCGCTGAACGTGAAAAGCGCCAAGGAACTGGACGGCGCCACGGTCTGCGTGCAGCCGGGCACCACCACCGAACTGAACCTGGCCGACTGGTTCCGTTCGCAGAACATCGTGTTCAAGCCCGTCGTCGTCGAACGCCTGGACGAGATCATCCGCGCCTTCGCGGTGGGCCGCTGCGACGCCTTCACGGGTGACAAATCCCAGTTGGCGGCCGCGCGCAGCAACCTGGCCAACCCCGAGCAATACGACATCCTGCCCGAGAACTTCTCGAAGGAACCGCTGGGCCCGATGGTGCGCCAGGGCGACGAGCAATGGTTCAACGTGGTTCGCTGGACGATGTTCGCGATGCTGGAAGCCGAAGAATATGGCGTGACGTCCAAGAACGTCGACGAGATGCTCAAAAGCACCAATCCGAACGTGCAGCGCCTTCTGGGCGTGACGCCGGGCATGGGCAAGAACCTGGGCGTGGATGACAAGTGGGCCTACAACGTCATCAAGACGATCGGCAACTACGGCGAAAGCTTCGAGAAGAACCTGGGCGAAACCAGCCCGCTGAAGCTGGCGCGCGGCCTGAATGCGTCTTACCGCAATGGCGGGTTGATGTACGGGTGGCCGGTCCGTTAAGGCCGCCTTCCCCCGAAAAACGAGCGCCCTGTGCGCTCGTTTTTTTGCCTGGCGCGTCGGTGACGCATGGCGTTGCGGGGCACCGCGCCCGGATTTCACTTACGTAGTATCGTTGACGACCCCGGCCTTTCCCCTTCCCTCAGGTACATGACCCCTTCATCGATCTCCGTTCAATTCATCCCCACAGGTTTTGTTCCGACCGACGAACAGAGAAAGATCCAGGCGTCCCGCCATCGCATCAATCTGGTCCTGGCCAACGCGGGTGCGGCCAAGACCACGACGCTGGCGCTGCGCATCGGCGAAGCCATCAGCAAGGGAACCGCACCGGAAGAGATCCTGGCGCTGACGTTCACCGACGAAGCCAGGCAGGTGCTGCAGGCCCGCCTGACGGCCGTGGGCATCGCGTACAACACGGCCCGGCGGGTTCGCGTGCAGACGGTGGAGGAATTTGCGCGGCAGGTGCTGGCCGGGATGGAAGATGCCGTGCCGAGCGCGCTGGCCTCGGTTCGCGAGCAGAAGGCCTTCGCGCTGGACGCCCAGGAAAACGTCGGCCCCAATAATCCCGACCGGGGCGATGTGCTGGATATCCGCACGCACAACACGGCGGTCAGCCAGTTTCTGGACAATCTGCTCAAGCTGAAAGCCACCCTGACGCTCATGCGTGGCGGCGACGGAATGGACCCGGAATTCGCGGCGGAAGGCCTTGCCGTGCCGCTGACCGATTATCTGTGGGCCATCGAGTATGAAAAGCAACGCATCGACCTGTTCGGGTATGTCGAGGCGCGCGGTTTTTTCGATTCCACGTATGACCTGGCCTGCGCGCTGCGCACGACGCCTGAACTGCACCAGGCACTGCCCGCCTGCAAACTGGTCGTCTGCGACGAGCTGCACGACATCAACGAAGCGTCTTTCTGCATCATCGAAACCCTGCTGAATGTCCACCAGCCCTACTTTGTAGGCGTGGGGGATAAGGACCAGGTGATTTATTCGCACCTGGGCGCCGACGACGCCTTTCTGCAATATCGCATTGCGGCCAGCTTTCCGGACTGCGCGACGTTTCCGCTGTCGATGACTTACCGCCATGGCCCGCATCTGGCCTATGCCATGGAGGCATTCAAGAACAAGGCCGTGGAATCGAATCTGCCGCTGCGCACGGAAATCTACGAGGCGCCCTATGCCGACCAGCCCGGCGCGTGCGGGCAACAGGTTGTAGAGGCTGTTCTTCAATGGCAGCAAGACGGCAAGCCGCTGGATGCGTGCTGCATTCTGTTTCGCGATCAGCATCAATCCATCGACATCGAAAACGCGCTGATGCAGGCGCAGATTCAATATCGCACGCTGACGATGCACAGCTATCTGCAACGCGACGAAATACTGTTCCTGCGCGGAATGCTGGCGATTGCGCTGGGCGATTTTCATCATGTGGCTTCCCCCGAAACCCGGGCCGCCATCGTGGAAGCACTGGCGACGTTTGCCGAGGTGCCGCTGACCCCGCAAGAACTCAGCGAAGCCAAGGCGACGATCGCCAGGGACCCCGCTACGCTGGAGTATTTCTTCGAAGGCCAGATCAAGCGTGTCGGCAACCCTGCCGCCCGGGCACGCATCGAACGGGCGGTGGAATATCTACGCGGCCTGGAACCAGCCGCCCCCGCCCATGCCGCGCTGGCAGCGGTCTGCGAATTCGTGGAAATGGAAAAGCTGGCGCAGCGCCTGTATGTCCACCCATACGAAGCCTCTGTCGTGACCAAATGCGTGAGCGGCTTCATCGCGACGGCGCGCAACTTGAACCAGAACCTGCCCGACTTTTCTGCATGGATCGGAACCGCGGAGAAAGTCGCCGGCGCACGGCCCGGCAAGGCCACGGTATTGCTGGACTGCGTGGCCAACGTCAAGGGCAAGGAATTCGACCACGTGATCCTGCCCTTCCTGGATCAGGGCGAGTTCCCGAATCCGCTGCGCACGCTGTCGGAAGAGGAAAACCTGTTCTATGTGGCGGCCACCCGGGCCAAGTCCCGCCTGACCCTCATCCCGGCGCAAGATCCCGCGCGCCGCAGCCCGTTCATCGCCCGCATGCAGCTAGCCGGCACGCTCAACCGCGCCAACAACGCCGTGCGCCGCAACCTGGCCGTACCCACGGCCACCGCCGGCCGCCGCGACCTGAAGGTGGCGTATGCCAACAAGGACGCGGTGAAGTCATTGGGCGCCCAATGGGACCGCACCCGGAAGGTCTGGTATGTCCCCGACCACCTGGACCTGGAGCCGTTCAGGAATTGGCTGGCCGAGCCGTGATCCGTCCCCGCCAAAGCTTTTCCGTTGGCCCGTTTATGATGTCGGGGTAGCGAGTCCACGCAAATGCGGTACTCTCCCCTCCCCAATCATTCCCCCGCAAGGAGCCCAACATGGCACAAGCCTCCGCCCGCCACATCCTCGTCTCGACCGAAGCCCGCGCCAACGAACTGAAGACGGCCATCGCCAACGGCGCCGACTTCGCTCAAGTCGCCAAGGAAAACTCCAGCTGCCCGTCCAGCCGCGACGGCGGCAACCTGGGCACGTTCGGCCCGGGCCAGATGGTCAAGGAATTCGACACCGTGGTGTTCAGCGCCCCGGTCGGCGAAGTCCAAGGCCCGGTCAAGACGCAGTTCGGCTATCACCTGGTTGAAGTGACCAGCCGCAAGGACTAAGTCCCCGCTGCTGCACGAAAAAAAGGCCACCGCCAGCGTTTCCTGGCGGCGGCCTTTTTCATGGGTGGAACGCTTGCGATGCTGCAAGCGGCTGGCCTGCCACACAGTGGCAACGCCCCCCTACAGCAGATACAACCTGAACGGATACGCGTAGTAGATCTGCTCGGTCCGATTCACCCGGCCTTCGAACTCTTTGTAGAGCTGCCTGCGGGTCTGGAACAGGGCGTCCATCGGCGTCACCCCCTTGTTCAAGTCGTTAAAGAAGTAGCGCAGCGTGAGCGTCGAAGAATGCCCGGCTTCATTGCTGATGAGGGGCGCCACATAGTGACGCGCGCCGCTGCGGCGGGCAGCATCGATGAAGGCCTTGCTCATGGCCAGCTGGCTGGCGTCCAGGTAGACCAGCTTGAAGGCGGCGCCTTGCAGGTCCTTGGGGTACATGTCGTCTTCGCCCAGGCCGATGGCGTCGTTTTCGTCTTTTTCGGGCTTGCCCCAGGTAGGGCTGACGACGCCTTCGCCGCTGATCAGCAGGAAATCGTAGCGGCTGCGGGCGAACATGTCGGGCGTGGCCGTGCGAATCAGCTGGAAGGTCGAGCCGGGATAGAGTTTCTGCACTTCACCCGTGGCGTCGTCGGGATCCGTCTCCAGATCGCGCAGGATGAATCCCTTGGACTGCGGATCGAGCCCCTTGGCGAAAGGCGTGCGCCCGTCGCCAGCCGACGCCTGATTCCCAGAGCCACCGCCCAGCTTGTCGAAGCTGAACGCGACCGGCTTCAACACGAACAACGGCACCCCATCGACAGGTAGCAGATCCAACGCGAAATGCATGGACGTGGGTTCGATCTGGAAGATCACGCACGGCGCCTTGCGCAGGCCGGGCAGCAGCGGGCCGAAGAATTCATGAGACAGCACCGCCATGCGCGCGTCGAACCGCGCATCCAGCCGCCGGTTTTCTTCGAGCATGTCGTAGATGCGGCGAAACTCGCGTGACAGGATGCCGGCAGAGCGCTCGGGGTTGACGGTTTGCGTGACGGCGTCGAATTCGGCTTGCAGGGTCAGGCGGTCATCTTGCTGGTGCACGCCGATGCGCATGCAACGCTCGGGCGCGGTCGGGGTGACCGCGCCAGCGGCCGTCGTGGTCTCGACCGCGGCGGTGGCGATGCCGGGCAAGGCGCCGGCCAACAACGCGCAGACCAGGACGCGGCAAGAAAGACGTTGGGAAAGCAGCCCGAAGCGGCAGGCGGCGGTGGGGGTCATGAGTGAGACGGCTCTCGAAAACCAGACCCGCCCATGCTACGCACGAACCGTGTGAAGGTCTGTGAAGTTTGCGCCTGACTTTGTTGATGGACAAGCGCCCGTGAACGCCGCCAGTCGCCTGTCCCCGGCCCTAGGCCTTGCCCGTCATCACCATATGGGCCAGGGCATCGGCATCCAGCCCCGCCACGTCCCGCTCGATGACCTTGGCGCCACTTTTCAGGATGGCGACGCGATCGGCCAGCGCCACCACGTCGGCCATGTTGTGGCTGATGAGAATGACGGTGCGCCCTTCTTCGCGCAGCTTGCGCACCAGGTTCAGCACCAGGGCGGTTTCCTTGACGCCCAGGGCCGCGGTGGGTTCGTCCATGATGACGACGCGGGCGTCCCAGCGCAGGGCGCGGGCGATGGCCACCGCCTGCCGTTGGCCGCCGGACATGCGTTCGACGGGCCGATCCATGTCGTCGATGGGCACCGACAGGCGTTGCAGGTAGCCGCGCGCTTCCTGGGCCATGCGGCGCTTGTCCAGCACGCGCAGCGGTCCGATGCGACGCACCAGTTCGGCGCCCATGAAGACGTTTTCCCAGATGGACAGGCGCGGGGCCAGCGCCAGGTCCTGGTAGATGGTGGCAATGCCTTGCACCAGGGCATCGTGGGGCGAACGAAACACCGCGGGCTTGCCGCGCAGGCTGAGCTCGCCGCCGCTGGGTTCCTGGGCGCCGGAGATGATGCGGATCAGCGTGGACTTGCCGGCGCCGTTGTCGCCGCAGATGGCCATGACGCGGCCTTCCGGCACGTCCAGGTCGACGCCCTTCAGGGCCTCGACGGCGCCGTAGGATTTACGGACTTGGCGTAGCGACAAGGCGATGGGCGGGGCAGCGGTCATGGCAAAACCATCATTCAACGAAATCAGCGCGTCACTTCGCGGGCGCGAGGAACTTCTGCACATTGCCGGCATCGACCAGCACCGAATCCATGAACAGGTACGGCCCGGAAGCGATCTTGTCCTTGGGTTCCTTCTTGACGACGATGCGGTCGATGGCGTCGATGGCAGTCACGCCCAGCTGCTCGAACGGGATCATCATCGTGGCGGTGATGAGGCTGTTGGGGTCGGCGATGCGGCGGTACGTCTCGGGGCCGCCGTCCACTGACACCAGGGTGATGTCGCCCTTCTTCAGGCCCTGGGCCTGCAGCAGGTCGTCGATGACGTAGGCCTGGCCGTCGAACGAGGCCCACACGCCCTTGAACTGGCCCTGGTGGCGCAGGAACAGCGCCTGCATGCCATTGCGCACGTCGTCGCGCCAACTTTGGGTGCGGGCCATGCTGAACTTGGCCAGGTCCTTGACGGCGGTGTTTTCCGACAGCACGGCATCGAGCATCTTGCCGCGGATGCGGGTGCCGGAATTGCCGTCGAAACGGGCGGACAGGATATTGCCCTGATAGCCCATCTTGCCCAGCAGGTACAGCACCGATTGCGCGCCGGTGGCGTATTCGTTGACCTCGACGTCGAACAGCATGTGCGGGCTGGCGCCGGACATCACGCCCACGACGGGAATGCCCTTTTCCTTGGCGGCCTGCAATTGGGCGTCGGTTTCCACCGGTTTGCCCATGGCGACGACAATCGCGTCGACCTTCTTGTTGACCAGGGTATCCAGCTGTTCAGCCAGCTTGGGCAGCGAGCCTTCGGCGTTCAGCTGGGTCACCGTCCAGCCCTTGGCGCGGGCCGCTTCCGAGGCAGCGTTGGCCGCGCGGGCATGGGTTTCCGAAGACATCTGGAAGGCGATGACGCCGACCTCGAAGGCGTGGGCGGCGCCGGCCGCGGCCAGCGCCTGCACGGCAAAAGCGCCCAGCAGCAGTGTGCGCGTGATGAGTCGGTTCATGGCGTTTCCCCTTGCTTATCCGAATTTGAAGGCCGCTTTCTTGAGCACGGCCGATGACACCGCGACGGACGCGATGATGATGAACCCCAGGACGATGTCCTGCACGTAATAGGCGGCGCCCATCAGCACCAGGCCGTTGCCCAGCACTTTCAGGATCAGCGCCGCGACCAGGGTGCCGGGTATGTTGGCGTGGCCGGGGTTGAACATGGTCATGCCCAGCAGCACGGCGGCGATGGCGTACAGGAAGTAGTCGCCGGCCATGTTGGGCGCGGCCGACGACAGGCTGGACGTGAGCAGCACGGCGGCCAGGCCGGCGCACAGGCCGGACAGCGCCAGGCCGATGCTCTTCATGGCATGGATGTTGATGCCGGCCAGGCGGGCAGATTCGCCGGCCTCGCCAGTAGCGGTCATGCGGGCGCCGGTGCGGGTCCACTTGACCAGAAAGAAGGCGAACAGCACGGCGCCCAGCATCCACAGCACCAATGCGGGAATGCCAAAGGGCTTGGCGCGGGCCAGGTTGGTAAAGGCGGTGGGCCAGCGGCCCACGTAGGACACGCCGTCGGTCAGCATGAAAGCAAAGCCGCGCGCCATGGCGGCCATGCCCAGCGTGGCGATCAGCGACGGCACCCGCAGCCGCGTGACGGCCATGCCGTTGACCAGGCCGCACAGCAGGCCCACGCCCAACCCCGCGGCAATGGCCAGCACGACGGGCTGGCCGGTGTGCACCAGCGCGCCGGTGACCACGGCAGCCAGGCTGGCAACGTCGGCCACCGACAGGTCCAGCTCGGCCGTGACCAGCGCCAGCGTGAAGCCGATGGCGATGATGGCCAGGAAGCTGGTTTCCTTGGCGATGTTCAACAGGTTGTTGGGGGCAGCGAAGTTCGGGGCGGCGATTGCGAAAAAAACCACCAGGGCCAACCCTGCGATGGCCGTACCGTACTTTTCCAGGATGCCGCGCATCGACTCGACCCTTGCTGCGTTTGATGATGGCCGGGCGGCTGCGCCCTGCCGACCGGGTCTATGCCCTGGCCTGTGGCGTCGTAGTTTATACCCGGCAACGGGGCGCCGGCGCGGCTTGGCGCGGCCGCACGCCTAGGGTTTTACCCCAGCCGGGCAGCCGCCAGCGCGTGCGAGACCGGCGCCAGCGCGGCCTCGGCGGCCCGGAACTGGGCGTACAGGCCGCGATAGACGTCGACGCGCGCGGCCTGGGGCTCGTAGCGCCGCGCCTCCTGCACCAGGGCGTCCTGCGCCGCGGCAAAGCCGGAAAAGCGGCCCAGGCCCGTCCACGCCGTGACCGCGGCGCCCAGGATGCCCGGCTGGTCGGCCTGCCCGACGACGACGGGGCGTTCACAGATGTCGGCCTTGAGCTGGCACCATTCGGGGCTGGATGCCGCGCCGCCGCCAAAGCGGATCTGCGCCACGGGGTGCCCCAAGGCGGCTTCGGCGCGTTCGAGCACGATGCGGTTCAGGAAGGCCACGCCTTCCAGTACGGCCCAGGCCAGGTCACCCGGGCCATGGCGGCGGTTCAGGCCCAGGAAGGCGCCGCGCAGGTCCGGGTCCCAGTACGGCACGCGCTCGCCTTGCAGATAAGGCAGGAACAACGCGGGCTGCGGGTCGCGCGGGGCGGCCAGCAGCGTGCGCAGGGCGTCGCCCACGCCGGCCATGCCTTCGTCACCCAGGCGGCCCAGCAGGGGCAGCAGCCAGGCAAGCGTATCGGCGCCGTTCTGGCCGGGCCCGCCGATCTGGTGATTGCCGCCGCCCCAGTCCACGGTCATCAGGCCCTGGGCCTGCACGGGCTCGGCCCCGATGGCACCGAATACTTCGGTGGTGCCCGAGATGTTGTAGGCATAGCCCGGCCGCAACGCGCCCAGGCCCGCGACGGCGGCCCAGGTGTCGTTGGCGCAGGCGATCACGGGGCGGCCCGCCAGGCGGGCCAGCGCACCGGGCAGGCCGGCTTGCACCGAACCGACGGTATCCAGGGGGTCGAGCAAGGCCGGCACCCAGGCGGGATCGGCGCCGATGGCGGTCAGCAGGTCGGTGGCGGACGGGGCCGGCTGCGCGGCGGATGCCGTGGCCGCAGCGGCCGTCGGGGCGGGCCGCGCCGATGCCGCCAGGCGGGCCATCGACACGGTGTCGCTGGCCGCCCGGCCCGTCAGGCGCAGGTTCAGGTAGTCCTTGGGGTCCAGCACGGTCCGCACGCGGGCGGCCTGGTCGGGTTCCGCGCGCAGCAGCCACGCGATGCGGGCCCAGGGATGAAAGGCATTGATCTGGCGGACTTCGGGATGATCCGAAGGCAAGGCCTTCAGCCATTGGCCCACGTCCGCTGCGGCACGCGTATCGCGCCAGGTGATCGCGGGCCGGATGGCCGCCCCCTGCGCATCCACGAACACCTGCGTGCGCGTGACGCCACACAGGGCCAACGCTTGCACGGCATCGAAGGCCGGGCCGGCCTGCACCGCCAAGGTGTCGCACAGCACTTGCAGGCCGCGCCACCAGGCATCAGCATCGATCTCGTCCCACCCTGGATGCGGGCCGGCGCCGGGCGGGCTGTCGATGGCGCAGGCATGGGCGGTGGCGCCCGATTCGTCCACCAGCGCCGCGCGAAAGCGCGTGCCACCCAGGTCCACCGCCAGCACGTACCTCATGACAGAGCCTCGGCCAGACGGACGATGCCGCGCGGGGCCATGACATCAGGGAATGAGAAAAAATCGGACTTCAGAGGCACGGTCGCGTATCCAATCGCCCTGCCGGCGCCGGCAGGCTATGCGTGCAACGATTGTATTTCAGGGGTGCGCTGCATCGCAGCACCGGATTCCCTATCAATTGATAATTTCTGTTCAGGTGACAGCCCCGATACCCTGCGACAGAATGGCCTGCACCCGGAGGAGACAACCGGGCCCCTGCAAAAAACCAGAAGGTGCCAGGCCATGAAGCAGTCCAGGAACAAGGTCATCATCACCTGCGCCATCACCGGCTCAGTCCATACGCCGTCGATGTCGCCCCACCTGCCCGTCACGCCCGACCAGATCGCGCAATCGGCGATCGAGGCGGCCGAAGCGGGCGCGGCCATCGTGCACCTGCACGCCCGCCAGCCCGACACCGGCCAGCCCACGCAAGACCCGGCGCTGTATGCGCAATTCCTGCCCCGCATCAAGGCCGCGAGCGACGTGGTGATCAACATCACGACCGGCGGGTCGCCCGTCCTGCCGCTGGCAGACCGCATGGCACCCGCGCTGCGGTTCAAGCCGGAAGTGGCCTCGCTGAACATGGGGTCGATGAACTTCGGCATGTATGAGCTGCTGGAACGCTTCAAGGAATTCCAGCACGCCTGGGAACGCCCCTACCTCGAAGGCAGCAACGACCTGATCTTCAAGAACACGTTCAAGGACATCGAGCACATCCTCAGGTCGTGCAACGACAACGGCACGCGCTTCGAGATCGAGTGCTATGACATCGGCCACCTGTACACGGCGGCGCATTTCGTGGACCGCAAGCTGCTCAAGTCGCCCTTCCTGATCCAGTCGGTCTTCGGGATACGCGGCGGCATCGGCACGCACCCCGAAGACGTGATGATGATGAAGCGCACGGCCGACCGGCTGTTTGGCGATGACTACACCTGGTCGGTGCTGGCAGCAGGCCGCAAGCAGATTCCGCTGGCGACCCAGGCCGCGACGATGGGCGGCAATGTGCGGGTGGGGCTGGAAGACTCGCTGTGGGACGGGCCGGGCGAACTGGCGAAGTCCAACGCCGACCAGGTGCGGCGCATCCGCAAGATCCTGGAAGGGCTTTCGTTGCCGGTGGCGACACCGGACGACGCGCGCCAGGCCTTGCAACTGAAGGGCGGCAGCAACGTCGCGTTCTGAACGCGTCGGGCAAGCCTGCGCGGGCGCCGGCCAGGCGTGCGCGACAACAACATCCAAGGGATCAAGGAGACACCATGAAAAAGACATTGTGCGCGGCCGCGCTGGCCGCGGCGCTGGGCTGGGGCGCAGCCGCCCAGGCCGACGACGGGGTGATCCGCATCGGCTTCATCACCGATATGTCCGGCCTGTCGGCGGACGCGGACGGCCCGGGCGGGGCCGAAGCCATCAAGATGGCGATTGCCGATTTCGGCGGCTCGGTGGCCGGCAAGAAGATCGAGGTGCTGGTGGCCGACCACCAGAACCGCGCGGACATCGCGTCATCGCGCGCCCGGGAATGGCTGGACCAGAAAGGCGTGAACATGCTGATTGCCGGGGCCAATTCGGCCGCGGCGCTGGCCATGGCCAAGGTGGCCGAAGAAAAGAAGACGCCCTTTTTCGTGGTGAGCGCAGGCGCGTCGGAGCTGACCAATTCGCAGTGCACCCCCTACACGGTGCATTACGTGTACGACACTGTGTCGCTGGCCCGCGGCACCGCGCGCGCCATGCTCAAGGAAGGCAACAAGGACTGGTTTTTCCTGACGGTAGACCACGCCTTCGGCCAGGCGCTGGAGCGCGATGCATCGGCGGTGGTGACGGCCGACGGCGGCACCGTCAAGGGCCGCGTGCGCCATCCGCTGAACACGGCGGACTTCTCGTCGTTCATCCTGCAGGCGCAGGCATCCGGCGCCACGGTGCTGGG
>ERZ1032107.236-NODE-236-length-13361-cov-13.036750_pt1 | contig 13361 bp, 14 predicted proteins | sample MGYA00516713_ERZ1032107 | MGnify/ENA primary metagenome ERZ1032107 (study PRJEB33718, sample SAMN03160116) | human skin metagenome | collected 2014-04-10 | study: EMG produced TPA metagenomics assembly of the PRJNA266117 data set (Human skin bacterial metagenome...
GCCCTACAGCGACATCGCGGCGCGGCTGGGCGTGTCGGTGTCGTCGGTGAAGAAGTACATCGCTGCCGCCCTGCTGGCCTGCTACCAGGCGCAGTGGGTGGCGCACGGTTGACGCCATGACAGATGCCTCCCGCGTGGCCCAACCGGCCCTGGACCCCGCCATCCTGCAGCAGGCGGCCGAATGGATCGCCCAATTGTGGTCGGACGACGTCACCGATCAGGACCGCACCGACTGCGCCCGCTGGCGCGCCAGGCACCCCGATCACGAACAGGCCTGGCAGCGCCTGCTGGCGTTCGAGGGCAAGCTCCTGGGCCTGCCGCGGGACGCCGCCCGCCATGCCCTGCGCCGATCCGCAACCAGCGCCGGCCGGCGCCGCGCCCTGCGCGCGCTGAGCCTGGGGGTGATTGTGCTGGGCGCCGGCTATGCCGCACGCAACACTGGCACCTGGCAGCGCGCAGCAGCCGACTACCGCAGCGCCACGGGCGAAATCCGCGACCTGACCCTGCCGGACGGCACGCGCGTCACCCTGTCCACCGCGTCGGCCATCGACCTGCGCTTTTCCGATACCGAACGGCTGGTGGTGCTGCGCGCAGGCGAAATCCTGATTGCCACCGCGCCCGATACCGCCGCCCTGGCGCGCCCCTTCCTGGTCCGCACGCGGCACGGCTCGGTTCAGGCGCTGGGCACGCGCTACAGCGTGCGCGATGACGACGACACCACGCGCGTGGCGGTGTTCGAAGGCGCGGTTGAAATCCGACCCATGGACGCGCCGGGCCAGGCCGTCCGCCTGGATGCAGGCCAGGGCTCGCGCTTTTCGCGCGACCGCGTCGAGCCGCCCGCGGCCGCGAACGATGACGCGGCCGCCTGGAGCCGGGGCCTGCTGGTGGCCGACGGCATGCGGCTGGAGGACTTCACCGCCGAACTGGCGCGCTATCGGTCCGGCGTCGTGCGCTGCGACCCGGCGGTCGCCGACCTGCGCGTGAGCGGCGTGTTTTCACTGCGCGACACCGACAGGGCGCTGGAGAACCTGACGCGCGGGCTACCGGTGGACGTCGTGTATCGCACGCGCTATTGGGTCACGCTGCGCGCGGCCGATCGGTCCGCAGACTGACGCCCGCCACCGCCGTTACAACTTTTCTTCGCGATCGCTTGTCCCTCAGGCCGGCTCGTTCGGGATACAGGGTGAATCCCCTTTTCCCTCGACCCGATCAGCAAGGCTTACTTCATGTTCGTTCACCCGCCGTTCCGTCGCCGCCCCGCTGCCGCGCCGTCTTCCCGCCCGCTTCGTCGCTTGGCCGCCTCGCAGCGCGCCGCCGCGATCCGGCTGGCGCTCTTGATGGGCGGCGGGCTGGCCGCCTGCGCCACCGCGCCGCTGGCGCAGGCCCAGGCCAGCGCCGAGGCGCGCCGCCCCTACACCGTGGCCGCAGGCCCGCTCAGCCAGGCGCTCAATGCCTATGCCAGCGCGGCGGGCGTCGAACTGACCATGAACGACGGCCTGCTGCAAGGCAAGCGCAGCGACGGCATCGCCGGAACCTACACCGTGGGCGAGGGTTTCGCGGCGCTGTTGCGCGGCCACGGCCTGCAAGCCCGACGCGAAGCCAACGGCAGCTACACCCTCGCGCCCGCGCCTGCCACGTCGTCGGACGCCACCACGCTGGAGGCCGTCACCGTCACCGCACGGCCGGAAAGCGCCACGGGTCCGCTGCATGGCTACGCCGCCCGCGTCAGCGCCACCGGCACCAAGACCGACACGCCCATCATCGAAACGCCCCAATCGATCACGGTGGTGGGGGCGGAAGAAATCGAGACGCTCAAGGCGCAGAGCCTGCAGGACGCGCTGGGCTACGTGGCGGGCGTGAGCCGCGCGGAAGGCCAGGACCGTACCTCCGACAGCCTGTTCCTGCGCGGCTTTCGCGGCAGCCAGGGCAATTATTTCCGCGACGGTACGTTGTACACAGTGAACATCTACAACGGGCGCCAGGAGCTTTACGGCCTGGAACGGGTCGAATTCCTCAAAGGCGCAGCCTCGGTGCTCTATGGTGCCGCGCCGCCGGGCGGCGTGATCAACACGGTCAGCAAGCGCCCCACCGTCGAACCGCTGCATGAACTGAACATCGAGGCGGGCAACTTTCGCCGCAAGCAGATTTCCGGCGACTTTGGCGGCGCCCTCGACGACGAGGGCAAATGGTCATACCGCCTGACCGCCCTCAAGCGCGACAGCGACGCCTTCATCGATTACGTCCCGGATGACCGAACCTATGTCGCCCCGGCGCTCAAGTGGCAGCCCACCGATGCCACGTCCCTGACGCTGCTGGCCGAATACCAGGAAGACCGCACGGCCTATGTCTATGGCCTGCCGGCCCAGGGCACGGTGCTGCCAAACATCAACGGCAAGATCCCCCGCAACCGCTACACCGGCGAACCCGGCTTCGACAAATTCGTCATGAAGCGCTATTCGGTCGGCTACCTGTTCGAACACGCGTTCACGGACCAGCTCAAGCTGCGCAACAGCGTGCGCTACTTCCACGCAGACAGCACCTATTTCTCTACCGACATCTGGCAGTTGCAAGCCGACCAGCGCCACACGGCCGACCGCGGCGCCATGCCGCGCTGGGACCGTTCATCCGCGGTGGTGGCCGATACGTCGCTGCAATACGACCTGGATACTGGCCCGCTGCACCACACGTGGCTGGCCGGCCTGGACTATTCGCTGCCCAAGCATGAGACCGAGCGCTATGTGCGCGCCAACAACAACATCGATCTCTACGACCCGGTCTACGGCGTGCCCCTGGGGCCTGCGCAACCCTTCCCGGGATCGTCCTCGAAAAGCGACATGAAACGTCTGGGGGTCTATCTCCAGGATCAGATCAAGATCGCCGACAAATGGGTCGTGCTGCTGGGGGGGCGGCACGACTGGGTCACGCTCAACGAGCGCAATTTCTTCACGGGTGAAAAGCTCGCGGACAATGAAAAGAGCCAGGCCTTCACCGGCCGCGCCGGCGTGGTCTACCTGGCCGACAATGGCCTCGCACCGTTCCTGAGCTACAGCGAATCGTTCGAGCCGACCAGCGGCCAGGATCGCCAGGGCAACCGCTTCAAGCCCACCACCGGCCAACAATACGAGGCCGGCCTGCGCTACCAGCCGGCGGGGTCGGACACCATGCTGTCCGCGGCGATCTACCAGCTGACGCGCAAGAACGTGACCGTGGCCGACCCGTTCGACACGAACTATGAAATCCAGGCCGGACAGGCCCGAGCACGCGGCCTGGAACTGGAAGCCCGCACCCGCATCGGCCGCCACGCCAACCTGATCGCCGCCTACGCCTATACCGATGCGCGCACGCTCAAGGCCAGCCCGCTGCAGCCCGACGAGGTCGGCAAGCGCCTGAACTCGGTGCCCTTCAATCAATTCTCGGTGTGGGGCGACTATGGCTTCGGCGCCTTCGGCCTGCCGGGCCTGCGAGTCGGCGCGGGCGTGCGCTATGTCGGCAGCACGCGCGGCATGGCGCACGGCACGGCGGTCGAGGTGCCGTCGTTCACGCTGCTCGATGCCATGGTCAGCTACACCACCGGACCATGGCGGTTCGCGCTCAACGCCACCAACCTGGCCGACAAGACCTACATCGGCAGCTGCACCTACGGCTGCTTCTATGGCGAGCCGCGCCGGGTGATCGGTACGGCAAGCTATCGCTGGTAACGCCGTGACCGGCGGGGGCGAATGGCTCCCGCCGTCCACCTGGCGTACACCCCAAAAACCCCATTTGTCCACCCCCGGCAACTTTTAGTACTATCTTCCTCAGAAATTCTATATACGCACAAATGTTCGTATATAGAACACAACGATTTTTCTGGCCCGCGCACAGGAAGACACCGACGGAAGAGACAGATCGCATTTCCCTGGTTCCGCCTGTGCTGCCTGCCGCGCGCCATGTAAGGCCCAAGCGAACCCTCATGGATACTCCCCTCAAGCATCTCGCCGTCATCGGCGCCGGCGCCATGGGCAGCGGCATCGCCGCCCTCTTCGCCTCGAAGGGACTGAACATCGTCCTGATTGATCCGATGGCCGGCGCCCTTGAACGCGCCCGCAGCACCATCGAACGCCAGCTCAACGTCTATGCCCCCGGCCAGGTGCAAGAGACCCTGCAGCGCATCCGCATGGAAGCCGACCTGTCCGCCGCGGTCGGCAGCGACCTCATCATCGAGGCCGTCCCGGAAAACCTGGAACTCAAGCGCAGCCTGTTCGCCAAGCTCGACGCCCTGTGTCCGCCCCAGGCCATCTTCGCCACCAACACCTCGGGCCTGTCCATCAACGCCATCGCCAGCGCCGTGACACGCCGCGACCGCTTCGTGGGCACCCACTTCTTCACGCCTGCCGACGTCATCCCGCTGGTCGAAGTCGTACGCAACGACGACACGTCCGAAGACACCGTCGCCCGCGTCATGGCCACCCTGCGCTTTGGCGGCAAGCGGCCCGTGCTGGTGCGCCAGGACATCCCCGGCTTCATCGCCAACCGCATCCAGCACGCCCTGGCCCGCGAAGCCATCTCGTTGCTGGAAAAGGGCGTGGCCAGCGCCGAAGACATCGACGAAGTCGTGAAATGGAGCCTCGGCATCCGCCTGGCCCTGTCCGGCCCGCTCGAACAGCGCGACATGAACGGCATCGACGTGCATCACGCCATTGCCAGCTATCTCTACCAAGACCTCGAAAACCGCACCACGCCGTCCGACCTGCTCACGAGCAAAGTCGAACAGGGCCAGTTGGGCGCCAAGAGCGGCCAGGGTTTCTACACCTGGAGCCCCGAGCGCCGCGAACAGGTGCTGCGCGAGAAGAGCGCCGCCCTGGGCGAACTGGCCGCCTGGCTGAACCAGAAAGCCGGCGATTCCTGACGCCGCCCCGCAGGCACCCCGAATACCCATTACATAAGGCACGCGGCAACCCGCCAGACGCGCCAGCGGGCCACGAGCCCACCACACAAAGAAACCGATCGTCCCACCCGCTGCGCGCCCCTACCCGGCGCGTCGCGGCGCAAGACACCAGAGCAATACGCCTTACCGGAGTTCGTTGGAGGCATCATGAATAAATTGGCATCTTTTTTTACTGAGCTGATGCGCAAGTATCTGCCCGATCCTTTCGTTTTCGCGATCGCGCTGACCTTGCTCACCGTGCTGCTGGCCATGGGCATCGAAGGCCAGGGCATCGGCGACGTCACCCGCGCCTGGGGCAAGGGCTTCTGGAGCCTCCTGGCATTCACCACCCAGATGGCCGTGATCCTGGCCATGGGCTACGTGCTGGCCACCGCGCCGCTGACCGACCGCCTGCTCAACCGCATCGTCAGCCACGTGCACAAGCCGCACACCGCCATCATCGTCGCCACCCTGGTAGGCGGCGTGGGCAGCTACCTGAACTGGGGCTTCGGCCTGGTCATCGGCGGCATCGTCGCCAAGAAGCTGGCACTGAAGGTCAAGGGCGTGCACTACCCCCTGATCATCGCCTCGGCCTACAGCGGCTTCACCATGTACGGCCTGGGCCTGTCCGCCAGCATCCCCGTGCTGGTCGCCACCCCCGGCCACCCCACCGCCAAGCAGATGGGCATCATCCCGCTGACCGAAACCATCTTCTCGGTGCCCATGCTGATCACCAGCCTGGTCATCATCGTGACGCTGCCGCTGCTCAATGCCTGGCTGCATCCGAAGAAGGGCGAGAAGATCGTCGAAGTGGACCCGGCCATCGACCGTGACGCCAACGCGTCCAACGCGGCCGAAGACATGCTGGAAAAAGGCACCATTGCCTCCAAGCTCAACAACAGCCGCATCCTCAGCCTGCTGATCGGCGCGCTGGGCGTGGCCTACGTGGCGTTCCACTTCGTCGACGGCGGTTCGCTCGACCTGAACCTGATCAACTTCATCATTCTGTTCCTGGGCATCATCCTGCTGGGCACGCCGGCCGCCTACGTGGCCAAGCTGACCGAAGGCATCAAGACGATCTCGGGCATCATCCTGCAGTATCCGTTCTACGCCGGCATCATGGCCATCATGGCCGCCTCGGGCCTGGTCACCACCATCTCCAAGGTCTTCGTCGACGTCGCCACGCCGGCCACGCTGCCGTTCTGGGGCCTGATCAGCTCGTTCGTCATCAACTTCTTCGCGCCGTCGGCCGGCGGCCACTGGGTCATCCAGGGTCCGTTCATGATCGACGCCGCCCGCGAAATCGGCAGCGCGCTGAACCAGACCACCATGGCCGTGATGCTGGGCAACGCCTGGAACGACCTGGTGCAGCCCTTCTGGATCCTGCCGGCCCTGGCGCTGTCCAAGCTGAAGCTGCGCGACGTGATGGGCTACACGGTCATCATGATGCTGTGGGTGGGCGTGATCCACATCACCGCAGTGCTGGCCTGGGGCTACTTGACCCACTGATAGCCGCGGCGCCCCGCGGGGCGCCGCGCACCAAAGACTGGAACGGGAAACCGATATGAGCAAACCTACCGCATATCTCGTGACCGGCGGCAGCGCCGGGATCGGCGCCGCCATCATCCGCATGCTGCTGGACGCGGGGCACCAGGTGGTCAATATCGACTACAAGCTGCCCGAGAATCCGCCGGCCGGGCTGGTGTCGTACCAGGCCGACCTGACCGATGAAGCGCGCACCAAGGCGGTCGCCGCCGAGGTCACCGCGGCCTACAACATCGTCGGGTTGGTGAACAATGCCGGCGCCACGCGCCCGGGCACCGCCGACACGGCCACGCTGGCCGACCTGGACTATGTGGTGAACCTGCATCTGCGCACCGCGCTGATCCTGGTGCAGGCCGCGCTGCCCGCCATGCGCGAAGCCGGCTTCGGCCGCATCGTCAACATGTCGTCGCGCGCCGCACTGGGCAAGCCGGACCGCGTGGTCTATTCGGCCACCAAGGCGGGTCTGGTCGGGCTGACGCGCACGCTGGCCATGGAACTGGGCGGCGACGGCATCACCGTCAACGCCATCGGCCCCGGCCCCATTGCCACCGACTTGTTCACCAAGAGCAACCCGGCCGGCGCGCCCCAGACCGAACGCATCATCAACAGCATCGTGGTCAAGCGCCTGGGCACGCCCGAAGACGTGGCACGCGCCGCGATGTTCTTTTTGTCGCCCGACAACGGCTTCGTCACCGGCCAGATGCTGTATGTCTGCGGCGGCACGACGCTGGGCGTCGCCCCGATCTGAGGCCCGCCGCCATGCGCGCCCGCAACCTGTTCACCGCGCGTTCGCGCCGCCTAGCGGCGCAGCAGCGCGTGGTTGATCTGGTCGGCGGCGCGGCGCAGCGGCGGCAGGAATGCGGCCAGCATTTCCTCGCGCGAAAAGCGATTGGCATGGCCGCTGACGTTCATGGCCGCGATCACGCGGCCGCTGCGGTCCACGATAGGCACGGCCACCGATTGCAGGCCGGGTTCCAGTTCCTGCGCGACGCAGGCGTAGCCGTCGGCGCGCACGCCGGCCAGCAGCCGCTTCAGTTCGGCGACGTCGGTCACGGTGTGCGGCGTATAGGCCTGGATCTGGCTCATGGCCAGCACACGGTCCAGCTCGGTGGCGGACAAGCCCGCCAGCAGCACCCGGCCCATCGACGTGGCCCATGCCGGCAGCCGGCTGCCCACCGCCAGGTTGATGGTCATGACCTTGTGCGTCGACAGCCGCAGGATGTAGACGATGTCGGCGCCTTCCAGCACCGACACGGAACACGACTCGCGCGTCAGTTCGGCCACTTCTTCCATGTAGGGCAGCGCCAGGTTCCACAGCGGCGTGCCCGACAGATAGGCGTAGCCCAATTCCAGGATGCGCGGGGTCAGGGCGAACTTGCGGTCTTCGACCGTGACGTAGCCCAGATGCTCAAGCGTCAACAGGATGCGGCGCGCGCCCGCGCGGGTCAGGCCGGTGACGGCGGCGACCTCGGACAAGGTCATCTGCGAACGCTCGGGGCCGAAGGCCCGGATCACGGACAGGCCGCGCGCAAAGGATTGAACGTAGCTGTCGCTGGGTTGCTGGGTTTCTTGCTCGGCCATCCGTCTACCGCGAAAAGAAGCGTTGCCGTTGCCGGCAACCCTGAACGGGGGAGATCGCACCGCGCCGGCTTGCCTTGACGGTCGAATATCCCCATGAAACGATGTTCTTCAGAAGAACGAAAGTTCTAATTAAGAACAAATTATGACACGCCACCTATGAGCGAACACCATGATTTCTAAGCTTGTTGCAAGCGCGGCGGCCGCCCTCGCCGACGTCCCCGACGGCGCCACCGTCATGATCGGCGGCTTCGGCACCGCCGGCCAGCCCATGGAACTGATCGACGCCCTGCTCGAACAAGGCGCGAAAGACCTGGTCATCATCAACAACAACGCCGGCAACGGCACCACCGGCCTGGCCGCCCTGCTCGGCGCCAACCGCGTGCGCAAGATCATCTGCTCGTTCCCGCGCCAGGTGGATTCGCAGATCTTCGACGGCCTGTACCGCAGCGGCAAGATCGAACTTGAACTGGTGCCCCAAGGCAACCTGGCCGAGCGCATCCGCGCCGCCGGCGCCGGCATCGGTGCGTTCTTCTCGCCCACCGGCTACGGCACCCCGCTGGCCGACGGCAAGGAAATCCGCGAAATCAACGGCCGCCAGTATGTGCTGGAGTATCCGCTGCACGCCGACTACGCGCTGATCAAGGCCGAACGCGGCGACCGCTGGGGCAACCTGGTGTACCGCAAGACCGCGCGCAACTTCGGTCCCATCATGGCCAGCGCCGCGCGCGTGGCCGTGGCCCAGGTGCGTGAAGTCGTCGAACTGGGCACGCTGGACCCGGAAACCGTCGTCACCCCCGGCATCTTCGTGCAGCGCGTCGTGCAGATCGACGCCACCCCGGCCGCCAAGGAGCAGCAATGAGCACCAAACTGACCCGCGACCAGATCGCCGCCCGCGTTGCGCAGGACATCCCTGAAGGCGCCTACGTCAACCTCGGCATCGGCCTGCCCACCCTGGTGGCCAATCACCTGCCGGCCGACCGCGAAGTCATCCTGCATACCGAAAACGGCATGCTGGGCATGGGCCCGGCCCCGGCCAAGGGCGAAGAAGACTACGACCTGATCAACGCCGGCAAGCAGCCCGTCACCGAGCTGCCCGGCTGCTCGTTCTTCCATCACGCCGATTCGTTCGCCATGATGCGCGGCGGCCACCTGGACATCTGCGTGCTGGGCGCCTTCCAGGTGTCGCAGCACGGCGACCTGGCCAACTGGCACACCGGCGCGCCCGACGCCATCCCCGCCGTGGGCGGCGCGATGGACCTGGCCATCGGCGCCAAGGACGTGTTCGTCATGATGGAACTGACCACCCGCGAAGGCCAGAGCAAGCTGGTCGAGGCCTGCACCTATCCGCTGACCGGCGTGCGCTGCGTGTCGCGCGTGTACACGGACGTGGCCGTGTTCGACATCCGCGCCGACGGCGTGACCGTCATCGACATGTTCGGCGAGGTCACCGCCGACGAGCTGCTGCGCCTGACCGGCCTGCCGCTGAAGTTTTCCCAATAAGGAGATAAGCAATGCTGTTCATGGTTCAAATGCAAGTCAACCTGCCCGTCGACATGCCGGCTGAACGCGCCGACAAACTCAAGGCCGACGAAAAGGCCCTGGCGCAGCAACTGCAACGCGATGGCAAATGGAAGAGCCTGTGGCGCGTCGTCGGCCGCTACGCCAACGTCAGCATCTTCGACGTCGAAAGCAACGATGAACTGCACACGCTGCTGTCGTCGCTGCCGCTGTTCCCGTACATGGACATCAACGTCACGGCGCTGGCGCGCCACCCGTCCGCGATCTGACCGGAGCCGCCCATGCCCTACATCATCGAAACCTTCGACAAGCCCGGCCACCAGGCCGTGCGCCAGCAGCACCGCGCCGCGCACCTGGAATACCTGGATGCCAACAAGCACCTGCTGCTGGCCTGCGGCGCCAAGCTGCAGGACGACGGCACGGATGCGGGCGGCGGCCTGTACATCGTCGACCTGGACACGCGCGAAGCCGCGCAGCAGTTCATCGATGCCGACCCGTTCGCCCATGCCCAGCTGTTTGACCGCGTGACCATCACCCGCTGGCGCAAAGCCTACGTCAACGGCACCTGCCATCTGTAATCAAGACACGGCCGCCTCCGGGCGGCCGTTGCCCATTCCCGAGGATTTCCCCATGTCTTACGCCGATCTCAGCCAGGCAAGGCTGTTCTACGTCATCGACGGCCCCGCCGACGCGCCGGTGCTGGTGCTGTCCAATTCGCTCGGCACCTGCGCCGACATGTGGGCGCGCCAGGTGCCCGAATTGAGCAAGCACTTTCGCGTGCTGCGCTACGACACCCGCGGCCATGGCAAATCCTCGGTGCCCGATGGCGAATACACCTTCGCGCAGCTGGGCAACGACGTGGCCGAACTGCTGGCCCACCTGAACATCAAGCAGGCGCACTTCTGCGGCCTGTCGATGGGCGGCCCCACCGGCCTGTGGCTGGCGCTGAACCGTCCCGAACTGATCAACAAGCTGATCCTGTGCAACACCGCCGCGCGCATCGGTTCGGCCGAAGGCTGGAGCACCCGCATCGCCGCCGTGGCCGAACAGACGCTGGAAAAGATGGCGCCCACGCTGGTCCAGCGCTGGCTGACCGACGACTACCGCGCCGCCGAACCGGGCCTGACCCAAGTGCTGATCGACATGCTGCGCCGCACGCCCGACGCCGGCTATTCGGGCAACTGCGCCGCACTGCGCGACGCCGATTTCCGCGAACAGGTGTCGGCCATCAAGGCCCCCACGCTGGTCATCGCCAGCACCCACGACCTGGCCGCCACGCCCGCCCAGGGCCGCGAACTGACCGATGCCATCGCCGGCGCGCAATACCTGGAATTGAATACCTCCCATATTTCCAACTGGGAGCAACCGGAAGCCTTCACCCGCGCGGTCGTCGACTTCCTGACGGAGTAAACCGCATGCAGCGCTGGACCCACCGGCCCGAAGGCTCCAACTGGGGCGACTTCGGACCCGACGACCAACTCGGCCGCCTGAACCTCATCACCGAAGAACAAGTCTTGAAGGGCGCGCGCGAAATCCGCGCCGGCAAGACGTTCTGCCTGTCCCTGCCCCTGGACCTGCCCGGCGGCAACGTGCTCAACCCGCGCCGCCATCCGCCGCAGCTGAGCCCGACGAAGCTGCAGGACACGCCCTACCTGAACTTCCCGCTGCGCAACGTCAACCCCGATGCGGTGGACGTGCTGAGCGACGATCAAGTGCTGCTGTCCATGCAGTATTCCACCCAGTGGGACGCCCTGGCGCACGTGGGCGCGCTGTTCGACGCCGACGGCGACGGCAAGCCCGAACTGCGCTACTACAACGGCTTCCAGGCCGGCGTGGACGTGCTGGGCCCGGCCGATGGCGACCACACCGGCTGCGGCTGCAACAGCGGCGGCCCGTCGGCCGCACTGAAGCTGGGCGTGGAAAACCTGGCCCAGAAAGGCATGCAGGGCCGCGGTGTACTGGTCGACCTGTTTCGCCACTACGGCCCCGGCCGCACGCTGATCGGCCACGCCGAACTCATGCACGTGCTGACCACCGACCACATCGAGGTCGAACCCGGCGACATGCTGGTGCTGCGCACCGGCTACGCCGAGGCAGTCGTCGCCATGAACGGCACGCCGGACGCCCAGGTGCTGCACACCTACGGCGCCGCGCTGGACGGCACCGATGCCGCGCTGCTGCAATGGATCACCGACAGCGGCATCGCCGCCATCTGCGCCGACAACTACGCGGTCGAGGCCTACCCCGCCCGCGAAAAGACCGGCCCGCGCGCCATGCTGCCGCTGCACCACCATTGCCTGTTCAAGCTGGGCCTGCCCCTGGCCGAACTCTGGTATCTCAAAGACCTGGCTGACTGGCTGCACGCCAACGGCCGCCACCGCTTCATGCTGACCGCCCCGCCGCTGCGCCTGCCGCACGCGATCGGATCGCCGGTCACGCCGATCGCGACGGTGTAAGCCACGCGGTATCCCCCAAAGAAAAAGCGCCGACCCGTTCAACGGTCGGCGCTTTTTTTTGCATCAAGCGGCGTTCAGCCCTTCAGGCAGGTGCTCATGAACGTCTTGCGCTTGTCGCCGGTCAGCTTCTGTTCGCCGGCCTTGGCATTGCAGTCCTTCATCTTCTGCTGCTGCGGCGTCAGCTGCTTGGCGGGCGCCGGGGCCTCGCCCTTCAGGCACGCGCTCATGTAGGTCTTGCGATCGTCGCCCTTCTTGCCTTCCGCCGACTTGTTGCAATCGGCCATGCGCTGCTGCTGCGCGGTAGGCGTCTTGGCGGGAGCGGGCGTGGTGGCGGCGGGCGTCTGGGCATAGGCGGCGCCCAGGAAGCTGGCGGACAACACAATGGCCGAAGCCAACTGGCTAGTACGGGAAAGCATGAGTTCCTCCCTTGAGCGCCCGCCGACGCCATCCACGCGCACAACCGGGCCGCACGTTCCGCCGGCCAAGGTGCCGGCCCGGTCATCATCGGACAAACCAGACCGCTTCGCAAGCGCCCAAAAGACAACAAATGCTAATGCCCCCGCCGCCATTCAGCTTGCGGAAAGGCGCAGCAAAACCGCCCGGGCACACACCGCGAATCCGTCCGAGAAAGCGGGGCAACTTCGCCACAACTCACCGTAACGCCCGCGCACGAACGTCCCCGAAAATACGCCCAACAACCCTCAACTTGGAGACATTCCGATGCACTTGTGGCATCCGCAGAGAAATCTGCGGTAATCCCGCGCAACCTGTTACCCATTCATCCTTTTAGGCCGTTGTGCCCGCGCGCTGAAAGGTGTGAGATAGGCGCATACCCGCGGCAACGCCAAGCAAAAGACCGCGTCCCAGGCAGCCCGGCTCGCGCCGCGCCCGCCTCACAGGAGACCCGCATGAAAACCGCCCTCGCCTTCGTCGCCCTGCTGGCCGGCCTGACCGGCGCTGCCAGCGCGCAAAGCTTCTTCTACGGCGTCACCCTGGGCAACATCCAGGCCATCCGCGACACCAACGAAAACGTCTCCACCATCACCGGCTCGCTCGCCAACCAATCCACCCGCGCCGTCAACAACGTCATGCTCACCTTCGTCCTCTACGACGACCAGGGCCGCGAAGTCGGCCGCGTCCGCGACGACGACATCGGCCCCCTCGCCCCCGGCCAGATCAAGATGATCCGCGCCATCACCCCCTTGCAATTCGCCAAAGTGACCGCGCTAGACATCAGGGCTAGATAATGCCCCCACGCCGCGCGCTTCGCGCTTGCTGCCCCCCAAGGGGGCGCCCCGGCCTTCGGACTGTCTCTTATACACATCTGACGCTGCCGACGAGCGATCTAGTGTAGA
>ERZ1032107.239-NODE-239-length-13313-cov-13.073163_pt1 | contig 13313 bp, 11 predicted proteins | sample MGYA00516713_ERZ1032107 | MGnify/ENA primary metagenome ERZ1032107 (study PRJEB33718, sample SAMN03160116) | human skin metagenome | collected 2014-04-10 | study: EMG produced TPA metagenomics assembly of the PRJNA266117 data set (Human skin bacterial metagenome...
AGATTTCTGCCTGTCTCGTGGGCTCGGAGATGTGTATAAGAGACAGCCGCCATGGCGGGCGGTGATCTGCGCCACGCAGTCGTCGATGGATGCGGCGTCGGTCAAGTCCAGCGGCAGCACGTGGATGCCGTGCTGGCGCAGCGCCACCATGCGGTCGACGCGGCGCGCGGCGGCGTAGGTGGTGATGCCCATCGAGGCGAATCGCAGGGCAATGGCTTCGCCGATGCCGGAAGAGGCGCCCGTCACCAGGGCGACGCGTTGGGTAAGAGGGGTGGTCATGAGGGCGAATCCAATCGGCGCAGCGGGGTTGGGTGGGGGTTTCATATTTCCAACCAACTGGTTGGTTTCATCAATGTACGACCGGTGCCGCGATGTTGTCAACCAACCGGTTGGTTATAATTCGCCATGGCCAGAAATTCAGAAGACACCCGCAAGCGCCTGCTCGAAGCCGCCGCCGCCGAATTCGCCGCCTATGGCATTGCCGGCGCCCGGGTCGACCGCATCGCCGAGGCCGCCCGCTGCAACAAGCAGGCGATCTACGCCTATTACGGCAGCAAGGACGGCCTGTGCGACGCCGTGCTGGACGCCATGGTCGAAGACATCCTGGAAAGCGTGCCCATCGATGCCTTCGACCTGCCGGGCTACGCGGTGCGCCTGTTCGACCGCTACCAGGCGCATCCCGAAACCTTGCGGCTGGCCGGCTGGTACCAGCTGGAAGGCAAGCCGCTGCCGCCGGCCGCCATGGCATCCATGGGGCACAAGATCGATGCCGTGCGGCAGGCGCAAGAGGCCGGCCGTGTCAGCAAGCGCTTCAGCCCCGAGATCCTGCTGCTGCTGGTGCTGACCCTGACCCGGATGGGCGCGCCTGACAGTCCCGAGGCCCATAGCGGCATGGTGCCCCCGGCCGATTCGCGCCAGGCCATTGCTGACGCGGTGGCTCGCCTGATCGAGCCCTGACGCGGGTGGGGGTGGGGCGGCAACCTGTCGTCCCCTGGGCCGAAGCCCATTCCAGAATAAATACTGCGCCGCAACAAAAAAGAACGTGCAAAGTTCTTTGGGCGGATTTATATTACGACCATCATATTTGAGGAATCCCGATCATGGCTGGCCCCGCCTCCCGCAAAGAGCTATCCCACGAGCGCATCGTGGAAGCGGCCGCGCGTGCGATCCGGCGTGAAGGGTATGCCGGCGTGGGCGTGGCCGACGTCATGAAGGAAGCCGGTCTGACCCACGGCGGCTTCTACGCCCATTTCCCGTCGCGCGATGCCATGCTGGCCGCCGCGATGGAACGCGCCGGCCGCGACGGCGCCGCCCGCATGGCGCAAGGCATGGCCCGCCGCCAGGCCGAAGGCGCCAGCCCGCTGCGCGCCATGGTCGAGAGCTACCTGTCCGACAGAATGCTGGTCAGTTGCGAAACCGGTTGCCCGATATCGGCGCTGGCCTCGGAAATGCCGCGCCAATCGGCCGAGGTGCGCGCAGCCTCTGCCGCCCGGGTGCAGGGGCTGGTCAGGGCCTTGCAGCAGGCGCTGCCGGCCACCGCCGGCGAGCACGCCGCCATGGCCATCACCGCGAACCTGGTGGGCGCCATGCAACTGGCGCGCGCCCTGGGCGACAACGCCGAGGGCAGGGCCATGCTGGCCGCGGCGCGCCAGTCCATCCTGGATCAATACGACACCGAAGGCGGGCAAGCTTCCCATTGATGCCCGTCATCGCCGGCCGCCGTGCGCGGCCTTTTTTCACCCTCTAAATATGATGATCATCATATTTATATAACCGGCCCCGCCATCAGGGCCACTGCTGCGAACTTGAAGGAACCCATCATGCAACTGAAGAACGCAACCGTATTGATCACCGGCGCCAACCGCGGCATCGGCCTGGCCTTTGCCCGCGAGGCCCTGGCGCGCGGCGCGCGCAAGGTCTACGCCGGCGCCCGCGACCCGGCCAGCGTCACGCTGCCCGGCGTAACGCCGATCAAGCTGGACGTCACCCGCGACGACGACGTGGCCGCCGCGGCTGCGCTGGCCGGCGACGTGACGCTGGTCATCAACAACGCGGGCATTGCGGCCATCGGCGGTTTCCTGGCCGAAGACGCCATCGAATCGACGCGCCGCCACCTGGAAACCAACCTGATCGGTTCCTTGCGCGTGGCGCAGGCTTTCGCTCCGGCGCTGGCCGCCAACGGCGGCGGCGCGCTGCTCAACGTGCTGTCCATCGCCAGCTGGATCAACCGGCCGCGCCTGGGCGTGTACGGCATGAGCAAGTCGGCCGCGTGGGCGCTGACCAACGGCCTGCGCCACGAACTGCGCGAGCAGGGCACGCAGGTGCTGGGGCTGCACATGGGCTTTGTCGATACCGACCTGACCCGCGACCTGGACGCGCCCAAGCTCAGCCCCGACGCGGTGGTCAAGGCGGCGTTCGACGCGCTGGAAGCCGGCGCCGAAGAAGTGCTGGCCGACGATGCGACCCGCCAGGTCAAGCAAGGCCTGTCCGCCGAACAGGCGTCCTACCTGCAAGCCTGATATCCCCTTTCGAGCCCGACCATCATGTCCTCCCCTGCAACTTCCGCGGCGGCCCAGCCCGCCGCCGTGCCGCACGCGGCCGCGTCGCCCTGGCCGATCTTCTGGATCGCCAGCGTCGCCGTCTTCCTGGTCTCGCTGGACGCGACCATGCTCTACGCCGCGTTCAGCGCCATGCGCGCCGGCTTTCCCGAGGCCTCGGCCGCCGACATGTCGTGGGTGCTCAATGGCTACACCGTGGTCTACGCGGCGATGCTGATCCCGTCGGGCGGCCTGGCCGACACGCATGGCCGCAAGCGCATGTTCATGGTCGGCGTGCTGCTGTTCCTGGCGGCGTCGGCGGCCTGCGGGCTGGCCGGCAATGTGGGCTGGCTGATCGCCGCGCGCGTGGCGCAGGCGGTCGGCGCCGCATTGCTGACGCCCGCGTCGCTGTCCATCGTGCTGGCCGCCTTTCCGGCATCGCAGCGTTCGGTGGCGGTCAGCCTGTGGGGCGCCGTCGCGGGCTTGGCTGCGGCGGTCGGCCCCAGCCTGGGCGCCTTCGTGGTGGATGCGGCCGGCTGGCCCTGGGCGTTCTACATCAACCTGCCGCTGGGCGCGCTGTCTCTGTGGTTCGGCGCCAGCCGGCTGGTGGAATCGGTGCGGCCCGAAGCGCGCCGCCGCGTCGATGGCGTGGGCATGGCGCTGCTGATGGTGGGCGTGGGCGCGGTGGCATTGTCCATCGTGCAGTCCGAGTCGCCCACCTGGACGCGCGGCGAGCTGTGGATGGTGGCGGCCGTGGGGCTGGTATCGCTGGCGGCCTTCGTGGGCTGGGCCCGCACCACGCCGCATCCGCTGGTGGACCTGTCATTGTTCAAGCATCGCACCTACCGCTACGTGAACCTGGCCACGCTCAGCTTCGGCATCGCGTTCGCGATGATGTTCTTCGCCTTCTTCTTCTACATGACGGGCGTCTGGCACTACAGCCTGCCGCGCGCCGGCCTGGCCGTCACGCCGGGGCCGTTGCTGGTGATGCCCACCGCCATCATCACGGGCAAGCTGGCCGCCCGCCTGGGGCACCGGCCGTTCCTGGTGGGCGGATCACTGGTGTATGCGGCCAGCGGCCTGTGGTTCCTGTTGATGCCGGGCGCCGAGCCGGCGTATCTGACGCAATGGCTGCCGGGCCTGATCCTGAGCGGCCTGGGCGTGGGCATGGTGCTGCCGTCACTGGCCGGCGCCGCCGTGAATCGCCTGCCGCCGCAGCACTATGCGGTGGGCAGCGCCGTCAACCAGGCGACACGGCAGATCGGCGCGGTGCTGGGCGTGGCGCTGACCGTGCTGCTGCTGGGCAAGGGCTCGCTGAGCCATGCGGATTTCGATCCGCTCTACATCGGCCACGTGGGCCTGGCGCTGCTGACGGCGCTGTTGTGCCTGGCGGTGGATACCCGGCCGCGGCCCGCGCATGCCTGAGCGCGCGGGCAGGGCGCGCCGCGCGCAACGATCAGCGCGGGGTGCGCTGGTGCGGCACCAGGGGCGGCGCCTGGCGGCCCGCCACCTGTTCCCAGAAGCCCGGCAGGAAGCATTCGGCCACCAGCAGCGGCTGGCCCTGGCGCCAGAACACCGAGCGGCGAGCCCAGACGCGGTCGGCATCCTGCGGCCGGCCGCCTTGCGCCAGCGCCGTGGTGGCGGTGGCATGGAACGGCACGGGCGAGGCCAGGCGCCGGCACGCGAACGGCGAACGGATGACGGTGCTGTCGTGGTACAGCATGTCGGCCAGCGGCCGCGTCAACAGGCGGCGCATGCCTTGCCAGGCGCCATGCGAGGCGCGCAGCGGCGTCAGGCTGCGCGCTGGCACGCTGTCCACGCCATTGACCGACATCAGCACCTCGCGCACCCACACCGGCGAGCCGGGGGCGATGCGCATGGCGCGCGCTTCGTCGGCGGGGGCGCCGTCGGCGTATTCGGCCAGCACCCGCAGGCGTACCTGGCCGACCTGGCGCAGGCCGGCGGTCAGGGCGCCGGGACGGAACAGCCAATGGCGCTGCGCCAGGGTCAGCACGGGCGGGGCGCTGGCCAGCCAGCCCGTTGCCAGGGGAGGGTGATGTGCTACGGCTAGGTTCATCATGGCTGCGTATTATGCCAAGGGCCGCGGGCGGATTCGCGCCCGCGCCCTGTGTCCGATTGCCGCAGGGGCGCCGGGCAAGGCGCGGCACCGGCCGCGCGCCGGGCTCCGCATACAATACCGCCCATGGAAAAAGTACGAATCTCCAAGCTCATGTCCGAGCGTGGACTCTGTTCGCGCCGCGAGGCCGACAGCTATATCGAACGCGGCTGGGTCCGGGTCGACGGCGAAGTGGTGTCCGAACTGGGCGCCAAGGCCTATCCCGACCAGGTCATCACACTGGAATGCGCGGCGCAGGCGCGCCAGACTTCGCGCGTCACCATCCTCATCAACAAGCCGGTGGGCTACGTGTCGGGCCAGGCCGAAAAAGGCTACACGCCCGCCGTCGCGCTGATCGACGCGCGCTCGCGCTTCGAGGGCTGCCGCAGCCCGCAGCGCTTCGAACGCGGCCACCTGGACGGCCTGGCCGTGGCCGGGCGGCTGGACATCGATTCGCAGGGCCTGTTGGTGCTGACGCAAGACGGCCGCATCGCCAAGCACCTGATCGGCGAGGATTCCAGCGTCGACAAGGAATACCTGGTGCGGGTGCAGGGCGACCTGTCCGACCATGGCCTGGCGCTGCTCAACCATGGCCTGTCGCTGGACGGCAAGGCGCTCAAGCCCGCGCAGGTGCGCTGGCAGAATCACGACCAGCTGCGCTTCGTGCTGCGCGAAGGCAAGAAGCGCCAGATTCGCCGCATGTGCGAACTGGTCGGGCTGAAGGTGGTGGGGCTCAAGCGCGTGCGCATCGGCCGCGTGTCGCTGGGCGACCTGCCACTGGGGCAATGGCGTTACCTGCGCGACGACGAACGCTTCTAGGGGTCGGCGCCCGCGCGCCGCTCAGCGCGGCGCGGGGCCTGGCCGCTGCGCCACAAGTTTTTCAGTCTGTTTCCAAACCGCCTTCATTTCATGAAGGGCGCGGTATCCTTCGCCTGCCCGTCGCCACCCAGGCGTTCCATCAGGAATTCGATGAAAATCCGGGTCTTGGCGGGCAGCAATCGTGTTTCCGTGACGGCATACACCGGAAACGGGCCCAGCTGCCAATCGGGCAGCACACGCCGCAACTGGCCCGATTTCTGTTCGGCGGTCTGCCCGCCGACCAGCACGGTGATTCCCGCGCCCAGCATCGCCAGGCGCCGGGCCATCGCCACGCCATTCACGGAAAACCGGTTGCCCGGCGTGAACTGAATGTGCTGGTCGCCGCTGTTCAGCGGCCAGCGGGTCACCCGGCCGGCGCCTTCGGCGCGGAACTCGATGCACTCGTGGCGGGTCAAGTCGCTGGGGTGCGTGGGTTCGCCATGTTTCTCCAGGTATTCCCGCGAGGCGTACAGATGGGCCGGCAGCATGCCCAGCAGCCTCGCAATCTGCGTCGAGTCGGGCAGATCGCCGATTTCGATGGAAATATCGCAGGTCTGGAACACGCGCTGTGCGTGGTCGGGATTGGCAAGGTCCAGGAAAAAGGTGACGTCGGGATAGCGGCGCGAGAATTCCATGAACGATTCAGCCAGGAAGTCCGTGCCGAAATCCGCCGGCATGTTCACCCGCAGCGGCCCCGACGGCGTGTCGACCAGCTTCTGCAGCTCTTCATGGGCGATCTGGGCCTCGGCCACGATGCGCTGGCAGCGTTCGAAGTACAGCCGGCCGGCGTCCGTCAGCTCGACCTTGCGGGTGGTGCGGCTGAGCAGGCGCAGGCCGACCGAACGTTCAAGTTCGGCCACCTGGCGAGACAACGTGGATTTCGGGACACCCAGCGCGGCCGCGGCGCGGCTAAAACTACGCGTCTTGGCGACCTCGACGAAGAGTTCCATGCCTTGTAAGCGTTTCATGAAAGCGATTCTGTCACACGTTGGGACGAAAGATTGTCCCATATCTGGAATGATGTTTTCTCCATATGCCCCTTTGTTTCTGGAGCGGGATAACGCAAAATGCAATTTCTGCAATGCAGCATTGCGTCTAAGCCCCGCCTGATGCCTGAGGCAACACCACCCCAGTCAATCCTCGCGATCCCGACCGCCGCGCGGCTCGGGACGTGCCGCCGATGCCGCCGCGACTCCCGCGGCGACCGGGGCCTTCCAGCGGGCGATCAGCCCCTGACGGGCGGGCGCGAGGGCTACCTTTTTAGTTGGAAATCGGGAATGCAATCTATGAACAAGAAAAGCGCTATGTGGCGCAGCGCGGCGGTGGTCACGCTGACGGCATCGGCTCTGACGTTGGCCGCTTGCGGCAAGAAGCAGGACGCGCCCCAGGCGGGCAAGCCGCAGGTGACGGTGGTGACGCTGACCACCAAGCCGGTTTCCCTGACCACCGAACTGCCCGGCCGCACGTCGCCTTTCCGCGTGGCTGAAGTCCGCCCGCAGGTCAACGGCATCGTGCAAAAGCGCCTGTTCACCGAAGGCGGCGAGGTCAAGGCAAACGAGCAGCTCTACCAGATCGACCCCGCGCTCTACCAGGCCAGCTTCGACAGCCAGAAGGCCGCCCTGGCGCGCGCCCAGGCGCAGCAAAAGACCGCTGCGCTGCTGGCCGAACGCTACAAGCCGCTGGTCGCCACCCGCGCCGTCAGCCAACAGACCTACGACAACGCCGTCGCCTCGCGCGACCAGGCCGTTGCCGACGTGCTGTCGGCCAAGGCCGCGCTGGACACCGCGCGCATCAACCTGGTCTACACCAAGGTGCTGTCGCCCATCGACGGCATCATCGGCCGCTCGGCCGTCACCGAAGGCGCGCTGGTCACGGCCAACCAGGCCACGGCCCTGGCCGCGGTCCAGCAGATCGACCCGATGTACGTCGACCTCACCCAATCCAGCGTCCAGCTGCTGCGCCTGCAGAATGCACTGGCCAGCGGCCAGCTGAAAAAGGCCGAAGGCGAGCAGGCCGCGCTGGTGACGCTGACGCTGGAAGACGGTTCGCAGTACACCCAGCAAGGCAAGCTGCAGTTCTCGGAAGTGACGGTGGACCAGGGCACGGGCTCGGTCACGCTGCGCGCCGTGTTCCCCAACCCCGATCGCCGGCTGCTGCCGGGCATGTTCGTGCGTGCCCGCCTGGTCGACGGCGTGGCGGCCGATGGCCTGCTGGTGCCGCAACGCGGCGTGACGCGCAACCAGCGCGGCCTGCCGACGGCCCTGGTGGTGAACGCCGAGAACAAAGTCGAACTGCGTGAACTCAAGACCGATCGCGCCATCGGCGACCAGTGGCTGGTTACCGACGGCCTGAAGGCCGGCGAAAAGGTCATCGTGGAAGGCGTGCAGATGGTGCGTCCGGGCGTTGAGGTGGTTGCCACCGAAGCCGGCGCCAAGTCGCCGCAGCAGCCGCAAGCGGGCGCCGCGGCCGCCAAGCAGTAGTCAGGGAGCCTTGCATGGCAAAGTTTTTTATCGAAAGACCGGTTTTCGCATGGGTGATCGCGATCGTGCTGATGATGGCCGGCGCGTTGTCCATCCTGAAACTGCCGGTTTCGCAATATCCGAATATCGCGCCGCCGGCCATCGGCATCGCGGTGACCTACCCGGGTGCGTCCGCGCAGACCGTGCAGGACACCGTGGTGCAGGTGATCGAGCAGCAGATGAACGGCCTTGACGGCCTGGAGTACATTTCCTCGGAAAGCAACTCCGACGGCAGCATGTCCATCACGCTGACGTTCCGCCAGGGCACCAACCCCGACACCGCCCAGGTGCAGGTGCAGAACAAGCTGTCGCTGGCGCAACCGCTCTTGCCGCAGGAAGTGCAGCAGCAGGGCATTCGCGTCACCAAGGCCACCAAGAACTTCCTGATCGTGGCGGGCTTCGTGTCCACCGACGGCACGATGACCAAGGACGACCTGGCCGACTACGTCGCCTCGTACGTCCAGGATCCCATCAGCCGTACCGAGGGCGTGGGTGACTTCCAGCTGTTCGGCTCGCAGTACGCCATGCGCATCTGGCTCGATCCGGCCAAGCTGGTGAACTACGGCCTGACCACGGTCGACGTAGTCAACGCCATCAAAGAGCAGAACGTCCAGGTGTCGTCCGGCCAGCTCGGCGGCCTGCCCGCCGTGCGCGGCCAGCAGTTGAACGCCACCATCATCGGCCCCTCGCGCCTGGAAAAGCCGGAAGACTTCGGCCGCATCCTGCTCAAGGTCAATCCCGATGGTTCCCAGGTGCGCCTGGCCAACGTCGCCCGCATCGAACTGGGCGGCCAGACCTACGCCATCGACAGCTACTTCAACGGCAAGCCCGCTTCGGGCCTGGCGATCAAGCTGGCCCCGGGCGCCAACGCGCTGGATACGGCCCAGGCGGTGCGCGACACCATCAACAACCTGAAGCCGTACTTCCCGCCGGGCATGGACGTCGTCTATCCGTACGACACGACGCCGTTCGTCAGCCTGTCCATCGAGGAAGTGTTCAAGACGCTGATCGAAGCCATCATCCTGGTCTTCCTGGTGATGTACCTGTTCCTGCAGAACTTCCGCGCCACGTTGATTCCGACGCTGGCGGTGCCGGTGGTGCTGCTGGGTACGTTCGGCGTGTTGGCCGCGTTCGGCTATTCCATCAATACCTTGACGATGTTCGGCATGGTGCTGGCCATCGGCCTGTTGGTGGACGATGCCATCGTGGTGGTGGAAAACGTGGAACGGGTGATGGCCGAAGAGGGCCTGACGCCCAAGCAGGCCACGCGTAAATCCATGAGCCAGATCACCGGCGCGCTGGTCGGCATCGCCATGGTGCTGGCCGCCGTGTTCATCCCGATGGCGTTCTTTGGCGGCTCCACCGGCGTGATCTACCGCCAGTTCTCCATCACCATCGTGTCCTCGATGGTGCTGTCGGTGATCGTGGCCATCGTCTTCACGCCGGCCTTGTGCGCCACGCTGCTCAAGCCCATTCCCAAGGGCCACCACGGCACCAAGCGCGGCTTCTTCGGCTGGTTCAACCGCACGTTCGAGCGCAGCAGCAACGGCTACGCCAATACCGTGGCGCGCGGCCTGGGCCGCACCAAGCGCCTGATGGTGGTGTACCTGGCCATCGTCATCGCGATGGGCTGGATGTTCACCCGCATCCCGACCGCGTTCCTGCCGGGCGAAGACCAGGGCATTCTGTTCGCCCAGATCCAGACCCCGGCTGGCGCCACCGCCGAACGCACCAAGGCCGTCATCGACGAAGCCACCAACTACCTCCTGACCGAGGAAAAAGACGCCGTCACGTCCGTGTTCGCCGTCAACGGCTTCAACTTCGGCGGCCGCGGCCAGAACGCCTCGATCCTGTTCATCAAGCTGCGCGACTGGGAAGAGCGCGGCGACGCCAAGTTGAAGGCGGCCGCCGTGGCGAATCGCGCCAACGCCCACTTCAGGAAGACCCAGCGCGACGCCCAGCTGTTCGTGGTGCCGCCGCCCTCGGTGATGGAACTGGGCAACGTCGACGGTTTCGACTTCCAGCTGATGGACCGCGCCGGCGTGGGCCATGAAAAGCTGCTGGCCGCGCGCAACCAGTTGCTGGGCGAAGCGGCGCAAAGCAAGATCCTGCAGGGCGTGCGCCCCAACGGCATCGAAGACGCGCCGCAGTACCAGCTGGACATCGACCGCGAAAAGGCGCGTGCGTTGGGCGTGGCCGTGTCGGACATCAACAGCACGCTGTCCACCGCGTGGGGCTCGTCGTACGTCAACGACTTCATCGATCGCGGCCGGGTCAAGAAGGTGTTCGCACAGGGCGAAGCGTCCTCGCGCATGCTGCCTGACGACCTGGACAAATGGTACGTGCGCAACAACAACGGCGACATGGTGCCTTTCTCGGCGTTCGCCAAGGCCACCTGGAGCTTCGGCCCGCAAAAGCTGAACCGCTACAACGGCGTGCCGTCCTTCAACATCCAGGGCCAGGCGGCGCCGGGCTACAGCTCGGGTGCGGCCATGAACGAAATGGAACGCATCGCCAGCAAGCTGCCGGTGGGCGTCGGTTTCGAATGGACCGGCATGTCGTATGAAGAACGGCTGTCGGGCGCCCAGGCTCCCGCGCTGTACGCGATTTCGCTGATCGTGGTGTTCCTGTGCCTGGCGGCACTGTATGAAAGCTGGAGCATCCCGACCGCGGTCATGCTGGTGGTGCCGCTGGGGATCATCGGCGCGCTGGCGGCCACGCTGCTGCGCGGCCTGTCCAACGACGTGTACTTCCAGGTGGGCCTGTTGACGACAATCGGGCTGGCGGCCAAAAACGCCATCCTGATCGTGGAGTTCGCCAAAGAGCACTACGAGGCCGGCGCCAGCCTGACCGAATCGGCCATCCACGCGGCTCGCCAGCGCCTGCGCCCCATCCTGATGACGTCGCTGGCGTTCATCCTGGGCGTGGTGCCGCTCGCGATCTCGTCGGGCGCCGGTTCGGGCAGCCAGAACGCCATCGGTACCGGCGTGATCGGCGGCATGCTGACCGCGACCTTCCTGGCCATCTTCTTCGTCCCCGCGTTCTTCGTGATCATGCTGCGCCTGTTCAAGGTGGAACGCATGAGCGCGCGGCGCGACAAGCACGACCCCAGCGCCAACGATGCGCAGGACGTGTCCGTCGAAGGAAAACCGCAATGAAGCTTCAGATGAGAACCTTGCTGTCTGTTTCCCTGGCGGCGGCCCTGGCGGGCTGCTCGCTGGCCCCGACCTACGAGCGGCCCGATGCGCCGGTGTCCTCGTCGTACCCGACCGGTCCGTCCTACAAGGCGGACGCGGCGAGTACCGGCGTGGCCACCGCCGACATCGGCTGGCGCGACTTCTTCACCGATCCGCTGCTGCAGCAGTTGATCGAGCAGTCGCTGGCCAACAACCGCGACCTGCGCGTGGCGGCCCTGAACGTCGAGGCCGCCCGCGCGCAATACCGCATCCAGCGCGCCGACCTGCTGCCCACCGTGGGCATCGCCGGCAAGGAAACCGCGCAGCGCACGCCGGCCGACCTGTCGCCCAGCGGCCAGGCTTCCACCAGCCACAATTACCAGGTCGGCGCCGCGCTGTCGTCGTGGGAACTGGACCTGTTCGGGCGCATCCGCAGCCTGAGCGACAAGGCGCTGGAATCCTACCTGGCCCTGGACGAAACCCGTACGGCGACCCAGTTGACGCTGATTGCCGAAGTGGCCAACGCCTACTTGACGCTGCGCGCTGACCAGGAACTGCTGAACCTGACTCGCGACACCTTCAAGAGCCAGGACGATTCGTACAAGCTCACCAAGCAAAGCTTCGACCAGGGCCTGTCCACGGCGCTGGACCTGAGCCAGGCCGAAGTGTCGCTGCGCACTGCCCAGAGCAACCTGTCGCAGTACACGCGCCAGGCCGCGCAGGACCGCAATGCGCTGGTACTGCTGGTGGGCCAGCCGCTCTCGCCGGACATGACGGCGGCGCTGGACAACGCCGTCAAGCTGGACGACGGCATGCTGCCCACCGCCTTGCCGGCCGGCCTGCCGTCCGAACTGCTGGCGCGCCGCCCGGACATCCGCGCGGCCGAGCACCAGTTGAAGGGCGCCAACGCCAACATCGGCGCGGCGCGCGCGGCTTTCTTCCCGACCATCAGCCTGACCGGCAACGCCGGCACGGCCAGCGCCAGCCTGGGCGGCCTGTTCGACGGCGGTTCCGGCGCCTGGAGCTTCGTGCCCCAGATCACCGTGCCGATCTTCGCGGGCGGCTCGCTGCTGGCGAATCTGGACCTGGCCAAGGTGCAGAAGAACATCCAGGTCGCGCAGTACGAAAAGTCCATCCAGACGGGCTTTCGCGAAGTCGCCGACGCTTTGGCTGGCCGCGGCACGCTGGACGAACAGATCCAGGCGCAGCAACTGCTGGTGTCCGCCAACCAGCGCGCCTACGACCTGTCCGACCAGCGTTTTCGCCAGGGCATCGATGACTACCTGACGGTGCTGGACTCGCAGCGTTCGCTGTACAACGCCCAGCAGACGCTGGTGAACACGCGCCTGACGCGCCTGTCGAACCTGGTCACCTTGTACAAGGTGCTGGGTGGCGGCTGGACCGAGCGCACCGTCACCGCGGCGCAGCCGGCCGATGGCGCGGCTGCGCCGGCGGCCGGCCAGGCGCAGCCCGGCTGACGTTCCGCCACGCGTGGTGCGCCGCCTTGTCGCAAGGGACGGTGCAAAAAAAAGCGGGCCGATCGAAAGATCGGCCCGCTTTGTTTCTGGCGTGCGCGACGGAGCGTCAGCCGCGTTTCTTGGTGACCAGGCCGACCACGAACAAGACGATGATCGCGCCGACGACGGAACCGATCCAGCCTGCCGGTTCGCCGGGGGCATACCAGCCCAGGTTCTGGCCCAGGAAACCGGCCACGACGGCGCCGATGATGCCCAGGATGGTGGTCATGATGATCCCCATGTTCTGGTCTCCGGGCATGATCGCGCGGGCGATCAGGCCCACGATGAACCCGACGATGATCATGATGATGATGCTCATGCGCGTACTCCTTGCGAGGGTAAAGGGGCAATGCGTCCTGATATTACTCACGCGCGCCGCGCAGGGGCTGTAACAACTGGTATGTGGGGCGAGGGCGCAACATGCTGCGCCGCATCGCGCCGGTGTCGTGCGGGTGAAGCAATCGTCAGGACGTCAGGTCGATCAGCTGGCGCAGGTCGTGGGTCAGCGTCTCGATGCTGTCGGTGTCCGAGGCCAGCAGCCGCGCGCGGCCTTCCTTGTCGAATATATACACGCCGCGGCTGTGCGTGAC
>ERZ1032107.240-NODE-240-length-13274-cov-13.262123_pt1 | contig 13274 bp, 15 predicted proteins | sample MGYA00516713_ERZ1032107 | MGnify/ENA primary metagenome ERZ1032107 (study PRJEB33718, sample SAMN03160116) | human skin metagenome | collected 2014-04-10 | study: EMG produced TPA metagenomics assembly of the PRJNA266117 data set (Human skin bacterial metagenome...
TTTCTGCCTGTCTCGTGGGCTCGGAGATGTGTATAAGAGACAGTCCATACACCGGACGACGCCCGGCTGGCACGGCCCGCGCCGCAGGCCGCCAACGGCCCCTGGCAGGCGTTCAAGCTGGCCGCCTGACGCCACCTTTTCTTCGTTTTTCAATGCGCGGCCGTTCTGCGGCCGCCTGACAGGAGCTCGCCCATGCGCGACACGATGCAGCTCGTCCCGATGGTCGTGGAACAGTCCGGCCGCGGCGAAAGATCCTTCGACATCTACTCGCGCCTGCTGCGCGAACGCATCATCTTCCTGTCCGGCGAGGTCAACGACGCCGTGTCCGCCCTGGTGTGCGCGCAGCTGCTGTTCCTGGAAGCCGAGAACCCCGGCAAGCCGATCCATCTGTACATCAACTCGCCCGGCGGCGTCATCACCAGCGGGCTGGCCATGTACGACACGATGCAGTTCATCAAGTCGCCGGTGCACACGCTGTGCATGGGCACTGCGCGATCGATGGGCTCGTTTCTGCTGATGGCAGGCGAACCCGGCCACCGCGCCGCGCTGGCCAACGCCAGCCTGCACGTGCACCAGCCGCTGGGCGGCTTTCAGGGGCAGGCGTCCGACATGCTGATCCATGCCGAGGAAATGCAACGCACCAAGCAGCGCATCATCCGGCTGTACGCCGAACACTGCGGACGCAGCTACGAAGACGTCGAGCGCAGCCTGGACCGCGACCGCTACCTGAGCGCCGAGGAAGCCGTGCAATGGGGCCTGATCGACCGCGTGATGGACCCGCGCACGATGGGAAATTGATCGGGCCGCCCGGCACGCCGCGAGGCTCGCCGGGCGGACGTCGCGCTAGGCCTGGGCCAGCGGCCGCTGGTGGCGCGCACGCAGCACGGCGTTGACGGCAGCCCCCACGGCCAGCAGCGCCGCGGTCCCCAGGAACACGGCCGGCATGCCGAAATGGCCGCCGATGAAACCGCCCAGCACGGGGCCTGCCACCTGGCCCACGTACTGCGCCGAAATCGACAGCCCCAGCACATTGCCGCCCACGCCGTCGGGCACGTTGTGGCGGATCACGCTGGTCACGCAGGGCAGCAGCCCGCCCAGCGCCAGGCCCATCAGGAAGCGCAGCGCCACCAGTTGCCAGCCCTCGGTCACGAAAGCCTGCGGGATCAACAGCAGCGCGGCCACGGCCAGCGCGCCGACGATCACCGTCCAATGGCCCACGCGGTCGGCCAGCCGGCCCAGCCGCGATGCCGACAGGATGGCGCCCAGCGCCGCCGCCGACATCACCACGCCCGATACCAGCGTGACGCGGGCCGGATCATCCACCAGTTCGCCTACGTAGACCGTGATGATGGGTTCGATCGACATGGTGGCGAACATCAGCAGCATGCCGGTGGCCAGCATGGCGGCCACCGGCCGTTTGTCTGGAATCTGCGCCCAGCCGCCCTTCCTGGGCCCGGCCGCCTTGGCGGGCTTGGCCGGACGCGGCATTTCCTTGATGAGGAACACGGTGGCCAGGAAGGCCAGGAAGATCACGCCGCCGGCCAAGAGGAACGTGGCGCGGATGCCGATCAGCGGCGGCAGCGCGCCCCCGATCAGCGGCCCCACCAGGTTGCCCGCCATGATGCCGGCCGACAGCACGCCCAGGGCCCAGCCCGACCGCGCCTTGGGCGCCTGCATCGCCACCAGGATGGTCGAGCCCGACGCATACCCGCCCGCAAAACCCACCAGCAGCCGCAGCAGCACCAGTTGCCACACCGACTGCACCATGCCCGTCAGCGACATGCAGATCGCCATGCCCAGCGAGGCGCGCACCAGCATCAGCTTGCGGCCGTAGCGGTCGCCCAGCCGGCCCCACATCGGCGCCACCAGCGCGGCCGCGAAAAATGTTGCGCCATAGGCCACGCCCGACCACTGCACGATGGCGGCATGGCCCACCGCGCCCAGTTCTTCCACATACAGCGGCAGGAACGGCAGCAGCAGCGTCATCGCCACGATGGTGCTGAACGAACCGGCGAAACAGACCGCCAGATTGCGCCGCCAGTGGACGTTTTCGTCCGGCGAGGCGGGCGCGGCGCTGGCCGTGGGGGAAGTCATGGAGGCAATCCTTGTGGAGGGGTCGGTAAAAGCACGCCATGCGCGCATCCCGGATTGTTACCAGCCGGCCGGCCTGCAACAAGGCCAGCCCCGATACCGGTATTGCGGCTACCCCCCACCGGCGCATCCGCCTGCGCGCGGCGGGCGGGTGCCCGCCCCGCCGGCCGGCTGTCACAGGAATGCTGTTAGTCTTGCAGCGCCGCGCGGCATCTTCCGCGTCCCTTCTTTTTCCGCGAGTCCCCCATGACCAGCCCCCTGTACCAAGCTTCCGTGCCCGTTCTCACGCAGATGCTGACCGCCCTGTCCGGCGTGCTGCAAAAGGCCGAGGCCCACGTCGTCGCCAAGAACATCGACCCCAACGCGCTGCTGCAGGCGCGCCTGTTCCCCGACATGTTCCCGCTGGTGCGCCAGGTGCAGATCGCCTGCGACTTCGCCAAGGGTATTTCGTCGCGCCTGGCCGGCGCCGAAGTGCCGTCCTGGCCCGACAGCGAAACCACGTTTGCCGAGCTGCAAGCGCTGATCGCCAAGGCCCTGGCCCACGTCGGCTCGTTCCAGCCGGAACAGTTCGCCCAGAGCGAAGGCCGTGAAATCGTGCTGCGCCCGGGCACGCCCAAGGAAAAGAAGCTGAGCGCCAGCGCCTACCTGCTGCACTATGGCCTGCCGCAATTCTTCTTCCACGTCACCACCGCCTACGACCTGCTGCGCCACAACGGCGTGGAAATCGGCAAGCGCGACTACATGGGCGCGTACTGATCCGCGAGGGCGGATCTGACGTTCAAGCGGCCGGGCGGCTCATGCGCCCGGCCCGAGACCGGCGCCGGTCAGGCGCCGCGCAGCCAGGCCTTGGGCGTCGCCCCGTGGTGCGCCTTGAACGCCTTGATGAAATGGCTGAGGCTGGCAAAGCCGATGCGGTAGCCGGTTTCGGTCACCGAGCAGCCGCGCGCCAGCAGGCTGGCCGCCGCATCCATCCGCGCCTGCAGCAGGCAGGCGTGCACCGACCGGCCGTATAGCGCCATGAAGCCGGCCTGCAGGCGCTTTTCGCTCAAGCCCACCGATTCCGCCAATTGCCGCACCGTGCGGCAGTCGGCGTAGTCGCGCTGGATGCGCCGGTAGGCCTCGGCCAGGCGCCTGCGGTCGGCCGGCGCCGGCAAGTCGCCGCCCGGCCGCGCCAGATGCTTCAACGTCAAGGCCAGCGCTTCGTGCGCCTTGCCTTGCAGGTATAGCGACGCAATGTCGCCGCGCTCGCGGCTCCAGGCCAGGATCTCGTGCGCGACGCGCTCCAGGCCCGACCACAGCGGCAGCGCCGCCAACTGGGCGCCCCGCCCGGGCACGCTGCCATCCATCGAAAACAGGCCGACGGGCGCCCCTTGCAAGGTGCGCTGCCACAAGGCGCGGACGGCCTCTCCCGAAAAACGGATATCGACGCTGCGGATCGCCCGGCGTCCCTTGAAGTCGTCCCAACCCGGCGCGGGTTCGCCCGTGGCGTGCAGGATCACGCTGCCCGGCCCGACCTGCATGGCTGCGCCGCCGTCGAACCCCAGGCCGAAGCAGCCGTCCAGCACCACCGCCACGCCGACGCTCGATTGCGCCATGCCGCTGGCGGCCCAGTCCGAATCAGGGCGGCCGTCGAAGCAGCCGATGGAAATGTCGCCCGGCAGGGGATGCACCGTCCGGATCTCGCGCCAGTCGGGCGGCATCAGGCCGAGCATGTCTTGAGCGGTCAGCGGCGCGGCGTCGCCAGGGAGGACATGCGGCGGGTAGGCCATATTTTCTCGATTCCGCAATTTCCGGCGCGGATTCGCTAGCGCGGCCGTCGCCTCGCCTGGATGATAACAATTTTCATCCTCATCAAGGTCGACATGCCCCCTGCCCCTTCCCCCAGCCCGCGCCGCGAGGCTGGCGTCCTGTTCGTCTTCAACATGCTGTGCCTGACCGCCATGATGGCGTTCGTGCCGGTGATCGGCCCGGTGGTGCGGGGCCTGCGGCTGGCCGAATGGCATGGCGGCCTGGTCATCACCATCGCCGGCCTGTTGTGGATGCTGATGGCGCGTTACTGGGGCCGGCGCAGCGACCGCATCGGCCGCCGCGCCACCTTGCTGCGCGCCGCGGCCGGCTATATCGTCAGCTACCTGCTGCTGGCGGCCGGCCTGGACCTGATGCTGCGCGAACCGCCGCCGCTGTGGCTGGCGCTGGCGGCGCTGCTGGTGCTGCGCGCCCTGATCGGCGCCTTCTATGCCGCCATGCCGGCAGTCAGCGCCGCGCGCATCGCCGACATCACCGCGCCCGAACAGCGCGGCGCGATGATGGCCAAGCTGGGCGCCGCCAATGCCTTCGGCATGGTGCTGGGCCCGGCCATCGGCGGCCTCCTGGCCAAGGGCAGCCTGATCCTGCCGCTGTACTTCGCCGCGGCGCTGCCGCTGTTGGGCGCGCTGTGGCTGGCCCTGAAGCTGCCGTCAGACGCCGCGCATCAGCCGCGCCCCACGCCGCCGCTGAAACTGAGCGATCCGCGCCTGCGCCTGCCGCTGGCCGCCATGGTGCTGGCCATGAGCGCCGTCATCACCGCGCAGATGATCGTGGGCTTCTACGCGATGGACGCCCTGCACCTCGATGCCGTGGCCGCCGCGCGCGCCGCCGGCATCGCGATGACGACGGTGGGCGTGGTGCTGATCCTGGTGCAGCTGGGCCTGGCCAAGGCGCGGCGCATGAATGCCGCACGCTGCCTGGCGGCGGGTGCGGTGCTGGCGGGCGTAGGTTTTCTGCTGATGCCCTGGCTGGGCGGCGCGCCGGGCCTGTACGGCTGCTATGCCGTGATGGCCGCGGGCATGGGGCTGGTGTTCCCGTCGATCCAGACCCTGGCCGCCAATGCCGTCAACCCCGAAGAGCAAGGCATCGCCGCCGGCTCGGTCACCGCCGTGCAAGGCATGGCGATGGTGGTGGCGCCGCTGGCATGCACGCTGCTGTATGGCGTGCGGCCCTGGCTGCCGTACGTGGCGGCCGCCAGCCTGTTGCTGCTGCTGGCGCTGGCGACGGCTGCGCATCTGCGTCGGTCAGCCCAGTTTTCTTGAAAGGGTGCCGTTCGATTTTCTGGTAAGTCACGGGGAGCTTTTGCGACGCTGACTGGAAGCGATTTCCCGCCAAGCCGAGTCACCCGTGCATTAGCTTAAGGAGGGGTGCGCGGACATACAGGGCACGGTTGATCAAGGCGAGATTATCGGGGGTCATCGCACGACGTTCATCGAGCACGATATCGATCTCGTGCTCCAACGCTTCGATGCGGCCAACGTTCGGCGCTGCCTTGGCCCGCTCGTTGTCGATCTCGCTGTGCAAATAGCCGATGTATTCGGCGAGTGTCTCGGTTGCCGCCTCCAGGCGGGCAGTTTCGGCGATGGGCGACAGGTTGCTACTCATGCTGCGTTCCTTGCGGTGAACTATGGTTTACCAATCAAAACCAGCGCCTTGCGGCGCACCTCGGACAGCTCCGTGGGCGATACCGCACCCTTGCGCGTTGCATTGCGTACTGTCCAGTCGAGGCTTTTCACCTGATCAGCCAGAACGGCGCTTGGCTTGCTGCCAGAGATCAACACCTCGAACGGATAACCCTTGATCTGCGTCGTCATAGGACAGCAGAGCATCAGGCCGGTTTTGCCGTTGTATGCAGCCGGGCTGAGCACAAGCGCGGGCCGATGTCCGGCTTGCTCGTGGCCCGCTTGCGGATCGAAATGCAACCACACAATGTCGCCGGTTTCCGGCACGTAGCGGCGAGTCGTCACCGAGCCTCCTCACGCTTGGTCACCATGAGCGCCGCGGGTGTGCGGGCCTCGCGTGCGTGAAAATAAACATACTCAGCGTTGCCCGCGTCGTCTGTCTGCCTGGTCATAAGGCGGTCTCCTTGCCAACAGCAGGGCCGAAGCTCACTTCGCCATGCAGGTTGTCAGGCGTGATGCCAGCGACCAACATTTCAAGCTCGTTCACGTGAATCGGCTCGATGATGATGCGCCCCCCTTCTTCGCGCACGTCCACTGTCTGATCGACAGACAACCTGCTCGCGGCCATGACGGCGGCCGGGATTCGTACCGAGGCGCTGTTACCCCACTTTTTCACAAGCACTTTCATCGCCGTGCTCCTTGAGTATCTACATATGTCGATACTATACGCGACCAGCATAGAGGTTGCAACAATTGTCGATACGCTGGTATCAATACATCGATAGGACCGCCGTCGTGCATCTTGCCCTGACTATTCCGTGATCTGAATCTTGGCCTGGTCGATGATCACCTGGTAGCGCTTCATCTCGGCATCGATGAACTTGGCGAACGCCGCCGAGTCCTTCACCGAGGGTTCAAAGCCCAGGCCGTTCAACTGCTCGGCCACCTTGGGGCTGGCCATGACCTTGGCCGACACCGATTCCAGCTTGCGCAGGATCGGCTGCGGCAGGTTGGCCGGGCCCCAGACGCCGTACCAGGAATAGAACTCGAAGTTCTTCTGGCCCTGTTCCTTCATGGTGGGCACGTTGGCCAGCAGCGGGCTGCGTTCCGCGCCGGTCAGCGCCACGGCGCGCAGCTTGCCCGCGCGCACCATCGGCAAGGACGACAGCATCGGGTCGATCAGCCCCTGCACCTGGCCGCCCACCATGTCCGACAGGGCCGGGCCGCCGCCGCGATACAGCACGATGGGAATCTGGTCCAGGCCGTTGTCGTGCAGGAACGAGGCCGCGGCCAGGTGGCCGGCCGAACCGAAGCCGGTGGTGGCGAACGAGTATTTCTGCGGGTCCGCCTTCAGCACCTTGACCAGCTCTTGCACGTTGTTGGCCGGCACCTTGGGGTTGACGCTGAAGATCAGTGCGCCCTGCGCCAGCTCGCTGATCGGCGTGAAGTCCTTGACCGAATCAAACTTGATGGTCTTCTTGTACAGCAGCGGATTGATCGCGTGGATCGACGCGTTCAGGTACAGCGTGTAGCCGTCGGGCGCCGCGCGCGCCACGTAGGCCGCGCCGATCATGCCCGAGGCGCCGGCGCGGTTTTCCACCACCACGGACTGGCCCAGCTCTTTGCCCAGCTGCTCGGCATACAGCCGCGCCACGCCGTCGACGGAACCGCCGGGCGGGTGCGGCACCACCAGCGTGATGGGGCGCTGCGGATAGGCATCTTCGGCCAGCGCGGCGGCGCCGGACAGCGCCCCCACCGCCAGCAGGGCGACGCTGAGCAGCCGCTTGAGCGGCGTGGGGCGGGACAGGAATCGGGACATGATGGTCTCTCTAGGCGATGGCGCAGTCATTTCGAGCGCGCAGCAGCGGTCCACGCCATCGGACGCGATGCGCGCGTCCGCCATGCCGTGGATCGTCAGGATGGGTCCGGCTGCCTCACGCCGCCGGACGGGGAAATCAGGCCGCCTTGAGCTGCGCGGAGCTGAAGCCGTACTTGGTGTCCAGCCCCAGTTCGCGCACGATGCGCAGCCCCTTGGCCAGGGCCTCGCCCTCCAGGCCGCGCAGCGGACGGCGCAGGTCGCCCACCGGCAAGCCCACCGCCTTCATCAGCGACTTGATCGCCACCGGGTTGATGGCCGAGTACGAGTAGTGCAGCATCGGCAGCAGGCCCAGGTAGCCTTCGCGGAAGCTGACCGACACGTCGGGCGTGTCCCACGGACGCGAGATGTCGGCCATTTCAGCGGGCGCGATGTTGCCGGTCATGTTGGCGGTGCCGTGGCCGCCCAGGCTCATGGTGGGCACCACCAGCCCCAGGTTGGGCGAATCGCAGCACATCACCGACACGTCGGGACGGCCGCGCAGCACCTGCGCCACCTGGCCCACGCGCGTGGTCGATTCCTTGTGCACCACGTAGTTCGGGTGCTTGAAGATGCGCAGCAGCTGGTCCCAGTGCAGGTCGCTCTTGACCCGCGGCGGGTTGTTGTAGATGCCCAGCGGGAGGTCGGTGGCGTCGGCCACTTCCAGGAAATAGGCTTCGGTATCGGCTTCGGACGCGCAGATGTAGGCCGGCGCAGCCAGGATCGCGCCATCGGCGCCGTTGGCCTGCGCGAACTTCAGGTATTCGATGGTGCTGTCGGTGTTGTTGCCGGTGCAGCCGTAGAACAGCTTCATCTTGCCGCTCTTCATCTTGGCCGTCTCGACGATGACCTGGCGGCGCTCTTCCGGGGACAGCAGCGACACCTCGCCGGTGGAGCCCATGATGAGCACCGCGGCGGTGCCGTTGTCCTCCTGGAACTTCAGCAGGCTGCGAAAGGCGCTGAAATCGACGCTGCCGTCGCGGTTGAACGGCGTCACGATAGCGACGAAGGACCCCTGGATTTTCATTTTGCTCATGAACCACTCCACATGCGGAAGGACTGCTCGACAAAAAAGCCAGGGGCGCGCGTGATCGGCGCTACCACCTGACCATTCCCCTTGTTGCTTACGCAGTATAGGAAGAGCGGCCCCGAAAATTTTTCTATTTTCCACACTTTAAGCGGGTCCGAAAGACAAAGAATTTCTAAGGCAATGCGTTTAAGTTATGAGGATTTCCATAACAATACGTTTTTGACTGCGCGCCCCTCATGTCCGAAGCGACCTCTCGCCATCCGTCCCTATCTCATTGGGGCGCCTACACCGCACTGGTACGCGATGGCCGCGTGGTGGGCTGCGAACCCTTCGCCCACGACCAGGCTCCGTCCCCGCTTATCCACACGATGCCCGACATGGTGCATTCGCCGCTGCGCATCGCGCGGCCCAGCGTGCGCGCCAGCTGGCTGAAACATCGCGGCGCGCCCGAACTGCGCGGCGTGGACGGCTATGTCGAAGTCGATTGGGATACGGCGCTGGACCTGGTGCACGGCGAGCTGCAACGGGTGCGTGCGCAACATGGCCCCACCGCGATCTTCGGCGGCTCGTACGGCTGGTCGTCGGCCGGGCGCCTGCACCATGCGCGCACGCTGACGCACCGCTTCCTGTATGCCGGCGGCGGCTGCGTCGACCAATCGGGCAACTACAGCTGGGGCGCGGCGCAATTCCTGCTGCCGCACATCATCGGCACCTACGCGCCGGTTACCGGCCGCATCACCGACTGGAACAGCGTCGTCAAGCACACGCGGCTGTTGATCGCGTTTGGCGGCATCCCCTTGCGCAACACGCAGATCGCCTCCGGCGGCGCCGGCGATCACAGCGCCCCGGGCTGGCTGGCCCAGGCCCGCCAGGCCGGCATCCGCAGCGTGGTCATCAGCCCCACCCGCGGCGACTCACCGGCTGCGCTGGCCGCCGAATGGATACCCATCCGGCCCAATACCGACGCCGCGATGATGCTGGGCATGGCCCACACGCTGCTGGCCGAAGGCCGCCACGACCATGCGTTCGTGGCCCAGTACTGCAACGGCTTCGAGGCCTATGCCGACTACGTGCTGGGCCGCCGCGACGGCCAGCCCAAATCGGCGGCCTGGGCCGAGGCCATCTGCGGCGTGCCCGCCGCCACCATCCGTGAACTGGCGCTAGCCGCCGCCGGCTGCCGCACGCTGTTGTCGTTGTCGTGGTCGTTGCAGCGCGGCCATCGCGGCGAACAACCCTATTGGGGCAGCGTGGCGCTGGCCGCGCTGCTGGGCCAGATCGGGCTGCCCGGCGGCGGCTTCGCCTTCGGCCACGGGTCCATGAACGGCGCCGGCAATCCGCGCCCCGACCTGCCCGCCCCTGAAATGCGCGCCGGCCGCAACCCGGCCGCCACGTCCATTCCCGTGGCGCGCCTGACCGACATGCTGCTTACGCCGGGCGAGTCCTATGAATTCAACGGCAAGACCGGCGTCTATCCCGACATCCGGCTGGTCTACTGGGCGGGCGGCAATCCGTTCCACCACCACCAGGACCTGAACCGCCTGGCGCAGGCCTGGACGCGGCCCGAGACCATCATCGTGCACGAGCCCTGGTGGACGCCCACCGCGCGCCGCGCCGACATCGTGCTGCCCGCCACCACCACGCTTGAACGCAACGACATCGGCGGCTCATCGCGCGACCGCTACATCCTGGCCATGCGCCAGGCGGTGGCGCCGGTGGGCCACAGCCGCAACGACTTCGACATCTACCGCGAACTGGCCGCGCGCGGCGGCTTCGAACAGGCCTACACCGAAGGCCGCGACGAAATGGCCTGGATCCGCCACGTCTACGAACAGATGCGGCCGGCCTGGGAAGCCGCGCAACTGACGCTGCCCGCCTTCGACGAATTCTGGGACCGCGGCCACATTGCGCTGCCACCGCCCACGCGCGACTTCGTGCTGTTCGAACAGTTCCGCCAGGACCCCGCCGCGCATCCGCTCAAAACCCGCTCGGGCAAGCTGGAACTGCACAGCGAGGCCATTGCCGAATTCGGCTACGACGACTGCCCGCCCCACCCCGCCTGGCTGCCGCCGGTGGAATGGCTGGGCGCCGAGCGCGCCGCGCGCTGGCCGCTGCACCTGGTGACCTGCCAGCCCGCCGACCGGCTGCACTCGCAGCTGGACCCCGCGCCCGCCACCCGCCAGAACAAGGTGGCCGGACGCGAAGCGGTGCTGCTGCATCCCGATGATGCCGCCGAACGCGGCATCGCGCAGGGCGACGTGGTGCGCATTTTCAACGACCGCGGCGCCTGCCTGGGCGGCGCGCAGCTCAGTGGTGATCTATTGCGCGGCGTGGTGGTAATGCCCACCGGGGCGTGGTTCGATCCGCAAGGCGCGGCGCTGGAACGCCACGGCAATCCCAACGTGCTGACGGTGGACGTGGGCACGTCACGGCTGGCGCAAGGGCCCAGCGCGCTGTCGGCGCTGGTGCAGGTGGAACGCTGGCAAGGCGCCGCGCCCGCGGTGCAGGCGTTTGAACCCCCGGCGCTGGAAACGCTTGTGGACAGCGACCCGCAGCGCCGCTAGCGGCATCAACTCGGACCCGCCTACCTCGCGCCACGAGCCTGCCGAGCAGGCTCGCCGCCCCGGATTCATGCCGGCACGTTGCCGCGATAGCGCAGATGGATCAGCGGATACGGCCGCCCCTGGCTGTCCTGGCCGGACCGGCCGATGCGTTCGAAACCCAGCCGTTCGTAAAAGCCCACGGCCTGGCCATTCTGTTCGTTCACGTCCGTCGCCAATTCCGGATGGCGCCGCAGCGCATCCTGCACCAGCAGGCGGCCGACGCCCGTGCCGCGATGGTCCGGGTCCACGAACAGGGCTTCCATGCGGTCGCCGTCCAGCAGCATGAAGGCAACGGGGCGATCAGCCGCGTCCACGGCCAGATCGAGCGTGGCGGCGGGCAAAAAGCCCACGACTTCGGCGTCGATGGCTTGGCGGTCTTCGGGGGTCAGGAAGTGATGCGTGGCATCGACGGCGCGACGCCAGATGTCGACGACGGCGGCGCCATCGGCGGGCGTGGATAGTCTAAGCGTGAACATGACTCAAGAAAGGCGGTGTCAATGGGAAGAAGGCGGCAAGATACACGCTTGCCGGCCGGCGCCGCGGCTCAACCCGCGGCGGTGCGTTGTTCGATGGCGCGGATCACCGCCACCATGTCGGAAGTACCCAGGCCCAGCGCCTCGGTTTCGCCATACAGCGCATGGCTGGCGTCCAGCAGCGGCGAGGCGATGCCGATGCTGCGCGCGGCCTCGGCCACCAGGCGGCTGTTCTTGAGCACGTCGGTAATGGCGGCCTGCACCGAGTAGTCCTGCGCGACCAGCTTGCCCAGTTTCACGCGGGACACGTCGCTGGCCATCGGCCCGGCGTTCAGCACGTCGGCAAACAGCGCCAGGTCGATGCCCTGGCGTTCGGCGAAATGCACGGATTCGGTCAGGCCGGTGACCATGGTGATCAAAAACAGATTCACGGCCAGCTTTATGGCCAGCGCCGACGGCACGGCGCCGCAGACGAAACTGTCGCGGCATAGCGGCTGCACCAGCGTGCGGATCGCGGCCACGTCGTCGGGTTCGCCGGCCAGCATCACCACCAGTTGGCCCGCTTCGGCGGGCTTGCGCGAGCCGGACACCGGCGCTTCGACATAACGGCCGCCGGCCGCCCGGATGTCCGCGCCCAGCTGGCGCGAGACGTCCGTCGACGTGGTGCCCATGTTGACGATCAGGTGCCCTTGCACCCGCGTGGCAAAGTCTGGCGTGCCACGGCCCAGCGTGGCGTCGATGGCCGCGTCGTTGGCCAGCATCAGGATGACCGTGCGGCATTGCGCGTAGACCTCATCGATCGTGTCGGCAATGTGGGCGCCCGCCGCGTGCAAGGCGTCGAAGCTGCTGCCCGAACGGCTCCAGGCCATCAGCGGCGTGCCGGCGCGCGCCAGGTTCAGCGCCATGGGCGTCCCCATGACGCCCAGGCCGATGAATCCGATAGTCATGTGTGTCTCCTGCGTGTTTCTGGTGAGGAAAAGGGTTGCGCGGAAAACGGGCTTGCACCCACCTCAATGCGGTGCGGACTCGACCCGCAGGCCGGCTGCCTTCCAGGCGGGAAAGCCATCGCCCAGCCGCTGCGCCTGGAAGCCGCGGGCGCGCAACAGCGCCACGGCCCGCATCGACAGCACGCAGTAACGGCCGCCGCAGTAGGCCACGATGGCCTGGTCGCGCGGCAGCTGCGCCAGATGGGCCTCCAGCGCTTCGGTAGGCAGGTTGACCGCCCCCGGAATGTGGCCGGCGGCGTAATCGTCGGGCGAGCGCACATCCAGCAGCAGCGCGCCGTCGTCCAGCTTGGCGACCAGCGCCTCGATGGACACGGCTTCGAGCTGCTCGGGGCGGTTCACGCTGTCGGACGCCACGCGCTGCATCTCCTGGCGCTGGTGGGCCAGGTAATCCTGCAAGGCCGACAGCACTTCGGACACGGGCCCCGCGCCGCCGCGGTACAGCACGTGCTTGCCATCGCGGCGCGACTGGATGAAGCCGGCGCGCTTGAGCTGCTGCAAGTGTTGCGAGGCGTTGGTGATCGACAGGCCGGACAGCAGCGCCAGTTGCTCGACCGTGCTTTCACGTTGCAGCACGGCCTGCAGCAGGGCCAGGCGGTGGGGATGCCCCAACGTCTTGGCGGCGTCGGCCAGGTCGTCGAGCGAGTCGGCGGGGTCGGCCAGGGGCAAGGGCATAGACGGGGACGGCGGCAGGGTCTTCATTGACGGGAACATAGCATCTTCCTATCATTCCATCATTTGTTGGATTGATAATTTTAAAGGCTGTCTCTTATACACATCTGACGCTGCCGAC
>ERZ1032107.241-NODE-241-length-13171-cov-14.208371_pt1 | contig 13171 bp, 9 predicted proteins | sample MGYA00516713_ERZ1032107 | MGnify/ENA primary metagenome ERZ1032107 (study PRJEB33718, sample SAMN03160116) | human skin metagenome | collected 2014-04-10 | study: EMG produced TPA metagenomics assembly of the PRJNA266117 data set (Human skin bacterial metagenome...
TGTTTTGACTTGGACGCCTGAGCAGTACGAGGATATTTTTACCATTCTTGTAAATGGGGTGTGCGTAGTTTCTTTTGAGGTTTCAAAAATTAATTCTACGGTTACTGATTACGAGTGTGCTGATGTGGGTGCTTATGCGAAATCCCTTCGGTATAGATCGGCCAAGATTCAATTGGCTGTTGCTGTTGATTTGGCCTCTCGGATTTATGAATAAATCAGCTATCTGATTGTTCGTGTGAAAACGTAGACTACGTTTTCGGCCTGAAGATGGACGTGTCAAAACGTAGTCTGGTACTTTATTTTTGACGCCTTATTCTTTTCCGTCTTAAGCCTTCTCGGTAGTGTTTCTGGCTGATATTATTTTTGAAAAAGGTTGATGTTTGAATGGAGTCTAAGCCGAGTCTGGAAGATGTTAATGGCCTGTTGCCCGCTCTTTTGAAGCGCAGGGAAAGCGTAAAGGAAAGTATGCTGTGCAATATTTTAAGGGGGCTTTCACCTGGTGAGAAATTTCTTGTTATCGAAAGGCTGAGTGAGGGAAATGTCCGTATGGCAGCTTCAGTTGCTGCTAGGATTAATTTTCCTGAATGGTTGTTGTCTGATTTGTTTTCTAATGTGCTGAAAAGAGGGGGTAGTAATGAAATAAAACAATACGTTGCTCATTTGTTTGTTCATAGAATGGCTGCAAATAAAATGTTGGGTGTTTTAGAAAAACATAAAGAATTCTATTCAAAAAGTGTGCGCTTTGCTGCTTACTATTTGAGTAAAAGTCGATCGATTTCAGAAAAAAATGCGGCGCGATTTTTAGATTTTTTCGACAGCGTAAAAATTGACGAATAGCCAAAAAAAGGTGCCTAAATAATTGCTTGTGTTTAAGTTAGGTGCGCCCTTCGTAGATAAGGTGTCAGACTAAGTTTTCGGCCTGAAGGGGGCTCTTTGAGAAGCTTGAGGTCCTGTGGTAGGGGGGCGGCTTCGGACCCATCCAGAGCCTCGCCCACTTGGCGTTTTCCGAAGCAATGAGCTGACGCCCGGTGACTGCCAGCAGATCGATTGCCCATCACTGGTTATTGATCCAGGTCTGCGTATCCCGAATGAACCACGGCAGATTCAGCCTTTCCCCTTCGCCCGTCTGAATGGTCAGGTTCTGCCCCGAGGACGCCGTGCCGCTGGGCACGGGCTTGGCCGCCGTGGGCGGCCGGCTGCGGTAGTCCATGTCGGTGCGCTTGGGCGGGGTATTCGCGCAGGCGGTCAGCGACGCGCAGGCGACGGCGATCAGGATGGGGGTGAGGGCGGAACGAAGGGGCTTCATGGTTTACGGATTCCTGCGGGGGCACAGGCCGGGGTGCCGAGCAATCAAGGCCTCGTACCCCATACCTTACTCGCAATGCCGGGGCCCGGTATTCAGGCAGTTTCAGCGATTCCCCCAATCGATGCTGCCTGCTTCCGGGCAAACCCACGACCCTTGCAGCCGTTCCCGAATCTCCGCCAAGCTCTGCTCGACCAGCAGCTTGCCATCCCGAAACACCGGCACCAAGGCACCGCCTTCCGCTTGCTGCGCGGTCTGTTGGTCATGCAGCACATAGCCGGTGGCCGTTTCATCGACCCGCAGCAAGCCCTTGGCCGACCGCTTCACCCCTGAATCCGTCACGGGGTCCTTCACCAGTTCCTGGGCCTCGCCGTTGACTTCGGCGTACGTCGCCTTCAATGCCCAGCCAAAGGTGTCGCGCGTCAGATACTGATAGGTGTACGAGCCTATGCCCAGGACGACGTTGCCGGATGCAAAACCCTTTTTCTCCAGCCGCACCAGAATGTCCCGGCCCCGGGCCAAGGTGATGGAATCGCCGTAGATCAGGCCGACGTGCGAGTCCAGCAGCTTGTAGCCGCGGTCGGTGACGACGCCGCCGAAGGTGTCCCACAGGCATTGCACGGCGCCTTTGACTTCGGGTTCGCGCAGCGTTTGGGCGGCACGTGCGTCTTCGTCCAAGCGCCAGTACATGCCGGTCGCAACATCGCGCACGGCTTCGAAGCCTTCGCGACGGGCGGCCGCCAGTGCGGCGGCGTCTTCCACGCTGGCCACGTCGGTGCAGAAGTAGCCGGTCAGGATCTTCACCGGATCCCCCGAGTCCGGGCGGAACACGACCTTGGCGTTGCCGAACGGATCGGGCTGACGGGCCAGGATTTCCGGCTTCAATGCCGCCGCAAAGTCGGTGACGACTTGCCAGAAGTCCCAGGTATCGGACACGACCGACACGATGCCGGCCGGATAGACCTGGGTGACCAGGCGGCGGATGGTTTCGATTTCGCCTTCCTTGCTGCCCAGGCACATGACCGAGTGTTCGGTGGCGGGAACAGAGCCGCCGATCAGTTCGCGATCGGAATCCGCGCCGTACAGGTCTTCCAGGTAATCAATGGCCGGAATGGTGTCGGTGCCGGTGAAGGACAGCAAGTGGCCGGCGCCGCTCTTGCGGGCGTCGTACAGGCCGGACATGCCGCGCATCGAGAAGTCGTGGCCTTGCCAGTTGACGAAGTCCATCGGGCTGCCGGTCAGGTGGGCGAAGTAGGTGAGAAGCTTGCGGTATTCGAAGGCGATGGTGGCGACAGTGGAGGCCTTCCAGGATTCGCAGCTGAACAGGGTTTCGATGTAGGTCACCAGCCACGCGAATTCCGGGCGGGTGTTGACGAAGGTGACCGGGGGCACGCGGATGTCGACGCGGGCGCCTTCGGGCAACGAGCGGATTTCCAGGGGCAGGTAGCCCAGGTCGTACAGGGCCTGCAGGTGGTCGACGGTGACGGCGCCCTTGCCCAGGGCGTTGTCGACGCGGCGTTGGTACTGGCGCACGGCGGCGCCTGCGGGCTTGCCGAAGAATTCGCGGTTAAACAGGTCGATCAGGATTTCCTTGATGAAGCCTTGCAGGCCAAACCAGACGATCTTGTTGTCGAACAGTTCAGGCAGCACGGGCGCCAGCCGGGCCGAACGGGGCGTGAAGTTGGCCAGGATCTTGTTGGTGCCCTTGGGGTACTGAAAGGGGTGGCCGGTCTTGTAGAAGTCGGCTTGCAGGAAGGGGTTGATGCCGTTCTTGACGGTGAGGGGAGCGGGGGCGTTCATGGTGCGGACTCCTTCTTGATACTTGATCGTTGATGCTTAGCTATGGGTGCCGGCGGGCGTGGGGTTGACGACGACGGGCGCATCGGCGCCGTCGGAACCCGTCCAGTCGTAGGCGGTGTAGATGCCGGCAAAGCGGGCGTTCAGTTCGGCCAGGCCTTTGCTGAAGAGGCCGTGCGTGACGTACAGGTACAGGGGCTGGCGGGTCGTGTCGCGCAGGGCGGCGGCCAGTTCCAGGAAGGTGCGGCCGCCGTCGCAGATGTCGTCGACGACCAGCACGGGCTGGGCGGGGATGTCATCGGGCACGCGGGTCTCGGTGATGCGGCCGGTCTGCGGGTCGCGGACTTTTTCGGCGTAGCGCACGTCGGGCACGCCCAGCTTCTTGGCCAGGGCCTGCACGCGCTTGCGGGCGCCGGCGTCGGGGGCCATCAGGGTGACGCCGTTGGCAAAGGCGGGGGCGGCCAGGGCATTCTTGAGAAAGGCGCTGGCGTCGATCACGCGCACGCGTTGCAACAGGGCGGGGGTGACGTCGCTGTGGGGCTCGACGATGGTGACGGTGGCGTATTGCTGGTCGTTGATCAGTTTGCAGAACACCGCGGCGCCAAGCGCTTCGCCCGGGTTGCAGACGCGGTCTTGCCGGGCGTAGGGCACATAGGGCATGTCCAGGTGCACGGGCACGGCGGGGTTCAGGCGGCGCAGCGCGTCGGTCAGCATCAGCAGCTGCATGACGTCGTCGGCGGACTTGAGCAAGGCGTGGATGCGGAATTCGTTGGCGGTGTCGGCTTGGGCTTGCAGGCCGGCGGGCACGGTGACCTGGCTTTCGCCGCCGGGGAACACGAACGCGGCCGGGGTGGCGCTGTGGCGTTGTCCTTCTACTACCGCTGTGATGGTGAACATGATCAGGCCTTAGTGGCAAATTAAAACTAAGTGAGGCCAGTATAAATCTACTTATTGTTTGTTTGCAACTATGTTGGATTCAAGAGAGGGGTGTGACGCTTATCCGACGCTGCGGTCGAACAGGGTGAAGTCTTTCAGGCGATAGAGGCGGGCAGGGCGTTGGGCGCCCAGCACGTAGTCCTCGGTGGCTTCCAGCACGTCCCAGGCTTCCATCTTGCGGCGGAAGTTGGATTTCTCCAGGCGGGTCTGCAGGATGGCTTCGTAGGTGTGCTGCAGCTCGGTCAGCGTGAAGCGTTCCGGCAGCAAGAAGAACGGCAGGGTGGAATAGCTGGACTTGCCGCGCAGCCGGGCAACGGCGGCGGCCACGATGGCGGCGTGATCGAAGGCCAGGGGCGGCAGGGCGTCGACGCTGACGAATTGGAACCCGGCTTGGGTCGAGGCTTCCAGCTCGGCGGCGGGCACCAGTGCGACGTAGGAAACCGACAGCGACCACTTGCGCGGATCGCGGTCGGGGCCGGAGAAAACCTGCAATTGCTCCAGGTATCGCGGCTCGAACCCGGTCTTGTCGCGCAGCACGCGGCGGATGCTGGCTTCGGTGGTGGCGTCTTCGTCGACATGCACGACGCCACCGGGCAAGGCCATGGCGCCTTTGAAGGGTTCACGGCCGCGCGGTTGCAGGGCGATTTCCAGGCCGGTTGCGCACAAGGTGAGCAAGACGGCGTCGACGGTGACAAGGGGCTGGGGGTGGTCCAAGTGGGGTTCCGTAGGCGAGGCTTCGGGGTAAGGTGCCACTAAGCGGGAGATTGGTCAACTCGGGGCGGCAGGTATCAGCACCCATGAGAGACTAACGACTTGGCCGCGTTTGCATGACGGCCTTCCGTTAAGACAACGGTTGGCGGCGGCTCCCCCCGGTATTTTGCTTTCTTCATCCAATCCGGAAAACAATACGCAGTAACCTGCATCAAGCCATAGACTATGCCCACCAGCTTCGGCGTTCATTGCAATGGATGCCCCTATGAAAACGCGAAACACCTGTCGCAGGAGGATCGTGAGATTCGATCCGCTCCCTTGTCGATGGATAAGGGCAGACAGGCTACTGTATTGCTCATTTTTCAGGCGCCGGGTGTGAATGAATGGCGCAATGGCAGGCCTGTCTCAAGCACGGCCTTACGTTCGGCGGGGGGGCGGCTGACCAAGGCGTTCCGGCAGGCGGGTAAGACCAGAGATAACTACGCCATCACCAACACTGTGCAGTGCTTTCCGGGCAAACGTTCGCAAGCAGCCGATGCGCGCGACAAGTTGCCTCCCGTCCTGGTAAGCAAGCATTGCACGAAGTGGTTGGAACAAGACATTAGGTCCGGTCCGTATACGCACGTAGTCGTATTCGGCTCTTTGGCCCGGCGTGCGGTCGAGGCGCTTGACTATGACTGCGACGAACGATTCCGGTTCATCAAGCATCCGGCTGGCGGATTGTCGAATACGGAGCTCTACGCCGCAGTTTCTTGACGGGCGGTACGAGGGCAGAACAGAGTTTGCCCATCTTGGAATATTTATTTCCAGTGCTCTTTCAGCTTGGCTGCCTTTTCCTTGCTGTCCAGCGCTTTTTCTTTCATCGACTCAACGAATCGGCTCAAGCGGCGTTGGCACCGCATGTCACGGTGCTGGCCTAGCCAGGTATCGCGCGGTGGCGGCACTTGGTCCGAGGTCGATTGGAGGCGATACCCGGCGTGGCGTTGCCCAGCGGCTGCCGTAACACCACCAAGTCGACGCTCAGCGTGCAGAGCCGGGTCCGGGTTTCGTAGCCGTTGCTGCGCGCCCAAGATAGATAGCAAACAAAGTGAGAGCCGTAGCCTTGGACTACGGGCTACGAACGATAACTTAGTCACTTTGCGCTAGCGTTAGCATTTCTCCCCTCAGACAAAGCGTATTCGAGCGCACAAGACTTTCACACTGGTCCAGAATGAGTCGTCGGAGTTGGGGGCTTGTGCTCTTGTAGCCAAGTCGTCTAGAAACGACCGTGACCAATTCCTCTGGCTTGGCTCCCAGGTTATTCCGCACGATTGTCACGATTGCAGCATTGATTTCTGATGGCGGTAAGAATTCCGGTCGGCGTAGCGTTAACGAGTTGACAGCAGTTCGATCGCGAGCCTTAAACTCTTGTCCTTTTATCGCCAGAAAATCTTCGTCAATCATCTCGACGTCGCTTATCGAAATGACGCTCGAAATTCCTTCCTCCACGGCTTGTTGAATACGGGATCCTGCTCGTTGCAAGCCCCAGAGAGTCCGCATTCTTACGACCACTTCGCTCCGATGAATCGGACCTTCAATCTCTACGATATTGCGAATGAATGTGGCCATTTGCCCTGCCGCAATCTGGTGTAGTTCGAGCTTAGCGCTTGGGACGGGAAATGATGCTTCCACATAGACTTCCGCTTCAGGATCGTCCAGGGCTTCTACTAGGCCCATTTCCGCGAATTCGCCGCGGTCTACGGATTCGATATCTACGGGTACTGCACGACGTGCAAGTTGAGCTTGCTCACCGAGGGGATCGGGCTCGGTCTTGGCGCGCTCGATCGCAGCAATGAGCCTCTCCAGCTCTGCGTCGGGACGATGGAACCAGTCTGAACTCCACAGGCGGTAAATTTGCCAACCTTTGTCGCGAAGAACGCTCTCACGCAAACGATCGCGATCGCGCGCGGATTTCGCATCTCGGTAGGACAGGCCGTCACACTCGATACCCAAGACGTATCGCCCTGGCTTTTCAGGGTCGGCGACAGCGATATCAACAAAGAGACCCGCAATCCCGACATCAGTATGGAGATCGTAGCCTCGACTGCGTAACGCTGATGCTACCTCTTGCTCAAACACGCTGTGCCTTGTGTCGCGCTTTGGAGTGGACAAGCTCAACCGCCCAGTCCGGGCATAGTTCAAGAACAGCTTTAACGCAAAAGTGCCCTTACCCTTGACGCGCTCAGGATCAATGTCTTCATCGGTGATGGAACTGAATACTTCGCATCGAGACTTTGCTCTACTGATGAGCACATTCAGACGACGCTCCCCTCCATCTCTGCTGACTGGTCCAAAATTCATCGTCATGTGACCTTGCCCATCGCGTCCGTAGCCAATAGAAATGAAGATGACGTCGCGCTCGTCACCTTGGATATTCTCAAGGCTCTTGACGAAGAAGGGTTCAGACGGATGGTCGGCAAAAAAACCTTCAGTTTCAGGATGCTGGCGTCGCAGTAATTCAACTTCATCCATGATTGCTCGACGCTGCTGGGCAGAGAATGTAGCGACACCTAAGGTTAGCTGTGGTGTATTTTGCGCGTGTGCTAATACCGCTCGCGCAACTTCTTTGGCTTCCTTTGGATTGGTCCTCGTATTACCTCTGTCATAGGCGGCTTCAGGCATATGATGGAAGCGCAATCCCACTCCCGCCTCGCTTGTGTAAGCGCTTGGGACAATGAAAAGCTTGCCTTCGTAGAACTGGTGATTAGAGACAGCAATGAGCGATTGGTGTCTGCTACGGTAATGCCATCTCAGCATGCGCTCGGGTAGCCCCCGCGCGCGGCATAGTCCCAGGATGCTCTCGACATCCGCCGCTTGTGCCCCGACCTCGTCATCATCCTGATCGGTGTCATCGCCAAGCGCCTTAGCAAAAAAGCGAGTTGGCGGGAGTTGCCTCTCGTCGCCCACGACAATCAACTGTTTGGCGCGCGCAATGGCCCCAAGCGCATCAATGGGTTGCACCTGGCTGGCCTCGTCGATGACTAGCATGTCAAAGTCCAGCGTACCGGCCGGTAAAAACTGAGCGACGGACAGCGGGCTCATCATGAAAACCGGCTTAAGAGCTTGGATGGCCGGTGCACATTTTTGCATGAGCTGTCTGATTGGCAAATGCCCCTTTTTCTTCGCCATCTCGCCCATCAAGACTGCAGTGGCACCCGTGGCACCGCCCTGGCGAGGGATTTGCGCGTGATGCGCTTTGACAGTTTCATATCGTGCTAGCAGCATTCGCTCGCGATCTAAGTCGACGAAACTTGAAACGACTTGCGACTGACGCTGGCCGTCGAAGTTTGCCAAAGTCCGATCACGTTGTACCAACGCTTGCAGAACGGCCTCAAAATATGACAGCTCAAAGACGCCCAATGCATGCGAGGTGGCCAGCTCACCACTCGAGAGCCCCTTCACAAATTCATCGAGTCCCTTGCGCTTCGCATCGTTCGCAAGTGCCAAATATGCCACCCACGCCCTAAGACCTTCTGGTGTGTCTTGCCAGCTCTTTAGCTGCGATATCAATGAGGGGAGCGGGGCATGGCTCATATCAGACGCGAGTTCCGCGCTGCCTTCAAACTGTAAGCTGCCCATCACCTCCGCCACTTGTGCCGCGAGCTCATTACTCATTGCTGAGGCTTGCTCGGCGCGAGTTAAAAGAACTTGCGGGGCGGTGAGCTTGGCCGCTAGCTGACGAAGATCCGAGTTTTCTGACATCCATTTGGCAATGCTTCGAAGTTCGGACGCTGTGCTACTGATTCCCTTCCAGAAAGGGCCGAACGCAGGGGCTCCTTGGAGAGCAGCAGTAGCCAGAGCATTTCTAGCTTGCTGTGCGTGCTGAACCTTTTCAATGCTGTTCAGTGCCTGTTCAACGGTGAGCTCTGCCGAGTTTGTCAAAAGCGCTGTCTGCTCGTGTGCCGAGCGCCAGCATGCAGATTTCGCTGAGATGACCGTTATCGGAACACGTTGGAGAATTATTTCTTCTCCCCACGGATTTCGCTCGATGGCTAGCAGAGCCTCATGAATAGGGGTGAGATCTTTCAAGATCTGCCCCAACCCTGGCCTTACGCGTTTGGCGATTTCGGTTGCCAATACTCGATCGCCAATGTCAGCCAGGCGTTCTCGAACCCCATTACCTAACGGGTGCAGCGTTCGCATCCAGGCGACCACGCCGTGCAGGAAGGAAGTATTTGAGCGCTCGCGTTGCCAATTAGACCCGAATGCCTCCAGACCTTGGGCGTCGTTTTCTCCGATTTTTCGTAGCCAGGCCTTGGCGTCAATCAAGATGTCCAGGGCCGCAAGCATTTCTGTTCTTTGGAGCTTTGGGTTCGATAGCAGGGCTCGAACGAGCTGATTAGCTCGCCGCCACTGCGCATTGAGGATGCGAAACACATTCGTCCCGCTCATGAAGAGTTGCGAGCGCGCTGCTTCAAGTTCAGCCGCATCTTTGCTCCATGCGGCATCGCGGAACACAGTCGATAATTGGAGTTTCGCCTGCTGTAATTTTTCTACTGTGGTAACTAGGTCTTCGACCGCGTCTACACCTCGCTCCCAAATGTGAGCTACCAATGCATCTCTGTCTAGCTCAGGAATCGTCGTCGCGCGCTCCGCGATAGCAGTGAGACGAAATGCGAGATCAAGGGTTAGAGGTTTTTCTTCCGCCAATAGTTGGGCGAGGCGCGTCAAGTCAGGGGTGAGGCGCGTCAAGCGGTCATGGACCAGTGCGAGCGTAGCTATCTCAGCACCCAGCACAAACAATGGCGTCAAGTCGATTAAAGTCGCCCTGGTCGAATCCCAATTCACCTCAAGAGCTTGCTCATTGGCGGTTCCCGCAATAGCGATGGTCGCCTGTTGGGCGGCTTCTAACGCGTCGATGACACCGCTGCCTTGCTCCTGGTCATCCCACACCGCGCTCTGAAATGCTTCAGGTCCTACGGCCGGGGCTTCAACTAATGCTTGGGCGCGTTGGACCGCGAGCTCGACGTCGACTAAGCGAGCAGGAATTGCCAAGTCCAATGTCCTATGCAGCGTCGTTGCATCCTGGGTCCATTGTTCCAGTCGCATCGAGAGGTCTTTCACCATTTCGATGAGACGATCACGCTCGTTGGGCAACAGTCCGTCGTTCTGAACGCCACTCCAAGCATGTTCGTTGGGTACGCCGATGACTTCTATTCGCTCTATCAGCTCACGTAGTAAAGCGGCTCGTGCTTCTTTCTCATGAGGGGCCCAACTGACTGGGCTGTCGATAGGTAGACTCTCAGTTACATACCCTTGGCGGCGAAGCCGGACCAAATGCCCGAAGACTTGATAGGGCGTCAATTCAGCCGGAAATAATGGATGATGCAAGCGTTCCGCATGGGCATTGAGCAGCTCTCGCTTTTCTTTAAGCTGCTCAATGATGGGGGCCGTGCCATTGCGCTTCGGATCGCCCAGGTTAAGCGTTTGACGCAGTTCTTCGAGCAAACTACGTTTGTTTGCTTTGTTGCTATGCAGCTCCAGGCACGCTACTCCAACTCCGACATGGTCAAGTCGTCGCTTGACAACTTCTAGCGCTGCCATCTTCTCTGCAACGAAAAGCACACGTTTGTTCTCAGCCACGGCGGCTGAAATAATGTTGGCAATGGTCTGGGATTTACCCGTGCCGGGGGGGCCTTGCACCAATATATTCTTGCCTTGAAGAACATCATGTACGACTAGTGCTTGGGACGAGTCGCAATCAACGACATACCGCATCTTTTCGGGGGCGATAAGCGCGTCGAGGCTGCTATTCTCATCCGTGAGTGTCGCTCCTGGAAACCCATCAGACACCACTCCTCTAAGCATGGAGATGGATTCCATGCCACCTACAGACTTCCATCCTGCGGGGTCCAGGTCCCGATACATCATGAACTTTGCAAAAGAGAACAAGCCAAGAATTGCATCATTTTGGAGAACGCTCCAATCCGGACGTCCCGCGATCATGGCTTCAACAGCTCCCATATATGCATTGATATCGAGAGTTTCAAAATCACCAATGTTGGGTAGGCGAAGCCCGAATTCGCGGTGCAAGAACAACTGCAATGACAAGTTGGGATCAACGTCATCGCCTGTCCACTTGAGGTGAAATTTCTCACCTGCCGTACCTCGTTCCAATTGAACGGGAATCAGCACAAGTGGCGCGAAACGATCCACCTGCGGCGTGGAAGCTGCACGCCATCGGAGGTAGCCAATCGCTAGATAAAGCACGTTGACACCTTGCTCCTCTTGGAGCGTCTTGGCGTCTATGTACAGATCCAAAAGACGTTTTTGCAGGCCAACGGAGGTTAGGCGAGTCGTAAGTCGCTCATCCCACTGAGCCTTCACTCTTCCATTTTCATCTAATTCGAAATCGGGCTGATCGACCAGGTCGGGATCATTGCGTACGCTGGCTAGGCGGTCCTCACTCGCGTCGCCCTCGTCATCGAGGCTATCTAGCGCATCAGATTGTTTAGGGTCTTCCTTGCCTGGCGCGAATGTGACTCGCTTGCCATCCTGCACTAGGGTTTGATACATCGCGGCAGCGAGTTCATGCACGACTTCAACCGTCTTAGCACGTCCGCCGCGGGGAGTATGAAGTAGCCGATTGCGCGTTGATAGATCCAAAAGCTCTAGGCGAGCTTTTTCGATCTTATCCGTTAACCCTCCTGAGTCACGAAGGGAGAAAATTTCCTTCTCCAATTCACCCACAATCGTCTGTTCCATCGACAAATCCCCGTTACAGGGACAGTAAGGTGGCCTATGCACGGCCTGGCATACCGTCCCCAAGTGCACATGTCTATAATGTTCTGAATGTAACGCATCTTCCAGCCAAGGCGGGATCAGGGAGCGGCATGAGCAAATTGCGTAGTAGTGAGATTTATTGGGTGGTCAATAGTTATATCGGAGTAGAAGGTGGGTACCTAGGGGATTTTTCCTATAAAACTCATCGAGAGTTTTACCTAGCATTCTGCGATCTTGATGTGAATTTTGATGACTTCTCGGGTCGCACTACTCGGGAGCTCTTTATTGCTATCTTGTCAGGGGTTGAGAGCCATCAGCAGGCTGCAATTCTTCGAGGCGTCGCTCGAAAATATCCCGCTGAAAGCGAGCATCTTCGAACGCAGGTAGCGTATCGAAGGCTTCTGAAACTTGCGGACCGTTGTGCTGACGGGCTGTCAGTTCACGCTAGTAGCCCGCAGATCACAAGCGAAGTGTTGCGGCGAGCTCTGAGCGATGTAGACATTCTTATTCAGAATAGCGGGCCAACCCACGCTGTAGATCGAGTTCACACAGCGCTTCATGCATATCTCAAGGCGGTGTGCACAAGCCAGGGGTTGGAGATTCCAGCAAACGCTGCTATCACCAACCTATTCAAACTGGTCCGCCAAGAGCACCCTAAGCTTAAAGATCTAGGCAGCCAGTCCGAGACGATGGTCAGGGTCCTATCGTCTCTGAGCACCGTGATCGATTGCCTGAATCCAATCCGCAACCATGGCAGCCTTGCTCATCCCAATGAGGCGCTCCTTGGTGCGGAAGAAGCAATATTGGTCATAAATGCTGCTCGTACGATCTTTCAATACCTTGATGCGAAGTTTCGTTGACATTCATTCCGGAGCGGGAGAATTAACTATTGCTAGCAGGCCCGGCCGACATGCTATCGGCGCTGCGTGGTCACGGCCGGTCTAGCAGCCTCGCGCAAGCGTCCACCAGATCATCGAAGTGATGCAGCAATACATCCGGCTTCAGGTCTGCCGCCGGGATCTCGGTGTAGCCGAAGCTGACGAGGATCAACGGCGTGCCGGCCGCCCGCGCCACCCCGGCGTCGGGGGCGGCATCGCCCACCATGACTGTGCGCGACAGGTCGCCGCCCACGGCCTGCACGGCCTCGATCAGGTGGGCGGGGTCGGGTTTGGGGGCGGTGACGGCGTCCAGGCCGACCACGCCGTCGAACAGAGGCGCCATGTTCAGCAGGGTCAGCAGGCGAACGGATAGCGCGGTGGGTTTGTTGGTGCAGACGACGAGCCTGGCGCCGGCGGCCTTCAGTTGCTGGATCGCATCGACCACGCCCGGAAAGGGCCTGCTTTCGTCGGCGATATGTTCGCGGTAGCGATCGACGAACTGCGGAAAGAGGTCGGCGCTGCGGGCTTCGGGTTCCGGCTCGCCGGCCTGGGTCAGCGCCCATTGGATCATCCATTTCGCGCCGCGGCTGACGTGCGCCTTGGCCTGCGGGTAGGTCACGGCGGGGTAGCCGGCCGCTTGCAGCACGGCGTTGATGGCGCCGACCAGGTCCGGGGCGGATTCGACCAGCGTGCCGTCCAGGTCGAAGGCGATGGTGGCGTCTTGCAGGGCGGTATGGGCTGTCTCTTATACACATCTCCGAGCCCACGAGACAGGCAGAAATCT
>ERZ1032107.243-NODE-243-length-13153-cov-13.634524_pt1 | contig 13153 bp, 9 predicted proteins | sample MGYA00516713_ERZ1032107 | MGnify/ENA primary metagenome ERZ1032107 (study PRJEB33718, sample SAMN03160116) | human skin metagenome | collected 2014-04-10 | study: EMG produced TPA metagenomics assembly of the PRJNA266117 data set (Human skin bacterial metagenome...
GAGATTTCTGCCTGTCTCGTGGGCTCGGAGATGTGTATAAGAGACAGCTGTCGACCACTTCGCGCATGGTGCGGCCGGCCTCGTCGACCTGGCGGGTACCGCCTTCGACGCGATTGACGGACTCGTCGATCAAGGCCTTGATTTCCTTGGCCGCCACGGCCGAGCGCTGCGCCAGGGTGCGCACTTCGCCGGCCACCACGGCAAAGCCGCGGCCCTGCTCGCCCGCGCGCGCCGCTTCCACGGCGGCGTTGAGCGCCAGGATGTTGGTCTGGAACGCGATGCCATCGATCACGCCGGTGATGTCGGCGATGCGGCGCGAGCTGTCGGAAATGGCGCTCATGGTCTGCACAACGCCTTCGACCACTTCGCCGCCACGCACGGCCACGGTCGAGGCCTGCGTGACCAGGCGCTCGGCCTCGCTGGCGTTGTTGGCGTTCTGCTGCACGGTGCTGGTGAGCTCTTCCATGGACGCTGCGGTTTCTTCCAGCGACGAGGCCTGCTCTTCGGTGCGTTGCGACAGGTCGGAGTTGCCTTGCGCGATCTGCGAGGACGCGGACGCAATGCTTTCACAGCCGTCGCGCACGTCGCGCACGATGCGCGCCAGGCTTTCGTTCATGGCCTTGAGCGCGCCCATCAGGTCGCCGGTTTCGTCACGCGTGGCCACCTGGATGTCGGTGGTCAGGTCGCCCGCGGCCACCTGGCGCGCGGCCGTCACGGCCTGCTGCAAGGGGCGCACGATGCCACGCGTCACCAGCCAGCCCAGCAGCATGCCGACTGCCACGCCGACCACGGCCAGCACGATCATGATGAAACGCATGCTTTCGTACAGATCGGTGCCAGCCTGCACGGATTGCGCAGCGACCTTTTCCTTGCCCACGGCCAGGTCGGTCATCAGGTCGTCCAGCTTCTGCGACGAGGCGATGACGCGCTTTTCGATGGCGTCGACCTTGGCGTCGGCCTGCGTCAATGAATGCGATTGCGCGGCGGCGAAGAATTCGGCCGCCTCACGCTTCCAGACCTGCTCGGTTTCGGCGAACTGCGCCAACAGGCGCTTGCCCTCTTCCGCGTGGAAGTTGGCGGCGGCCTTGTCGCGCAGCGTGTCCATGGTCTTGACGGCATCGTCGAACTGCTTGCGCAGGGCCTGGCGTTCTTCCTGGGTCGAGGCGGCCAGGTAGCCGTTGCGGGCACGGCCCGCGTAGATGAGGTTGATATTGGCTTCTTTGATGTCCGAGATGCCGCGCAACTCGGTGTCATAGAGCCGGTCGTTCATTTCGTTGATGCGGGCCAGTCCCCACACGCCAAAGGCGCCGATGGCGCCGCCGATCACCGCGACCAGCAGGAACGCACCCGACAGGCGCGCGCCGATACGTAAACCCGAAAAATACCGCAACATGCTTCCCATCCCGTTCAATTGCCACGGTTTATGGCGGGCATGCCGCAGTCATTGGCCCCGTGGCTCAGTCGCAGACCGGGGGCAACGATAGCGTTTGCGATTTCCAGGGAGAACCCTGAAGAAACGGCTGTTTATTCTTCATTTCGCCGCAATGAACTCGACAATCGACACCCCATGAAGGCCATCCGGCCCGGGACGAGGCATTGCTGAATTCTGGCTGAACAAAATGAAAGGCCTCTCGTGCAACGAGAGGCCTTTTTCAGTGCGATCCGATCGCCGCGCGACCGACCCGGAAGGCGGTCACGCAAGGATCGCGACGCGGCGCCGATCAGGCGAAGTTCTTGGCCGCGAATTCCCAGTTCACCAGCGCCCAGAAGTTTTCCAGGTACTTGGGACGGGCGTTGCGGTAGTCGATGTAGTAGGCGTGTTCCCAGACATCACAGGTGAGCAGCGGCTTGTCGGCCGTGGTCAGCGGGGTGGCGGCGTTGCTGGTATTGACGATGTCGACGGAGCCGTCGGCCTTCTTGACCAGCCAGGTCCAGCCCGAACCGAAGTTGCCGGCAGCCGACTTGTTGAAGGCTTCCTTGAAGGCATCGAAGCTGCCCCACTTGGCGTTGATGGCATCAGCCAGCTTGCCGGTGGGAGCGCCGCCAGCCTTGGGGGCCAGGCTGTTCCAGTAGAACGTGTGGTTCCAGATCTGTGCGGCGTTGTTGAAGATGCCACCCGAGGACTTCTTGACGATGTCTTCCAGCGACAGGTTCTCGAACTCGGTGCCCGGGATCAGGTTGTTCAGGTTCGTGACGTAGGTCTGGTGATGCTTGCCGTAGTGGAACTCCAGCGTCTCTTTCGAGATGTGCGGAGCCAGTGCGTCCAGTTCGTAAGGCAGGGGGGGAAGAGTATGTGCCATGTGTGGGTTCCTTCTGTTGAGTGCACGATCAAGCCGTTCAATTGTATCGGCAACTCTGCGAGGATACCGTGTTAACCCCGCGGTGGCGCGGGGTTAAGAGGTATGTGTTTATGACCGCGCCACGTAAACGCTACTCTTTCTCATATCGCAGTTCGCGACCGCCCTGCGAGGCCGTCAATGCGCCATCTTCACGTAATGCCAATGTCATGTGCAAGGGCGTGAGACTGGCGGCTTCGGGCACGTCCAGATCGACGCGCACAGACCGCGCCCGGGCATCCAGCTTGCTGACGTCGACATCGTGCCAGCGCGCGCCGGCAGGCAGCGGCACATAGACGGCCAGGGCCTTGAGCTGGCCCGGGCCGATGGGTGCGCTGACGCCGTTGGCGCCTTCGGACTGCCTGGGCGTGCCGGCGAAATCACCGGTGGCCGACGACATGGCCACGTCGACCTTGACCGGCCGGCCCTGGTAGTAGACGCGCACGGTCATGCCATCGCCCTCGGCCGGCAGCGTGTCGGCGCGCACGCCGGCAATGGCGGAGAAAGGCTGGATCGGCGGCGTATCCAGATGAATGGTCTTGCCGTCGCTGCGCCATTGGCCGCTGGCTTCGATATCGACCGCGCCGTAGCTCATCAGGTATTGGAAGCGGCCGTCTTCGGTCAGCAACAATTCGCTGCCCACTTCGCGCATGCCGCGCAGATAGTAGTGGCCGGCGAGACGCGCCGCGGACTTGGCGGCCGTCTTGTTCACGGCCGACGCGGGCGGGCAGTCTTGCTTGACGACCACACCGGCGTTTTGCAGCGCCACTGCGAAGGCCGGCGCGGATTGGCAGGCCAGCGTCTGCAAGAACGACTGCCCTTGCGGCGCGGCAGCGCCGTCAAAGCGTGCCTTGTAGCGTGCCAGCAGCGCCAGCATCGCGGGCTGCCCGGTTTCCAGGGCGACCCACGCGGGGCTGCGGCCACGCATATCCGCTGCGTCCGCATTGGCGCCCGCGGCGAGCAAGGCGTCGGCGAGGTCGGCGCGGCCGATCTGGATGGCCTCGACCAGCGGCGTCTCGCCGCGGTCGGTGCGCGCATCGAGCGACACGCCCGCTGCCTTCAGGCGCGCCAGCACATCGACGACGGTATCGCGGCGCGCCACCGCCAGTTGCCGATCCCGCAGCAAGGCAGACAGCAGCCGCTGCGGCAGCACCGCGCCCTCTTGCACGCATTCGCCGTGCGCGCCGGTGAAGCCGGCCGCCTGCAATTGCGCGAAGTAGCCCGGCCGGTCGAGCAGCGCGTATTCGCCCCCATCGGGCAGGCAGGCGGCCGCAAGCGTTTGCCCGCTGCCCTCTGCCACCCGATTCACCATCTTGATGTCGCCGGCCGCCAGCGCCGCGTTCAGCAGCGCATAGCGGGCCGGCGCGCGGGGCAAGCGCGGATCGTCGAGCTTGGCGCCCGCTTGCAGCAGGCGTTCGAGCACGACGCCATTGCGGCTGGCGATCGCCCAATACAAGGCGCTGCGCCCTTCGGGCGCCAAACCCAGCGGGTCGGCGCCCTTGGCCAGCAGCGCATCGACCATGGCGGGCTGATCCGAGGTGACGGCGACCATCAACGGCGGCACGCCTTGCCGGTCGAAAGCGTCGTCCTTGGCGGTCGCGGCGTTGGCTGCTGGATTGACGGGCACGCCCGCGTCCATCAGATACGTCGCCATCGCGGTATCGCCGTTTTCCAACGCCTGGCGGATCGCGCCGGCGTCCAGTGTCTTCAGGTCCAGGCCCGCATCGACCAATTGCCGCAACAGCGCAGCACCCTGCTTGCCGGGCTGGCGCAAGGCCTGCGCGACGGGCGAATGCGCAGGGTCGGCGAGCAGCGCCTGCAAGGCATCGCGCGGCGTTGCGGCCAGCAGGTCGCGCAGCAGCGCGGGATCGTCGGCTTCGATGGCGCGTTCGAGCGCGGTCTTGCGGTCGTAGCCCTGGCGCAGCAGCGCGGGGTTGGCCCCGGCCGCCAGCAGCGCCCGCGCGGCATCGGCCTGGCGCGCTTGCACGGCATCGGCCAGCGGCGTGTCGCCGTATTGTTCGGCAGGGTCGCCTTCCACCGGCGCGCCCAACGCCAGCAGGCGCTTGACCGTCGCCGCATCGCCCTTGCGCGCGGCCAGGTTGAGGATCGGCCGGGTATCCGCTTGCATGCGAACGAACACCGCGGTGTCGTTGCTGATCTGCGGACCACGCTGGCCAAACGGCATGCCGGCGCGCAGCAGCGGCGCGGCAATGTCGGCATGCCCGGTGACCACGGCGGCCTGCGCCGCATCCAGCCAGAGATCGATATCGCCCGTTTCGCCATAGCCCGTAGCCTGCGTGGTGCGCGGCCCCAGTTCCATCAGCGCGGGCACGGCGCCCGCGTTACCGGTGTAGGCAGCCAGCGCCAGCGGGCTGATGCCATCGCCGTAGGCCGGTTTCGTGCCGGTGGCGGCCAGGGCCCGCACCACGTCGCCCCCTTCGGTCAGCTCCACCAACGCCGGCCAGGCCAGGTAATCCGCGGCAAAGCGCGACTGGCCCTGCGCGTCCTTGAGCGTGCTGCGCGTGACGTCATCGGTGTGGTCATCGACATAGGCAAAGGGACGCGGGGCGCCCGCCTTGAGCAGCGCCAGCACCATGCGCGTGGTGTCCTGGCGGTCGACCAGACGCGGCAGGTAGGTCATGCGCACGGCGAATTCGAAATCGCGGTTGAGCAGGAAGTCCAGCGGCGTCCGGTTGTCATCGCCGCGCTGATCCGCGCGGGCGCCAGCCGCCAGCAGACTGTCCAGGATGTCGGGCGATCCGTACAGCAACGCCAGCTGCACCGGCGAGCGGCGTGATTCGTAGGTGATGTCGTTCAGGGGTGGCTGGGTGGCCAGCAAGGCCGCCAGCATGCGGGTGCGCACCGGCAAGGCGTCGCGATGGGCCTGGCGCAGTCGCGCCGCTTCATCGGCTGGCATGTCCCAATATACGTGCTTGCTGCGCGGCCACGGCGGTGTAAGCAGCGCATGCAGCAGCGGCACGCCTTCGCGGGCATAGTCGCCGGGCCGGGCCACTTTGGCCAGGGCCGCGGCGAAAGCGGCCTCGTCGCCCGCATCGACCGCGGCGAACATGGCGCGGGTGTCAGCGGTATCTGCTGCCTTGTACTCGCGGTAAGGCGAGTTGCAATCGCAGGCGTCCTTGCCGCCTTGCGCGGGGTTGGCAGCGGGCGGCTGGGCCGCGCGGGCGCGGGTTTCGGTCTTGCTTGCCGCCTTGGCCTTGTCCGGCCCCTGGGCTTGCGCTGGCGGCACGAACCCGGCAGCGCCCAGGGAAAGCGCAGCGGCCAGGGCCGTCAGCGTGACCGCCTGGCGCGCGCCGCGCCGGCTCTTGCGTGGTGTCTCTTGCAGCATTGTTCCACCCCAGGACCTGCAGGAACTTCAGGAGGCCTCGCGCGTCTTGCGTACCTGCGTGACGTCGACCGTGGCCCCACCCTGAGCGAAGCTGAGGTCCAGGCCCTGCCCCGGCGCCAGGTCGGCGGCATCGCGCACGATGCAGCCATCGGCATCGCGGGCAATAGCATAACCGCGGGCCAGCGTGTTGCCGGGGTCCAGGGCGCGCAGTTGGGCGTTGGCTGATGCCAGGCGGTTGCGTCGTTGCACCAGCAGGCGCGCATGCGCCTGGCCCAGTTGCCGCGTGACGGCCGCCAGGCGGTCGGCGGCGCGGCCGGTGTCGGGCACGCGGTGCGCCAGGCGCTGCGCCAGCAGATTGACGCGCGAATTGCGGCGCGCCTGCGGCCCCGCCCAGGCAGAGGCCAGGCGGTAGCCCAGGCTGTTCAAGCGTTCGCGCTGATGTTCCAGGCGCTGGGCCGGCGACACCAGTTGCGCGCTGGCGCGATCCAGGCGCTGGGCGGCGCGTTCCAGGCGGCGTTGCTGGCCGCGGGCCATGGCCTGGGCGCAAGCCATGACGCGGCCCAGCAGCTCCGAACGCGGCACGCAGGCCAGTTCAGCCGCCGCCGTGGGCGTGGGCGCGCGCACGTCGGCCACGAAGTCGGCAATGGTGAAGTCGGTTTCGTGGCCCACGCCGCTGATGACCGTGATGGCGCTGGCTGCGATGTCGCGGGCCAGGCCCTCGTCGTTGAAGCTCCAGAGGTCTTCGATGCTGCCGCCGCCACGCACCAGCAGCAGCGTGTCGACTTCGGCCCGTTCGTTGGCCAGCCGCACCTGGGCGGCCAGCCGGCCGGCCGCGTCCGCGCCCTGCACTGGCGCCGGGTAAATGATGACGGGCACCTGCGGCGCGCGGCGGGCCAGCGCCGACAGCACGTCGCGCAAGGCGGCGGCGTGCAGCGAGGTCACCACGCCGATGGCGCGAGGCAGCGGCACCGGGTCGCGCTTCATGGCCGGGTCGAACAGCCCTTCGGAAGCCAGTTGTTCCTTCAGGCGCAGGAAGGCCTCGTACAGGTTGCCGATGCCTGCGCGGCGCATGGCATCGACCTGCAATTGATAGTCGCCCCGCGGCTCGTACAGCGACACCCTGGCCCTGATTTCGACCTGGTCGCCGGCCCGCGGCACGAAGCCGACCGCACTGGCGCGGCCTCGGAACATGACTGCCCGCACCGAGGCGCGGCTGTCCTTGAGCGTGAAGTACCAATGCCCGGAAGCCGCCTGCGTGAAGTTGGAAATCTCCCCGCGAACCCACAGCGCCGGGATGCTGCGCTCCAACAACTGCCCCACCGCTTGGTTCAGCTGGGCAACTGTCAGGATATCCCGCGCGAATACGTTGTTTGTGACTGCAAGTTCAATTGTCATAAGGCTTTCCGATGCGTACCTGTCCACAGGGCATACGTAGCGGGCCGCAATGATACCGCGTCCTGGCATTTTTGCCGCCGCTGGCCTGAAAGCCAGCAAATTCGGTGTAAATAGCTGTTTTTTATGGGTTTTTTATAAAACCAGCGCTGCTCGAATTTGAAGCAAACAAGCGCAACCCCTGTGCCCACAAGCGTTCCGGCGAAGTTTTGCACAGAATTATCCACAATTTCTGTGGATAGATTTGGCGGTCACCCGCCCTTGCCACATCCCCGCCGCGCCGTTACAGTTTCGGCTTGATCAGATGCTGGATGAGGGCTTGCGCCCCGCCCCGGCGCTCCTGGAGTTGACCGCTTTGCTTTCCATCTTGCGCGAGGCCGGCTGGCCGATCTGGCCCCTGCTGGCGACGTCCGTGCTGGGTCTTGCGCTGATATTCGAGCGCTTCCTGTCGCTGCGCCGCAGCCAGGTTCTGCCGCGCGGCCTGAATGAACAAGTGGCCGACATGCTGCGCAACCACCAGGATTCCCCGGAAGCGCTGAACCGGCTGGAACGCAATTCGCCGCTGGGCCGGGTGCTGGCCGAGGTCATGCGCCACCGCCACCTGCCGCGCGAAGAACTGCGCAGCGTGGTCGAAGACACCGGCCGCGCCGTCGCCCACGACCTCAGCCGCTACATTCCCGCCATCGGCACCATCGCCGTGGTGGCGCCGCTGATGGGCCTGTTCGGCACCGTGGTCGGCATGATCGAAATCTTCGGTTCGTACACGCCCGGCGGCGGCGACCCCGCCCAACTGGCGCGCGGCATCTCCATCGCCCTGTACAACACCGGCTTCGGCATTCTCATCGCCATCCCCGCCATGATCGCCCACCGCTACCTGCGCAGCCGGGTCGACGGCTACCTGAACGCCATGGAACTGTCCGCCTCGCGGCTGGCGCGCGCCGTGGCGCCCGCGCCTGCCCCGCGCGAGGGGCGTTCATGAATTTCCGGGGCTCCCGGGGCGACCGCGACGAGCTGGACATCAATCTGATTCCACTCATCGATGTCCTGCTGGTCATTCTCATCTTCCTGGCGGCGACCACCTCGTTCGCCCGCTTCACGCAGCTGAAAGTCACGCTGCCGCAAGCGTCGGCCGACCAGGAAACGCCGCCCGCGCTGGAAGTCGCCGTCAGCCAGGACGGCCGCTATGCGCTGAACGGCACGCTGATCGACGTCTCGACGCCGCCTGAAATCGCCGACGTGCTGCGCCAGGCCGCCGCCGGCAAGCCGGAAGCCTTGGTGGTCATCAACGCCGACGCGCAGGCCACCCACCAGTCCGTGATCAACGTCATGGAAGCCGCCCGGCTGGCCGGCATCGCCCGCGTCAACTTCGCCGCCCAAACTGCCCGGTGAGCGCGCGCCCCTCCAAGGCCTCGCTGCTCGCCCGCCAATGGCAGCACGGCGGCTGGCTTTCCACCCTGCTCCTGCCGCTGTCCGCGCTGACCGCCCGCGTGGTGGAAAACAAGCGCGCGCGCTATCGCGACGGCCGTAAACAGGCCTACCGCGCGCCGGTGCCCGTAGTGGTGATCGGCAACATCTACGTAGGCGGCACCGGCAAGACGCCCATGGTCATTGCCACCGTGCAAGGCCTGCGCGCCCGCGGCTACACGCCGGGCGTGGTCAGCCGCGGCTACGGCGTCAAGGTCGGGCCGGATGCGCGCGTCGGGCAAGGCGAACTGGCCGCAGCCCAATTCGGCGACGAACCGGCGCTGATCGCGCGCGCCACCGGCGCACCGGTGGCGGTGCATCCGCGCCGTGCGCTGGCCGCCCAGGCGCTGCTGCGGACCCATCCTGAAATCGACGTCATCGTGTCCGACGATGGCCTGCAACACCTGGCCCTGGCGCGCGACATCGAAATCGTCGTGCAGGACGCACGCGGCGTGGGCAACGGCCGGCTGCTGCCCGCCGGACCGCTGCGCGAGCCGGCCAGCCGACTGCGCGAGGTGGACGCGGTCATCACCAATATCGGGCTGCCCGATGGCCGCCCCGCGGCCTCGCCCGGCGAACGCCCCCGCCAGGTCGCCATGTGGTTGAAACCCGGCGACGCCCGCCAGATCGAAGGCGGCGCGACCCGCCCGCTGGCGGCGTTCGCCGGCCAGCCGAACGTCGCCGCCTCGGCAGGTATCGGCAATCCGGAACGTTTCTTTTCGACCTTGCGGGCGCAAGGCATCACGCTCGATGCCACCTTGCCGTTACCCGACCACCATGATTACGCGGAATCGCCGTTCAAGACCCTGACCGCGCAGACCGTGTTGGTGACCTCGAAAGACGCGATCAAGTGCGCCGCCTTGCACGACGCGCGCCTGTGGGAAGTGCCGGTGCAGGCCGGCTTTTCCGACCCGCAATTGTTCGATTGGCTGGCGCAAGCGTTGCGCCAGCCTGCCCGCTAGCGCCTCGTCCACGCGGACCAGGCGCCCCCCTTTCAGAAAAACGCCGGCTTGGCCGCGCTGCGGCGGCGGGCGTATTCATCCAGGTTGCGGCGGCGCACACCGGCGGCACGCCAGCGCGCCAGCGCCAGCGGCAGGTGCACGGCCACCAGCAAGACCGCCACGACCAGCCACAGCAAGCGCGCCGCTGCCGGCCAGGGGTCGGCCAGTGAACGCCAGGCATCGATGCCGATGACGGGCGCGCCCGAGGCCTCGCGGTCCACCGCCGTGACCAGGCCGGATATCTCGAACGGCATGGCGCCGTCGGCCGACAGCATGGCCACCTGGCGCTGCCATGCCTGCAGCACGTTCGGCGTCTGTCCGCCTTCCAGCGGCTGCGGCAATTGCGCGTAGGGGCCTGACCTGACCTGGAGCACGACGCCGCCGCGCTGGCGTTCCATCAGGCTGCGCGCCGACTGATCCACCGCGGCCTGCACGACGGGTTCCATGCTGGACTGGGCCAGATTGCGCATCCGCTCGGCATGGCGCATCAGGAACACGCCTTCATCGGTATTACCTTGGCGCTTGAAGGCGCCATCGCGCGCCAGCTTGAACAGTTCCAGCCAGTTGGCAGGTTCGTCGCGCGTCAGCATCAGCGTGTCGGCCATCTCGGCCTTCATGCGGTCGCAGTCGGCAATCGCCTGGCCGGTGGCGGCCTCGCAGGCCTGCTCGACGGTGAGCACCGTGTTGGTCAGCCGTGTGACCGTCAACGCCGACACGTTGCGCGCGTTGTAGGCGGCCAGAGGATTGCCCGCCATGCTGTTGTAGATCTGGCTGCGCACCAGCATGTCCATCATGGGATTGGGCCGCGTCTTGAGAAAGGCGCCCGAATACAGTTGCAGCACTGCCGGGTCCAGGCGCAAGTCGTCGGCCGACGCGGCATCGCCCTGCCAGCGCAGGCGTTCGCAATCGAACTGCATGGTCTCGGGCCGGTAGTCGTCCGGCCGGAATTGGCATCGGCCTTGCCCGCGCAACGACACCATGTCGCCGACGGCCGGCGGGTCCTGCACCAACGCGGCGGCCGACGCGTAGGCGCGCGGCTCGGCGCCGCGCAGCCACGCGGCGGTCTGGGCGATATCACCTTGCAGGCTGCCGCCCGGCGTGGACAGCAATATGGCCAGCGCCGCGCCACCCAGCAGGCCGACCAGCGCCAGCGTCACATGCCGGCCCCAGAACACCCGCGGATAAAGGCGCTGCTCTTCATCCACCGAATAATTGCTGCCCAGGCGCAGCACCGCGTAATCCTCGACCCGCAGGTCCAGGTCCACCCGCCCGTCCTCGGGCAGTTCCAGATTGGCGCGCCAATGGTCCGGCAGCGTGACGGGCAGTTTGTCGCCCAAAAACAATTGGGTGGACACCGCCTGGGCGTTGGCCGGATTGGTCAGCACGATGGCATTGAGTTCGCCGCGCGCGCGGTTGACCTTCTGCGGCGTCCCGAGCGACGGGCGGCGCCAGGTCAGCCACAGCGCCAGCAACGCCGGCGCGGCCGCGGCAGCCAGCCACGGCACGCCGCCGCCCACGCCGGCAATACCGATGCAGACGAACGTGACGACCCACAACAGCGCCGGCCAGAAACCGATGCCGCGCGGGCGCCGCTGGGCGATCTCAGCCGGCGTCTCGTCGCGCTGGCTCAGGATCTCGACCCGCATCGCATCCGCGAATTCGCGTTCGGCCTCGGCATCCGGCCCCGCCGTCTCGGCATCGGCCACGTCCTGCAAAGCGCCCAGCTTGCCGCCGGCCCATTGCTGGTTCTGCTTCTGCCGGCGCGCATCGCGTTCACGGCCACCGGCCAGATCGAATTCGCCGTTCAGGGCGACCACGATGGCGAATTTGTCCGTCATGGCGACTTCGGCCTGGTTGTCTTCGCGCAGAAAATCGCGTGCGTCGTAGGGCAGCACCACGTCCACGCCCCCCAGCGTGTCGTGCAGGGTCGTCGCGCCGTGCGACGTGCCCAGGCCATGGCGCACGAAGGCGCCGCGCAGGGGGAACACCCCATCGCCGAGCAGTTGGGCGGTTTTCTTGGGATTCGCCGGGTAGACCAGGAACGGCTGCACCAGCGCCTGTTCCTCGGCGCTGAGACGGCGCAGAGGCTGCCCTTCTTGCTTGAGTTCGCGCAGTGCGCTCTTGTTGTCGCTGCGGCGAACCATGTAGGTAATGCCGCTGATGACCGACCAGATCAGGATGATGAGGAACAATCCGATCCGAATGGTGTTGGAATCCATCGCTATCCTCTTTCTAGGAATCGCGGCGGATCATAGCCATGATCTGTCCCGAAATATGTAGCGCCCGCGTCAAAACATGACAATAATTAACAAGCTACGCAATCGCGCGTCTTTTTTGCTGCGCGCTCGACGCCTGATCCCGGCCGGGCGGCGCCCAAACTGTTTTAGAATCCCGGTCATGGAATCCCGCCTTCTCGACATCCTCGTCTGCCCCCTGTGCAAGGGCCGCCTCGAACACGACCGGACCCAGGCCGAACTGGTCTGCCGCGCCGATCGCCTGGCGTTCCCGCTGCGCGACGGCATTCCCGTCATGCTTGAATCCGAAGCGCGCTCGCTGGACGACGCCGCCGCTTCTTCCTGACCCGCCCTGCCGTGAGCTTCATCGCCCTGATCCCGGCGCGGACCGCCTCGACCCGCCTGCCCGACAAACCGCTTGCCGACATCGCCGGCAAGCCGATGGTCGTGCGCACGGCCGAGCGCGCGGCCCAGTCCGGCGCTTCGCGTGTCTACATCGCCACCGATGATGCACGCGTGCAGGCCGCGGCCCAGGCCCACGGCCTGCAAGCGCTGATGACCCGCGCCGACCACCCCACCGGCACCGACCGGCTGGCCGAAGCCGCCCTGCAGCTCGGCCTGCCCGACGATGCAGTGGTGGTCAACGTGCAGGGCGACGAACCGCTCATCGAGCCCGAACTCATCGACGCCGTCGCGGCCCGCCTGATCGCCAGCCCCGAGGCCGACATCGCTACCTGCGCCTGCCCGCTGGCCGACGCCCAGGCGCTGTTCAACCCCAATGTCGTGAAACTGGTGTGCGCCGCCGATGGCCGCGCCCTGTATTTTTCGCGCGCGCCGATCCCCTGGGCCCGCGACGCGCTGGCCGGCGGTGAACGCGTGCTGGCCGACGGCCTGCCCGCCTGGCACCACATCGGCCTGTACGCCTACCGCGTGTCGTTCCTGCGCCGCTACCCGACCCTGCCGCAAGGCGTGCTGGAACGGTTCGAGTCGCTGGAGCAACTGCGCGCCATGGAACATGGCCACGTCATCGTCGTCCACCAGGCGTCGCACCCTCCGGCCGCAGGGGTAGATACCCCGGCTGATCTGGAACGCGTCCGATTGATCTATAGCAAACGGATATAAGGGTTATTTCGCATGGCGCAGCTCCGCATAGGCTGCTGCGTTGCGGCATAATCGCTCGGACCACAAAAATTAAACCCCATTCAGGAGTACTCATGCGTCTCATCTTGCTCGGACCGCCCGGCGCCGGCAAAGGCACTCAGGCCGCGTTTCTCACCCAGCACTTCGGCATTCCCCAGATTTCCACCGGCGACATGCTGCGCGCAGCGGTCAAGGCCGGCACGCCCCTGGGCATTGAAGCCAAGAAGGTCATGGACGCCG
>ERZ1032107.246-NODE-246-length-13027-cov-11.631051_pt1 | contig 13027 bp, 12 predicted proteins | sample MGYA00516713_ERZ1032107 | MGnify/ENA primary metagenome ERZ1032107 (study PRJEB33718, sample SAMN03160116) | human skin metagenome | collected 2014-04-10 | study: EMG produced TPA metagenomics assembly of the PRJNA266117 data set (Human skin bacterial metagenome...
TAGCTCGCTCGTCGGCAGCGTCAGATGTGTATAAGAGACAGCCCACGGCCTGTGCTGCCTGCTGGTCGAGCACGACCTGGACTTCGTGGCCGAGGTCGCCACCCGCATCATCGTGCTGCACCAGGGCCGCATCGTCATGGACGGCAGCTTCCGCGAAGTCGTCGAATCGGAACTGGTGCGCACCATCTACGCCGGCAATGCCCCCACGCCCCAAGGAGCCGCCACATGACTCCCGCCACTCCGGCCCTGCACCTGGAAGGCGTCGCCAGCGGCTACAAGGGCGCCGTCGTGCTCAACGACATCTCGCTGTCGGTGCCCAGCGGCGCCTGCGTGGCGCTGCTGGGCAAGAACGGCATGGGCAAGAGCACGCTGCTCAAGACCGTGATGGGCTACCTGCCCAAGCTGCGCGGCCGCGTCAACGTGGGCGCGGTCGACGCCACCCGCCTGCGGCCGCACGAGGTCGCGCGCTGCGGCGTGGCCTACGCCGCCCAGGAACAGCCGCTGTTTCCCGACCTGAACATCCGCGACAACCTGCGCCTGGGCCTGGCCCACGACAAGCTGTTCGACGAACGCTTCGGTGAAATCGCCGACCTGTTTCCTGTCTTTGCCAGCCGCCTGCGCCAGCAGGCCGGCACCCTGTCGGGCGGCGAACAGAAAATGCTGCTGGTCGCGCGCGGCCTGATGCAGCGGCCCGCCTTGCTGCTGCTGGACGAAATCACCGAAGGCCTGCAGCCGTCCGTCATCGACCGGCTGGGCCGCGCGCTGAACTGGGAACGCGAGCGCCGCGGCACGTCCATGTTCATCGTCGAACAGAACGTGGCGTTTGCCCTGGACGTCGCCGACCGCTACCTGGTCCTGAAGCAGGGGGCCATCGTCGACCAAGGCGAGGCTGGCGCACCCCAGGCGGTCGGCCATATCATGGGCCACTTGAAGGTATGAAGCCCAACCCACTTTGCAAAGGATGCCGTTATGACCCCCCGCAATGACAGTGACGCCGCCGGGCAGGGGTGGCGCATCGGCGTGCTGTACTCGCGCAGCGGGGTCACCGGCACCACCGAAACCCAGCACTTCTTCGGCACCGTGCTCGCCGTCGAAGAAATCAACGCCCTGGGCGGCGTGCTGGGCCGCCCGCTCGAACCCGTGGTCTACGACCCTCGCAGCGACAGCGAAGAATACCGCCGCCTGGCCGCCCGCCTGCTGCTCGACGACGAAGTCAGCGTCATCTTCGGCGGCTGCACCTCGCACTGCCGCAAAGCCATGCTGCCCGTCGTCGAACGCAGCAATTCACTGCTCTGGTATGCGTCCGTCTACGAAGGCTTCGAGTATTCGCCCAACGTCATCTACACCGGCGCCGCGCCCAACCAGGGCAGCATGCAGCTGGCCGCCTACCTCATTCAGCACTGCGGCTCGCGCATCTTCCTGGTCGGCGCCGACTACATCTACCCCCGCGAAACCAACCGCATCATGCGCGACACGGTGGAAGAACACGGCGGCGAAATTCTCGACGAAACCTACCTGCCGCTGGGCTGCGACGACAGCGACATCATCGACGTCGTGCGCGACATCCGCCGCATCCAGCCCGACGTGGTCTTCTCCACCCTGATCGGCGACGACGCCCAGCGCTTCTACCGCCGCTACCACGAAGCCTGCCAGGCCGACCCCGCCGCGCCTCACATTCCCATCGCCAGCCTCACCATGGCTGAATCCGAGGTGGCCGAAATCGGCGCCGAACTGTGCGTCGGCCACATCACCGCCGCCACCTACTTCAACACCGTCGACACCCCCGCCAACGCCCACTTCCTCGCCCGCTGGCACGCCCGCTTTGGCGAGCGGCCCGCCAGCGTCTACGCCGAAAGCGCCTACAGCCAGGTGCACCTGTTCGCCCGCGCCCTGCAACGCGTGGGCAGCATGGACACCCGTAAACTGGTCCAGGCCGTGCACCAGGTGGGCTTTGACGCACCCGAAGGCCGCCTGTCCATCCTGGCCGAAAACAACCACTGCGTGCTGACCCCGCGCATCGGCGTCTGCCGCGCCGACGGCCGCTTCGACATCGTCTGGGAAAGCGGCGAGCCGGTAAAACCGGACCCCTACCTGACCGCGTTCGGCCTGGACGAATTCTGGTTGAAATAAGCATGGACCATAGCCTTCGCCGCCTTTATGAAGACCTGCGCAGCGTCGCGGTCGCCGTGGCCTATCCGCCCGGCGAAGACCGCGACCTGCTGGTCGAACAGCTCAAGCGCATCGGCTGCCGCATCCACCTGTGCTGGCCGTTTCCCGACAAGCCCCCGGCGGGCGCCGACGTCGTCTTCTTCCAGGTCTCGCAGTGCGGCCAGAACAGCTCGGCCTGGTCCGCCAGCGAGGTCGAGGCCACCCTCATCGCCCTGTCCGAATACGAAACCCCCACCACCTTGAAGCAACTGCTCAAGAGCAACGCGCACGGCGTCCTGACCCGGCCGTTCCGGTCCGCCGGCATTCTCAGCACCCTGGTGCTGGCGCGGTCCGCCAAGCAATTCCAGAGCCGCCAGCAGAACAAGATCGACAAACTCGAAAACACCATCAAGGCACGCCGCGTCATCGAAAAAGCCATCCGCGTGCTGATGGACCACCAACGCCTGGACGAGCGCGCCGCCTACGAACACATGCGCACCCGCGCCACCGGCCTGCGCGTCAGCGTCGCCGAGGTCGCCGCCATGATCATCGAGGCCAGCGAAGCCATGGAAAAACTGGGGCTGGGCGGCGCTGCACGCCCCGACCCCACCCCCGGAGGAGGCAAGGCATGAAAGTCCTGATCGCCCGCATGAACCACGAGACCAACACCTTTTCGCCCGTGCCCACGCCGTTGTCGGCCTTTGGCAACGACGGCCCCACCTACGGCGCCCAGGCCTATGAAGAAAACAAGGGCAAGCGCACCGCCATGTCCGCCTTCATCGACCTGGCCGAGGCGCAAGGCGCCACCCTGATCACCCCCGTGTCCGCCACCGCCTACCCCAGCGGCCGGGTCGACGGCGACGCCTACCGCCAACTGTGCGACCGCATCGTTGCCGGCGCCCACGGCTGCGACGCCATCCTGCTCGACCTGCACGGCGCCATGGCCGTCGAAACCACCGACGACGGCGAAGGTGACCTGCTTGAGCGCCTGCGCCAGCAAGCCCCCGACGTGCCCATCGCCGTCGCTCTGGACCTGCACGGCAACGTCACCCAGAAAATGGTCGACAACGCCGACGTCATCATCAGCTTCAAGACCTATCCCCACATCGACATGTACGAAACCGGCGAACACGCCGGCCGCATCCTGTTCGACTGGCTGTCCGGCGGCCCCCGGCCCACCATGGCCTGGCGCCGCCTGCCGCTCATGAGCCACACCCTGCGCAGCAACACCGCCGAAGGCGCCATGCGACGCGCCGTGCAGGCCGCCCGCGGCGCCGAAGCCGGCGGCATGCTGGGCGTGTCCGTGCTGGCCGGATTTGCGTTGGCCGACATCCCCGATCCCTGCCTGTCCGTCGTCGTCGTCGCCGCCCGTGATGCGGACGGCGCCGACCGCGTCGCCGCGGGTCTCGCCGCCGCCATCTGGGAAGACCGCGACGGCTTCGTCTACGAGGCCGAACCCCTGGCCGCGTCCCTGGACCGCGCTGTTGCCGTGGCACGCGGCGCCGATCGCCCCGTGCTGCTGCTGGATCATGGCGACAATTGCATGTCCGGCGGAACCTGCGACACGATGGATGTGCTGATGGCCGCCGTCGACGCCGGCCTGACCGGCATTGTTGCTGGCCTGTACTGCGACCCTGAAGCGGTCGAGGCCATGATCCAGGCAGGCGAGGGCGCCCGCGTCGAATTGCCCGTCGGCAACAAACGGCCCATTCCCTCCATCGGCCGCCCCGCCGCGCCCGTCACCCTGCGCGGCGTCGTGCGCGCCATCACCGACGGCACCTACGTCATCACCGGGCCCACCTACACCGGCCAGACCGCCTGCATGGGCCGCAGCGCCGTCCTCGACATCGGCGCCGCCCAGCTGGTGGTCACGGAAAGAACCCACGAACCCTGGGACCTGGGTGTCTTCGAAAGCCTGGGTATCAACCCGCGTGAGGCCCGTTTCATCCTCGTTAAATCGCGCATGTACTGCCGCCCGGTGTTCGTGCCGATTTCGTGCGCCCTGATCGAATGCGACAGCCCGGGCGTCACCAGTTCCGACTTCTCGCTGTTTCCCTATCAGCGGCGGAACCGTCCGCGGTACCCGTTGGACCCGTTCAAGCCGGCCTCAGTGTCTCCGTAAGGTCTTTCGGGCCTTCTTCATGAAGGAATGCTCGACGCTCAACCGTAAAAGCGTCGGACATTCTTCATGAAACCGTCCGGCACTTTTCCCACAGCTTGAACCGCGCCAGCCTTTCCAGTTCAATGGGACATTGCGCGGGCGGCACTGTCGCCGCCTGCCGGTTTCCCTGTCGGAGTGGCGTATGGCAACGGTGCATTTGCTGTCGGACGAAGAAGTCCGCAAGAATCCCCAGGCGTGGGCGGTGTTCGAAGACATCCGCGCCACCCGCAAGTCCGACTTCGTCAATAACTTCTGGCGCGCCCTGGCCAACGACCCGCCCCAACTCGAACGCGTCTGGGGGCAGTTGAAGCAGGTCATGATGGCCGAAGGCGAACTCTCGCCCCTGGTCCGCGAAATGATCTACATCGCCGTCTCCACCGCCAACGGCTGCACCTACTGCATCCATTCCCACACCGCCGCCGCCCGCGCCAAGGGCATGACCGACGGCCAGCACGCCGAACTGCTCGGCGTCATCGGCATGGCCGCCCAGACCAACGCCCTGGTCACCGCCATGCAGGTGCCCGTCGACGACGCCTTCGCCGTCAAGTAACGCCGGTGTCTGATATTGCGCTGTTCCCCCTGTCCAACGCGCTGTTTCCCGCCGGCGTGCTCAACCTGCGCATCTTCGAAGTCCGCTACCTGGACCTGATCCGCCGCTGCCTCGCCGACGGCACCGAATTCGGCGTCGTCCCGCTGCTGGCCGGCAACGAAGTGCGTTCCCCCCATACGCCCGAAGTCCTGGCGTCCGTCGGCACCCTGGCCCGCATCGACGCCTGCCAGGCCCCCATGCCCACGCTGCTCGAAGTCCGCTGCGTCGGCACCCACCGATTTCGCCTGGTTTCCAGCCAACTGGCAAAATACGGTCTTTGGACGGGCCACATCGAGCTCGTCCCCGACGACCCCCCGGTCCCCATACCCGCCTCACTGCAGCCCAGCGCCAACGCCCTTGGCCGCCTGGTCGCCGGCCTGCAACGCCAGGGCGGCGACGCGGCCAGCAAGCCCATCGTGCCGCCTTACCGCCTGGACGAATGCGGTTGGGTAGCCGACCGCTGGTGCGAGCTGCTGTCCCTGTCCCAGGCCGAAAAAGCCCGGCTGCTGGGGCTGGCAGACCCGCTGGCCCGCCTGTCCGCCATCCACGCCGCCCTGGACGGCCAGGGCTGGCTGCCGTGAAGGGAAGGAGGCAACCGTTGCAACGACTTCTTGGACACCATGAACATCCGCATAGACGAAGGCCTGCGCGCCTACATTGACCCCCTGACCGACGACGAACGCGAGGCGCTCGAACGCAGCCTGCTCGCCGAAGGCTGCCGCGACGCGCTGGTTCTGTGGGGCGACTTGCTGGTCGATGGTCACAACCGCTATGCCCTGTGCATGAAACACGGCATTGAATTCCAGACCCGCCAGAACACCTCGTTCAAGTCCATGGAAGACGTGCATCTCTGGATGATCGAAAACCATCTGGGCCGCCGCAGCGTGTCGGATTTTCAGCGCGGGGTCTTGGCGCTGCGCAAGAAAGAAATCCTGCAATCGCGCAGCGTACCGCCTTGGGAAGACGACGGCAGCACCCCGCCGCCGCCCATCCCGCCGGCACCGCCTGCCGCGGCAATCAGCCGCCAGACCTTGGCCCGCGAAGCCCGCATCAGCAGCAGCACCTTGGGCCAGATCGAGAAAATCCAGAAGGCCGCCGCGCCGGAGTTAGTGCGGGCGGTTAAAGATGGGGCGATTTCTATCAATGCCGCCGCCGCTGTCTCCACGCTACCCCCAGAACGCCAGGCCGCCGCAGTCGCCGGCGGCAAGAAAGAACTGCAACAGGCTGCCCGCGAAGTCCGCCAAGCCAAGGCTCCACCGCCGCGTGAGGCTGTTCCGGACATTCCTATCGAGAATATTGCCGACCTGCCAGCGGAAGTGGCTCGCTTGCGCGAATTGCTGGCGCGGCTGACGGATGAGCGCGATCAGCTGAAGAAAAAGATCATGCACCTGACCGTGGCCCTGGCCGAGGCGCGCAATGCCTCGGGTAGCGGCGACGACTGAAAGGCCAGGAGAACATCGTGCCCCAACTCTTCCCTGAAGACCGTCTCGACGCCTGGTTCGACGGTTCAGCTATTTGCGTCGTGGCGGTTGGTACGCACGGTGATGCGCTGGATCTAGGCGAGGAAGAGGTTAGGGCGCTGATTGCGAAGCTTGAGGTTTGTTTGGGGCAGGCTAAAGGCGTTGATCGATAGGCCTTTGACTGTTTTGGGGGTTGCCGTCCTTCTATTGGCAAACGCCCACCGTCTTCGCACCGTATGTCGCTTCGGCGACGGTGTATTGATCGCCTGATTTCGACGAAAGCTGCTGGATCAGCCGCTTGCAAGAAAAACCCATCATATCGACGTAATTCTTGGCGGATCTTGCGGCCTGCTTATTCCAATCTACCTTGAGACTATCCACCGCCACTGTCGCATCCGCAAGCTTATAGCCGTCTCCCGCATCCGACGACAGTTGACGAATCAGTCCATTGCGCGAGAAGCCCGCAAAGCTAAGGTATTGCGTGGCCGAGCGCACCGCATTCTTCTGGGGAATGGTGAGGTCTTGAGCTAGTGTGGGCGTTGCTGCAAGCATGGTGAGAGCAACGAAGGGAATGCATGCGCACGAGAGTAATTTGTTCATACCTAGCTTTTTATTTATGGTTGCGGAGTTGTTGGTGGTATGGAAATGCGGCTCCAGTCTAATCGTCCGAGGTCCCTGGGCGTGATCCCTGCGAAAGGCCATTCTCGAACTTGCATGAAAAATTGGCTCAAATGGCTCAGAAGGTGATCTGGGGACTTGTGGCCGTCGGAAGATACACCCTACCGATAGCATCGGGATCTAAACGAGAGCCGTTGTTAAGTAGCGAGGTTTCCTGCAGTCGGGTCTCGTAGTACAGATGGGAATGCGCCTAGGAGCCTATTCAAGCGCTTGATGTGGCGCCCAATTGCCTCGTGGGTGGGCACACTGGCTGGCGTCTTTTCCTTGAAGCGAATTGACCGCCCGATGAACGCTACAAGCCAGGCTACACGCGTACTCTGATCATCAAGCGCGGCGCTTGCCTGTGTCTTGCGTAGTAAGTCGGTGATTCCGAATAGGTTTCTCTAGATACTCATGGGGAACCTCAGATGCCGGCGCCTTTTTCGAAAGACTCCGAATTGCAGAAAACTTCTGCGATGAATTGCGCAACAGTGCGCTGTAGGAGTTTTGTTTTTTGCTTACATATGGTAATAATGGTGCCTTTGGTAGGCCGAATAGCCGGTCTACCCAACTAGATAGGCTAGACATACCAAATGAGCAACGAAAATAGACCGCCTGTCAGGCAAATGGTCAAAGAGGCAGTCCAGGCGATGGGTGGGGAATGCACTTATCCGGCGATCAAGGCAAAGATCCGCTCGATGTATGGCGATGACGTCAACGACAGTTCGATGACTTGTAGCATCATATCGGGTGCGGTGAACCATCCCTCGCGTATCCACTACAACGAAAACAAGAAACCCCGGATAGCGGAAACTGCCTACGACTACCTTTTCAATACCGGTCGCGGGAAAATTGTTTGGTACGAGCCCGAAAAGCACGGTATTTGGGAAATTGCAAAGGCGGGTGATGAGGGCCTGATCGTTCGTCTGGCCGACAGCGTTGGCGAGAATCCGGAGTCGGCTGTGGACGCTGTCGAAGCCAACGCCGAGGCTTACAGCATGTTCGCTCTCGAAGCTCATCTGCGCGACTACCTTGCAAAAAGCCTTCCGAGGTTGCCGGGCGACGACGTGCCGCTAACGCTCTACCGAGCCGATGATCGCGATGGCGTGGAATTTCAGACGGACGTTGGTCCGATAGACATCCTCGCCACCGGCAACGGTGACTTCTACGTCCTTGAATTGAAGCTCGGTCGCGGCCCCGATGTGGCGCTTGGACAAGTCCTACGCTATATGGGCTGGGTGAAAGAGCATCTGGCAGGTGAGAAGAACGTGTTTGGTGTAATCGTGGCCTCAGACATCGGGAAAAAGCTACGCTATGCCGCAACCCAAGTGCCCAACGTTCGGCTCATGGAATACGACCTGAAAGTGGATCTTCGACCGGTGAGATTGAGCATCTGATTTTTCGAACACTCCCTTTCCCTCGTAAGGTATTCCGGGAAAGTTGTGTCAAGCAATAGCTACTGCCGTCGAAAATTTAGTCTGAAGTTATAGCTAAAATTATAACTTTTAATTATTTAATATCGGAACGTGCAATTGAGAAAACTATTCGACTCGTATGGGGTGTCAGAAATATTTATTTTCTTGGTTGTTGGTGTGTTAATTGTATTTTTCGATGCTGTATATTTATATACGGCAATCATTAAGGGTGGTCTCAGTGATCAGTTGATATTTTCTGGGATTTTTATTAATCTAGTTCTTTTGTTTATTTTTGTTGCGCCCTATCTTTCAAAAAAAGCTGAAGCCATTAATAATGAAAAAATAGTGGCATTCCTTGATCTTCCAGGCAAAGATAAATTTTTTCGTTTTTCCGATTTTTCTTCATTTCTCAGCGATCAAGCTCTGGGTGCATTCTTGGCAACACTGCTCATTGTCACGGGCAAGGCCGCCTTACACAGCTATGGGCCGATTCTAACAGCGCTGTACGTCGCTATTCTGTTTATAGCATCTATCGTTCTGACAACAGTTTCACTGGTTAGATTCATTTGGTTCTTTACCAAATATAATTTAATTTTCTACTGGATAGCCGCTCTTCTATCTGTGGTTATCATGTTGTCTTTTTTTCAGTTTGGTCTGAAGATGGCAAACTGAATTAGTGATGATTCAATTTTTCTGATCATAAGAGCTTGCGTCTTCTGCAGTTTTCGTCTTTCGTTGGAACGAAATAAGTTGTCAGACTACGTTTTTGATTTCCTTCTAGGCAGAGTCGTCGAAAACGTAGTCTGACACCATTTTTTGTCGATGCCGGCACCTTGAACGCCCAGGCGGGCCGGAACTTCAACGCGCTGGCCGCGGCCATCAGCGCCACGGGCAATGCCGAAATTCAAGCCCGCCGTGACATAAATCTGACGACATCAGAAGAGCGTTACGCAGAGTCGTACCAGTACGGTAAGAAGAACCGAGCCGACATGCGGTCAGCGACCGAGGTCGGCACCCAGATTGCGGTGGGCGGCAACCTGACTATGCTCGCCGGGCAGGATGTCAGCGCGCGGGCGGCCCAGGTGTCTTCAATGCAGCAACTGGGCGTCGGGGCGGGACGAGACATCAACGTGTTGGCGGGCGACTCCAGCGCCTATACCTATAACGAAACGTACGACCGGAAGAAGGGATTCCTGTCGACCAAGACTAGCCATCGGCTTCGCGAAACGGAGTTGACCCAGGCTGTCGGTACGACCTTCGGCGGCGACACGGTGGCCATGCTGGCCGGGCGCAACATGACGGTGGTTGGCTCGAACATCGTGGGCGACCATGATGTGCAGATAGGCGTCGGCAGCGATTTGCTGGTCCTGGCCAAGGATGAGTCTTACAAGGACTACCAATACGAGAAGGTCAAGAAGTCGGGGCTGGGCGGTGGAGGTGGCTTCAGCCTGGGCTACCACAAGCAAGAACGCACCGACTGGAATCGTGGAGCCAGCGGCGGCTATTCGGCTAGCACGATCGGCAGTGCGGGCGGCAATCTTTCTATCGATGCCGGTGGAGATGTCGGCGTCATGGGCAGCAATCTGTTGGCCCAGGACGGCAACATCTCCATTGCCGGCCGCAACGTTGCCATCATCGCCGGTGTCGGCGAGGCCCGGCAGCACGAGTACCACGAGTTCAAACAATCCGGCCTGACTATCGGCGTCGCTGGAGGCATCCTGGGTGCCGCGCAGCAGATACAGGGCACGTTGCAACAGGCCGACGAAGCCAAGAGCGGGCGCCTTGCCGCAGTCAAGGTTGGGCAGGCAGCGTATCAGGCGGTGCAAGCCAAGCGGACGATGGACACGGCCAAGGGGGCGAAAGCCACCGCAGCTGAAAAGGAGGCCGCCAGCGCCCAGATCCAGATCAGCATCGGCGCCAATAAATCCGTCAGCCAAACCAAACGCACGCAAGAGACGGCATTCGGCTCGTCGATCATGGCGGGCGGCAGCGTCTCCATTGTCGCGCTGGGGGAAAAGGGCGTAGCTGGCACGGGCAACCTGTCCATCATCGGCAGTGACCTGGCCGGCAAGAACGTATTGCTGGCGGCGACCAACGACCTGATGCTGCAAAGCCAGGCACTGACATCCACAGAAGTCTCCACCAACAAAAGCAGTGGCTGGAAGCTTGGCGTGGGTATTGGTGTATCCGACAGCGGTAGCGGTGGTGGCATCAATATCTTTGCCAGCGGCTACGTCGGTAGCGGCAGCGCCAAGGGTAATGGCACGACCTATCGCGAAACCCAGGTCAGTGCACGCGACAACCTGACCCTGATCTCGGGCGGCAACACCATTCTTGAAGGCGCCCAAGCACGCGCGGACAGCATCCGCGCGGACATAGGCCGCAACCTGATCCTGGTCAGCCAGCAAGATTCGGATCGCTACGACGCCAAGCAACAGCAGGCCAATGCAGGCGGCAGCTTCAGCTTCGGTTCGATGACAGGCAACGCCTATCTCGGCGCCAGCGTGGGCAAGACCAAGTCCAACTACGACAGCGTCGTGGAACAGACGGGGTTGTTCGCCGGCAAGGGCGGCTACGACATTTACGTTGGTAAGCATACGCAGTTGACGGGTGCGGTCATCGCCAGCGACGCCGAAGCCGCAAAGAACTGGCTGTCCACCGAAACGCTTGGCTTCAGCAACTTGCACAACCAGGCCGCCTACAAGTCGACCACCGTGGGCATCAGCCTGGGCATGTCTGGCGCGCTTGATAAGCCAAACAAGGGCGATGCCCTGGGTGCAGGTCCGTCGGGTCTGAGTTTCGCCAGTACCAGCGACAGCGACTCCGGCACAACTCGCGCGGCGGTATCGGCCGGAACGATTGAGGTTCGGTCTGACAAAAATACGGATCGAGACAGCACGGCGGGGTTGAGTCGAGATACTGCCGGAGCGAACGGCAGCATCGGCAAGATCTTCGATAAGGACAAGGTCCGCGAGCAGATCGAATTCCAGCAGGCGTTTGGCCAGCTAGGGATGCAGATCGCGGGGGATGTGGCAGACCAGCTGAAGAAGGACGATCCCGGCACGTGGGGCGAGCATGGCGTCGGCCGTCTAGCTCTACATACGGCGGTCGCCGGTATTGGCGCTGCCCTGGGCGGCGGCAATGTAGCGGGCGCGATGGCAGGCACCGTAGCCGGAGACCTCGCTGCCAGCGTAATGCGTGACCAGGTTGACCGGGCTGTCGCGGGCTTGCCGGCAGAAATGCGCGATCAGGTGGCCAAAGTCATTCTGAACGTGGTCGCCAGCACGGCAGGCGGTATGGCGGGAGGGATGAGTGGTGCGGGTGGTGCGGCAGCGTCGGATATGTACAACCGGCAATTGCATCCTGATGAAGGCATATGGATCAAGAAAAATGCCAGCCGCTACGCGCAGGCGCAAGGGATCTCGCTGGCCCAGGCCGAGGCCGAACTGACCGGGCAAGCCGAGCGACAGACAGATTCAGCTGCCGCTGGTCGCTACATCGAAAACCAGAATGCCCGCGCGTTTCTATCTCAGATGACCGGCTCACAGGGTACGGGCTTCGTCTACTTCGACGGGAAAGCGGACGGAACCTACGACAACCACGTTTTGTTCGCTGGTGGCTTGAAAGACAGTGCCACGCTGGCTGAACTGTATGACCAAGCCTGGAGCCATTATCAGACGAACGAGAAAGACCGCACCAACCTCAGTGGATCAAACCAGGCTCTGAGCGATGCGGCCAGGGACGTTGATAACTTTCTAAATCATCCGTTGGATGCTGCCAAAGTTGTCCAAGCCTTGAGGGACGAAGTCGCGAAAGCAGAGGCTGCGCAGAACCATGCGTTGGTCCGAACGCTGGAAAGCAAGCTGGCCGAAATTCAACTCATTGAAAACGGGGGCTATTACTTTCCTCGAGAGGACTTTACGCCAGCAGAAAGGGCAGCGATGGGGGCGTTGCTCGGCAGTCTGGAAGGCAAGCTATCGCGGGCACAGGTTCAAAAGTCGGTGGCGCGAGCGAAGATTGAAGCGGTTTCGGGCGTAAGAACTTCAACGCCACGGTTGCCGGACTCTTCCGAGACTAGCGCGCCGAAGGTGATCAGGAATGCCGAGGTTCTGGTCAACGGGAAAGTTGCGCTGCGGCAGAATCCGGTTACGGGGGAGTATGAGGCACCTCTCGTCCCGACTTTACCGAACGGCGCAGGCGGGACTGCCGGCGTTGCTCTGCAAGTGCCGGGGCAAGTGCAGTCTCGAATCAATTTACAAACCGGGGACAAAAAAGCTGGTTGGGAACATGTGTTGAGCCGGCATTTCGACTCATCTATCAATGCGAGTCAATTTACAATCGGGAAAAACGAGCTTCGTGTATTACTGCAAAGCAAGGAAGTGGTAAATGCTCCGATTTTGCGTGTGGTGCAAAGTACCCAAGGTCCGAGATATGTCAGGGAAATCGAGCTGCATGTACCTATTGGGATAGATAAATTTAGTGGAAAAAATGTATCTGTAATGACGGTGCTCACGGATAAAAAGGGCAATTTGGTAACAGCTACGCCAGGACTGATTAAATGAAATTAAGAGGAAGTTTGACCGAAAAGCTGTGCCGC
>ERZ1032107.248-NODE-248-length-12960-cov-14.157458_pt1 | contig 12960 bp, 9 predicted proteins | sample MGYA00516713_ERZ1032107 | MGnify/ENA primary metagenome ERZ1032107 (study PRJEB33718, sample SAMN03160116) | human skin metagenome | collected 2014-04-10 | study: EMG produced TPA metagenomics assembly of the PRJNA266117 data set (Human skin bacterial metagenome...
GATCCGGATGTTGCCGTCCTTGATCACCTTCGCCCATTTGTCATGCTCTGCCTGCACGAACGCGGCGAAATCGGCCTGGCTGCCGACTTTGGGTTCGCCGCCTTGCCGGCGGATCTGGTCCGCGACGGCGGGGGATGCGAGCAGTTGTTCGGTCTCGTCATGCAAGCGGGCCACGATGGCGGCAGGCACCTTGACCGGGGCGAACAGCGCGAACCAGCCTTCCACCGAATAGCCGGGCAGGCCGGCTTCGGCGATGGTCGGGACGTTGGGCAACAAGGGCGAGCGCTGCGCCGAGGTCACGCCAAGCGCGACCAGCTTGCCGGCCTGGATGTGCGGCAGGCACACAGGCAGGTTGCAGAACATCACCTGGACGCGGTTGCTCATCAGGTCCGGCAGGGGCTCGGCGCCGCCTTTGTAGGGAATGTGCACCATGTCGGTCCTGGACAGGGATTTGAACAGCTCGGCCGACAAGTGCTGGCTGCCTCCCGCGCCGCTGGAGGCATAGCTGTAATTGTTGGCCTTGAGTTCTTCGATCAGACCTTTGACGTCGCGCGCCTTGACCTGCGGACTGACGACCAGCACGTTGGTCACCGAGGCGACGTTGGCGACGGGCACGAAGGCCTTCATCGCATCGAACTTCAGGTTCGGGTACAGGCTGGGATTGATGGCATTGGTGCTGGCCGCGCCCATCAGCAGCGTGTAGCCGTCGGGCGCGCTTTCCGCGACGTACCCCGCCCCGATGTTGCCGCCGGCTCCGGCCTTGTTCTCGACGACGATCGCGGCGCCCAGGCGCTCTGACAGGCCCGTGGCCACGACCCGGGCTAACTGGTCGGTGGCGCTGCCCGGGCCGAAAGGCACGATCAGGCGGATGGGCTTGTTCGGATACTGGGCGTCCGCGGCGTGCGCGGGCGGCGTGGCGGCCATGGTCAGAATGCCGGCCATCGTGAGGCCCGCGGCAAGTGCTGCCCTGCGGTGTTTCTGCATGAACATTGGTGTTCCCCTTGAGCTATGTGTGCTTCGCCCGCGCTATCCCGCGCGTGGCGGCGAATTCATAGTAAGGAGCGCCTATTCATAGATCCAATACAAATACTCCCGCGCATTAAGACGAAAATCGACCTTATCGGTCGGGGGGCGGATCGCGGTCGCCAGAGAGGTGCCTGGCCGCCATTCTCGCGCCATCTCGGGATCGGCGGGCACGGCAAGGCGTTCCGGTCGGATTGACTACGCCCAGGCGTTGACAACGCATAACTTAAAAGTTATAAATCAACTCATAACTTATTGGCTATGGATTGGGTGAGATCAGCGTATGGATATGGAGCCGGCTCGCGCTTTGTTTACCGCCTTGGGCGATTCGACCCGGCGGGCGATTTTTCAGCAGCTCACGCTTGAAGGTGAGCTGACGGTTGGCCGCTTGACCGATCACGCCGGCATTTCCCAGCCGGCCGTGTCGAAACACCTGGCGGTGCTGCGACACGCCGGGCTGGTGGAGGGGCGCAAGGAAGGGCGCGAAACGTACTACCACGCTACGTCGCAGGGGCTGGCCCCCTTGATCGACTGGCTGCAAGTCTATGGCGTCTTCTGGCGTGACCGGCTTGATGCCTTGTCCGATGTGCTGGACAGGATGGACACATGATGGCGGCGCAAGATTCGCACAGCCTGGTGTTCGACAGGACCTTGCGGCATCCGCCAGAAAAAGTGTGGCGCGCGCTGACGCAGTCGTGGCTGATAGAAGAATGGCTGATGGCGAACGACTTCGTTGCCGAGGTCGGCCATCGTTTCACCGTGCGCGCGGCGCCGTTGCCGGGGTGGTCGGGCATCACGCATTGCCAGGTCGTGGCCGTGGAATCGCCGCGATTGCTGGTCTATCGCTGGGGCGATGGCACCGAGTCGGCCAGCGGCTTGCAGACCACGGTCACGTGGACGTTGGCGCCCGAAGGGGACGGCACGCGGTTGCGAATGGAGCAGTCCGGCTTTCCGTCGCCAACCGCGCTCAGCTATGTGCGGCTGGGCCAGGCGTGGGCGCGCTTTCTCGACAGGCTCGATAGCGTCGTGTCTCGCATCAGCGACTGATCACTCGTTTTCTTTTTTTCTTTTCGGGGGCTGGCTGTCGGCCCCCGTGGCCAAGCTCGTCCTGCAAAAACGTCAGGCGGGAATTGTTTACGGAGCATTGCATGTCGAACGTCCAGATCGCGGTCATCTATCACAGCACCTATGGTCACACGGCCAGGCAGGCGCAAGCCGTGCGGACCGGCGTGGAACGGGTTGAAGGTGCGCACGCGCTGCTGCTGACCACGGAGCAAGCCCAGGGTCGCTGGGATGACCTGGCACAGGTGGACGGCATCATCTTTGGAACGCCCACCTACATGGCCAGCGTTTCCGCGGCGTTCAAGACCTTTCAGGAAGCCACTTCGCCCGCCGTGCTGTCCAAGGGCGCCGCCTGGCAGAACAAGCTGGCCGCCGGGTTCACGAACTCGGGCGCGCACGCGGGCGACAAGCTTGCCACGCTGATCCAGCTTGCCTTGTTTGCCGCCCAACATGGCATGCACTGGATCAACATGGCCTTGCCCCCAGCCAACAACTCGGCGACCGGCTCCGAGCGCGACTTGAATCGCCTGGGCTTCTGGCTGGGGGCCGGCGCGCAATCCAACGTGGACCAGACCGCGGACACGGCGCCGCCGGAATCCGACCTGGAAACGGCAAGCCATCTGGGGCAGCGCGTGGCACAGGTGGCGCTGCAGATGGCTCGCGGCCGGGGCAAGCTTGAATAGCAAGGGTGTCAGACCGTTGTATCCGGGACCGCAATGGACCTGGGGTGCCGCAATCGTAGCCAGACACCCCACCAGGTGCGTCCCTGATTAATTGAGTTGCCGCGCATTTTCTCCTTATGCAAAATTCCTGAACCCCGCAACACTGATCCGTCAGGAGCTGACCATGTTGTGCTGGAAATCTGGAATCTCGGCATTGACGCTGGCGACTTTAGGCTTTTCCGCGCACGGCCAGGCGTTGACGGCACAGGACAAGAATGTTCTCGCCTTGCTGGAATGGGGCGGCAGCACGGCCAGCGCCGTTTACGGCGTGGTCAAGGCGGACAGCCTGCGGCGCGTCCCGGGCGACCGCTATGAACAATTGGCGCGCGAAATCACTTATCAGGTCCAGACCGGTCAAGCATCCAGCGCCCTCGTGCGTGCGCCCATGGACCTGGCCAGTTCGGCGCTGTATGCGACGGCGCTCGTCGATCCGGAACCGTTGTCCCGTACCGCTGCGCTGGTGGGAGGGTATGCGTCTCGCAAGTTCGGAGAGGCGATCGGCCAGGCCATCGTGGATAAAGCCAATGCGCAGGCCGACGCAATACTGAAACGTGGGCTGGACGACAACAACATCACCCTGGGCGCGTTGCAAAGCATGTCGCCGCAGACGTTCACGCAGGCCATCGAAAACCTGATGATCGGTGATAAGAAGCTGGCCGAGATCCTGAAGGATTCACCCCAGTCCCTGGAACGTATCAGAAGCCACGCCAATGACTTGCGGGATACCGCCCAGCTCGCGACGCTCGCGACAGTGCAGGGTATCCAGGGAACGACCGACGAAATCGCCCAGGGAGTCGACGCGGCCACCCAGCAGCTGGATCAGATGGGCAAGGTGCTCAACACCCGCCTGGATGAGGTCCAGACAGGGCTGTCGGCGCTCAATGACGCGGTTGCACAGCAGGGCAAAGATCTTGAAGTGCTGCAGAAATCGGTCGAAGGGAATGCGGCGGCCTTGCAGACGCTTGCTCAGGTGAGTTCGTTGAACTGGTCCACCGACCAGAAACTTGCCGCGCTCAATGGCGGGCTGTTTCCCGATCTGGACGATGCTCAGCGCAAGGCGATGAGAATCGCACTGGAGTCTCAAAAGAAGACGGAAATATTCATGTCCAACTTGCAGGCCGCGGCGTCCGCGCTTGGGGATGTGGCGGTCATTGCCAAGAACCTGGGCGTTGATCCGCAGGTCGTCAACGCGGCGCAGACAGGGCAAGTGATCGTCGGGGCGGTGGCCGCCTATGCCCAGGGGAACTACCTTGGCGCTGCGGTTGCCGTGAGCTCCCTGATGGGAATGGGGGGCGGCGGGACCGATAGCACCGGCGCCATCATCAGCTACATGAAGGTCGAATTCGAAAAGGTCAACGAGAAGCTCAACACAATCATCGACTTGCAGAAGCAGACGTTGCAGGCCGTGGCGACGGTCTCGCTGCAGCTTGAGCGTATGCAGATGCAGCTACAGGTCATTGAGCGCGAAACGTCGACCTCGCTCATTGCATTGCAGTATTTGCAGCTTGATCCGTGGCAGCCCTGCGAGGCGTTGATGAACCGGCTCGGCGCAAGCGAAACGTCGCTGGAAACGTTCAAGAAGATTGCCGAAACGCCAGAGGTCAACGGCTATCTATCCGCCTGCTACGCGAAGTATGCGGAATTCTTCGATGCCAACATTGCAGCGGGAAAATGGGGCGCGGGAATCCTGGACTTGAAGGTATTCCCGACCTTGGGCGTTTACCAGAACAACGACGAGATCGCGCACTACCAACAGATTGCTGAGAACACTCAGCGGCGTTATGACGCGTCTCTGAGTTTTTTTCTCACCGCACATGGCGCTGCGGCCGGTGCACAACCGGCCACGTACCTGGCAGCATTGCTTGACCCCCAGCCCAATGTCGTCGGCGCAAATGCCCGTGATGCCCGGCGCCATGCGGCAGCCGCCCGGCTCGCTGCCTTCAGGTGCGGCCAATCTGGCGTGATTCACGAGGGAATCAGAAAGCCGCTTTGCTCGGGTGTTGCCGATGACCAGGCGCCCCGAACGGATGTCTGGAAACGTCTTCTGTCCCAACCCCTGGCGGGGCCCTTGGCATCACGGTTGATTGAGGTCGGCATCGCCGTGGGGCGCTGGTCGACTTTCAGCTATTACCCTTCGGCAAATAGCAAGACCGTGCTGTACGTGCCAGTCTCCGACATTGAGAATCTGCCTGCGGCGGGGCTCACGAACAGGCTGAAGCTGGCCAAAGCCGTCAATCGCAGGGGCGAAATGCTGGCACGGCTTGAATGGCTTGCCGAGGGCTATCTGTTGCAGCAATCGCTGCTTTACGGAGACTTCATTGCCCAATTGGTCGTCGACGAGCTCTACGACCCCAAGACGAAGGCGCTCGCCAAGCCTGCTGACAACGCACCGCTTTCCTCGAAGCTCGCATACCAGGCGATGGTTGAAAACGAGACGCTGGCACGCAATGTGGTCGTGATCGCCTTGCGACGTGCATTGTCTACCGACGACGGTGTGATCCAGACGACCGCCTATGCCATGGGCATGGCCAAGTTCCAGGGCGCCGCCGGTTGCAACGGGACTTCCACGGGCGGTCAGTATCTCAGGCTGCTGTTGCCGGGTTGGACCTTTACACGTGCTGAAACAGAAGCCGCCAAGTCTGCCGACCCGGGCTTGAGCGCATGCGCTACTGCAAATCCCGCTGCACAGGTGGCCTCCGGATTCGGCGTCACGTTAGGCGGCCTTTTCATCAAGGCGCCCATTGCCCAGACGTTGCTGGAAGGGCAGCTGGAGCGGCCCGCGTCGCTGCGCCTGGCCAGACAGCTCGTCATCAGGCTTGCGAACGAACGCAGCGACCTCCAGGCCAGATCCTGGATCTCGAACAATCCGCAAGCCGACGATGTGCTATTCGTGCGGCAACTGCTGGCCAGCCAATGCCTGAATGGGCGATGCCAGTGACTGCCGCCTACCTGGGTCGACAATGATGAAGAAGCGTCTATCAATCAAACGCCGTACGGGGTGGGTCTTGCTACTCTTGTTCGGCATTGCGGCGGGGGCCGTTCATGCGCAGGATCTGGCCGATCGGGTGTCTTACGACAGCGACGGCAACGCGCAAGATATGTATGGCGGTTTGACCATCATCGATAAGCCGCAGGCGCCAAGCGAGGGATGTGCGCTTGCCGGGCTTACGTATGGTGCCTACGAAATCCGGGATTCGAATCCCCTGCGGAATTCTCAACAGGAATGGCATTATCAAGGCCGGATGAATGGGTATTGCCTATCCAGCAAGTCCAAGGCGTTCCATCGAGGAAAAGTGCTGGTGTGCGACGATGTGAATTTCGTGGCGCCGCTGGTCGGTCGTCGATTCTGCGAGATGGCAGAGCAAAACATGGCGGCGAAAGTCGAGCAGCTTCAGGAAAACATTGACCTTGGCAAGCAACTCGACACCACCAACAGGCAGCTCGGCGATGCCCTTGTGCAGATCGAGGTGTTGAAGAAGTGTCTCGTGGCGCCGAAGATCTGTCCGTTGACTCAACCCTGAACCATCGAGATGCCAGACTGCCGCTTTCGGCTCCCGCCATGGAGCCGCGGTGTTGAAAACGTAGCCTGACACCTCGATTTGTCACCTGGCCTCTATCAATAGCCCAGCGCCCCGCCCGCCGGCGCCCGATTATCGTGGCCGCCGAAGATCAGTCCGCGTTTTTCGTCCACCACGATGGCGTCGGCGACGCTCCAGTTTTCTTCCGTCGTGAAGCGGTGGCCCATCTTTTCGAGCATGGCCTGGGTGTCGGGCGACAAGGCGCCGGCTTCCAGGTAGGCCGTGTCCGGCAGCCACTGGTGATGGATGCGCGGGGCGTCGACGGCGGCTTGCACGTCCATGCCGTAGTCGATGACATTGAGGATGGTCTGCAGGGTGGTGGTTATGATGCGCGGGCCGCCGGGGCTGCCGGTCACCATGAATACCTTGCCGTCCTTGAGCACGACCGTGGGCGTCATGGAGCTGAGCGAACGTTTGCCCGGGGCAATGGCGTTGGCCTTGCCTTGAATCAGGCCGAACACATTGGGCGCGCCTACCTTGGCGGTGAAGCCTTCCATGGTGTCGTTCAGGAAGAAGCCGGCGTCGCCCGCGACTTTGCCCGTGCCGAAACGCAGGCCCAGCGAGTAGGTGACCGAGACCGCGTTGCCGGCCTTGTCGACGATGGAGTAGTGCGTAGTGTGGTTGCCTTCCTTGACCGGCACGCCGCCCTTGATGTCGGACGAGGGGGTGGCGCGGGCCGGGTCGATACTGGCCAGGACCTGTTTTGCGTAGGACTTGGAAATCAGGTTGTCGACCGGATTCTGGACGAATCGCGGATCACCGAGTTCGACGTTGCGATCGGCAAAGGCGCGGCGCAGGGTTTCGATATAGAGATGCGTGCTGGCTGCAGACCGCAAGCCCATGTCCTTGAGCGACACGTTCTCAAGCACGTTCAGGCTTTCGCACAGCGAGATGCCGCCTGAACTGGGCGGGGCGGCCGAAACCAGGGCGTAGCCCCGGTAGTTGCAGTGAATGGGCTTGTAGACCAAGGCCTTGTATTGCGAGAAGTCTTCCGCGGAAAAGATGCCGCCGCCCGCCTTGCTGGCGCGCACGGTTTCGTCGGCGATCCAGCCACCGTAGAACGACTGCGGCCCTTGGTCTGCGATGGTTTGCAGGGTCTTGGCCAGGGCGGGTTGGCGGAAGCGTTCGCCGGCGCGGTAGGGGCGGTCTCCGTTCAGGAAATACTTCTTGGCGTAGGTATCCGTCTTGGCGAATGTGGTCAGCAGATCGGCGTGCGCGACCACGTCGTCCCACTGGGTCAGCACGTAGCCATCGCGCGCCAGTGCCACGGCGGGCATCACCAGCGATTTGCTGGGCAGGCTGCCAAAGTGTTCGCGCGCATATTCCAGCCCGGCGACGGTGCCGGGCACGGCGGCGCCCAGCCAGGACCGCGATACGGCTTCCTTGCGGACGTTGCCGTCCTTGTCCAGGTACATGTCGGCGCTGGCGGCCAGCGGCGCGGCTTCGCGGAAATCGACCATGGTCTCGCGGCCATCGGCCATGCGTATGACCAGGAAGCCGCCGCCGCCGAGGTTGCCGGCCTGGGGCAGGGTGACGGCCAGCGCATAGCCCACGGCTACGGCGGCATCCACGGCGTTGCCGCCTTGTTTCAGTACATCCACGCCGACCTGGCTGGCCAGTTTGTGGGCGCTGACCACCATGCCATTTTCTCCTTGGGCAGGGGGTGGCGATACCGCTTGTGCGGGTACGGCAAGAAGCAGCGCGCCAGCGCTGGCAATGGACGCGAACAGCGGACTACGGGTAAGGCCGTGCATGCAATGTCTCCTGATTATTATGGGTGTCGGCGCGTCCGGCGAGGGACGCTCCGCACACCCATTCTGGAAGCCTGCCGGGCGGGCCACAAACGAAAAAAAATCCCGACGTCATTCCATGGCGGCATGCTGCGGCGCAAAAGCGACGGGAGGCCAGCTACCTGGCAGCGCGGTGTGGCCCGTGGCAATCATCAAGGTGTCAGGCCAAGACAAGGCGGCAGGTCAGGCGCCCGCCCACACCGTCGGACGACGCGCATGCCAAGGCATCGTTTGCTCCAATTGTCCGGCCAGGCGCAGCAGCACGTCGTCGCGGGCAAAGGCGGCTGCGAACTGCATGCCGATGGGCAGGCCGTTGCTGGCGGCGGTTGCCATGGGAACGGACATGGCGGGCGTGCCGGCCACGTTGAATATCGGCGTGAACGGCGAGTGCTGAAAGACGCGCGAGGTCCATTCCAGGCCATTCATTTGCGCCGCGCCGGCGCTGTACGTGCCCAGCGGCTGGGGCAATTGGGGCAGGGTGGGCGTCATCAGCACATCGACACGCTCGAACCAGCTGGCCACCGTCCGGGCCACGCTGTTGCGCACTTCCAGGGCGCCAGCGAAGTCGGATGCGCGTGCCTGTAGACCGTAGGCGTAGCAGGCCAGCGTCGAAGGCTCCAGGGTGCTGGCATCGATGCGGCGGCCGGTGGCCGACGCCAGGCCGTCGATCCAGCGCACCAGGGTGGCGCACCAGATCTGCGCGTTGGCATGCACGAAGGCTTCCCAGGACACGCCCAGGTCGAAGGACGCTTCTTCGATCTGATGGCCCTGCGCTTGCAGGTGCAAGGCCGCAAGCTGCGTGGCTTGCGCGATCTCGGCATCTACCGCGCCGGCATTCCAGGGCGTGCGCAGCAGGCCGATTTTCAAGCGCCCCGGGTCACGGCCGACCTGCGTCAGAAAGCGCTCGGCGGGTGCCGGTGTGTAGTAGGGATCGCCAGGTGATTGGCCCTGTATGGCGTCCAGCAGCGCGGCGCTGTCGCGCACCGTGCGGCTCAGGCCCAGCTGCACGCCGAACCCGGCGAACACTTCGTCCAGGCCGGGGCCGTGCGAACTGCGCCCGCGTGTGGGCTTCAGCCCGAACAGGCCATTGAACGCGGCGGGCACGCGGATGGATCCCGCGGCATCGGTGGCATGCGCCAGGGGCACGATGCCTGCCGCGACGGCGGCGCCTGCGCCACCACTCGACCCCCCGGCGCTGAGCAGCGGATTCCAGGGATTGCGAGTCGGGCCCACCAGCGCCGATTCGGTTTCGGTGCTGAAGGCCATTTCGGGAGTGGTGGTACGGCCGATGGTCTGCAAGCCCGCTGCCTTGAATCGGCCCATCAAGTACGAGTCTGCCGGCGCGACCAGGCCGGCCGCCAGCCGGCTACCCAGCTCGCTGCGCCGCCCCGCGTACGAGACGGCCAGATCCTTGATGAGAAAGGGCACCCCCGCCAGCGGACCGCTCGCCGGGGGCTGGGCAACGTCTGGCTGCCAGTGTTCGATGACCGCGTTCAGGCGCGGGTTCACCGTTTCGATGGCCAAGGCCGCCAAGGCGGCCAACTCGGCGGCGCTGACGTCGCCGCGGGCAACCAACTGCGCGAGGCCCACACCGTCGTGGGCGCTGTATTCGTTCAAATGCATGGCTTGCTCCAGAGAAGGGGTAGAGGAAAGATATCGGCTGGCGGCCGGTTTTATTAGCCCGTTTAAGTGGTAAGGATTGAACCGTTCATGGGACAATCTGACGATGAACCGCGATATGAACGACACGCTGGTGTTTGTGCGCGTGGTACAGGCCGGCAGCTTCACTGCCGCGGCCCACGCGCTGCAGATGCCCAAGACCACCGTGAGCCGACGCGTGATGGCGCTGGAACGCTTTATCGGCGCGCAATTGCTGCGACGCTCCACGCGGCGCTTGAGCCTGACCGAGGCGGGCGCCGTGTATTTCGAGAAGTGCAAGCAGGTGGCCGAAACACTGGAAGCGGCCGAGTCCGCCGTCCAGCAGCTGCGTGACGGGCCCCGGGGATGGCTGCGCGTGACCTTGCCGTACTCGTTCGGCGTCAGCTGGTTTGCGCCATTGATTGCGGGCTTCAGAGCCCGTTACCCGGACATTCGCCTTGAGTTGCTGGCTTCACACGAGACGCTGGACCTGATCAAGGAAGAACTGGACGTGGCCCTGCGATTGGGGGCGCTGCCGGATTCCTCGCTGGTGGCTCGCCGCCTGGGCGGTTTCCCTACGGGCATCTACGCCAGCCCGGCCTACCTGGATCAGCACGGTTGCCCTGAAAGCCCTGATGATCTGGGCGATCACAAGGTGCTGTCCCTGCATCAGGGACAGCAGGACGTGGGGCATGTCTGGCCCCTGCGCCAGGGTAGCGGCCGGCTGCGCGGCTATCTGGTGAACCCGGTGGTGGTCGCGTCCGATCCGGCGCTGCTGCGCGATGCCGTGCTGGCCGGCGAAGGACTGACTTTGGCGATGGACGCCAGCATGGCAGCCGATGTGGCCGAAGGGCGGCTGGTGCGGGTGCTTGCCCAATGGCAAGGACCCGTCCAGGAGTTCCACGCCGTCACCCCGCGTGAGCGGTTGCCGTCGCCGAAGCTCAAAGCCTTCATCGACTACCTGCGAGAAGCTATCCGGCAGTAGGCCGCTGCGGCAGGCGCAGCGGTGTGGCCTTGGGGATTTCGAGCGTGCAACGCTTAATGTTCCCGACAGGCAGATCCGCCTACAGTATTGAACGCATCGATTTCACGGTGCGATCTGGAGCGAGGCAATGAGAACAGGAAGATTCTTTTCGTACATCAAATGGGGAGTGCTGTGCGGGCCGTTGCTGTTGGCCGCGAACGGCTGTGCCACCCGCGAAGCCGCCAGTCCCCCGCCAGCGAAAGTGTCGAAGCTGGATGCGCCGGTGAAGCGGGTCGCGGATCAGGCGCTTGCCGTGCAGGGGGCGGCTGGCGTGGGAGATCTTCCGCTGTATGCGTCGATGGACATCGTGGCCGCGGCCCCGAAGGTCTCGACCGTGCTGATCGTCATTCACGGCACGCTGCGCAATGCGGATACCTACTTCGACACCGGCAAGGAAATCCTGTCGGGGGCCGGCAAGCCGGACGGCAGCGTGATGGTGGTGGCGCCGCAGTTCCTGACCGCGCCGGACGTCAAGCAGTTCTCGATGCCGCCGCAGACCTTGATGTGGACGCAAGAGGGCTGGAAAAGCGGCGAGCCTGCCATCGGGCCGGCGCCGATCAGTTCATTCGAGGCGATTGATGCCTTGCTGGATCACTTTGCGGACAAGCGTCTTTATCCTGCCTTGCGCAATGTCGTCGTGATGGGGCATTCGGCGGGCGCGCAGATCGTTCAACGTTATGCCGTGGTGGGCCAGGGCGGTACGTTGCTGGCGCGCAAGGGCGTGCCCGTGCGCTTTGTGGTGGCGAACCCTTCCAGCTATCTGTATTTCAGCGACCAGCGGCCCAACCCTGCGCCCGCCGGCACGTGTCCCGCCGCGACGAAGTGGAAGTACCAGCTTGAGGGCGGGCCGCCCTACGTGGCGTCGCAGAACGCCGACCAAGTCGAGGCCCGCTACGCCAAGCGGCGGGTGGAATACCTGTTGGGCCAGGCAGACACCGATCCCTATACGCACTTCATCGATCGTTCATGTGGCGGCATGGCGCAAGGCCCCAACCGGCTGGAACGCGGCCTTGCCTATTTCGACTACCTGAAGAGCCGCCATCCTGCGGGGCTGAATCAGCGCGTCGTGCAGGTGCCTGGGGTGGGCCACAACAACCTGGGGATGTTCACGTCGGTGTGCGGGATGGCCGTGCTGTTTGATCGTCCCGTGCCGGCGAGTTGTCCGGTGGTGGGGCGGCCCGGGCCGCGCACCAACGCTGGGTCGCCACCGAGCCGCCGACCGCCAGGATGATCGGCACCAGGAAAGCCTGGTCGACCCGCGTGAATTCCAGGATCAGGACGATGGCGGTCAGCGGCATGCGCATGGACGCCGCCAGGAATGCCGCCGCGCCCACCACGGCGTAGGCGCCTGGGGGCGCGTTGGGCCAGATCAGGTTCCAGGCCGCGCCCAGCACGACCGCCAGCAAGGCGCCGATGGCGATGCCTGGGGTGAGCAGGCCGCCGCTGGCGCCCGCACGCAGCGAGCCGCTGGTGATGGCCACTTTCAGGACGAGCAGCAGGGCGGCCATGCCCAGCGTCAGTTCGCTGCTGAAGCCCAGTTGTGCCGGACCCTTGCCGTTGCCCAGCAGGGCCGGCAGAAAGATCGCCAGGACGCCGATCAGGGTGAAGTTGACGAACGCCGCGACTGGCAGCCGCCACCCGCGAGCGGCCTGGCGCCGCGCGGCAGAGGTCAACTGCACGAAACCCTGGGCCGCGATGCCGAAGAGGGGGCCGGCCACGGCGGCCCAGACGATCAGGCTGGCGCCGGCGGTCATGGGCGGCACCGCGTACTGGATTTCGTTGCCCAGGCCGATCCACGCGATGACGGCGCCGATGCAGCAGGTCACCAACGCGACGGCGGCGGCGGGCCAGGCAAACGTACCCAGCAACACTTCCAGCACGAACAGCGCCGCGCCCAGCGGCACGTTGTAGACGGCGGCCAGGCCTGCGCCCGCGCCGCACGCCACGATCAGGCGGTGCTGGTCGGCCGGCAGGCGCAGCCATGCCGACACGCCGCTTGCCGCCAGCGCGCCGACTTCTCGCGGCGCGACTTCGCGGCCCAGCGGCGAGCCCAGCCCCACCGTGATGATCTGCAAGAGGGCATGCGCCAAGGTGGTCTTGGCCTGTCTCTTATACACATCTGA
>ERZ1032107.249-NODE-249-length-12848-cov-12.711639_pt1 | contig 12848 bp, 9 predicted proteins | sample MGYA00516713_ERZ1032107 | MGnify/ENA primary metagenome ERZ1032107 (study PRJEB33718, sample SAMN03160116) | human skin metagenome | collected 2014-04-10 | study: EMG produced TPA metagenomics assembly of the PRJNA266117 data set (Human skin bacterial metagenome...
GATTTCTGCCTGTCTCGTGGGCTCGGAGATGTGTATAAGAGACAGGCCCAGTATCCGGTTGTGCGGTCGGTTGGAAGACCGCAAGTTGGAACTTCCAACCGCAAATCCGATTTCCGCAAATTCAACAGGAGAATCAACATGGCTGAACGCAAACGCGTGCGTCGTAACACCCTGGAACGCCGTTGCCTGGGCAAGGCCTTCAAGCGCTTGTTCGTCAAGTCGCCCAAGGGTGTTTTCAAGATGCTGGAAAAGATCAAGCGCGTCTAAATGGCCGCTGGTTGCCCGGGCTTTGCCTGGGTAGCTTGATCGAAAAATCCCCGCCGGGCGCAAGCCAAGCGGGGATTTTCCATTTGGGGCCCGGATTTGCGGGGTTGGCCTCTTCGGCCTGACGCGGGCTCCAGTGTCGCGGGTGCCTCGCCGGTGCGGCATATCGCCGGGCGAAGCAGGGCCAGTCCGGCCCCCGCCTCGCCCTAGCCCTTCAGCTTTGCTAGCACCTGCTCCGCCCGCGGCAGCGGATTCACCGCGCCATATCCCAGCGTCGACAGTGCGGCGGCCACGTTCGCATAGCGGACCGCATCCACCCAGCTGTCGCCCTGGCAGCGGCGGGCCAGCAGGCTGCCGGCGAAGCAGTCGCCGGCGCCGGTGGCGTCCACGGCGTCCACGCGCAGCGCGGCGACCGGAGTGCGGGTCTTGCCGTCGTCGATGATCGAGCCGTCCTTGCCCAGTTTCAGTACCACCACGCCGGTGGCGCCGGCGTCGCGGATCCAGTCCAGCGTGCGTTCGGGGTCGTCGTTGCCGGTCAGATGCTGCATGTCGTCCATGCTGGGCAAAAACAGGGTCGCATGGCGAAGGGCTTCGCGCAGCGTTGCGCGGGCGCGGTCCAGCGGCCACAGGCGCAGGCGCAGGTTCGAATCCAGGCTGACCTCGACGCCGGCCGCGCGGGCGCGGGCCATCGCGGCGAAGACGGTGTCGCAGGCGCTGGTGCTGATCGCCAGGCTGATGCCGGATACGTGCAGGAAGCGGGCGCGTTCGATCTGGCCGCCGGCCAGGCTGGCGGGCGTCATCAGGCTGGCGGCCGAGCCGCGGCGCAGGTAGCTGAAGGCGTGGCCGTCGGGGCCGTGCTGCACGAAATACAGGCCCGTGTGGGCCGAGGCGTCGACCTCGACGCCTGATGTGTCCACCCCTTCGGCCTGCCACAGCGCCAGGAACTGCGCGCCGAACGTGTCGTCGCCCACCCGCGTCAGGTAGGCGCAGCGCGCGCCCTGGCGCGCCGCCGCGATCACCGCGTTGGACGTGTCGCCGCCGAACCCTTGCAGGTATTGCAGCTGGTCCTGGTGGGTCTGGTTCAGTTCGACCAGCGGTTCGCCCAGCGCGACGATGTCGAAATCAGCCATGGGCGGCCTCGCGCGTGCGGGTGATCTGCGCCACCAGCGCCGCCGTGTCGCGGGCGGCGAAGGCGGCCTTGTCGTACAGGTTGCTGCCGATGCCGACCAGGCCGGCGCCGGCCGCGAAATAGGTGTTCATGTTTTCGGCCGTGATGCCGCCCGTGGGGCAGAACACCGTGTCCGGGTACACCGACTTCAACGCGGCCAGGTGCTTGGGGCCGCCCGTGTCGGCCGGGAACACCTTCACCACGTCCACGCCCGCGCGGCGTGCGGCCAGCACTTCGGTGGGCGTGAAGGCGCCGAGCAGGCACAGGGCGTCGGCGGCGTGGGCCATGTCCACGATGTCCGTGGCCAGGGCGGGCGACACCAGGAAGTCGGCGCCGGCCACCAGGGCCTCGCGCGCCTGTTCTTCATTCAATACCGTGCCCACGCCCAGCAGCAGGCTGGCGCCGTGCTTGTCGCGCAGCGCGCGCACCAGGTCGGTCACGCCGGGAATGGTCCAGGTCAGTTCCAGCGTAGTGCAGCCGGCGGCCACGGCGACTTCGGCCGCATAGGCGGCGGTGGCGGCGTCGGTGTAGCGCAGCACGGGCACGACCCGGGCGGCCAGCAGGGCGGCGAGCTTTGAAGCAAGGGGAGCAGCGGTCATGGATTTCCTCGGGGACGGGGTCGTTCAGGCGCCGCCGGACGGCACGGGCAGCACGGCGAGTTTGGCTGAGGCGGCATCGCGCAACCGCAGCAGGGGTTCTATATAGGCGGATTGCGGGTCGGCGCGGCGGCGGAACAGCAGCGTGCTGACGCTGACGCAGGCCACCGGCTGGCCGGCGGCGTCGCGCAGCGCCACGCCGTAGCAGGCGATGCCGGGCTCGTTTTCCTCGTTGTCCAGGGCGTAGCCGCGCGCGGCGGTGTCGGCCAGCGCGGCGCGCAGGGCCGGCAGCGTCGACAGCGTGCCGGGCATGCGGGATGCCAGCGGCAGGTCGCGCAGCAGGCGCTCGCGCGCCGGTTCGGGCAGCGCCGCCAGGTAAGCCTTGCCCACCGCGCTGGAATGCAGCGCCACGGCCGCGCCCACGCGCGAGGCCATGCGCACCGGGCCGGGGCTTTCGAGCTTGTCGATGTAGATCATTTCGGCGCCGGCCGGCACCGCCAGGTGCACGGTTTCGCCGGTTTCGTCACGCAGGGCCTGCAAGTCGGCCGACAGCGCGGCGCGCAGGTCGAACTGCGACCAGGCGCGGCTGGCCAGCGCCAGCAGGCGTGGCCCCAGGCGGTAGGCGCCGTCGGTTTCGGCCACCATGCCCTGCTCGGCCAGCGCCGCCACGATGCGGTAGGCGGTGGGCCGGGGATAGCCGCAACTGCGCGCCAGCGTGGCCGCCGTGGGCGGGTGCGGGGCGTCGGCCACCGCCTGCAGCACCGTCATGAACTTGGCGAACGCCGCAGCGCCCGCCACCTTGGTTTCCGACACGACCACCCCCATGTTGGGAAGATGCCCAGCGTTAACAATGCTTATGCAGAATGCGCAAGGCAAACCGCGCGAATATCAGACGAATCTGCGATACTGTTTATTTGTACAGCAGCTGAGCGCGTGATTGACCACATTGTGGACTCATGCCTCACTATATAGGCAATTATTCCACATCGCCGCGCCCGGAACCAGCGACAGGTCGTCGTCCCGGCAGGCCCCCTCCCTCAGGCTACGATACCGTCCATGAGCTCCCAAATCCGCATCGTTGGCGCCCGCCAGAACAATCTCAAGAACCTGGACCTGACCATCGCCACCGGCGAATTGGTTGTCGTGACCGGTGTATCGGGGTCCGGCAAAAGTTCGCTGGCCTTCGACACGCTGTACGCCGAGGGACAGCGCCGCTACGTGGAAACCTTCTCGCCCTATGCGCGCCAGTTCCTGGACCGCATGGACAAGCCGCAGGTGGACCGCATCGAAGGCATCCTGCCGGCCATCGCCATCGACCAGACCAACCCGGTGCGCAGCTCGCGCAGCACGGTCGGCACGATGACCGAGCTGAACGACCACGTGAAGCTGCTGTTCGCGCGCGGCGCCCGGCTGCACTGCCGCGGCTGCGGCAAGGTGGTGCGGCGCGACACGCCCGATTCCATCTACCACTCGCTGGCCGAACGCTCGGCCGTCGCAGGCGACCCGCGGCTGGTGGTGACCTTCCCCATCGCCGTGCCCGCCAACTTCACCGAAGACGAAGTGCGCGGCTTCCTGGAGCAGCAGGGCTACACCCGCGTGCACGCCGAGGAAACCGCCGTGCCGCGCGCCACCGCCGCGGCCAAGGGCGCCAAGAAGGGCAAAGGCAAGGCAAAGGCCGACACCGACGAGCGCCGCATCCTGCATGTCATCCAGGACCGCTTCCGCTTTGCCGGCACCGAACGCGAACGCGTGATGGAAGCGCTGGACACCGCGCTGCGCATGGGCGCCGGCCACCTGGCGGTGTACGTGATGGACGCCGAGGGTGCCGATGCGCACATCTGGAAATACAGCGACCGCCTGCACTGCGCCGACTGCAACATCGAATACACCGACCCGCTGCCCAGCAGCTTCTCGTTCAATTCGCCGCTGGGCGCCTGCGAGGCCTGCCGCGGCTTCGGCCGCGTGATCGGCATCGACTTCGGCCTGGTCATCCCCGACGAAAACAAGACCCTGCTCGAAGGCGCCATCAAGCCCTGGACCACGCCGTCGTACAAGGAATGCCAGGACGAGCTGCAGAAGTACGCGCCGCGCGCCGGCATTCCGCTGGGGGTGCCCTGGAAGAGCATGAGCGAAGAGCACAAGCGCTGGGTGCTCTACGGCACGCCCGACTGGAAGGGCGGCAACGATGCCTGGAAGCACCAGTGGTACGGCGTGCAGCGCTTTTTCGATTGGCTCGAGACCAAGTCGTACAAGATGCACGTGCGCGTGCTGCTGTCGAAATACCGCAGCTACACGCCCTGCCCCACCTGCAATGGCGCGCGCCTGAAGCCCGACGCGCTGCTGTGGCGCCTGGGCACCAAGGAAGAAGCCGACACCGTGCTGCCGCCCGACGACGGCCGCTACAAGCGTTTCATGCCGGTGGGCGCCAACTGGACCCGGCCGCAGCTGGACGCCATGGACGGCCTGTCGGTGCATGACGTCATGCTGCTGCCCATCGAACGCGTTCGCACGTTCTTCGACAAGCTGTCGTTCTCGGGCGCGCTGGACGCGGCCACCGATCTGCTCATGACCGAAGTGCGCGCCCGCCTGAAGTTCCTCTGCGATGTCGGCCTGGGCTACCTGACACTGGACCGCCAAAGCCGCACGCTGTCCGGCGGCGAGGTGCAGCGCATCAACCTGACGACCGCGCTGGGCACCTCGCTGGTGAACACGCTGTTCGTGCTGGACGAGCCGTCCATCGGCCTGCACCCCCGCGACATGCACCGCGTGGTCGAAGTGATGCACCGGCTGCGCAATGCCGGCAACACGCTGGTGGTGGTCGAACACGACCCGCAGGTCATGGTGGCCGCCGACCGCATCATCGACATCGGCCCCGGCCCGGGCGAACGCGGCGGCAACATCGTGTTCGACGGCACGCCGGCGCAATTGCGCGCGGCCAACACACTGACGGGCAACTACCTGGGCGGCCGCCAGCGCGTCGAAGCGCCGCGCCCGATGCCGGTCGCGGCCAACACGCCGCGCCTGCTGCTCGAAGGCGTCAGCGCCCACAACCTGAAGAACGTCTCGGTCGAACTGCCGCTGGGCCGGCTGGTCTGCGTGACCGGCGTGTCCGGTTCGGGCAAGTCCACGCTGGTGCAGGACGTGCTGTACCCCGCCCTGCTCAAGCAGAAGGGCAAGCCGTCCGAAGCGCCGGGCGCGTTCGAACGCTTGCTGGGCGCCGAACAGATCGCCGACGTCGTGATGGTGGACCAGACCCCCATCGGCAAGACCGCGCGGTCCAACCCGGCCAGCTACGTGGGCGCGTTCGACGCGATCCGCAAGCTGTTCGCCCAGGCCCCGCTGGCGCGTGAACGCGCCTACACGGCAGGCACCTTCAGCTTCAACGGCGGCGACGGCCGCTGCCCCACTTGCGGCGGCACCGGCTTCGAACACGTCGAAATGCAGTTCCTGTCCGACGTCTACCTGCGTTGCCCCGACTGCGACGGCAAGCGCTTCCGCCCCGAAGTGCTGGAAGTGCGCGTCGAACACCTGGGCAAGAGCGCCTCGATCGACGAGGTGCTGGAAATGACCGTCAGCGAGGCGCTGGAATTCTTCAAGGGCCTGCGCGACGTGCAGACGGGCCTGGCGCCGCTGGCCGACGTCGGCCTGGAATACGTGCGGCTGGGCCAGCCCGTGCCGACCCTGTCCGGCGGCGAGGCGCAGCGGCTCAAGCTGGCCGGCCACCTCGCCGAGGCCGCGCGCAGCGGCATCTCGACGGCCAAGGTCGCCAAGAAGGGCAGCCTGTTCCTGTTCGACGAACCCACCACCGGCCTGCACTTCGACGACGTGGCGCGCCTGATGCGCGCCTTCCGCAAGCTGCTGGCCGCCGGCCACACGCTGCTGGTCATCGAGCACAACCTGGACGTCATCCGCGCAGCCGACTGGCTGATCGACCTGGGCCCCGAAGGCGGCGACGCCGGCGGCCTGGTGCTGGGCGTGGGCACGCCGCAGGACCTGATGGCCAACCCGGCCTCGCACACCGGCACCGCGCTGCGCGACTACGAAGTCAGCATCCTGCCGGCCGACGTGGTGGTGACCAGCGACGCCGACGCCCAGGAAGTCGAACAGGCCGGCCTGACCGCCCGCATCGCCGAACCGGCCGCCGCCTATGGCGCCGGCGAAGGCACGCCGCTGCAGTCGGTGATGCGCAAGCGCCGCCAGGACAACATGTCCATCGAGATTCGCAATGCGCGCGAGCACAACCTGAAGAACATCAGCGTCGAGATTCCGCGCGACAAGTTCACGGTGATCACCGGCGTGTCGGGTTCGGGCAAGTCGACCCTGGCCTTCGACATCCTGTTCAACGAGGGCCAGCGCCGCTACCTGGAATCGCTCAACGCCTACGCCCGCGCCATCGTGCAGCCGGCCGGCAAGCCGGACGTGGACGCCATCTTCGGCATTCCGCCCACGGTGGCGATCGAGCAGCGCACCAGCCGCGGCGGCCGCAAGTCGACCGTGGCCACGATGACCGAGATCCATCACTTCCTGCGCCTGCTGTACGTGAAACTGGGCACGCAGTACTGCCCCGACTGCAACGTGGCGGTGGAACCGCAGAATGCCGACCAGATCGTGGCGCGCCTGCTGCGCGACCACAAGGGCGAGCACATCGGCCTCCTGGCGCCGCTGGTGACCGCGCGCAAGGGCTACTACACCGACCTGGCCAAGTGGGCCGGGTCCAAGGGCCACACGCACCTGCGGGTCGACGGCGAATTCATTGCCGTCGCGCCGTGGCCACGCCTGGACCGCTACAAGGAACACACCATCGAACTGCCGGTGGCCGACGTGGTGGTCGACCCCGCCAACGAGGCCGACCTGCGCGCCGCGGTCAAGAGCGCCTTGGAAAACGGCCAGGGCGTGATGTCGGTGGTGTGGCCCGTGAACAAGCTGCACGAAGCGCTGAACAGCGAATTGCAGCAGCAGCACTTCTCGGTCAAGCGCGCCTGCCCGTCTTGCGGCACCAGCTTCCCCGAACCCGATCCGCGCCTGTTCTCGTACAACTCCAAGCACGGCTGGTGCACCGGCTGCTTCGGCACCGGCCTGCAACTGCAAGGCTTCGACGAAGAACAGACCGGCGAGGAAACCGCCTGGAACGCCTGGTACGAAGGCGAGGCCAAGGCCTGCACGCAGTGCGACGGCCAGCGCCTGAACCGGGTCGCCCGCGCGGTGCGCTGGCGCGACAAATCCATCGCCGAACTGGCCTCGCTGCCGGTGTCGGACGCGCATACCTTCTTTACGGGCCTCGTGGCGCGCGGCCGCGAAGGCGAGATCGCCCGCGACATCCTGACCGAAATCCGCGGCCGCCTGAATTTCATGCAGGAAGTGGGCCTGAACTACCTGGCGCTGGACCGCGCCGCGCCGACGCTGTCGGGCGGCGAAGCGCAGCGCATCCGCCTGGCGGCGCAGCTGGGGTCCAACCTGCAGGGCGTCTGCTACGTGCTTGACGAACCCACCATCGGCCTGCACCCGCGCGACAACCGCATCCTGCTGGACGCGCTGGCGCGCCTGGAAGGCAACGGCAACACGCTGGTGGTGGTCGAGCACGATGACGACACCATCCGCCGCGCCTCGCACATCATCGACATCGGCCCCGGCGCCGGCATCCGCGGCGGCCGCGTGGTCGCCCAAGGCACCGCACAGGACCTGATCGACGCCCCCGAATCCATCACCGGCCGCTACCTGGCCAAGCCGCTGCAGCATCCGCTGCAGGGCCGCCGCCCGGTCGAGGCCGACACGCCCATGATCGAGATCAAGGGCGCGCGCCTGCACAACCTGCGCAGCGTCGACGCCAAGATCCCGGTGGGCCGCTTGAGCGTCGTCACCGGCGTCTCGGGCTCGGGCAAGTCGACCCTGGCGCGCGAAGTGCTGCTGGACAACCTGATGCAGGCCGTCTCGCAGGGCAAGGCGCCCGGCTGGGCCGGCTGCGAAAGCATCAAGGGCTGGGAAGCGATCGACCGCGTGCTGGAAGTGGACCAGACCCCCATCGGCAAGACGCCGCGCTCGTGCCCGGCCACCTACGTCGGGTTCTGGGACGACGTGCGCAAGCAGTTCGCCGATACCCGCGAGGCCCGCATGCGCGGCTGGACGGCGGCGCGCTTCTCGTTCAATACCGGCGACGGCCGCTGCCCGATCTGCGAAGGCCAGGGCATGCGCACCATCGAAATGAACTTCCTGCCCGACGTGAAGGTGCCGTGCGATGCCTGCAACGGCGCGCGCTTCAACAACGACACGCTCAGCGTGCAGATGCGCGGCAAGAACGCCGGTGAATTGCTGGCCATGGAAGTGGACGATGCCATCGGCTATTTCGCGGCGCACCCGAAGATCCACCGCCCCCTGCAACTGATGCAGGACGTCGGCCTGGGCTACCTGACGCTGGGGCAGCCGTCGCCCACGCTGTCCGGCGGCGAGGCCCAGCGCATCAAGCTGGTGACCGAGCTGTCCAAGGCGCGCCTGACCGACGGCCTGATCAAGACCGGCCGCGCCTCGCGCATTCCGCACACGCTGTACGTGCTGGACGAACCGACGGTGGGCCTGTCGATGGCCGACGTGGAAAAACTGATCCACGTGCTGCATCGCCTGGTCGAAGCCGGCAACACCGTGGTGGTCATCGAGCATAATCTCGACGTCATCGCCGAAGCCGACTGGCTGCTGGACCTGGGCCCCGAAGGCGGCACGGGCGGCGGCAAGCTGGTGGGCCAGGGATCGCCGGAACACGTCATGGCCCAAAGCGCCCAATCGCACACCGGACGGGTCCTGGCGGAGTTCCTCGCACAACAATAAAGAGCGTCATGCATTGTCGTTTTGAAGACCGGCTGGCCGGCCGCGCCCTGCGGCTGGACGGCCTGCTGGCCCGCATCGAGGCGCGCGCGGCGGCCGAGGTCGGCCCCGCGCTGGCCGCCATCGACGCGGCCCGCCGCCAGGGCCATTGGGTGGCCCTGCTGCTGGATTACGAACTGGGGGAATGGCTGCTGCCCGAGGCCACCCGGCCCGCGCCCGCCGGCCCCTGGACACCGCCGCGCGACGACGGCGCGGCGCGCCTGACCGCGCTGGTGTTCGAGCGCAAGATCGACGAAGCGCCCTGGGACGCCCCCGCGGCCGACAGCGCCCCCGCCGCCCTCAGCATTCCGGCGCCGCGCATGCTGGAAGCCGACTACGTGCGCCAGGTCGACGCCATCCGCGGGCTGATCGCCGACGGCGAGCTCTACCAGGTCAACTACACCCAGCCGCTGGACCTGCAATACCAGGGCGACGCGGCCACGCTGTACCGCCGCATCGCCGCGCGCAATCCCGTCGCGCACGCCGCCTTCATCCAGGACGGCGCGCGCACGGTGCTGTCGTTTTCACCCGAATTGTTCGTGGCCCGCCGCGGCCCGCAACTGACCACCCGGCCCATGAAAGGCACGGCGCCACGCCACCCCGACCCGGCCGAAGACGCCCGGCTGGGCCAGGCGCTCTTGGCCAGCGACAAGAACCGCGCCGAAAACCTGATGATCGTCGACCTGCTGCGCAACGACCTGGGCCGCCTGGCCGAGCCGGGTTCGGTCAAGGTCGATGCCCTGTTCTCGCTGGAACGCTATCCCACCGTCTGGACCATGACGTCGACCGTGTCGGCCCAGGCCCCCGGCGCCACGCTGGAAGACGTGCTGCGCGCGCTGTTCCCGTGCGGCTCGATCACCGGCGCGCCCAAGGTGGCCGCCATGCGCCGCATCCGCCAGATGGAAGCGGCGCCGCGCGGCCTGTACTGCGGCAGCATCGGCTGGCTGGCGCCGGACGGCGATTTCTCGCTGAACGTGGCGATCCGCACGCTGGTGCTGGATGCCGCGGGCCACGGGGTCTACAGCGTGGGCGGCGGCATCGTGCACGATTCGGACCCGGCCGAAGAATGGCAGGAATGCCACTGGAAGGCCCGCATATTGCGCGCCTGAATGCGCAAGCGACGCGGGCAGAGTAGGATAGAGCGCGGCCCCGCCCGCCGCTGTCCGCCGCCGTCCGCCGTTTCCCAGGAGCCCCCATGCAACCCGAACTGATCGAGACCATCCTGGTCGATGCCGAGCGCCGCGTTCCGCTCTTGACGCGCCATCTGCAACGGCTGGAACAGTCCTGCAAGGCGCTGGGCTACACCTGGGGCGGGCGCACGGTCGAAAGCGACATCATGATCGCGGCGCTCAGCCTGGTCACGCCGGGCGCGCACCGCCTGCGCCTGCTGGTCGCGCGCGACGGCAGCCGCCACATCCAGACCGCCGTGCTGCCGCCCCTGCCCGCCGTGCAGGAAATCATGCTGGCGCCCGAGGCGCTGCGCTCGTCCGAACCGCTCTTGCGCTACAAGACCACCTACCGGCCCTGGTACACCAAGACCATCGAATGGCTGCCCGCGCATCCGCATATTTTCGACCTGGTCTACCTGAACGAGCGCGGCGAGCTGTGCGAAGGCAGCCGCAGCAACGTCTACCTGCGGCTGGACGGCGACTGGTACACCCCGCCGGTGGACAGCGGCTGCCTGCCCGGCGTGCAACGCGGCGAACTGTTGGATAACGGCAACGTGACCGAGCACGTGCTGACCCTGGCCGACCTGCACGCCGCCGACGAGATCCGCCTGTCCAACGCCCTGCGCGGCTGGTTCGACGTGACGCTGCGCGAAGCCTGACGCCGCCTGGCGCGGGACAGCGCCGATTGCCAAACCGGCAAGGCTGACGAATAATTGATACTCATTCTTATCTATTGTTCGGCGTCGGCAGCGTCCCATCGTGTTTCCTTCTTCTTGCGCGGCACCCCCCAACGTTGAAACCCTGTACAGCGACCACCATGGCTGGCTGCAGGAATGGCTGCGCCGGCGGCTGGGCAATGCCTTCGATGCCGCCGACCTGGCGCAGGACACCTTCCTGCGGGTGCTGCGCACGCTGGAGCCCATCCGCGAACCGCGCGCCTACCTGACCACCATCGCCCACGGCCTGGTGGTGAACCACTGGCGCCGCCAGGACCTGGAACGCGCCTACCGCGAAACGCTGGCCACGGTGTCCGACACCCTGGCCCCGTCGCCCGAGGAAGGCGCGCTGCTGCTCGAAGCCCTGTGCGAGCTGGACGCGCTGCTGAACCAGCTGAACCCCAAGGCCCGCGCGGCGTTCCTGCTGGCGCACCTGGACGGCTACACCTACCTGGAGATCGCGGCGCGGCTCGACGTGTCCGAACGCATGGTCAAGAAGTACATGGCGCAGGCGATGCTGCACTGCCTGACCGCTGGCCAGGCCATGGGACTGGCCACGCCATGAGCGCCACGGGCGCGCCGCCCAGTTTCCAGGTGCTGCAGCAGGCAGCCGAATGGTTCGCCGTGCTGGGCGCGCCGGCCGTCGATGCCCAGGCGCACCAGCGCTGGCGCCAGTGGCTGGACGCCGACCCCGCCCACCAGCAGGCCTGGCGCCAGGTCGAGGCCATCAGCGGCAAGTTCCTGAACCTGCCCGGCGGCAACAAGCCCATGGCCCATCGGCTGCTGGACGCCGCCGCCACCGGCCAGGCGCGCCGCCGCCAGGCGCTGAAGATGCTGACGCTGCTGTGCGGCGTCGGCCTGGGCAGCTGGGGCGCGTCGCAAGCCGTGCCCTGGCGGCGCTGGACGGCCACGCACCATACCGCCCTGGCCGAACGCCGCGAGGTCCGGCTGGCCGATGGCGGCCGCGTCTGGCTCAATACCGACAGCGCGATCGACGTGGACTACGGCCCCGGCCTGCGCCGCATCCGCCTGGTGGCCGGCGAAATCCTGGTCACCACCGCGCCCGACACCCAGACGCCCGCGCGGCCCTTCGTGGTCGATACCGCCCAGGCCCGGCTGCGGGCGCTGGGCACCCGCTACAGCGTCTACCAGGAAGACGACGCCAGCGTCGTCGCGGTGTTTGATGGCGCGGTGCAGGTCGAACCGGTGACGCCGGGCGCGGCGGGCGGCATCCTGCATGCCGGCCAACAGGCCCGCATCACGCGCGCCGGCCACGTCGCTGCCGAGCCCGCGGCCCTGGCCCGCCGTTCGTGGGCCGATGGGCTGATCGTCGCCGAGAACATGCGGCTGGGCGATTTCGCGGCGGAACTGTCGCGCTACCGGCGCGGCCACCTGGGCTGCGACCCCGCGATTGCGGACCTGCGCATCGTGGGCACCTATGCCACCGCGGACACCGACCAGGTGCTGGCGACCCTGGAAAACACGCTGCCGGTGCGCGTGCGCCGGACGCTGCCGTGGTGGGTGGTGCTGGAAGGCCGCTAAGGGGCCGAAAAAAGGGCGGAAAGAAGCCGACAACAAACGGCGACAAAAGGGCCGGCCGATTCTTTTTGCGCAAAGGCGTCGCCGAGGTTCCCTTTTTCGCGTCGTGGATTGGCATACGGGGTGAAACCACCCATTTCTCCCTTCCAGACCGGGCCGTACCATGCACATGCCTTCTCCTTCCCGCCGACGCGCCGCCGTCCGCCTGCCCGCCGCCACGGCCGCCGCCGCACTGATCGGCCTGGCCCTGCCCGGCGCGGCCCCCGCCCAGACGCCAAACGCCACCCAGGCTGCCGCCGAACGCGACTACGACATTGCCCCCGGCGAACTCAGCCGCGTGCTGACCGAATTCGCCGTGCAGGCCGGCATCCAGGTCTCGGTCGAGGCAACCCTGACCGCCGGCCGCCAGAGCCCGGGCCTGCGCGGCCGGCAATCCGCCTGGTCGGGCCTGAACGCACTGCTGGCCGGCACCGGCCTGCAGCCGGCGCGGCGCGGCAACTGTCTCTTATACACATCTCCGAGCCCACGAGACAGGCAGAAATCT